>Ga0134122_10004255_pt1 | contig 10622 bp, 10 predicted proteins | sample KB302_FD_96461 | JGI IMG/M metagenome (GOLD analysis project Ga0134122, IMG submission 96461) | Terrestrial soil microbial communities without Nitrogen fertilizer from Kellogg Biological Station, Michigan, USA - KB3-0-2 | ecosystem: Environmental > Terrestrial > Soil > Unclassified ... | reverse complement strand
ACGCCCGCCCAGGTGCAGCAGGATCCCAACGTGGTCCGGGCCTACCTGGGCGAGGACGTGGAAGTCGCATGACCCTCACGCTGCCCCAGATGCTCGCCGCGCACGCCCGGCGCTACGGCCGCGGGAAGACGGCGCTGCGCGAGAAGGAGTTCGGCATCTGGCAGGAGGTCAGCTGGGCGGACTACGCGGCGCACGTGCGCGCCGTCTGCCTGGGTCTGGAGTCGCTCGGGCTGCGGCGCGAGGACACGCTCGCCATCGTCTGTGGCAACCGGCCGGCGTGGCTCTACACCGAGCTGGCCGCCCAGGCGCTGGGCGCGATCCCGGTCGGCGTGTACGTCGACAGCCTGCCCGAGCAGATGCGCTACATCGTCGAGCACTGCGGGGCGCGCATCGTCATGGTCGAGGACCAGGAGCAGGCGGACAAGGTCCTCGGCGTGCGCGCCCGGCTGCCACGCCTGGAGCGCATCATCGTCGACGACATGCGCGGGCTCGAGGACTACCGCGAGCCCCTGCTCATGAGCCTGGAGGACGTGGAGCGCCTGGGCCAGCAGGCGGACGCGCGCGACCCGAGGCACTACGACACCTTGCTGGAGCGTGGCCGGGTCGACGACGTGGCGCTGCTCGCCTACACCTCCGGGACCACGGGTGATCCCAAGGCCGCGATGCTGAGCCACCGGAATCTCGAAGCCATGGCCCGGGGCGTGACGCAAGTCGATCGCGTGCGCGACAGCGACGACATCGTCTCGTTCCTGCCGTTCTCGTGGGTGGGCGAGCAGCTGATGAGCGTGGCCATCGCGCTGCACGCCGGCGCCACCGTCAGCTTCCCGGAGGGGCCGGCCACCGTGCGCGAGGACCTTCGCGAGATCGGACCGCAGGTGATCATCGCGCCGCCGCGCTTCTGGGAGGCGATGTGCTCGGAGTACCAGGTGAAGATCGGCGACGCCGGCCGGATCAAGGGCGCCGCCGCGCGCCTGGCCCTGGGGGTGGGCATGCGCGTGGCGGAGCGTCGGTTGCGCCGGCAGCGTGTCGGGCCCGGCCTGCGGCTGGCCGCCGGTCTGGCTCACGTGGTGACCTTCCGTGCGCTGCTCGATCGGCTGGGGCTCTCGCGCGCCCGCTGCGCCTACACGGGCGGCGCCGCGCTGGGGCCCGAGCTGTTCCGCTTCTTCCGCGCCATCGGCCTGAATCTCAAGCAGGTGTACGGCCAGACCGAGTCGGGCGGCATCTCGGTGCTCCATCCCGACGGCGACGTGCGGCCGGAGACGGTCGGCAAGCCTACCGCGGACACGGCGATCAAGATCTCCGAGTCCGGCGAGATCCTGATCTCGAGCCCCAGCGTGTTCCTCGGCTACTACAAGAACCCCGAGGCGACCGCGCAGGCGCTCGACGGCGGCTGGCTGCGTACGGGCGACGCCGGGGTGGTGGAGGACGGCCACCTGGTGGTGATCGACCGGCTGCGAGACGTCCTGCGCCTGGCCGACGGCTCGCGGTTCTCCCCCGCGCTCATCGAGAACAAGCTCAAGTTCAGCCCCCACGTGCGCGAGGCGGTGGTGGTGGGGGAGGAGCGGCCGTTCGTGGTGGCGCTCATCCAGATCGACATGGGCGTGGTCGGCAGCTGGGCGGAGTCGAGCCGCGTGCCGTTCACCACGTTCAAGGACCTGTCCGGCAAGCCCGAAGTCTTCGCGCTGATCCAGCGGGAAGTCGCGCGGGTGAACGAGGACCTGCCGCCCTCGGCGCGCATCCGCGCCTTCGCGCTGTTCGACAAGGAGCTGGACGCCGACGACGACGAGCTGACGCGGACCAACAAGGTTCGCCGCTCCACGATCCACGGCAAATATCGCGACCTGATCGACGGGCTGTACGCGAGCTCGGCGGTGGAGCGTGCCCCATGACGGAACAGATCGTCTTTTTCGTGCAGCTGGTCATCGCCGGCGTGGCTGTCGGCGCCGTGTACTCGCTGATGGCGCTCGGCTTCGTGCTGATCTACAAGGCCTCGACGGTCGTCAACTTCGGCCCCGGCGAGCTGGTGCTGTTCGGCGCCTACGTGGCGTGGGCCACCATCCTCAACATGAAGCTGCCGCTGGTGGTGGCGTTGCCGCTGACGCTCGTCGTGGCGATACTGTTGGGCCTGGTCATCGAGCGCGGGGTGCTCCGCCCGCTCATCGGCGAGCCGATCATCTCGGTCATCATGGTCACCTTCGGCTTCGCCAGCGTGGTGCGGGGCGTCCTCAACATGACCTGGGGGAGTGACACACGCCCGTTCCCGGCGTTGTTCGCCTCCGAGCCGTTCCGGATCGGTCCGGTGCCGATCTCGCCCGTGCACCTCTGGAGCTTCGTGACGGTCATGCTCCTGCTGGCCGCCTTCTCGCTGTTCTTCCGCTTCTCGCTGCTGGGCACCGCCATGCGGGCCACGGCGGACAATCAGCAGGTGGCCCAGTCGCTGGGCGTCAGCGTGAAGGGCATCTTCGCCCTGTCCTGGTGCATCGCCACGGTGGTCTCGGCGCTGGGCGGGATCATCCTGGGCAGCGTTCGAGGTGGCGTGGACTTCTCGCTGGCCGACTACGGGCTCAAGATCTTCCCGGTCGTGATCCTGGGTGGGCTCGACAGCGTGGGCGGCGTGCTCATCGGCGGCGTCATGATCGGCATACTGGAAAATCTCTCGGGCGGCTACCTCGACCCGGTCTTCGGCGGCGGCGTGAAGGAGGTCGCGCCCTTCGTGGTCCTGGTGCTGATCCTCATGATCCGGCCCTATGGCCTGTTCGGCCGGGTCGACGTGGAGCGCGTCTGATGCAGTGCGGTGACTTCCGCGTCAGCTACGCCTCCGATGAGCGCATCTTCGAGACCCGCCTGCCCATGGTCGGCGTGGTGGCCCTGCTGGGGGCGCTGGCCTTCGCGCCGCTCTTCGCGGGAACGTACTGGCTCGACGTGCTGAACCGCATCGGCATCGCGATCATCGGCGCCATCGGGCTGAACATCCTCGTCGGCTTCACCGGGCAGATCTCCATCGGCCAGGCCGCGTTCCTGGCCGTCGGCGCCTACAGTACGGCGATCCTCGGCACCAAGGCCGGGCTGCCGTTCTGGATCGCCATCCCACTGGCCGGGGCGGTGACCTCGGTGTTCGGGCTCGTGTTCGGCGTCCCCTCGCTGCGCCTGAAGGGGCTCTACCTGGCCATCGCCACGCTGGCCGCGCACTTCATCACTACCTACGTGATCATCCACTGGGAGTCGATGACCAACGGCGTGCTGGGCTTCAACGTGACGCCGCCCACGGTGCTGGGCCGTCCGATCGACTCCGACGAGCGCGTCTTCTATCTGATCTACGCGCTCGTCGTTCCCGCGGTGCTGTTCGCCAAGAACCTGTTCCGCACGCGGGTGGGGCGCGCGTTCATCGCCCTGCGCGACCGCGACGTGGCCGCCTCGGTGATCGGCGTGAGCCTCTATCGCTACAAGCTGCTGGCGTTCGTCATCAGCTCGTTCTACGCGGGGGTGGCCGGGGGGCTGATGGCCTACCACTCGCGCATTGTGTTTCCCGACGCGTTCAGCCTGCTGGTGGCCATCGACTACCTGGCCATGATCATCATCGGCGGCATGGGCAGCATCATCGGCTCCATCTACGGCGCCGTGTTCATGACCCTGCTGCCCGAGGTGCTCAAGCTCAGCGCCACCTCGCTGACCGGCGTCTATCCCAACGCGTTCGGGCTGATCGCCTCCGCGCGCGACATCGTCTTCGGCCTGGCGATCATCTTCTTCCTCATGTACGAGCCCGCCGGGCTCGCCCAGATCTGGCAACGATTCCGGAGCTACTGGAAGCTGTGGCCCTATGCGTACTGAGTCCTCGTCCCAGGCTGACAAGGAGGTCGTCATGATCCTCTCCGTCACGCTCGCGCTGCTCACGCTACTCACCCTCGCTCTCGGCGCCGGCCCGGCCGACGCCCAGCCCATCAAGATCGGCAACCTGGTGGACCTCACCGGGCCCACGTCGGACCAGGGCAAGGACATCGCCCAGGGCCGCAACGACGCCGTGCAGTACATCAACGAGAAAGGCGGCGTCAACGGCCGGAAGCTCGAGCTGGTCAGCGTGGAGTACGGCTTCCAGCCGCCGCGCGCCGTCGCCGCCTACAAGAAGTTCGTCCAGGACGACAAGGTCCTCCTGGTGCTCGGCTACGGCACGCCCGACACCGAGGCGCTGCGGCCGTTCATCACCAAGGACAAGGTCCCGTACATCTCCGGCTCGTACTCCGGCCACCTGACCGATCCCAAGCAGACGCCCTACAACTTCCCCGGCGGCATCGACTACACCAGCCAGATCCGCATCTTCCTCAACTGGGTGAAGGAAGGCTGGAAGGACACCAGCCGCAAGCCAAAGGTGGCCTTCATCTTCGCCGACAACGGCTACGGGCGGGCACCCATCGAGGCCGGCCGCGCCTACGCCAAGGAGATCGGCGTCGACCTCGTGGACGAGGAGGTCATCCCGACCACCCTGACCGACGCGACCTCGCAGCTTCTGACCATGAAGCAGAAGGACCCCGACTTCGCCTACATCAACACCAACACCCAGTGGGTGCCGGTGGTGCTCAAGGATTCTCTGAAGCTGGGTCTGCGGACCAAGTACGTGGTGAACAACTACGGCATCGACGAGCGCACCCCGGCGCTGGCCCGCGAGGCTGCCGAGGGTGTCTACGGCATCCAGGACGTCGCCTACTGGGGCGAGAACGTCCCCGGCATGAAGACGCTCATGGACTGGCACGCCAAGCACCACCCGAACGACACGCACGCCTCGCCCTACATGCGCGGCTGGCTGTGGACCATCATGGCCGCCGAGGCCATCAAGCGGGCGGGCGCCAATCCCACCGGCGAGAGCGTGAAGAACGCGCTCGAGAGCCTCAAGGAGTGGGACACCTGGGGCATCACCCCGCCCTTCACGTACACCAACGAGGACCATCGGCCCACCAACCGGGCCCGCCTGGTGCTGATCAAGGATGGCAAGGTCAGCTTCGTGCGCGAGGTCTCGGTGGAGCGCGACATGAAGTGGATCGGTAAGTAGGCCACGGCCGCGCACGATGCTCCAGCTGAACAACGTCCAGGTCATCTACAGCGACGTCATCCTCGTGCTCAAGGGGCTGTCGCTGCAGGTGCCCGAGGGCCAGATCGTCGCCCTGCTCGGCGCCAACGGCGCCGGGAAGACCACGACGCTGAAGGCGATCTCCGGCCTGCTCAAGACCGAGAGCGGCCGCGTCACCGACGGCGCCATCGAGTTCATGGGGCGACGCGTCGACGGGCTGGACCCCGAGGACATCTGTCGCCGGGGCATCGTGCAGGTCATGGAAGGCCGCAAGGTGCTGGAGACGCTCACGGTCGAGGAAAATCTGAAGATCGGCGCCTACACGCGCCGCGACCGCGACGGTGTGCAGCGCGACATGAAGATGATCTACGACTACTTTCCGGTGCTGGTGAGCCGCCGCCACCAGGTCGCGGGCTATCTCAGCGGCGGCGAGCAGCAGATGCTGGTCATCGGCCGCGCCCTCATGGCGCGGCCCAAGCTGCTCCTGCTCGACGAGCCCTCACTCGGCTTGGCCCCGCTGCTGGTCCGCGAGATCTTCGACATCATCCGCAAGATCAACCGCGAGCAGAAGACGACCTTCCTGCTGGTCGAGCAGAACGCCCAGATCGCGCTGAGCATCGCCGACTACGGCTACATCATGGAGAACGGCCGCATCGTCTTCGAGGGCCCGGCCGCCAAGCTGCGCGGCAACGAGGACGTCCGCGAGTTCTATCTCGGGCTCAGCGAGGCCGGTCGGCGCAAGAGCTTCAAGGATCTGAAGTTCTACAAGCGCCGCAAGCGCTGGGCGTTCTGAGGCGGGGGCAGGATCGGACCCCGCGGGTGCGATGCGCGTCCATCTCCGCTTGATTTCGGATGGTTTCCGCCATTGCCCCCGCGTGGCTCCGGACTTGCTCACAGACCTGTCGGCCTGAGGCGGTCGAAAGGAGAACGGCCATGAAGAAGCGCGGCAAGACCCAGGGCAAGGCGCGGCGCCGGGCCGCCAAGGACCTGACGGCGAGGAAGGGCGGGGCGGTGAAGGCGGGTGATCAGACGCGCATCGATCACTCCGAGTTCAGGATCGTCAAGCGCGTGGATTCGGCCTAGCTCGGCGGAGCTTGCCGACTGGTCGAAAGGACAACGGCCATGAAGAAGAAGCGCAGCAAGACCCAAGGCAAGGCGCGGCGCCGGCCCGCCAAGGACCTCACGACGCGGAAGGGCGGAGGAGTGAAGGCTGGCGGTGGGGTACGCCTCCAGGATGTCCAGGTCAGCAAGCTCAGCGACGTCAGCGTACGCCCATGATCGCCCGCTGGCGGGCGCGACGGCGACCGAGGCCGGCCCGGTCATTCGGCCATGGCGAGCATCCGGATGCCTTCTTCCAGTCTCCTTGCCCACGCTTGCTCATCACGTCCTCCTCTCAGTCGCTCTCTCACCGAGCCCGCCTCCGGCGGGCGATCGAACCGTTCTGCCCGATCGTCTCCCCCGGCTACAATCGGGAATGCGGATCCGACTCGTCCTGCTGCTCGCGCTGCTGATCACCGCCCCCGCTCTGGCCCAGACCCCGCCGACGCCAGACAGCATCGCGTCAGTGCAGAACGCCGTCGTCAGGGCGCTGGGCTTCGACCGAGGCGATCTTCAGCGCCTCAACAGCTCCCGTCCCGACTTCACGCCGGACGGCTGGACCGCGTTCATGAAGCACCTGGACGGTTTCCTGGACGCCAGCGGCGCCCCGACGTACACGTCGAGCTTCACGCCGTCGGGCGCCGCCCGGATCGTCCGCCAGGGCGACGGCGCTCTCGATCTGGTCATCCCCGGCACGCTGAAGCAGACCCAGAACACTTCCAGCACGACGTACCCGATCGTGGTGGAGGTGAGGGCCCGCGGCAAGCCGCTGAAGATCGATCACCTCAAGCAGACGATCTGCGGGAAGCCGCCGGTCTCGACGCCCTGCCAGTGACGGTCGGGCACTGAGGGGTCGGCGCCGCCCTCGATGACTACGGCCGGCGCGCGACCTCGCCGACCAGGAGCGTGTTGCTCGTCCCGTCCGTGATGTCGGTCAGTCGCGCCTTCACGTTGCTCTGCGCCGGCGCCCCGCCGCCCTTCACCTTGGTGGTCCGGCCTGACGTGAGGTCCTTCACCGCCGCCTTCACCCGACGCCGCCCGCCGCGCTTGCCCATGGTCGTCTCCTGGTGGATCGTGTGCTCGCAACGTCTGGCGGTTCCGAAGGGCAAGGGGCGTTCCAATGCACGCCACCGACACGGAGCCCTGCCGAGCTTGCGCGTCTACCCCGCCGCCCGCAGCAGCAGATTCCCGTGCTCGTCCACCCCGGCTTCCCATCCTGGATGCACCAGCGTGCTCGCATCCGGCTCCTCGACGATCGCCGGACCCGCGATCACGTTGCCGCTCAGCAGCTTGGCCCGATCGAACACCGCCGTCTTTTGCCAGCCCTCCGCGAACCACACCTCGCGCGTGCCCTTGAGGGCGGCGCCGGGCTCGCGCCCACCGGCCGCCAGCGGCGCCCGCCGGGGCCGCGGTGTCACCCCGATCGCGGCCAGGCGCACGTTCACCAGCTCGACCGCGTCCTCCGGCGCGGCGTAGCCGTAGGCCCGCTCGTGCGCGGCGTCGAACTCCGTGCGGAGCCGCGCGATGTCAGCGGTGGTCAGCGTCCCCGCCGGGACCGTGATGGGTAGCTCGAACGACTGTCCGTGATAGCGCAGGTCGACACTCCGGAGCATCCGCCGATCGGCGGCGGCAACGCCGTCGCGATCCAGCCGGGCCGCGCCTTCCACCAGGAACTCGGCGAAGAGCGACTCCAGCGCGGTGGGCGTGAGCGCGTCCAGCCGCAGCCGGCGCGTCGTGACGAACTCGTGGCGCAGATCCGTCATCAGCATGCCGACGGCGGAGGCAATGCCGGGGTTCGGTGGGACGAGCACCGCGGGGATGCCCAGCTCGCGCGCCAGCGCGTTGGCGTGCAGGGGACCGGCGCCGCCGAAGGCCACCAGGACGAAGTCGCGCGGGTCGTAGCCGCGCTGCACGGAGACCAGGCGCAGGGCGCCGATCATGTGCGCGTTGGCGATCTCCACGATCCCGGAGGCCGCGGCGACGGGATCGAGCGTCAGCGGTGTGGCCACACGATCGGCGATGGCCTTGCGTGCCGCGGCGGCGTCGAGCGCCATCTCGCCGCCGAGAAAATATGACGGGTTCAGGCGGCCGAGCACCAGGTTGGCGTCCGTGATCGTCGGCGTGGCGCCGCCGCGGCCGTAGCAGGCGCGGCCGGGGCGAGCGCCGGCGCTTCGCGGCCCCACACGGAGCGCGCCGCCGGCGTCGATCCACGCCTCGCTGCCGCCGCCGGCGCCGACCTCGACGAGGTCGATCACCGGCGTGCGCACGGGGTAGCCGCCGCCCTTGCCTTCGCCGAGTGGGGTGATGGCCTGCGCACCGACCTCGATCTCCGTCGAAAGTCGCAGCTGGCCGTCCTGGATGAGCCCGACCTTGGCGGTGGTGCCGCCCATGTCGAACGACATCACGTTCTTGTAACCGTACGGCGCGGCGATGGCGCCGGCGGCGATGACGCCCGCCGCCGGGCCGGACTCCACCATGTAGACGGGGCGGGCCTTGGCCGAGGCCGAGGTCATGACGCCGCCGTTGGACTGCATGACGTAGAAGGGCGCGGTGGCGCCGAGCGCGTGCAGGCGGGACTCGAGCGCGTCCACGTAGCGGGAGACGATCGGCATGACAGCGGCGTTCACCGCGGTGGTGCTGGCGCGCAGGTATTCGCGGTACTCCGGGCACACGTCCGACGAGACGGACAGGAAGGCGTCCGGCAGCTCCTCGCGCACGACGGCGGCAACCGCGCGCTCGTGGGCGGGATTCAGATATGAGTACAGCAGGCAGATGACGATGGCCTCGACGCCTTCTTGCCGGAGCCGCCGCGCGGCCTGACGGGCGCTGTCGATCTCGAGCGCTTGCAGCACGCGGCCCTCGTGATCCAGCCGCTCGGTCACTTCGAGGCTCCAGCGACGCGGCACGAGCGGCGCGGGCTTCTGCAGATGGACGTCGTAGAGGCGCGAGCGGATCTGTCGGCCGATTTCCAGGATGTCGCGGAAGCCACGCGTCACCAGCATGCCCACGCGAGCGGTCTTGCCCTCGATGATCGCGTTGGTCGCGACGGTGGTGGCGTGCACCACGGCGGCCACGTCGCCACCGCCGGCCTCGCACTCGGCCAGGCCGCGCTCGAGCGCGGTCATGAACCCCAGCGCCGGGTCCTCGGGCGTCGTCAGCACCTTGACGACGCGGATGGCACCGGTCTCGCCATCTACGAGAGCGGCGTCGGTGAACGTGCCGCCGATGTCGATGCCGATCCGCAGGGCGCGCATCAGGCCCTCCGCCCGCGCTCGGCGGCGGTGGCGGCGACGTCGAGCGCCTGCGTCTTTGGATCCACGACCACGCCGTAGACGGAGCGGGCGCGCTCGATCGAGATCTTGCCCAGAGCCACGTCCATCGCCACGCCCTCGGCGGGGCGCTCGAGCGCCGATTGGGTGCCGCCGCCGCCCGGCGTCTGCACGCTGACAATCTCGTCGGGCTTCAGCTGGAAGGTGATCTTCGACGGCAGCTCGCGCGCCTGTGGCGTGTCCGGGTTCAGGATGTACTTCGCCGGCCGTGCCGCCTCGCCGCCGAAGAGCCCCCACGGGGCGTAGCGCGCCTTGTCGGACAGAATGGAGAAGCTCGGCGTGTGGCCGGGGAAGAGATAGTCGCGGCGCACGCCCAGGCCGCCGCGGTGACGGCCGCCCCCCTCGGAGTTTTCGATGAGCTCGTAACGCACGATACGTACCGGGTAGCTCGTCTCCGTCTCCTCGATGGGCGCGTTCTCCGTGTTCTGGAAGTGCGACTGCACCGCGTCCATGCCGTCGGTGGTCAACGTCGCGCCGTAGCCGCCGGCGATGGTCTCGTAGTAGGTGAAGTACTCGCCGCTGGCCGGGTTCACGCCGCCGAAGGCGATGTTGCAGACGCAGCCCTTCGTGCCGGCCACCACGCGGTCGGGCAGGGCGGGGGCCAGCGCCCGAAAGAGCAGATCGCACAGCTGCATGGCGATCTCCCAGCCGGCGGCGACGGCAGCCGGGTGCTTGGCGTGGACGACGGAGCCGGGGCGGCTCTTGATGTCGACCAGCCGGTAGAAGCCGTCGTTGACTGGAATATCGGGATCGATCAAACACTTGAGCACGTACACGACGCCCGAGTACGCCTGCGAGGATGTCGCGTTGGTCGGCGACTTGCGCTGATCGTCGCAGCCGGTGAGGTCGACCGACAGACGGCCGGACTCGATCGTGACGGTGGCGGCCAGCTTCACCGGCTCGTCGGTCACGCCGTCGCCGTCCATGAGCATGTCGGCGCTGAACGTACCATCGGGAAACTCGGCGAAGGCGGCTCGCGTGCGCCGCTCGGTATAGCGCAGCAGCTCCTCCAGGTACTGCGTGAGCGTGACCGCGCCGTGCTGGGCGACCAGGGCCTCGATCCCCTGAACGCCGAGGCGATTGGCCGCGGTCTGGGCGCGGAAGTCGCCGGAGATCTCGCGCGTGCCGCGGAAGTT
>Ga0134122_10004254_pt1 | contig 10622 bp, 8 predicted proteins | sample KB302_FD_96461 | JGI IMG/M metagenome (GOLD analysis project Ga0134122, IMG submission 96461) | Terrestrial soil microbial communities without Nitrogen fertilizer from Kellogg Biological Station, Michigan, USA - KB3-0-2 | ecosystem: Environmental > Terrestrial > Soil > Unclassified ... | reverse complement strand
GCCCGAGCCTCTCAGTGGCTTAGCTCGCAACCGGCACCCGTAGATCCTCTAAAACCACCCCTGCGAAAACGTGAATTCTGGCCATTTCTGGACAAGAACTAGCCTAACAAAATCGCGCCTTTATTTTGAATTACTTGAGGCTCTCCTTCTGCCTGGTCCAGGCGATGCAACCTCTTTCATCGACTCGACCGGATGGCTATGACAATTATAATTGCGGTTCGAGTTCATGGACATCGGGACCGGGTGATCCCTGCGGTTTGCGACCTCGACCATTGCCACGGGAATAGCTGCGAAACCGGCCCACTTTTCCCAAGCGATTGGTAGAGGGCAGTGCGCCAAATAGCCCCTGGAGGGAGAACTCTTCAGGGGCCAAGATCCGCCCCGATGAGGTCGCCTGGATCTTCGCTGTTGACTTTCGATGGAAACCGGGACATCGCCATCGCCAGCCCTGCTGGCCTAGTACACTCGGTCACTCCTCTGTCCAGCCACTGGAACCCTTAATTCCCAACCCCTTCATATACCGATGAAACGTCGTCTTGGTGAGCCCCAGGCTCTCCCGGGCGGCCTTGACGCTGCCGCCGTGCTGCTCCAGACGTGACAGGATCAGCTCGCGCTGGAAGTCGCGGACGGCGTCGTGCATTGATACGCCCTCGCCGAGCAGGGGGCCCGCCTTGGGGTTGGGGTCCGCGCGCACGACTTCGGGCACACAGGTTTCGATCAGTGCCGTGTCGATCCAGGCGCCGGGCTGGGCGTGGATCACGAACAGCGAGCAGGCGCGCGCCAGGTCGCGTACGTTGCCCGGCCAGCCATAGGCGATCAGCGTTCGTAACGCCTCGCGGGTGAAGCCCAACGTGCGCTTGCGGTGCCGGCTCTCGTGGTGCCGCCGGAAATGCTCGAGCAACAGAGGGATGTCCCAGGGACGCTCGCGGAGAGGGAGGAGACGGATCGCCAGGGCGCGGAAGCGGTCGTAGAAGTCGGCGCGCAGGATACCTTTCCGGACGGCCTCGTCGAGGTCGCGGTTGGTGGCCAGGACGACCGCCACGTCAACCGGGATCTCGCGCGTCTGCCCCACGGGCACGATGCGATGGTTTTCGAGCACCCGGAGCAGGTGGGCCTGCGCCCGCGGCGACAGCTCGGCCACCTCGTCGAGGAACAGGACGCCGCCGCCAGCGGCGCGGAAGAAGCCGGGCTCGTCGGCAAGCGCGCTGGTGAAGGAACCTTTCTTGTGGCCGAAGAAGCGCGAGGCCGCGAGCTCGTCGGTGATCTCGGCGCAGTTGACGACTACCAGCGGCTTGCGGCAGCGCGAGCTGTAGGCGTGCAGATAGCGCGCGACGAGGTCCTTGCCCGTCCCCCGCTCGCCGAGGATCAGGATGGGCTCCGGGGTCTCCACCTCCATCGCCGGGATGAACGTCTCGTGCAGGGTCCGCCGCAGCGCCTGGGTGTGCGAGGAGTCGCCGAGGATCTCTGGCGCATCGTCGCCGCCTTTGGCGCCTTCGAGGAGGTCACGCAGCTCGCGCTCCTGCCGCTGCTTGGAGAAGTAGAAGCCGAAGGTCCTGCCCGCCGCTTTGACGTAGCCCTCCAGCCAGGCGCGGTCCGCGTCGCCGTAAGCCTCGGTGAGACCGCTGTTCTGGAAGTAGACCACCGCCAGCACCGCATCGCGGATCGGATCGCGGATCGGCGCGCAGAGGACGCTGAAGGAGCCGCCTTCCAGGGAGGGCGTCCGCGAGGCGTCCTCCCGTAACCGCGGATCTTCGATCAGCTCCGGCTCGCCGGTCGCGATGACGCGCTGGATGACGGAAGGGCTCACCCCCGGCACCGACTCGCCTCTCTCGCAGGCCGCGATCTGCTCCGGGGTGAGCTTGCCGAGGGCCTGAATGCTCCGCAGGCGCAACGGCTCGCGCTCCTCGACCACCAGCAGCAGGGCCTTGCGCGCGCCGAAGCCGCGGGCCACGGCGGTGAACGAGGCTCGCAGCGCCGCTTCCTCGCCGGCCTCGCTCGTCAACACCGCCAGCAGCTCGTTCATCGCTTCCAAGAGCTGGACGTAGTCGCGCCCTTCGGGTCGCAGCTTGGACATCGTCATCACAGCACGGTATCCAATGGCACCCGACAAAGGCAAACCCGCCGGCGTCAGAGCCTCATGACCCCGTCGCTTTCGACGCCCAGCGCGCCAGGAATCCGAAGAGCACCAGCAGTCCCAAGGCAAAGGAGATCAGGAGCCCCAGGAGCAACGCCCGGCCCCACCGCTCCTTTCCCGCGGCGAAGAGAATGAGGCTGGCAACGCCCTCGACCAGATAGATTCCGGGCGCCAGCACCGCCGCCGAGCACGCGACCTTGCCCGCGCCGTAGCGGGAGAACAGCTCGTAGCAGACGAACCCGAGCGCGAAATCCGCGACCGCCACCAGCAGCGCCGGCCCCCAGACCGCCGGCTCCGGTCGCGGCCCCCTCCCCTGAAAGACCGCGATGGCCCGATCGGCATCTGCGGGAACGTGGCCGGCCTTCACCATCTGCGCGCGGAGGGACTCGATGGAATACTGGCCCGAGTTCTCCCTCAGGTAGGCGAGGAGGGCCTTGAGATCCCGTCGCGACATGAGGAAAGAAGGATACCCGAGAGGCTCGGGCGCCGATCCCGGTGGCATCGGTCATCGGGAGGCTCACCGCGCCGCCGGCCTTCAAAGCCCCCTCTCTCCCGGTGAGGGGGGAAGGGAGGGGGCGGGAGAGAGGGGGTTGGGGGAGTGAGGGTCCGCCAAGCCTGCCCTTTCCAGCAGCTCCGGCCAGCGGGGATGGCCGCGCAGGGGATCGTAGATCGGCCAGGTGGCGAGGAAGGCGACGAAGCGGGAACGCTCTTCGCAAGCCTGCTCGAGCCGGTCGATGGCGCGGCCGGGCTCGCCGAGGGCGGTCCACAGGAAGGCGAAGTCGCTCGACTCCACGTACTGGCGAGCGACCCGCTCTTCCAGCTCGGCGAGGATGCGCCGCGCCTCGTCGGGGCGGCCGGCCCAGGCCAGCGCCTGCCCCAGTGCGGCCTGCAGCGCCGGACTTCCAGGAGCCAGCTCCACGGCGCGGCGCTGCTCTTCCACCGCCTCCGTCAGCCGGCCCTGCTGCTGCCAGGCGTGGCCGAGGCCGAAATGGGCGTAGGCGAAGGAGGAGTCGAGCTCCAGGGTCTTCCGGAACTGCTCCACCGCCGCGGGATATTGCCTGGCAAAGTAGAGGACCATCCCCGAGTCGGCGTTGATGACCAGCGACAGGGGATCGAGATCCCGCGCCTGCCGTGCCTGGGCGATGGCATCCTCATGGCGCCCGAGAGCCGAGAGCAGGAAGGCGTACCACTGGTGCGCCGTCGGATAGCCGGGGTTGAGGTCGATCGCCCGGCGAAAGCCCCGCTCGGCCGCTTCCCACCGCCGCTCGTAGAGGAAGCGGGCGTAGGCAAGCGAGGTGTGTGCCTCGGCGAGGAAGTCGTCGAGCGCCAGGGCGCGCTCGGCGGCGGCAATGGCATCGGGGAAGACCTCCCGCGGCGCGAAGGCGCCGTAGAGGGGGAGCAGGACGTAGCAGTCCGCGAGACCCGCATGGGCGAGAGCGAAGTCGGAGTCGAGGGCGATCGCCTGGCGGAAGGAGGCGATGGCCTTCTCGAGGCCGTCGAGAGTCCGGCGGTTCCAGAAGTACCGCCCGCGCAGATACGCGTCGTAGGCCTCGGGATGGGGCGTCGGGCTGCGGCGCAACCGGTCCCGCTCCTGCCGGGAGAGCCGGAGCTGCAGTTCCTCGGCGAGCTCCTGGGAGATCGAGTCCTCCAGCGCGAAGAGGTCGGTCGCGCGGGCGTCGAACTTGGCGGCCCAGAGGGGTGCCGCCTCGCGCGCGCCTACGAGCTGCACGGTGACCCGCAGGCTGTCGCCCGAGCGCTGGAGCGTGCCGTCGAGCACCGCCTCCACCTGAAGGGCGCGGCCGACGACGGCCGGATCGCGGGCGACCCCGAGATAGCGGCGCACCGCGCTGGTCGGCCGCACGGTCAGCCGGCGCAGGTTCGAGAGCCGAGTGATCAGGGCGTCGGCCAGACCGAGCCCCAGATAGGCGTCGTCCGGGTTGCCGGTGAGGGGCTCGAAGGGAAGGACGGCGATCGAGCTGACGGAGGCCGCCTCCCAGGCCGGCCCTTCCGGGGCCTCGCGCTCGGCGACCGGCCCGACGAAACGATAGCCGCGGCGTGGGACGGTCTCGATGTAGTTCCGCGTCCCGCCCGACTCCTGGAGGGCCTTGCGCAGGGTGTAGATGTTCTGCGTGAGGATCCCTTCCTCGACGAAGGTGTCGGACCAGACCCGCTCCAGGAGCTGTTCTTTCGGCAGGACCTCCCCAGGACGCTCCAGCAATACCGCCAGGGTGTCGAACGCCTTCGGCGTGAGGGCGACATGGCGGTCGCCTCGGAGGAGGAGGCGACTGCCGAGATCCACCGTGAAGCCGTCGAAATCGAGGACTCGTCCGCCTTGCATGTAACCGGTTTGAGAGTTCTTTGATCGTCCTTTGATGCCGCTTGTGAGGACGGCGGCCCCCTACAGAAACTACATTGATCTCCATCAACCCTGACTGGTTTGGGAACCGCGGCCCGCCGCGGCTCTCCAGTCTAGCACCGGAGCTCCCGACATGCTCGAAGACAACGGATCCAAGGCCCTCCTCAGCTTCGCCCCTCGCTCCTCGCACGAGGCCCTGGCCGAGCCGCAAATCGCGGCCGATATCGATCTCCTGCGCCGCATCGCCGCCGGCTCCGATCAGGCTCTCGGCACTCTCTACGACCGTTACTCCGGCCTCGTCTGGGGGCTGCTCCGGCGCATGCTGGGAGAGAGCGGCGAGGCCGAGGAGGTGCTGCAGGAGGCCTTCCTGCAGGTCTGGCGCGACGCGCAACGCTACAACCCCGAGCGCGCGACGCCGCGCGGCTGGCTGTTGCTGATCGCCCGCTCGCGGGCCCTCGACCGGCTGCGCAAACGGTCGGCGATCCAGCGCCGGGAGGAGGCAATCGCCCGCGAGGCCGCCGGGAAGTCCGTCGCTCCTCTCGGCAGCCGGCGGCTGGAGCACGTCGAAAGCCGTCAGCGGATCAGCTCGGCCCTCGATCGCCTGCCGCGCGAGCAGCGGCGCGTCATCGAGCTGTCCTTCTTCCACGGCCTCAGCCAGACGGAGATCGCCGCCCATCTCGGTGCTCCGCTGGGCACCGTCAAGTCGCGCGCCCTGCTGGGGATGAAGCGGCTGCGCGAGATGTTCGCGGCGGAACGGGAGGATGTCCTGCCGCAGGCATTGGCCTCAAGGGCTTGACGCGACCTCACCCCAACCCCTCCGGCACCAACGCCACGATCCTCACCGGCCCGCCCGAGCCGCCGGCAATCTTCATCGGCAGGGCGATCACCCAGGCGCCCGTCTCGGGCAGCTCCTCCAGGTTCGCCACGTTCTCCAACCCGGGAACGTTGGCGCCGAGGGCGACCTGGTGGACGATGAAGTCCTTCGACGGTCCATAGTCGATGCTCGCGGTGTCCACCCCCAGCGCTCCGGCCTTCCGCCGCTCGACGAGGTAGCGGGCCGCCTCCTCGCCGTAGGAAGGGAAGTGGAGGTTCGAGGCGTCGCCGGGCTTGTCGTCCCCGAGGTAGCGCTTGCGGTCCGGCCAGCGCTGGCCCCAGCCGGTGCGCAGCAGAACGATGGCGCCCTCCGGGATGAGTCCGTGCTTCTCCTCCCAAGCCTGCACGTCGGCGACCGCGAGGCGGTAGTCGGGACTGGCGTCCGTCTTGGCGCGAACGTCGACGATCACCGCCGGGGCGATCAACTGCGCGACGGGGATCTGGTCCACGGTGCGGCGACCCTCAGCGAAATGGATGGGAGCGTCGATGTGCGTGCCGCCGTGCTCGGGCGCGCAGAACGAATTCGCAGCGTAGAAGAAACCGGCTGCGGTCTTGCCGAAGGAGAGCCGATTCAACTGGAAGTTGGAGGGCGCGGTGGGCCAGTAGATCGTCTTCTCGTCGAATGGATGGGTGAGATCCACCAGGCGGGCGCCGTGGAGATCGATCGGGGGATGGAGAGAAGCCGCCGGCTCCGGAGCGGCGGCGCCGCGGCCGGCGGTCAGAACGCACGCGGCGAGCGCGAGCGTGATCAACGGGTGTTGGATCCTCACGATTCGCATCGGGACACCTCCTCGAGATCTGAGGCCGAAGTGTAGGCGTTCCTTCGCCTGGGCGGGGCGGCGGGCCTCGCCGCTACGAGCCCGCCACGGTCGGGATCTCCAGCTCGCTCGGATGCGCGGCGTCGTGGTAGAGGACGACGTGGGCGCGCGGGTGATAGGTGTCGCCGATGTAGGGCGTGAGGGTGAAGACGACCGGCAGCGCCTCCTTCTGCCCGGCCGGCCGGTAGAGGGTCGCGGCCAGCTCGACGCCGTCGCGCATGGGGATGCGGACGCCCCACTGGAGGTCGACGTCCTGCGACTCTTCGGCTCGGGAGACGGCGGCGGGGGCGAGCAGCAGCAGAACGAGCAGTGCGGCGCGGCGGAATTGCACGGGCATTCGAGATCCTCCGGTGGAGAAATCCGGTGATGGATTAGCGATGGTAACATCGCCATGCATGCGTCCCAATACACGGACCAGCGGCCTCGCGCGCGCTGCATGGCTGAGCCTCTTCGTCTGTGCGGCGGTGATCGGCCCCGTCGGCGCTCAGGATTTCGTCTGGGCGAAGAGCTTCGGAGGCGGCGGCCTCGACTACGCGCTCGCTGTGACCCCATGCACGGGAGGGGCTGTAGTGGCGGGCGGGTCGTTCCGGGAGACCGCGGACTTCGATCCGGGTCCGGGAACTTACAGCTTGACGGCGGTGAAGACCGACGGCTGGGTGGAGAAGCTCGACGCCGCCGGAGCTCTGGTGTGGGCGAGGCAGCTCGCCGGAGCTGAGGATGCCTATGTTCTGGCGGCGGCGACCGACGCTGCGGACAACGTTTACCTGACGGGGCAGTTCTCCGGCATCGGCGATTTCGATCCGGGTCCCGGCACGTTCAACCTGGGCGCCAACGGGCAGATCCCCAAGCTGTTCGTCTGGAAGCTCTCGAGCAGCGGCGATCTTGTCTGGGCGCGAGCGATCGACGGCTCGATCGCGGCCACCCTTTCGGGGAACGCGATCGCCCTGGACAGCGGCGGTAACGTGCTCGTCGCCGGCAGCTTCACCAATTTTGCCGACTTCGATCCGGGTCCCGGCACGTTCAACCTGACCAGCGCCGGCCAGGAGGATGCCTTCGTATTGAAGCTCGACAACGCTGGCGATTTCGTCTGGGCACAGCGCGTCGGCGGAGCCAACCCCGATACGGCGTATGGATTGTCCGTGGACGGCGCGGACCGCGTCGCCCTCGCGGGGAACTTCTTCGGTACGGTGGATTTCGATCCCGGAGCCGGCGTTTTCAATCTCGCCAGCTCCCAGTTCGACGCTTTCGTCTTCGTTCTCGACAGCACTGGAGGGTTCGCCTGGGCACGGCGGATCGGCGGCGCCAATAACGACATCGCGGTGGACGTGGGCACGACGACAGGGGGCGCCGTGGTGGTGTTGGGCAACTTCCAGGGCACGGCCGATCTCGATCCCGGTGGCGGCAGCGTGCCGGTGACGAGCCACGGCGGCGACGACGCGTTCGTAGTCGAGCTGGACGCCGGCGGCGCTTTCGTCTGGGGCGGCGCGTTCGGCGGCAGCTCCGGCGACCGCGTCGGCGGCCTCGCCATCGGCCCCCCCGGACACATCTATCTGACCGGAGAGTTCAGCGATACCGTGGATTTCGATCCGGGTCCGGGTCTCTTCTCGCTGTTCAGCAAGGGTTTCAGCAACGACGTCTTCGTGCTCAAGCTCAATCCCGACGGCGCCTTCGCCTGGGCGGTCCAGCTCGGGGGAGCCGGCAACGAAGAGGGCACCGCCGTGGCCGTGTCCGGCAACGATCAGGTGTTGACCGCCGGCTTCTTCGGCGACACCGGCGACTACGATCCGGGAGTCGGCTCGTCCTCGTTGACGACCGCCGGCTTCAACGACGCGTTCCTGTCGCGCCTCACCGACGCCTTCGCCGTTCCGGTGGTGCGCCATGTGCCGGCCGACTTCGCGACGATTCAGGGCGCCATCGACGGCTCGCGCCATCGCGACACCATCCTGGTGGCTCCCGGGACGTACAGCGAGAACATCGACTTCCACGGCCAGCACGTGGTGCTCCGGAGCGAGCAGGGGCCGGCGGTGACGATCCTCGACGGCGGCAGCCACGGGTCCGTCGTCACCTTCCGGAACGGCGAGGACCAGACGACGGTGCTCGAGGGATTCACGGTGCGCAACGGACTGGCCGCTGCGCCTTCTTTCGAAGGCGGCGGTATCCTGATTCAGGGCTTCTCGTCGCCGATCGTGCGCGGCAACCTGATCACCCAGAACATCGCCTGCGGAGCCGGCGCTGGCATGATGCTGCGCACCGGCAGCGCGGTGGTCGAGCGCAACGAGATCCGCGGCAACAGCCGGGATGACTGCTCTGGAGGCGTCGGTGGCGGCGGCATTGCCGTGCTCCCCGCGCGCACCAGCAGCCCGATCATCCGGGACAACGTCATCGCCGATAATTCCTTTGACAACGGCGGTTTCGGCGGCGGCGGCATCAGCGTCTCCGGCCTCAGCGACGGCCTCACGGTGATCGCCCGCAACCGGATTTTCGGCAACGGCGCCACGCAGGGTGGGGGCATCACCATTCAGGGGACTCCCGTGCTGATCGTCAACAACCTGATCTACGGCAATCGTTCAGACAATGGCGGCGGGCTCTACGTGGCCGCCGCGACGGCGACTCCGGTGACTTTGGTGAACAATACCGTTGCCGATAACATGGCCACTACCGGCTCGGCGCTGCTGTTGAACGGTCCGGGGTCGGTGACGATCGACAACAACATCCTTCAGGCTCCCGCCGGCGACGGGTCGGTCGTCTCTTGTGGAAACTTCACTTCGACGCCGCCGGCCTTCCATTCGAACGACGTGTACTCGTCCACCGCTCCCGCGTACGCCGGCGCCTGTTCCAACCCCGGCGGCACCAACGTCTCGAGCGATCCGCTGTTCATCGACGCGGCGGCCCGCGACTACCGGCTCTGGCCCGCCTCGCCGGCGGTCGATCACGGCGACAACACGCGAGTGCCGGCGGGCTTCGCGCTCGACATCGACGGCGGGGCTCGCTTCCTCAACGAGCCGGACGCGCCGGACACCGGCATTGGCTCCGCGCCCGTCGTGGATCTGGGTGCCTACGAGATGGGACGCGGCGCCGACTTCTTCACCGTCCAGCCCTGCCGGGTGCTCGACACCCGCGCCGGCTCGCCGCTGCAGTCGGAAGTGCCGCTGAGCGTGCTCTTTGCCGACCATTGCGGCGTGCCGCGCACGGCGCGGGCGGTGGCGGTGAACGTGACGGTGACCGGCGCCACCGGCATCGGTTTCCTGACGCTGTTCGCCGGCAACGGGTCAGTGCCTTTGGCCAGCACCATCAACTTCAAGGACGGCCGGGCGCTGGCCAACAATGCGATCCTGAGCCTGGCGCGCAACGGCGCCGGCACGCTGGGCGCCAAGGCCGTGGTGGCCGGCGGCGGCAGTGTTGATCTGATTCTCGACGTTTTTGGTTACTTCAAGGAGTAGCGGCGGGTGCTCGCTCATGCGCCTTTCTGATAGAGGATGCAGAAGGCACCCGCCGGATCCTGAATGGCGCAGTAGCGGTCCTGCGATCCCATTTTCCTGACTTCCCCGATCAGCTTGCCGCCGCGCTCGACGGCCTTCGCCAGGCTGGCGTCGAGGTCTGCGACCATGAAGTAGACCAGCCACTGCGGCGGCAGATAGGCGTTGCCGCCGCGCGCATGGCAGACGCCGGCGACCTGCTTGCCGCTCGCCGGCTCCGTCATGCAGAAGTCGCTGTACCCGCCCATGTCGAGCGCCTCGTGCCGCCAGCCGACGACGTCGCCGTAGAAATCCCGCATCGCCTCGGCATCGGGCACCGTGAGGTCGATCCAGCCGATGCTGCCGACTTCGAGCTTGGATTGGCTCATCGTTCCCTCTTCTCTTCAAGCCTGCCGGCGAGCGGCCAGCGCCGGGGCGTCCGGCGAGAGCGCGCGCAGGTATTGGCGGTCGAAGGCGGCGAGTTGGCTTTCGAGCTCCGAGTAGGGTCCCGGCTCCCAGGCGTTCGAGGAGACCCCCTTGTAGGCGTTGGCGCACAGCTCCCAGTCCTGACGGTTGGTGAGGTCCCAGAAGTCGATGGCGGGCTGGGGATCGAAGCCCGGCGCGGCGATCGCTTCCGGATGGAAGAGCCAGTCGCAGACGATGCGGGTGCGGCCGATGCCGAGCGACAGCGCGCGATGAATCAGCACGTAGTCGGGGAGGAACGACAGGAAGGCGCTCGGGAAGACAGTGTAATAGTAGACGCGCCCGCGTTCCTCGGCCGAGAGCCCGGCGAAGGGAAGCGCGCAACGCTCGCCGCCGATCGTCATGCTCCCCTCGGGATTGCTCATCCACATCGGCCCGCCGAGCACCGGACCCTCGTCGAGGTCGTTCTCGGTGTTGCGATAGGGCGTCAGCTTGTTGAGGTGCGGATGGACCTTCGGACAGTGGTAACACTCGCTGAAGTTGTGGAAGAAGAGCTTCCAGTT
>Ga0134122_10004253_pt1 | contig 10623 bp, 8 predicted proteins | sample KB302_FD_96461 | JGI IMG/M metagenome (GOLD analysis project Ga0134122, IMG submission 96461) | Terrestrial soil microbial communities without Nitrogen fertilizer from Kellogg Biological Station, Michigan, USA - KB3-0-2 | ecosystem: Environmental > Terrestrial > Soil > Unclassified ... | reverse complement strand
TGGAACTGCACCGGCACCGGCCGGCACATGGTCGGGTTGAAGTGCAGGAAGTCGAACGGCTTGAGCCGCTGCGTCGAGATGCAGGCGTTGTGCACCGTGACGTGGTCGCGGTGGAACTCGTTGGCGCTGTGGGTGAGCACCGCGGCGGGCTGCAGCTCGCGCACCAGCGCGTCGAGCATGCCCACCAGCTGGTAGTTCTTGATGTCGTCGATGCGGTGGTTGCCGCTGTCCATCAGGATGCGCAGCTCGCAGCCCAGGATCTCCGCCGCGCGCTGCGCCTCGGCGCGGCGCGTCTCGTAGTCGGCCGGGATCGATACCACCGCCATCACCACGCGCACCGACTCGCGCGACAGGCGCGCCAGCATGCCGCCGATGGCGAGCTCGAGGTCGTCGGGATGCGCGCCGATCGCGAGCACCGTGCGCCCGCCGTAGCGCGAAGCGAGCGAGGTGCGGCGGGCCTGGAGAGCTTTCGCGGCGAGCGGGGCGTTCATGCCGCTTTCGCGAGCGCGCGGTCCGCGAACAGCAGCTCGCGGCTGCGCGGGCCGCAGTTGAGCAGCATGTCCACCGCCGACAGCCCGCGCAGGAACGGCGCCGCTTCCTTGGTGGCGCACTGCGGGTACTCGGGATGCGTGAACTGGTGATAGGTGATGGTCACGCCGGCGCGCTTGAACGCGTCGACGTCCAGGTAGCCGCGCGAGCCGCCGAAGCCGACCATCAGCGTGTCGGCGCCGACCGCGCGGCAGATGTTGAGGACCAGGTCGCCGCGCGCGCCTTCGACCGCGAGCTCGGAGCTCTTCACCAGGGGCGTGGTGATGCCGAAGGCTTCGCGCAGCAGGTCGAGCCCGGCCTGGTTGAGATCGACCAGCTTCTGGTAGCGCGTCTCGAGCAGCTTGCGCAGCGGCTCGAGGTAGCTGCCGAAGAACGGCGCCGTGCGGTAGGTGTGGCGCAGCGTCGCGAGGTGCGCGTGCGACCACCACTTGCCCGCGGACTCGAGGCGGTTGTCGACCTCCTTGTCGACGATGCGCTCTTTCTGCGACTGCTGGATGACCGGCACGCTGAGCCAGCGCGCTTCGTCGTTGATGCGCACCATGGTGCGGTTCTGGTAGTTGCGGCGCTCGAATTGCACGTGGTCGAGCAGGACGAACGTGTCGACCTGCGCCATGCGGTGCAGGTACCCGAGCCACGGCAGGTAATGCGGCTGGTGAATGGCGACGATCATTGGATTGGGAGAGGGTACGGAGGCCGGCGCGACTATGACACCGGCATCCTCTGCGCCGCTTGGCGCAGTGGCTGGCCCGCGGGGCTCTGCGCCGGCGCCGCGCTATCGGTGTCGCGTCGCCGCAGCCCGACGCGCGCCTTCAGGCTGCGCAGCGCCTGTCCCGCGTAGCGCATCAGCGGCAGCGCGGCGACCGCTGCGCGGCCCAGGCCGCGCACGCCGACGGCGACGCGCTGCACGGTGCGCTGATCCTTCCAGGCGCGGCGATAGCTCGTGTTCTCGCGCGCGGTGTTCGAGTCGACCCAGCGCGGTCCCGCGTGCTCGAGGAACTGGCGCACGTTCTCGACCTCGCCGAGGATGCCGGGCGAGCATTTCTCGTAGGTCTCGTCGTAGGCGATCTTGAAGCAGAAGCCGCCCTCGCCCGCCTGCAGCATGCAGTGGCGCGTGAGCGGACGTCCGTCCAGGTTGAGGCCGGTGATGTGCAGGCGGCCGCGGCGGAACGCCTCGGCGAACACCTCGGTGACGAAGCGGCGGTCCTCCGGCCGGCAGGCGACCGCGGTGCCGGCGCGGCCCTTCCAGCCGCTCGCCTCGAGCTTGAAGAATTCGTCGGTCCAGGCGCCGATGTCGTCGCCCGGCGCGAGGCGCACCGGCGTCACGCGCCCGAAGGTCTCGAGGCGCGCCTGCCAGCGGCGCAGGTTGTTCTTCATGTTCGAGTTGAAGCGCGTGCGCGGATCGTGCTCGCGCGCGAGCAGCGCGCGCGTATACGCGTCGGTCACCACCCAGGGCATCGCGGCCGTGGAGGCGGTCTCGGCGAGCGCGCCGAAGATCGCGTCGCCGGCGCCGATCCAGTCGATTTCCATCACCGGCGCAGGTGCCGCCTGCAGCAGCGCGGCGATGCACTTGCCGACGCTCTTCGCGCGCACCAGCGGCGCGGCGCACAGCATCATGTTGCGATGGCGCCAGCAGTTCAGCACGCGCACCGGCAGGCCGTGGAAGCGGCGCTGCAGGCGCATCGGGAACAGGCCGATCAGCGTGCCGCTGTCCCACACCGCATAGCAGCGGAAGTCGTCGCCGCCGTACGCCTCGAGCGCGGGCAGCAGCGTCCAGTGCTCGTAGAACGGGCTCGGCTCCGCCGCTTCGGCGGCGAGCGACTCCCAGTCGGGAATGAGCTCGCGCAACGCGGCGGCGTCGCGTAGCTCCTCGACAGTGGTTCCGGTTCCCCCGGGTCTGCGCGCGGCGGGCATCGCGTTCAAGATACAAAAGGCCCCCTTACCGCGCCTCTGCGCGCATCTGCGCCGGACGGCTCAGCCCCGCTGGCGGCTCGCTGTAGCCGTAGCCCGATAGGCTCAGGCGATGACACCGGTCGTTCTTATGGGCGGACTGAACGTGGTGCGCGCCCTGGGGCTGGCGAGGATCCCGGTCATCATCGCTTCCTCGCAGCGCCGCATGCCGTCGATGGCTTCGCGCTACTGCGCCGGCGTGATCGAGCTGCCGCCCATCAGCGAAGGCGAAGCCGTGGTCGAAACCCTGATTCGCGCCGCGCCGCGGCTTGGCCAGCGCGTGCCGCTGTTCTACGACAACGACGAGCGGCTGGAAGTGGTGCAGACCTGGCGCGCGGCGCTCGAGCCGCATTACCGCATGCTGCTGAACGAGCCGGCGCTCGGCGACGTGCTGCTCGACAAGTCGCGCTTCCAGGAGCTGGCCGAACGGCTCGGGCTGCCGGTGCCGCGGCGCATCGAATGGGATGCGCTCGCCGCCGAGCGCGGCCCGGTGCTGGTGAAGCCGAAGACGCGCGTCGCCTGGGACCACTCCAGCCTGCGCCAGCAGCTTTGCGGCGGCACCGGCAAGGCGCGCGTGTTCGCGAGCGGCGCCGAGGTGCGCGCCAATCCGCTCGCGGCGCAGTACGCAAGCCTGCTTTCGTTCCAGGAATACGTCCCCGGCGAGGACGACGCCATCTGGTCGCTGCACGGCTTTGCCGCGCCCGGCGGCGAAGTGCTCGAGTGGTTCGTCGGCCGCAAGATCCGCACCTTTCCCGCGCACACCGGCGACAGCTCCTACCTGCAGCTCGCGCGCGAGCAGAGCCTGGTCGCGCTGGGCCGCGACATCGCACGGCGCCTCGGCCTCGCCGGCATCTTCAAGATGGATTTCAAGCGCAGCAGCGCGAGCGGGCGCGACTACCTGTTCGAGATCAATACGCGCTTCAACCTGTGGCACTACCTGGGCGCGCGCTGCGGCGTCAACCTGCCGCAGGTCGCGTACGAGTACCTGCTGTACGGCCGGCGGCCGCTGCATGCCGAGGCGAGGCTCGACGTGCGCTGGCTCGCCATGCGCTACGACTGGCCCGCGTACCAGGAGCTCCATCGCGCCGGCAAGCTCGGCTTCGGCGCCTGGCTCGCCTCGCTCGCGTACCAGCCGATGGTGTACGACCTTTTCTCGTGGAGCGATCCCCAGCCTTTCCTCCGCCACTGGGCGGCGAAGCTGCGCTCCGCGTTCACACGGAGGATGCATCGATGGCTCGCTACGGCGTCCTAGGCGATATCCACGGCAACCGCGAAGCGCTCGAGGCGGTGCTGCGCGCGCTCGAAGGGCGCGGCGTCAAGCAGTTCCTGTGCGTCGGCGACATCGTCGGCTACAACGCCGACCCGGACGAATGCGTCGCGCTGGTGCGCGGCCGGCGGGTCGCCGCGATCGCCGGCAACCACGACCTGATCGGCCTCGGCCGCATGAACTTCAGGCGCTGCTCCAACATCGCCGAATACGCGCTGCGCCGCACGCGGCGCGTGCTCGGCCGCGAAGCCGCGGCGTTCCTCAAGACACTACCGGCTCACCTGGTGGTGGAAAACAACGTGGTGCTGACCCACGGCGGCGTGCGCGACGTGCAGCAGTACATGGTGACCCCGGCGCACATCGCCGAGAACGCGAAGTTCCTGGCGCAGGATTTCCCGGCCGCGCGCGTGTGCTTCTTCGGCCACAGCCACGAGCAGCGGGTGTACGAAGTGCGCGGCGGGGAAGCGACCGACGTGACCCAGCCGTCGCTCACGATGGACCCCTCCCTTGTTTATTTCGTCAACCCCGGATCGGTCGACGCCTCGCGCAAGAGCCGCCACAAGCTCGCCGAGTGCGCGGTGTTCGACAGCAGCTTCGGCAGCGTCGAGTTCCTCCGCGTGCGCTACGACGCCGCGGCGACCGAAGCCAAGGCCTGCGCGTTCGGCTACCGCATCAATCCGCTGACCGACCGCCTCTACTCCACCAAGCGGCGCCTGGTGCGCCTCGCGCAGCGGCGCTGAGCCGCTAGCGGTCGATCTCGAACGGCCCGTCCGCGCGGTTGACGCGCGACGGCGGCCACCTGTTGTTGCGGGCGACGAAGTTGTAGAACACGCCGCCCGAGCGCGCGAGCCCGGCGCCCGCGTCCGGCGCGCTGTTGTCGAAGTAATAGGCGCGCCCGCCGTTCGCCTTCGGCTGGTTGCTGCCGCCCTTGATGAACGGTCCGCGCGGGCTGCGCCCGCCGGCCTCCGGCTGGTACATGCCGCCCATGTTGCGGGCGGAGTTGCGCCACACATAGAGGGGGCCGGTGGTAGTCGCGGCATTGGCGATCGCAACGTAGACGCGCTCGAGGGTGTTGTCCCAGATGCGCACGTTGCGGTTGCCGCCTTCGGCCTCGATGCCGTCGTCGTAGGCATCCGAGATCTTGTTGCCGTAGATGTCGGAGTCGGCCCACGGGAAGCCGGCCGCGCTGAAATTGTCCCCGCCGCCGATGCCGTCGTCGAAGTGGTTGCCGTTCTTCGACGCGATCTCGTTGTAGCGGATCACGTGGTTGCGGCCGCAGCGGTCGAAGTTCACGCCCTGCGGCCCTTCGGGATGCAGCTGCCCGCGCGCCGTCGACACCCACGGGTTGGCGCCGTGGCGCGGGCTGTGGATGCGGTTGCGCTGGATGATGATGCGGTCCGGGCGTTTCGCGTCGTCGGTCTCGCGCCGGTAGCCGCACTGGATCGCGCCGTCGGTATCGGCCAGGCGCTTGCCCTTCTGGTTGTTCTCGAAGCCGCCCCAGCCGGAAATGTCGTTGTCCTCGATGACGATGTCGTGCGTCTGCGTGTCGAGCACCGGGTCGAACTGGCGCTCGAGCATCACGCCGTAGCGCTTGCAGTTCCTCAGCACCAGGCCGCGCACGATGACGTGGTGCACGCCCTGCCGGATCGCCACGCAGGCCTCGGCCGCGTCGTTGCCCTCGATCGCGCTGTTGCCGGTGAACACGACGTAGCCGTCCTTCTCGTCGCCGGAGTCCTTCGCCTCGATCACCAGCCGCGTGGTGCCGGCCGGCACTTCGACCGTGCGCTTGACCGGGAACTTCTCGTTCCAGGTTTGGGCCTTGATGATTTCCTTGGCTCCACTGGAAAGCGACAGCGTGATTTCGTATGCCGTGCCCGGTTTCAGCTCCAGCAGGCTGCCGCGGTACTCGTTGTCGCGCGCGTCGAACCAGAGGTCGAGCCCCTTCTTCCATTCGCCGCCGGGCTCTCGATAGCGCACCTGCGCGGCGTTCGCCTCCGCGCCGCCGTCGGGGCTCCAGTAGAGCCCGATGGAATGGAACGTGGAGACCGCCGTGGGCGGCGCCGCCACTGCCGGGGCCGCGAACGCGAGCCCCAACAGCAGAAGCTTAAGCAGCCTTTTCAAGCAGCGGAACCTCGACGCCCGAGCGAGCCGATTCCTCGATCGCCAGCGTCACCCCGGTGGTGTCGATCAGCGAATCGAGCGGGATCGGCATTGCCGCGCCGCGCTTCACCGCGTCGACGAAGGCGTCCATCTCGGCCTGCTGCCCCTTGTCGAGGCGCATCGAGACCTTCTTCTGGCGCTCGTGCTCGAACACCAGCAGCGACTCGAAGTTGTGCATCTGCGCGGTGAGGCCGCCGCCGAATACCTCGAGGTATTCCTTCGGCACCTTGAGCGCGCCCTGGGTCAGGTACTGCAGGGTCGCGACCGAGCCGTCGGCATAGCGCACCAGCGCCGAGACGTTGTCGAGGTCGTCCGCGGTCGGGTTGGCGGGCTTGAGGCGCGAGGCCATCACGCTCACCGGCCGCGCGCCCACCAGGTAGGAGAGCACGTCGATGAAGTGCCCGGCCTCGCCGGCGAAGCGGCTGCCCTCGCTGGAGTCGAGGTACCACGAGCCCTTGTCGAGCTGGCCGGCGTGGACGCGATAGTGGGCGACGATCGGAAAGTTCTTTTTGAAAACCCCCGCGAGCGCCCCGATCATCGGCGAGAAGCGGCGGTTGAAGCCGACCATCAGGCGGTCGTTGCCCGACTCCTCGATCGCGCGCTTGACCAGCGCGAGGTCGTCGGCGGTGATGGCGAGCGGCTTCTCGACGTAGGTGGTCTTGCCGGCGCGCAGCGCCTCGGCTACCAGGCGCGCGTGCGAGGCGTGGCGCGTGGCGATGATCACCGCGTCGATGTCCGGGTCCTGCAGCACCTCGCGGTAGTCCGTAGTGGCGACCGGGAAGCCGAAATGGCGCCTGGCATTCTGGCCGGAGAGCGGCGTGGTGGTCGCGACGCTGACCAGCGCCGCGTCCGGATTGCGCTTGAGCGGCGGCAGCAGCATGCTCGAGGCGTAGGCGCCGGCGCCGATCACGCCGATGCGCACCTGGCCCGAGGTCTTCTTGACCAGCTTGAGGCGCGGCACTTCGCGGCGCAGCGGCTCCGAGACTTTCTCGTATTCGAACACGACCGAGAGCACTTTGCCGGCGCCTTCCGCCATCTCCTTGTAGACGGTTTCCGCTTCGCCGAACGGCCTGATCTGGGAGACGAGGGGTTCGACCTTCACCTGCCCGGACGAGACCAAGTCGATGAAGGATCCGAGGTTGCGCTTCTCGGTCCAGCGCACGTAGCCGATCGGGTAGTCGATGCCGCGCTCCTCGTAGGTCGGGTCGTAGCGCCCCGGGCCGTAGGAACGCGAAAAGCGGACGTCGAGCTCCTTCAGGTAATAGTCGTTCCAGGGCAAGTCGAGCTTGGTCTTGCCGATGTCGACCACGCGCGCACGGTCGCGCGCGATGCGCACCGCGAGCTCGGTAGCGGCGTTGCTGCCGCCGCCGGCGGCGATGAACACGCAGTCGACGCCGACGCCGCCGGTCAGGCGCGAGATCATGGCTTCGAGGCCCGGATCGTCGGCGGTGAGCGCGGCTTTGGCGCCGAGCTCTTCGGCCAGGCGGCAGCGGCTCTCGACGATGTCGGTGCCGACGGCGTGGATGCCCGCGGCCCTGAGGATCTGCACCAGCAGCTGGCCGAGCAGGCCGAGGCCGATGACGCAGGCGGTCTCGCCGAGCTGCATCTCCGCCTGGCGGAAGCCCTGCAGCGCGATCGCGCCGACCGTGGCGTACGACGCATGCTTGAGCGAGACGTTGTCCGGCACCGGCACCACCAGGTTCTTCGGCACGTAGTTCACGTCCGCGTGGTTGGCGTAGCCCGCCCCGGCGCACGCCACGCGCTGGCCGACGTGGAACTCGGCCGCGTCGGCGCCCACCGCCACCACCTCGCCGGCCAGCGAATAGCCGAGCGGGGTGAGCGAATCGAGCTTGTTCATCACCTTCTGGTAGGTGGCGACCAGGCCCTGCTGCTTGAGCGTGTTCAGCACCTTCTTCAGCTGGTCGGGGCGCGCGCGCGCCTTGCCCAGGTAGGACAGCTTGCCCTCGCGCACCTTCATGCCCTCGGTACCGGTCGAGATCACGCTGTAGTGGCTGCGCACCAGCACGCCGCCGGGCTTGAGCGCGGGCCAGTCCACCTCCTCCAGCTTGATTTCGCCGCTCTTGTAGTTCTGCGTGACTTGTCTCATTTGGTCATTCCCGTGACTTGCATGGAAGCGTTAGGCAGCAGCGGCTCGAGGTACGCGGCGAGCGCCTGGGCGATGATTTTCTGGCCCGCGGCGTTGGGATGGCCGTCGGTGGCCGAGATCCAGTACTGGGTGCCGTCGCCGCCCCAGAACGCGGGCAGCAGGTCGAGCACCTTGATTCCGTTGCGGTGGCAGAAAGCGGCCACGGCCTGGTGGTACTCCTTGATCGGATAGGTGGCGTCGCTGAACTTCGCCATCGCCGGGATGATCATCACCACCAGCTCGATGTTGCGCTCGGCGGTGAGCCGCTTCATCTCGAGCAGCGCCTCCTGCATGCGGCGCCAGTTCGGGTTCGAGTCGACGTACTGGTCCTTGATCTCGCCGACCTGGCCGAAGCCCTTCACGCCGAGCGGGCGCAGCGCGTTGCCCAGGCGCGGCGAGAGCCAGGCCGCGAACAGCGAGTGCTGCTTGAGCCACAGCCAGGTGGCGTTCAGGTCCGATTGCGCTTTTCTCAGCAGGGATTGCTTCTGCTCCGGAGCGGCGGCGGCGCCCTTCTGCGCGCTCGAGAGCTCGATGTCGTTGTAGAGGAAGCCGACTACCACGGCCTTCGGCTGCAGGCTGAGGCCGAGCTCGCGCAGCTGCGCAAGCTCGTGCAGCGTGTTGTAGCCGGGCATTCCCATGTTCAGCACCTCCACCGGGCCGCCGCGCGCGGCGCTGAGCAGGCGCTCGGTCTGGCGCGGAAAGGTCTGGTCCTGCGCCACGCCCATGCCGAAGGTCACCGAGTCGCCGAGCGCGAGCACGCGCACCGTGCCCGGCGCGGGAATCGGCGAGCGCTCGGCATCGCGGTAGCCGAAGCCGTTGAACGCCACCGGCACGCCGGCGTGGGTGCCGTGGCCGTTCGGCTGCCCGGACCACTCCACGGCCGACGGCAGCTTTTTCCACATGTCCGCGCTGTCCGCGGGCGGCGCCATCAGGCGCAGGGCGCCCTCCGCGATCAGGCAGGGAACGAGCGCGGCGACCGCCATCACGGCCAGGTTGATCAGCCATTTCATGCTCAGCTTCCTTTCAGGCTCCGACGAGGATGCGATACAGCACGGTGAAATCGCCGGCAACGCGGTCCACCGAGTAATGGGATTTCACGCGCTCGCGGGCCGCCGCGCCCATGCGCCCGAGCGCGGCGCGGTCCGCATGCAGCGTCTCGAGCGCCGCGGCCACGGCCTGCGGGTCGCGCGGCGGAACGAACAGGCCGTGCAGCCCGGGCGTGACGACATCCGGAATGGCGCCGACGCGGGTGACGATCGGCACCAGGCCCGCCGCCATCCCTTCGAGCAGCGCGTAAGGCAGCCCCTCCAGGTGATAGCTCGGCAGCATCAGCACGTCGGCCTGCGCGAGCAGGCGCAGCTTCGCCTCGCCGAAGATCGGACCGGCGAAGCTCACCCGGTCCTCGACGCCGAGCGCCGCCGCCGATCGACGCAACGCCTGGTCCTGCGGCCCCGAGCCGGCGACCGTCAGCCGCGCCTCGACGCCTTTCCCGCGCAGGATCTTCAGCGCCTCGATGCTCTCGAAGATGCCCTTGGTGTCGACCAGCCGGCCGATCGAGAGCAGGCGCAGCGGCGCCGCGCCCTGCGCGTGGTCGCGCGCGGAGAGGATCTCGGCGCAGCGCGTGCCGTTCGGCAGCAGCTCGATGCGCTGGCGCGGCGCCAGCTCGCGCGCCGACTCGAGCTCGATCTGCGAGATCACCACCACCACGTCCGGCCAGGCGAGCGTGCGCGCGAGGATTTTTCTCATCAGGGAATTCTTGCCAAAAACCCGGATCGCCCCGCCGTGGACCTGGTAGACCACGCGCGCGCCGCCGAGCTTCGCCACCAGCACGTACACCAGGTCGCGCCAGTACGCCTTCGCGTCGAGCGAGGTGTTGATGTGCACGATGGTGGCGCCGTGGCGCACGATCGCCGCGGCGAGCAGGAACGGGCTCGCCAGCAGGCGCAGCGCGCGGCCGGGCAGCGTCTCGTTGCGGCCGGCGCTGCCCACCTGGAACTGCTCCATGCGGAAGTGACGCTCGAGCGCCGAGCCGAACAGCACGTTGAGGTGCGTGCTGACCCCGCTTACAGCGCTGCGCAGCGGCCCGAGGATCAGGACGACCGGGGGCTTCATCCCGGGCCCATCAGTCGAGCTCGAACTTGGTCTCGTAGTTCTGCTTGAGCGAGGGGTCCTGCTTCTCCTTGCGCAGGAAGCAGTTGCCGATCGCGAGGCTCTCGATCTCGGTGCCCATGAAGCAGCGGAACGCGTCCTCCGGCGTGCCCACGATCGGCTCGCCGCGCACGTTGAAGCTGGTGTTCACGATCACCGGGCAGCTGGTTTTTTCTTTGAAGGAAGAGATCAAATCGTGGTAGCGCGGATTGGTCTCTTTGTGCACCGTCTGGATGCGCGCCGAGTAGTCGACGTGCGTCACCGCCGGGATCGACGAGCGCGGCACGTTCAGCTTCTCGATGCCGAACAGCTTTTCCTGCTCCGCGGTCATGGCGATGCGCTCCGACTCGGCGACGTCGGCCACCAGCAGCATGTAGGGGCTGTCGGAGTCGATGTTGAAGTACTT
>Ga0134122_10004251_pt1 | contig 10625 bp, 6 predicted proteins | sample KB302_FD_96461 | JGI IMG/M metagenome (GOLD analysis project Ga0134122, IMG submission 96461) | Terrestrial soil microbial communities without Nitrogen fertilizer from Kellogg Biological Station, Michigan, USA - KB3-0-2 | ecosystem: Environmental > Terrestrial > Soil > Unclassified ... | reverse complement strand
GCCCTCGGCTAAAAACGACACATCATTGCCGTATTGGAAGCCTTCTTCGCTGAACAATAGTTTTTCCGCGATAAACTTTTTGAGGAGCGATTCAATTTCAGAAGCGTTCGTGGTCATATCTTATCAGCAGTGACGCATTTGTCGGACGTTGTGGAAACAGGATTTGTTTCGGCGCGGTGGAAAAACTGTGTTGCGCATCCGGGTTTCGTTCCAAGTTCCTTTCGCCCGTTCTACGCCTTCCATACTTTGCCAGGAGGGAGTCTCAGTTCGGTCATTACGTTCCGCGTGTCCACTATGCAATTGGCCCACTCGGCCAGTTCCTTGTAGCTCACCCCGTCATGTGCGGTTGCGATGAGCACCAGGTCAAACGACGAAATCGCCTCGCGGTTCCAAGGGATCGATTTCGTACCCGCCCAATGGCTGTGCTCGCGGCTCGGCCTTATGACCGGGACATGCGGATCGTAATAGGCGATTTCCGCACCACGCTGCTTAAGCAATTCCATCAGGTGATAGCTTGGTGACTCGCGGTCATCGTCAACGTTCGGTTTGTAGGCGAGCCCCAGGATCAGGATTCGGCTGCCATTTACGGGCTTGTGCAGCACGTTAAGAGCTTCCGCTACCCGATTGACTACATATTCCGGCATGGCGGTGTTGATCTCTCCGGCCAACTCGATGAACCGCGTGTTCTTGCCATATTCGCGCGCCTTCCATGTTAGATAAAAAGGGTCGATCGGTATGCAATGCCCACCCAGGCCAGGTCCGGGATAGAACGGCATATAACCAAACGGTTTCGTCTTCGCCGCGTTGATCACTTCCCAAACGTCAATTCCCATGCTCGTGTAAACGGTCTTAAGTTCGTTGACCAGCGCGATATTGACGCCGCGAAAAATGTTTTCCAGCAGTTTTGTCGCTTCGGCCACCCGGCACGAGGAAACGGGAACGACAGTTTTAATCGCTTGAGAATAGAGAGCCTTCGCGCGCTCCAAACACGCCGGTGTGTAACCGCCCACCACTTTGGGAATGTTTTCGACTTTACTCGCCGGATTGCCCGGGTCTTCCCTCTCAGGTGAAAACGCGAGGTGGAAATCGACTCCCGCACGAAGTCCTGAGCCCGCTTCCAAGACCTGGCGCAAGTCTTCATCCGTAGTCCCGGGGTAGGTCGTCGACTCCAAAACGACCAGGATGCCTTTGGTCAAATGCGGCGCAATTGTCCGTCCCGTGCTGACGATGTAGGAGATATCCGGCTCACGGTTCTTATTCAACGGTGTGGGGACGCAGATTATGACCGCTTCGACCGCCTTAATGCAGTCAAAGTCAACGGCGGCAGCAAAACGTCCCGAACTGATCTGCTCTCTTATTGCCTCGCTCGGGATGTGTCTTATGTAGCTCCGTCCGTCGTTGCAGGCATTGACTTTTGCCGGATCAATATCGAGCCCGACTACGGAAACGCCTGAACGAGCAAATTGTAAACAGAGCGGCAGGCCGACATAACCCAAACCAACAATCGCGATTTTCATTTATTTGTTTCTAGTAGCAGGACGTTCGTTGAAAAAGGACAACGCGGAGCCTCGCAGCGATGCAAAGGCAGGCTGCCGCACATGGTCTCGCCGCCTCTGGCCAGGCCTCAAATACATAAACTTGACTTGACTGGATGCCGCTCAGCTGCTTCGGGCTTCGGCGCGGCTACCTAATGCACTGCTTCCAATATAATTGCGCAGGAAAAACATGCGAACCGTAGCCGTTCCTAAAAATGGCCTGGGCCCGCAAACGGCGCGTGTTCCGATTGCTGCAATATTTGCACCATTTGACCCATGAGAAAACTTTTCTCTGTTGCGTGTTTGGAATGGCTTGCAATCCTCGAATGACGCCAAATTGCACCATCCAAGATGCGATCAGAAGACTGTAAAAAGTAGTCCATGGAATCAATGGAAATCCGAATGCCTCGGACGAAGTGGTCCGGCGGAATAAGCTGTCAAAACCGATCGACTAGAAGTCGTCCCTATCATCATCCGTCACAGAAACGGGTGACGTTGACTGATACGACGACCTGATCGGCTGTTCGGAAGGACATGACGCTAACTGTCCAAAGTCAGGGCGATACTCCGGAATGATGCGTTTCAACATCAACTTCAATTCATTGGGATCCGTCTCCTGCAACTTTGCGAATAACGTCTGCAAGTTCTTCTGTATGTAGTCCAGGGGTAGCGGACGAGAAATGAATCGCATAATCTTGGAATGGTTCGTGGGCAGGATGTTCTCGCCTTTGTAACTAAGTTCCTCGTGAAGCTTCTCACCCGGCCTCAAGCCAACGAATTCAATTTCAATGTCTTCATCGGGCTTCAACCCTGAAAGCTCTATCAATTGACGAGCCAAATCCACGATTTTGACCGGCTTCCCCATGTCCAAAACAAAAATCTCTCCACCGATCCCTTGCGCTCCGCATTGCAGAACCAATCCAACGGCTTCCGGAATCGTCATAAAATAACGAGTAATCTCCGGATGAGTAACCTTTACGGGTCCTCCCGCAGCAATCTGCTTTTTGAAAATGGGGATCACACTGCCGGAAGACCCCAGTACGTTTCCAAACCGCACGGCCATAAATTTGGTGGAGCTGGGGTGATTGCCCGAAAGTGATTGCAAAAATATCTCCGCCAGCCTCTTCGTGGCGCCCATCACGTTCGTCGGATTGATTGCCTTATCGGTCGATATCAGAACAAAACGATCGACTTTGAATTCCATCGCCAGAGTAGCGACACAAACAGTTCCCAACGTGTTGTTCTTTATGGCTTCGCATGGGTGCCGCTCCATCATTGGAACGTGTTTGTGGGCTGCGGCATGAAACACAACGTGCGGTTGATATCTCTCGAATATGTCGTGCATCCGTGGCATGTCGAGAATGTCAGCCATGAGCGGTACGACCATGCGTTGATACCCCATGTCGATCAACTCTTGTTCGACCTGGAACATCTGACCTTCGCTCTGTTCGACCAGGAGCAGTTGACGTGGGTTAAACGACACTATTTGCCGGCAAAGTTCGCTTCCAATGCTTCCACCGGCACCGGTAACCATAACGACACGGTCTCGGAGGATATTCCTGATATCCTCGGTTTCCAATCGGACCGGCGCACGGCCGAGAAGGTCTTCGATTTCAACGGGCCGCAGATTGCTCACCTTCACCTTGCCGGTGGCCAACTGGTCCAGCGTCGGAATGGTTTCGAACTTCAGACCCACACGTTGCAAGATTCTGACCACTTCGCCTATGCGCTTTGCCGGAGCAGATGGCATTGCAATGATGACCTTGTCGAGTTTTCCACTCCTTCGGCTGTCCAGAAGCAACTCTGGAGATCCAACAACCGGAATGTCGTGAATACGGGAATTCCACTTGCCCGACTCGTCGTCAAAGAACATCACCGGACGAAGGCCCAACTGACTCTTTATCGTGAGCTCGCGGGCCAATGCAGCTCCGGCATAGCCTGCTCCGACTATCCCAACCCGGGAAATCCGACCATTGAACCTCCCCTTTGAATAGTTGAAATACCTCTCACGGGCCAAACGACAACAAAGACGAACCGTCGAAATCGCGAGGAACGAGAGAAAGAAATCCGCCATGATGACTCCTCTGGGAGGAGCGCTGAGACCTCCCGTTTGGAACCAAACAAACGCAGGAAAAACGGATCCTAACGCCAACCCGCCGAAGAGTCTTCGCAGGTCCGGCACGCTAAAATAGCTCAACAAGCCGGAGAATTGGCCAATCAGCAACAAAAAGATCAGCTTGAGCGGAACAATCCAAAGACCGAAGTAAACGAGCTTACTCGATTCATCGGTCGGAACGTTGAAATCGAACCTCACCTGATAGGCCAGCCAAAAACTGCAGACTAGCGCAGATGCGTACAAGACGAGAACGGCCGGAATTCGGCTCAGCGGCAAGGCTTGCATCCTCAAACCCGCCGGAACCTTAGCAAGGCCCGCGCTGCCCGGCGAACTCCTCTCGTCAGATGCTTCGTAATTCATAATCAAGTTAAGCCAAGAATCGAAATCGCCCTCATTCAAACAATCAGGTGCTCAGAAATCCTCGAACAGACCCAAGGCTGTTTTGCAACATGCATGCCAGCCAAAATCCAATCTGTAATAATCTTATAATCAGAGTATTAAGATTTGCATTGCTGGTCACCAGGCCCATGACTGGAATGCATCGGCATTGCCACTGCATCCCCCAAAAGTGCAGTCAGATTCCGACCACGGGTTTTTCAGTGTCGGTCATTCACCCTCCAAAGCACGCCAAGCCGATTAATTGCGGTCAAGTGCGCTCGCTAACTTTTCTCGACTCGTAGCCGTAGTCGTAATACGGATCGGCGGCATACCCACCCAATCGGCTTGTCACATGCCCATTCAAAGCAACTCCCAGAATATGCGCCTCTATCCGTTGCAACATTTCAACGGCGCGAGTCGCGGCTTTTCGCGGAGTTCGGTTGGCGCGAATAACCAGGCAGACCCCGTGGACCCGATTGGCAATCAGCAAGGTGTCGCTGACTCCGAAGATCGGCGCGGAATCAACCACGACCCGGTCATACTTACGTAAAAGTTCCGATAAGAGCTGACCCAACGCCGGTTGAGCGAGCAGTTCGGATGGGTTCGCAACCGCTTTACCCGCCGCGACCAGATAAAGATTTTCTATTTCGGTTTTTTGAACAACGCTCTCAGATGAGGGCGGTTCAACCGAGACTGATGAATCACGTTGGGCAGACGCCGGCTTTACTCCCGACGACGCGGTTCCTTCTCCTCGTCTTTTCGTGCGTAACTCGGAGAAGCTGAGATCCGCCTCGGTTCTTTGCGGCTTCGGCGAATACCTGGGTTCCGTGTTTCCAATTTGGAGGCTTAAGTATTCAGCCAATCCTGGCCCGTCCTTTTTTTCACACGGAACCGATTCAGTAAGGAAGGGACGACGCAGATCGCAATCAATCAGAACCGTCTTGAGACCTTGTTGTGCCAGGCTGACCGCGTAGTTCAGCGCACAAAAGGTTTTTCCCTCCGCCGGGAGGGCGCTTGTAAACAAGATGCTTCGAAGCTCCTTGTCCTTCCCCAGAACCGAGATCGACGTGCGTAAACAACGGAACGACTCGGCTCCAGAGGCGACGCCGACTTCATTCATGACGATTTGAGATCGTCCAGGTGCGAGCGAACGAATCCTCGGTATCGTACTCAGCACCGGCAGGTTCATTGCCTGCTCTGTCTCTTCAAGGGATTTTAGAGACGTATCAACCAATCCCAGCGCGAGGACCAACACAACGCCAAAAATGAAACCGCCAAGAATTCCGGCTACAGATATTTTGATCTGATTCGGTTTACTCGGTCGCAGCGGAACCTCGGCGGCCTGAAACACGGTGATCGGATGATAGAAAAGGTCGCTGGTCAGCGATGCCTCCTTCAGTCTCTGGACCACTTTGTCATGGATCGTCCGCTCCAGTTCTATTTCTCGCGTGAGGAAGTTGTTTGTGCTTTCGTTCAGTTTCACGTTGACGTTCCGCGCGGCATTTTGCAGATCGTCAAATTGCTTCTGCAGTGCTTGCTCGGTGTTTTTTGAACTTTCAATGGCCGACTGGACGCTTTGTGAGGCGTCCAGCACGGCAGCACCCAACATTCGCGCGGCTCCCGCAGTTTCGTTTTCAGCCTCAATGTATTTTGGATGTTTCGCCTTGTATCGCCGTTTGAGATTGTCGAAGGCGAGTTGCTTTTGCGAGAGGCCTGTTCGCGCTGCCATCACGCCGGGATCCGCGCTGATCGACGGGAGTCTCAGCAATGCATCCACGTTGGTGCCGAGCTTTTGCACCTCGCTGTAATCCGCCTCCAACCGAAGTCGCCGGAATGAAGCCTCTGTAAGCTTCTGGTTTGCTTCTCTCAACTCGAGGACCATATCCTCATGCTGTGATGCCAGAGAAGCCGATCGTTCTCGATAGGGCTGCAAAACCTGTTCCTGCGCCTCTCTTTCCTTTCTCAGTGACTGGGCCATCTCTCTGAGTTTTGCCTCCACTTTGTTGAGCAACTCCTCCTTGGACTCGGTGTTCTGCCGGATGAGTTCGCTTGCCAGGGAATTCGCAAGTTGTGCCGCCAATTCGGGATTCTGGCTTCCGACCGTGACGGTGATGAGTCCGTTATCCTTTGGGAGTGCAACGTCAACCATCCGTGACAATCGGACCGCAAGCCGGCTCGTGTCCGGTGGCGTATCGGGCAGTGGCGACAGGAATCTCGGATCCGTAGCCAGCTTGTTGGTTTCAACCACACTCACCAGGAGCGTCCGGCTCAGGAGCGTTTGCTTTATCTCTTTAAGCTTTGGCTCAAGCATCGGCCCGCGATAGTCCTCCTGGATTATGCCGGGCAGATCGAGAATCCGCGGTTGATTTGGGTCCACTTTTATAACCGTGGAAGCCTCGTAAATCCGCGGCGCTCGGGCAAGGTAAGCGATGGTCCCCACGGCGCCGAGTGCGACACAAAGGCCGATCACCCACAGCCGTTCGAACAACGTGGACAGTATCCTCTTAACGTCCGGCGACGCCGGTGAATCGGATGGTTCTTCAAACGGCTGGAAATCTTTGGGCAGCATAATGCGTTAATTCCAGAATACATTCCGCCATCGCATACCTGTCAGAAGACTACCGCTTTCAGCTCCGTTTTCAAACCTTTGCAAGGCAAGTTTGCGCTTAACCTCCGACCGGTCCCCGCGTAGAGTCCACACATGTCGCTCGCTGAAGCTGCAGGTTCGACGAAATCGACGGCCGACGGCGCCAATTCCAGTTGCGCCTGGTTTTGCGTCCGATCGCAACCCAAGCACGAACATATCGCCGCCGCGAACCTTCGGACTCGTGAAAACCTGGAAGTGTTCAACCCGCGCATCCGCTTCAAACGACCGACGCGTCGGGGACCGATCTGGGTTACGGAGTCCCTGTTTCCGAGTTATCTCTTCGCTCGATTCGACTGGACCATCGCACTCCGGCTGGTCCATCACACCGCGGGCGTGGCTGGCGTCGTTCATTTTGGTTCCCGATGGCCAACCATCCCCGATGTCGCAATCGAGGAACTGCGCGCCGCTTTTGGCACTGAAGAAGTGCGCGTTGTCGGGGCCACCCTGGAAACGGGCGATGAAATCCACATCGCCGCGGGAGTGTTCAGCGGACTGCAAGGCATCATTACGCGCGTGATGCCCGCGCAGGATCGTGTGGCGGTACTGCTCGAGTTTCTGGGACGCCAGACAACGGTGGAACTCCCCACGAACGCGGTAATCAAAAAGGACCCCGCCGTCGGACGTTAGCAATGCTTCTGACACTGTTTGAGAATGGTGGTTCAGAACCGGGAATGTTTCAGCCAAAAATCTTTTCGCCAACTTCAATAATATCGCCAGGCAAAATCGGAAACGGTTTTGCGTTTTTGTCCTTCACCATCGCATCCGCATCCGGTTTGAGGACTTGCTTCTCGCCGTTGACGACGCGTTGCACCGTGATGCGGGAAGGCGAGCCCAGGCGGGTATAGCCTCCCGCTATAGCGATCGCCCGCGGCAAATCTATGGATTCGTTGCGCGGCACGTCGTACGACCCGGGCCTCACGACATGGCCCAGGATCGTGAAGCTTCGCCTGGCGTACTCCACAATTGTGAGCGTGACCCGCGGATCCACGAGATAATCTTTTGCAAGAATGTCGCGGATCATGTCCCGAGCACGTTCGATGGTTTTGCCTCCGACTTCGAGCGACCCCAACAAGGGATGCGCAATGGTGCCATCCTGGCCGATTACAACCCTCGGAAGATTGAGATCGTCTTCCTGATAGATTCGCAGTTCGATCGCGTCGCCCGGCTCGAGAACATTCGTCGCCACCTGACTGTCAGCCACAGGCTTTTTCAATCCGGCCGTAGTATTCGGCGTCGGTTGTTGTGCAACCGCCGGCAGGACGAGCGTCAAGCTCGCCAGAAGAATAACAACCATGTTCGCGACTCGCATAAGATTCCGACCTAAAAGGCCCACGAAGTTTGGAATCCAATCTGGTTGTTTCTAAACGTGAAGAGCGGGTCGTTCGAAGTGTTCTTACGATACTGATAAAACACTCCTGCCGACCACCGCTCTTTAATCGCCAGATCCATTCCCACGCGGATAGAATAATAGTCATCGGACCGGGTTGCAACCGCAGTCGTGGACGCCGCCTGATAATCGTCATTGTCGTAACTCCCGCTGGCGCTCAGCGTCAGCTTTTCAAGCACCCTCTGTCTCAACGAGGCCGTCGCCCCGGTGCTGATAAAATTCTGGTCGGCCAGAATCACCGAATTCTGGCTGCGACGATGACCTTCGAGACTGAACGCAGTGCCTTCAAACGGGCGGTACGTACCCACGACGTTAAACACGAGCGCGAACAAATCCGGCGCCCCGGCGTGATACTGCCGCCACTCGCCACCGACAGATGCATTGAAATCGACCTTGTCCGTGAACAGGTAACCCGCTCTGAACAGAGCTTGTTCAAACGTCTGATACGAACTTCGATCCACATCCGTATAACCCAGCGTCACGCCAATGCCCGTCGTAATCTTCGTAGTCAACTGGTAATCGAACGCGTCATCGTTGGACCACGTGCGATATCCCGTGAGCTGCGCGGGAGCGGACGCCACCTGATCATAGTCGGCGAAGGTCTGCCGCGCATTCACTTGAAGGGCCGTCTTCTCGCCCATTTGATACTTGGACGTCAATGCGGTGGTGTAGGCCCGCTGCTCGACTCGATTCCCGGCGTCGACCACCGTGCCCGACGACAGGGAATACCCCTGACTTAACCCAAGCGTCAGTTTGGCCATGCCCCAGATCGCATTCAGTCTCGCCGCGTGGTCGATCGTGTTCAGTTCGTCGTGATCGACAAACAAAACAAAGCTCGGGCTGTAATCGATACTCAAAGATTTTCCTTCCCCCTCGACTGGCTCTCCGGCCACCGCCGAAATTCCAGGTGAAATGGTGAAGAACACATCCTCCTGTTCGTTGGCCGACTGAATCCGGATATTGTCGTCGTAAGTCGCGCTGCCGCTGATACGCGGCAGAAAATCGAAAGGCCCGAGCTTGAACAATCCTTGCCTCATTTCCGCCGCGGGCAGGCTTTGCGACGGTTCCAATTGCGTCGTGCTGGCGGAAGGCACAATCAGTTCCGCAGCATGCGGCAGATGGAACGCGCCCAGATTCAGCACGAAACCGAGCAACGCTACGAGAATCCTTCGCCGATGTTTTTTCTCAATAACTTTCATTATTAACCTGCGCCTGAATCGATGTAACTCCTCGCGAACAGCCGCAACCGGCTAAGCATCTTGCGAGCCTGATTCGAATTTCAAATGCGTTTGCAACCCCAGGTTGGCCGTGCTCGTTCAATTCAAAGACACACTTCCCCGCCGCAAGTGACGCAAGAACAGCCGAGAACGAGAACAACAACTACTCCGCTTCAAAACGCGAACCGCAGCCGACGATAGCAAAGCCGTCGGCAAACACCAGAAACAAAATCGCATTGCAAACGCCATGCAAACATGCTCTTCTATCCCCCTGATTTTTATGGTGGTTTGTACTCTGAGCGATGGGAAAGGCGACCGGGCTGAAAACAGGCTCAATCAATTGGGCGTTCGCAATCAGGCTTTCACTCTGCGTACTGTTCAAGACTTGAGACACGACTCTGCGGAGTTGATTTATCTCGTGCCATTCTCGACCCTCGGTGAACCAGACTGGCCGCAGTTTCGTGTTCGACTCGCGCAAGCCAATCGTTACTTCATCGTCGCGGGCGAAAGTTTGAGTTCCGCCGACATCATGAATGCCGCGCGGGATGGAGCGTTCGACGTACTGCTCCTCACAGACGGCGACGAGCGATGGATGGAAGCGATCACCAAGGTGGCCAACTCGCAAAAATTGTGGCTGCAGTTGTACGGCGGCTCGGCGGTTAAAACCCCCGAGACACTTCTCGGGCAATCGGCCGCGATGAAATCTTTGCGCCAGGCGATCGAGCGTCTCGGCCCCACCGCCGCCAGCGTGTTGATTCTCGGCGAGTCCGGCGTGGGAAAGGAACGCGTCGCCAATGGACTGCACGTCTCGTCAGGCCGCGGGCCATTCGTCGCAGTCAACTGCGCGGCCATCCCCAAGGAACTGATGGAGGCGGAATTGTTTGGCGCGGAAAAAGGCGCTTACACGGGCGCTTCCAAGACGCGTGAGGGACTGGTCGAACAGGCGTCGGGCGGAACGTTGTTCCTGGATGAGATCGGCGAGCTTGATGTCCGCCTCCAGCCAAAGCTGCTGCGCTTTCTGGAGACCCGAAAAGCCCGGCGCGTCGGTGGAAACGCGGAGATTCAATCCGAAGTCCGCGTCCTTTCCGCGACCAACAGCAACCTGGAAAAAGAAATCGTCGAGGGCAAATTCCGTTCCGACCTTTACTACCGGTTGTCCGAAATCATCCTCCACGTTCCGCCGCTCCGTGCGCGTCCCGAAGACATTGCGCAATTCACGATGGCCTTTCTGCAGGCGGCCGGCGAACGGCTGGGCAAACATTTCGCAAGCGTGGAACCCGAACTGGTGAAGAAATTCCAGCAATACGACTGGCCGGGAAACGTGCGCGAACTGAAAAACGCCATC
>Ga0134122_10004250_pt1 | contig 10625 bp, 10 predicted proteins | sample KB302_FD_96461 | JGI IMG/M metagenome (GOLD analysis project Ga0134122, IMG submission 96461) | Terrestrial soil microbial communities without Nitrogen fertilizer from Kellogg Biological Station, Michigan, USA - KB3-0-2 | ecosystem: Environmental > Terrestrial > Soil > Unclassified ... | reverse complement strand
TGACCAACAAGCCATCGCCGCACGATTCGAAGCCGATCTGGGATGCGTTACAGGCGCTTCGGACGGGTTGGGTCACCAATTTCTTCCCGGTCTTCTCCGTTCACCTGGAACCTATTCTCTGTGTTCACCTGGAACCTATTCTGGGGGCTCTAACCCCAGACCCATCCCCCCAGGTACGTACCTGTTGAGGGCATCTCGAAGCAGCGGCTGGATTTTCTTGTCAAATCGATCGATGTCCTTTTCTAGCAGGCCTGCGTGAGTTCTTAGGAATTCGTCGAGTGACCCAGACTTCTCGAAATGCCGCTGTAGAGGACTATAAAGGTCAACGAGATCTTGCTTCGCAAGCTCGATGCGCTTGGCCCTACGCTCAAGTAACAGCGAGCCCAGCTTCACCATCGCGCCACCGGTGACGAATGAGCCCAGGGAAGACAAGAAAGGAGAGCCTTTGATCATCACCTCGGCGGAAGCGACGAATGCGTTAAGCGATGCCATCAACTCATTGACCATCATTTGTCCCTCGAAGGTGTAGCGTTACTCTTGTGCGCCCAACGATCGACGCTTCACCGGCGGATGGCGAAGCCGGCCGTCCGGTGCAAGCGCAGGGGTTGGCCGCAGAATCGCTGCGTTAAGTCGCCCTGTTCAGAAAGCTTCATCTTTATATTTTTCACGGTACGCTCGCACCTCATCCATTCTAATTCTGGACAGACAAGGTGAGCATTCGTAACTCACCAGCCTACGCGATGTCTGCCTAAGCGTTATTCTTGAGAAGAATGGAAGCACGAACTCGCCGCGCGACCTATAAATAACGGCGAAGGTAATGCGGCGGCCGGAAGCCTTGCCGTCGGCAAGCCTGCATTCCTCCCAATGTAGTGCTGGTACAACCTTCTTGAGCGCGTCTCGAAAGTGCGGATCCTCAAGGAACAATTGGCAGGATACCAGTCCCTGCATGAAAAGGTGGCTTAATTCACGAGAGCCAGAATACCTTTTGACGTGAACTATCTCTCCGTCAAGCCCAAGGAGATCGCAAAACTCAATCGAGCTTTGTCCTCCTCCATAGTTCACAAGCTTTCGATCAAGAAGCGCGAAGTGGCCGGAGCTATGCCTGGCCACATCCTCGTTGTACAGTCTCTCGGAGTCATGATCATAGACGGGCAGAGCACTCTCGACCTTAGGGAAGGAAGAAAACCAATCATTGACTTCTTCCTCAAGGTTGGCGGCAATGCGGTACCAGCGGCCGTTACTCAATATGTAGGAACTACCCTTGAAGTCTGTCTCGGCGTATATGCAATTATACAAAGCCCAGTCCCGGATGATTTTCCGATCTTCGCCATAGCAAAAGACCCGCTTACGCTTTAACGCATCACGGGAGAAGTCGCCTCGATGATTGCGTAGTAGTGTTCGCCAGTGAATATCAGTAAAGACCCTTGGGTTACTAGCGTCGCTATAGCTAAAGACGCGAACACTAGCCCAGTTCAAGATCTCCGGAGGCGCCAACCAAGTATTACTAAAATCACCTCGACCTACGGTCGCAAATAGAGCAGCATCTAGGTCGTTCATATCGCCAAGATCTTTCACAGATCTTATGTTGTCTACCCAGGGGAAATTGGTGCGGTAGGACTCATCGGCAAATACCTGGATGAGTTTGTGAAGAAGCTCTGAGAGACCCGCTAAATCTACTTCGATGGTAATTGCAAGTGCATCCATGCCACTAAGGCGCTGGGCCAAGTTGGGATCTCTAGGGGTCCCCGTAACTGCCCTCAGCAGATCTCGTTCTACGTCGAGGCCGAATTCTCCCGCATCCGCTTCTCGGCTAGATTGTAAGCGCGAATGATTAGCGATTGCGTCAAACGTTTCCTTGTCGATGCTTCGCAGGCTTCCTTTTCCAACAGCGTTGAGAGTCACACGCAACCCGAAGTCCTCAACTATAGCTTCCGGCCGAATTAGATGACGTCCTTGGCCAAACGTAACCGCTAGCCAAGAGCCAGCAACTCTTAGTAGCAGAGCAGCCGAGGCCGTACTAACGGAACCCAATTCGTAGGGAGTAAGATGGTTACGGAAGAAATCGGCCCATCTGGGTGGTTGAGCCGAAGTCTTAAGGATGAAGAGAAAAAGGATCTCCGTTCCTACCTCCAATTCCCGGCGGTCAAGCACACGATCGCCAACTTCGTCAGGCTTGATGAAGTCGTCGGCCCCGGAGCCTTCCCCCTTGAGCAGGAGGACTGTTAAGGTTCGAGTCTTAGCCATCATTCGTACCGGACGAGCCTATCCGCTCACCTTCTGCGGCAGCAACGGTCTGGGCCTTCAGCGGCGGCCTCGCCGTCCGCTGCAAGGCCGGGTGTTCGGCGGTGTCTAATCACCGGAATTGGCTGAAAGTTTTCAACAGTTTCATGGTTGCCTCATAGTCTAACCTATCGCCTTCGAAGTCACAACGATATAGACCTTGTAGATTCGAAGGTAGAGACACACCCCGCTCGACCAGGAGGATAACTTTCTTTCCGTAGAGCGCCATTGCAGCACCAATCTCGATAAGGACGTTGTCATTGATTTTTGAATGCTCGTTGCCCTCCTTGTCCAGGTACTTTCCCTCAGCCCCTACGTGAATCACGCCCGCTCCGCAGGAGCGCATGTCCTCAAAAACTTTCTCAGGAACAGGTATCGCAGTTGACTCTCGCTCCACAGACACAACCGGATCGAAATTTCCGAAGGCAAGTAGCTCCTTAATCTGGACAACAATGCCCTTCTGCCTGCCGTGGGAGATAAATACACGGCTGAACTTTGCGTCGAAATTCGGCCCCGAAGAAAGAAGTTCGCCCTTTGAGGAAATCGGTGGTAGTGAAGCTTGAGCGTAGACTTCGACCGGCCCAGCATCGGCAACAGGTGGAACTGTGTCGTGCTCTGGGAGTTCAGGCGTAGCGGTAGGAGCCGGGACTCCCGGGGAGTCCAGATTCACGAATGGGCCGGTCGGTGTCTCTCTGATGATTCCAGCGTAGCGCCCGTTCGCCTTGATGATTTCGAGTGCAGAAGGTATTCGCTCCGCGGGCAAGCTCATCGACCGAAGAACATTCCCAGCAATTGTGTCGTTGGGAAACTTCGCCCTTCGGTAGCGCTCGAAAAACTCCTTGAGGATGCGAGGCTTGAGTATTGCTTCACGCCTAGCGGCAATGTCCTCTCCCTCCTCTTCGGGAGCTACAAGTTTTCGTCCAAGAGGAGTGAGCTTGATAGCGTTCGCGTTGACACCTCCCTCGGTTAGGCCGTATGCAATTGAGCTTCCTGCCAGCGCTGGCCATGAGCTGCTTGTGGGACTGACGTCAATTGCAAGAGCAATATCGGGGGGTGAGCCGCCATCGGCGGCAAAGTTGTCAACGATGGCGGAGGCGATCTTTTGGGCCTGCTGGAGTGTCGTCTGAGGGAAATCAGCTTGCTTGAAGTACGTGCGCTTCTCCGCAGAACGGGCGGGGCCGCCCTTGCCTTTGGTGGAGGCTTGTTTCGTCGGTTTTGGCTTCTTCTGAGCCATACCGCATCTCCTTTTACTCACAGTCCGCGTGAATCAACCGCAACTTCTCCGCACCACTCTGCCTGGTCACGCCGCCGAACGCTTGGCACTTGAGCGGCCGGCGGCAACGGACACTCGGACATAATGCAAAGGTCGCCTGCCGGTCCGCTCCAAGTGCGGAGTTAGCCGACAAGCCCAGTTGCCACAGATACGCTTTGAGAACGGACGATCCATGGACCCATGACCTTCCGCATCTGCAAAAGCCGCGCAATTGCCCAAGCACGTATGTCTGCGAGTTCCTCTGCTTGGTCAATAGAACCCGGACGATACACGGCTACTCTACAGGCACGTTTATCCTCAAGAGGCTCCCATTCAAGAGGCTCTCCGAAAGCGGCCTCGATTTCAGGGCGCTGCTGTACAAGAAAATTGAATATCTGCTCATTGCGAGAGGCGTCGCCATGGTCGATGTAGAGATCTACGCGGACGCGATTGTTCAAGGCGAAGCTGAATCCGTAAGTGAAGCCTGACACACCAGACGCGAAGGAGTACCAGTTCTGGGGTTGTCCAACCCGTGCGTTCGTAAACTTGTGCCTCTGCCGGAGTTCGTCGATCAGAGCTTGAAAAAACGTCCGGTAGCTCTCGGCGCGGGGTGATACTTGCTCGTCAGCTACCTTCCGGCGGACCTTCTGCCATTCGTTAGGAAAGACCACTGGTTTAAAGTTCAGTGCTGGAGCCGAGTCGTCGATTTGCAACAGCTCGACGAGTACGCCGAAAAACGACGTCTCCTGATCTGTATGCTGGTTGAGCCAGTCGAGAGCTTGGCGATGTTCGTCACGAAATGTCTCCGCGACCCAAATGACTGCCTTGGCGTCGAAGCCCGACGCGTAGGTCAGGATCTTCCCAAGGTGGTCGTGATTTGTCGGACCGAACTGATTCTCGATCACGACCGTACCGCCAGAACTCAGATCCCTTGCAAGGAGGTCAAGAGAGAACGTGCCGACGCCGGCCTCGCGGCCTGTAAGTTCTAGTTCAAGCCCCAGTGCCTCCCCTAGCGTCGAGAGATTGTCCGCAAGCCATGGCGTGAAGGCTCGGGCCTCGTCGAACCAGACAGCTTTCGGGGGAACCCTCTTAAGCTTGCCGAGCTTCACGGATGTTGCTCCTGTCGGCTAAACCTACGTTTGATCTTCTCCGCCACATCCCTCTGACCACAGCCGCACACCCTCCAGGAATAGAGGGTTGCAAATACTCCTAATTCTATCTCGCTCTCCCGCAAGCACTTGAATCATGATAAGGCACCGGCAGCGCCTTCGTCAATGGCTCAGGAGGCCGGAATAAGGCTGCGGCTCGGAGTGCTTATCGCCTCGTCTCAGGCCGTAAGGTTGCAGGCTTCAACCTCCTTGTCGGAGAGGTAAGTATCTGCACCAGGCGACCTTTTAGGACCACAGGGAAGTGGGCGAGGATGCTCTTGACTTCCTCCCGGGTCAGCACCACCGGCAGCTTGCGCCTGCGTTTGGCCCTTACGAGGCCTTCGAGCTTGCCCACGTCCCGGCCCAAGACAGCGCGGTAGAGAAAGAGGATCGCGCACAAGGCTTGGGTCTGAGTCGAAGCGCTGACCTTTCCCTTTACGGCCAGGTGCGTCAGAAAGGCGTTGATCTCGACCTCGGCCATCTCCGCGGGATGCCGTTTGCCATGAAAGAGGATGTACCGGCGGATCCACTGGACGTACGTCCTCTCGGTCCGGAGGCTCAGGTGGCGTACCCTCGCCGCCTCTCGGACCCGGTCGAGCAGCTTGGGCTCCCTCACAGCGGAATCGGGAATCGGATCAGCCATAGCGCAGCCCTCTCGATGGACAGGACGGAAGAGTCCGTCCGCCATCTATCTATAAACGGAAAATCTCCGGCTCTTCTGACAGGGTGGAGCTGAAACGTTGACCGGTGCGAGTAAGATGCAGGGGGTGAACCGGCCTTGAGCTTGGGCGCTGGTGGGCCGGGCAGCAGACTCCTGCGTTCTTTCCCCCTCTTGCGGCAGGCATCGACCACGAGGAGTGGAACGTTCCCGGGTCCATTCGCACGAAACAGCCTCTCGCGGAGCCTTTCCCCGACTCCGTGAGACATTCCTCGAGGAGAACGTTCGTTCCCGACCTTTCAGAGACGCGACGAACTGGGGAATGCTCCGGAGAGGACCCTCTGCCCGACGTTCCCCTCCTCACGGGGCTTTTCGAGGGCGGAATGGAACCCGAGAGACGGGGAAAGAGGCGGTGAGGACGGGGAAAAGTAGCGAGAGGATCTACATCTTGAACGTCGCGATGACCGGGGAGAAGCTTCGGCGGCTCAATTCGAGCTTCGGTGGCTTGTCGATGCTTCGACGCCTCATCGAAGCTCAGACGCCGTGCCAAGAAGGAATCCGGCCTCCTTCTTGCACAGTCCGGCGGGCATGAACCCGCCGAACAGCTCGCAGTGGCTCCTCCAACTCGTCTGGCTCGCGACGCTGGCCATCCCCATCGCCTGCGTAGCGTGGACGGTGACTCACGAGGAGGTCTTCCGCGAGCCGCGGGAGTACTTCACGCGGCGGTCGGAGACGGCCCGCGGCTTCCTGGCGCGGAAGTTCTTCTATCTCTTCACCTGCGAGTACTGCTTCAGCCACTACGTGACGATCTTCTTCCTGGTCGTCACCCGCTACCGGCTGCTGCTCGACGACTGGCGGGGATACCTGATCTCCTTCTTCGCCTTGGTGGCCGTGGCCAACTTCTACATGAGCGCCTTCGGCCGGCTGCGGCAGGAGGTGAAGTCCGAGGCGTTGGACGCGAAGAAGAAGGAGGAGGAGCAGGCTTCCTCCCCTCTACGGCGGGCCGCGCACGATCAGCCTTCCTCAGCCCAGTCTCGGGGCCTCAGGAACTCTTCGTAAAGACGGGCCTCCGGCGTGCCCGGCTCGGGCTGCCAGTTGTAGCGCCAGCGGACGAGGGGCGGCAGCGACATGAGGATCGATTCTGTCCGGCCGCCGGACTGGAGGCCGAAGAGAGTGCCGCGGTCCCACACCAGGTTGAACTCCACGTAGCGGCCGCGGCGGTAGAGCTGGAAGTCGCGCTCGCGCTCGCCGTATGGGGTGTCCTTGCGGCGCCGCAGGATGGGCAGGTAGGCCGGCAGCAGGTGGTCGCCGACGCTCCTCGAGAAGGCGAAGGAGCGTTCGAATCCTCCTTCGTTCAGGTCGTCGAAGAAGATCCCGCCGATGCCGCGCGGCTCGCCGCGGTGGCGGAGGAAGAAGTACTCGTCGCACCACTTCTTGTAGCGCGAATGGATTTCCGGACCGAACGGCGCGCAGGCTTCCCGCGCGGTGCGGTGCCAGTGGACTGCGTCCTCCTCGAAGCCGTAGTACGGAGTGAGATCGAAGCCGCCGCCGAACCACCAGATCGGATCGCTCCCCTCCTTCTCGGCAATGAAGAACCGCACGTTCATGTGCGTGGTCGGCGCATAGGGGTTGCGCGGATGGAAGACGAGCGAGACGCCGAGAGCCTCGAAGGAGCGTCCCGCGAGCTCCGGCCGCTGGACGCTGGCCGAGGGAGGAAGCCCCGCGCCGAAGACGTCGGAGTAGCCGACGCCCGCCTGCTCGAAGACGGCGCCGTCGGAAAGCACCCGCGACCGCCCGCCGCCACCCTCAGGCCGCTCCCAGGCGTCCTCGCGGAAGCGCGCCGCCCCGTCCTCCTCCTCGATCGCCGCGCAGAGGCGGTCCTGAAGAGAGAGGAGATAGGCGCGTATCGAGGAAACGTTGTCGTGGGTGACCAAGGGCAGAGGCAACGTTAGCCGAGATTTGCGGTTTTCTTGGCGTGCGCCTCGAAGTCCAAGTAATCTCCGCTACGAATCCGGCGTGCTTTGGCAGGCTCCTGTGGAAGGAAATAGGTCCAGGCCTTGAGGCTTTCTCCATTTTCGAGCCGAACATCGACCCGTTGGCGAACGAAAAGGCTCTTGTCGGGATGGATGGGATCGAACTCCTCGTACGCATCGAGCGCTTTCAACTGCCGACCGAGATCCGAAAGCTCGTACAATTCTCCCTTGATCTCTTCTCCGGGCAACGCCGAAGGAATCGCTCCCGGGAATTCCCCGAGATCGTAGAGGCGACCTGCGATTCTGCCTTTGCCGAGGAAACGAGCAGAAGATCTCAGGTACTCATGCGGGTCGAAACCTCTCCGCAACGTCCCGTAGACGAAGAGCTTATCAGTTTCTAGATCCCTTCTTGCCATTGAAACCCAACTCCTTAAGTAGGCCCCCAAGGTCATCGTCATAGTCAGAGCGCCGTTGAAACCGTATCAACAATCGCGTCAGTCTCGATTTCCCCTTGTGGTCCCCGAATCAGGAGGCGGACGATGGCCTCCAACTCGGAGTTGACGCTCCCGAGAGTCACAGGGGCTGAACCACTTGTTTGCCGTGAAAGCCAAATCTATAGAAGTAGCGTGAGCCGACCCTGCGGGCCCAGATCTGTGCGTCAGGCCGACGAGCGGCAAGGCGATCGCAGGCCGTCAGTAAATCCCGGTCGATCTCATAGTCACCGGTTTCGATGTCGATGGCCGCGATTTTGTTGTGGTCCTCAGGCTTAAGCTTCGGAAGGATGTCGTGGTCGAAGATCTCATCCCCACGCCGCGCGAACTCTTCCTTGCTGTACCGAGGTTGCATCTCGAAGTCAGCCATATCGCAAGTATACGCTACTCGCGCTTCCGTAGTGACCCCTACTCCCCCTCCACCCGAATCGGAAACAGCTCAGCCTGCCGCCGATCGCCGGGAATTATGGGCACGCGATAATCCCCGGTCCAGCAGGCCGTGCAGTAGCTGTCGCGCGGGCCTGAGACCGCGGCGAGCATGCCATCGAGCGAGAGGTAGGCGAGGCTGTCCGCCTCGATGAACTGGCGGATCTCCTCGATGCTCTTGTGGGCGGCGATCAGCTCGCCCCGGTCCGGCGTGTCGATGCCGTAGTGGCAGGGCCACTCGGTGGGCGGCGCAGAAATGCGGAGGTGGACCTCGGCCGCGCCGCCCTCGCGCACCATGCGGACGATCTTGCGCGATGTGGTGCCGCGCACGATCGAGTCGTCCACCAGCACGACGCGCTTGCCGGCGAGCAGCTCGCGCACGGGGTTGAGCTTGATCTTGACGCCGAAGTTCCGGATCGACTGCTTGGGCTCGATGAAGGTCCGCCCCACGTAGTGGTTGCGGGTGAGCCCGAACTCCATCGGCAGGCCCGACTCGCGGCTGTAGCCGATGGCGGCGTAGAGGCCGCTGTCCGGCACGGGGACGACGATGTCCGCTGCCGCCGGCGCCTCCCGCGCCAGCCGCGCTCCCATGCGCAGCCGGGTCTGCGCCACCGAGTCGCCGAAGACCTCGCTGTCGGGGCGGGCGAAGTAGACGTGCTCGAAGATGCAGCGGGAGGGCTGCGCGGTCTGCGGCAGGCGGTAGCTCTCCAGCTCGCCGTCGCGTGACACTGCAACCTCGCCCGGCGCCAGCTCGCGCACGAACCGCGCTCCCAGGAGATCGAAGGCACAGCTCTCGGAGGCGAAGCAGGGGCAGCCGTCGAGCTCGCCCAGGACGAGCGGCCGGAAGCCGTGCGGGTCGCGCGCCGCGATCAGGCCGCGGTCGGTGACGAGGAGCAGCGAGTAGGCCCCGCGCACCTCCCCCAACGCCAGCATGAAGGACTCGGCCAGGTCCGGCCGCGGGTTGCGCGCCATCAGGTGGAGGATGACCTCGGTGTCGCTGGTGGTCTGGAAGATGGACCCCGCGAGCTCCAGGCGCTCCCGGATCTCGTTGGGATTGACCAGGTTGCCGTTGTGGACGATGCCGATCGGTCCCATGGAGGTCTTGACGACGATCGGCTGCGCATTGGCGACGACGCTCGATCCCGCCGTCGAATAGCGGGTGTGGCCGATGGCCCGCGAGCCCGGCAGGCGGGCGATCACCTTCTCCTTGAAGATGTCGGAAACGTGGCCCATGCCGCGCTCCAGGCGGAGCTGCGCGCCGTCCCACGCGACGATCCCGGCGCTCTCCTGCCCGCGATGCTGCAAGGCATAGAGGCCGAGGTAGGTCAGGTTCGCCGCGTCGTCACAGCCGTCGATGCCGAAGATGCCGCACATGGAATCAATGCAGAATGATGAATTCAGAATGGCGGAAGAGGACCCAGTTCCTCTCCGCACCTCCTATAACGAGCTCTGTCCTCGGTTCCTTCGCTATTCGCCATTCTTCATTCGCCATTAGAGCCCGAGGGCGATTGGCAGCCCGGTCGACCAGACTTCGTGAAGGGCGGCGACCGGTGCCTTCAAAGTCTCTCCCCCGGCCCGCACCTCCAGGTCCGTGCCGCCGACTTCGCCGATCTCGCGGGCCGGCACTGCCGCCTCTTCCGCCGCGCGCAGCACCCGCTCCAGCGCCGCCGGCGCACAGGCGACGATCGCTCGCCCCTGCGACTCGGAAAAGAGGTCTGCCCCTTCTTGCGGCACTTCGACCCGCACTCCCAGAGGGTGCCGGCGGCTGAAGCAGGCTTCGGCGAGAGCGATCAGCAGACCGCCCTCGGAGAGATCGTGCGCCGTGCGAAGCCATCCCTTCACGATCAAGGAGCGCAGCAGCCTGGCGAGGCGCAGCTCCGCTTCGAGGTCCACTTGCGGCGGCCGCCCCTGCTCGATGCCGTGGAGGAGCCGGAGATAGGCCGCGCCGCCGAATTCGGAGCGATGCTCGCCGAGGAGGACGACGCGGTCCCCTTCGCGCTGGAACCACGGCTCGGGCAGGCCTGCCAGGTCGGGGATGACGCCGGCCATGGCGATCGCCGGGGTCGGGTAGATGGAGCGCCCCTCGGTCTCGTTGTAGAACGAGACGTTGCCGGAGATGACCGGCACGCCGAGCGCCCGGCAGGCCTCGGAGATGCCGCGGACGGCCTCGCGGAACTCCCAGGAGACCTCGGGCCGCTCCGGATTGCCGAAGTTCAGACAGTCGGTGAGGCCCACCGGCTCGGCGCCCACGCAGGCGAGGTTGCGCACCGCCTCGGCCACCGCCTGAGCGCCGCCGCGCCGCGGATCGAGATGGCAGTAGACCGGGTTGACGTCGCAGGTCATGGCGAGGCCGGACGGAGTCCCTTTGAGGAGCAGCACCGCCGCGTCGCCGCCGGG
>Ga0134122_10004249_pt1 | contig 10625 bp, 7 predicted proteins | sample KB302_FD_96461 | JGI IMG/M metagenome (GOLD analysis project Ga0134122, IMG submission 96461) | Terrestrial soil microbial communities without Nitrogen fertilizer from Kellogg Biological Station, Michigan, USA - KB3-0-2 | ecosystem: Environmental > Terrestrial > Soil > Unclassified ... | reverse complement strand
GCGGATCGAGAACCAGCGCCCGTCTCGCGTGGCGACCTGCTTCTCCTTGAAGACGAGGGTGCGCAGCACCTCGCGCGCGTCCTCCGCGAGAGTCGAGTCCTCCAGGTCGGAAGCAATGTCGGTGATGGGGCGCCCCGCGTCCCCGGGGATCAACTTGATGATCTTCGCGATCGGAGGGGTAAAGCGCCGTACGCGGAGCTCTGGGTCCAGGAACAGCGTCGCGATGTCCGTGCTGTTCAGCAGGTTCTTCATGTCGTTGTTCGAGCGTGACAGGTCGTCCACCTTGGACTGCAGCTCGTGGTTGACGGTCTGCAGCTCTTCGTTGAGCGACTGCATCTCCTCCTTCGAGGTGGTCAGCTCCTCGTTGCTGCTCTGCATCTCCTCGTTCGTGGACTGGAGCTCCTCGTTGGTCGACTTGAGCTCCTCCTGGGACGTCTGCATCTCCTCGCGGGTCGTCTGGAGCTCCTCGCGAGCGTGTTGAAGCTCCTGCTCCAGCGCGACCAGCCTGGCGGACTCCGGCCCTCCCGAGCCCGCGGTGCGCCCCAGCCGCGACGAGGCCGGCGAGGGAGCGTCGGCGATGACGACCGCCACCAGGCCCCGCAGCTCCTTCGGCTCCACCAGCTTCTGGACGGTGATGTCGGCGTGCTGCGCCCCACCGTTGGTCCCCACCTTGGCGCCGGTGATCTTCACCGCGCGGCCCTTGCGAACGGCCGTCGAGAAAGCGTCGGAGAGCGCGTAGCGCAGGTCTTCGCGGGCCATCACGTGGATGTTCATGTTGGCCTTGCCGACCGGCGGCTCGAGGTACTTGGCGGTTCGTCCGCTGAAGTGGAGGATGTCGCCCCTGTCGTTGCAGAGGATCAGGACGGGACTGAACCGCTGGAGCAGCAGTCGCTCCGTCTGGGCCTGCAGGGTTGGCGAGGGGACCTGCTTCTCCTGGGTGTCGCGCTCGGGCTCCGCCGGGTCGCGGTCGCGGGGATGCCCGGTGTACGCAACGGGAAAGTGGACGGGGATCTGGCTGTCGGCGTGACCGGTCCGCTTGTAGAAGCGCGTCTTGCCGTCGAGAGGGGAAAAGAGGCCCGTAAACGATCCGATCGTCTCCGAGCTGCCCAGGAACAGCACGCCCCCGGGGCTCAGGCTGTAGTGGAACAGCGGGATCAGCTTCCTCTGGAGCTCGGCGGACAGGTAGATGAGCAGGTTCCGGCACGAGAGGACGTCGAGCCTGGTGAACGGCGGGTCCATGATGATGTTCTGCGGGGCGAAGACCACCATCTCCCGGATGTCCTTGCTGATCCGGTAGCCGCGCTCTTCCTGGATGAAGAACCGGCGCAGGCGTTCGGGCGAGACGTCGGCGACGATGCTGTCCGGAAACAGCCCCATGCGGGCCTTGTCGATCGCGTCGCGGTCCAGGTCCGTGCCGAAGATCTGCATGGTGAGGTTCTTGAACGGCTTGAGCGGCTCCATCGCCTCCCTGAACACCATGGCGAGCGAGTACGCCTCCTCGCCCGTCGAGCACCCCGGCACCCACGCTCGCAGCACGCCACCCGCCGCGCGGGCGGCGAGGAGCGGCGGCAGGATGTCGTTCTTCAGGTGATCCCACGAGCCCGGATCGCGGAAGAAGCTGGTCACGCCGATGAGCAGCTCCTTGAACAGCAGATCGATCTCGCCGGAGTTGTCCCGGAGGAAGCGGACGTACCGGGCCAGGTTGTCGATCTGGTGCAGGCCCATCCGCCGCTCGATGCGGCGGTAGATGGTGCTCTTCTTGTAGAGGGAGAAGTCGTTCCCCGTCTTGGCCCTGAGCAGCAGGAACACCTTCTCGAGGGCGCCCTGCGCTTTGTCCTCGAGGGGAGTCTCCGGCCGGCTGATGTACCGGGCATGCTTGCGGTAGCCGAGGATCTTGCCCGGCAGATCGCCCGCCGGGGCGACCACGTCCGCCAGGCCCGCGTCGATCGCGCTCCGGGGCATGCCGTCGAACTTGGCCGACTCCAGCGACTGGACGAAGACGGCGCCGGCCTTCTCCTTGATGGACCGCAGGCCGATGGTGCCGTCCGAGCCCATGCCCGAAAGGATGACGCCGATGCTCCGCTCCTGCAGGTCCTCCGCCAGCGAGCGGAAAAAGAAGTCGATCGGCAGGTTGAGGCCCCGGGGAGAGGACTGCGGCTGCAGGCGCAAGGTGCCCTGCACGACCGACATGTCCTTGTTCGGGGGAATGACGTACGCGTGGTCGGGCTCGACCTTCTGGCCATCCTGGGCCTGCGCGACCGGGATGGGCGAGCTGCGCTGCAGCAGCTCCACCAGCAGGCCCTTGTACTGCGGATCCAGGTGCTGGATCACGACGAAGGCGAGGCCGCTCCTCGGGGGGATCTTGGGCAGGAACTGCTCGAGCGCTTCCAGGCCGCCCGCGGAGGCGCCGATGCCGACGATCGGAAAGGGCACGGAGGCGGGGGCCTCGGAGGTCGAGGGAGCGGGGTCGCTCCCGTCGCCGGGGTGCGAGGGCCCTGGCGCTCGAGCCGTCGCTGCCGCCGGGGCCCGCGGGGCGTCAGGAATGGGCACCGGCTTGCGCGGAGGGCGAGCCGGAGCGCCGGCGCCCTTGGCCCTCGCGTGCTTGCGGCCGGGGGAATGGGGCTTTGAATCCTTGGGAGCCATGAAACCTCGAACCCCGTTCTCTCTACCGTAAAAGGGCCTTCTCGCCCTTGCACTATCGCTCGGCTACACCTCCGTCCAGTCGCTTCATGGCGGGCGCTCCAGCACCTGGTTGGCGCGCGTGGGCCGCGAGGATCGCCCCGGCGTGACGGGAGTGGCCGGGGCATCTCGCGAAGCCACCAGCCTAGGCCGATTCCTCCACCACCAGGTCGCTGGCGCCGCCGGCGATGTCGAATTCGTAACGGTCCTTCGCCTCCGCGAAGTCCGGCGACTGCAGCCGCGTCCGCCCGCCCACGCCGCCCAACTCCTGCTGGTCGAAGCGGAAGCTGGCCATCCCGCCCAGCACCTCCACCCGCGCCGCCACGCCCTTGGGGCGCCGGAAGGTGATGGAGGCCGCGCCTCCGCGCAGCCGCACCGACACCAGCCCGGAGGGCCGGGGCAGCTCCACCACCATCCCCGCCGCGCCGCCGGCGATGTCCAGGCCGGCGAGCTTCAGCCCGCGCAGGTCCGCCTCCAGGTCCTTCGCGCCGCCGCGGAGCGAGACGCGCCAGGGCACGGCGTCGGTGAGGAGCAGCTCGCCGCCGTACGCGTCCCCCAGGAACCAGCGCTGGAACCAGTCGCCCGGGACGGGGGCGCGCGGCGGAGGAGGAGGGCCGCCGGTGAACCACGCCCGCACCTCCTCCAGGCCGAAGCCGGCCCACGTCCGGAACCAGTCCTCCACCCCGAAGCGCGCCCGCACCGTCACCCGCCCCCCGGCGGCGTGGATCTCCGGAGGCGCCCCGGTGAAGCGGGAGCGGAGCAGGTCCTGGGACCCGGGCGCCGCGCGGACCCGCAGGCGCGCCGTGCCGCCGCGGACCTCCAGCCACCCCTCGGTGGCATGCTCCAGGGGGACCGCGACCTCGTGGACCGGCGCCTCGTGGGCGCTCTGGAAGGGCTGCGACGCTGCCTCGGACATGTGGGATCCTCCCTTGCGAGCAAATATCTTAGTGACTAAGATATCAACATAACTAAGGGGAGTGTGGCCGGGTGTCAAGCGAGTCCAAGCGCCGCTCGGAGCTTCTGACCGCGCTGGGGCGGGAGCTCCGGCGGTTCACCGATCAGAACGCGGCGTTCAGCCAGGCGGTGTCCGACAAGCTAGGCCTGAACGCCACCGACCTCCGCTGCATCACCGCGCTGGCGCTGGGGGGTTCGGCCACCGCGGGGCAGCTGGCGGAGCTGACCGGGCTCACCACCGGCGCGGTGACCGGCATCATCGACCGGCTGGAGCGCGCCGGGTTCGCGCGGCGGGCCAAGGACCCCCAGGACCGCCGGCAGGTGATCGTCGACGCGGGCGGCGACCGCCGCGGGGAGCTGGACGAGCTGCTGGGCGCGCTGAACAAAGCCCTGCTGGCGGCGGCGGACCAGTACAAGGAGGACCAGATCTCCTCGGTGATCGACTTCCTCGCCCGCGCCGCCGCGGTGGTGCAGCGCGAGTCGGAGCGGCTGCGAGGGCCGCCGGCCGGCCGCGGCGACGGTGAATCCCGCCCGGAGTCCTCCTCCCCGCTGGGGCGCGCCACCCGCGGCCTGCTCCGCTTCGCCGGCGGCGGCTTCCGCGTCCAGCTCCGCGGGGACGCCGCCATGCCGGACCTCTACCGCGCCACCTTCCAGGGCCGGCCGCCGGCGGTGAAGGTCTCCGAGGGCGAGGTGACCATCCAGTACGCGCGCTTCTCCATCCTCGACTGGCGCAAGCTGGGCGCGGAGGTGGCGCTGAACGCCACCATCCCGTGGGCGCTGGAGGTGCGCGGCGGGGTGAGCAAGCTGAACGCGGACCTCACCAACGTGGAGGTGGCCTCCGTGGACCTCTCCGGCGGGGTGACCGACGTCCTCATCCTGCTCCCCGAGCCCAGGGGCCGGGTCCAGGTGTCGATCACCGGCGGCGCCAGCGACGTGACGCTGCGGCGGCCGCGCGGGGTGGGCGCGCGGGTGGAGATCAAGGGCGGGGTGAGCAAGCTCCAGCTGGACGAGCAGCAGTTCGGCGCCATCGGCGGGATCGCCCGGGTGCAGAGCAGGGAGTACTCGCCGTCGGCGGGGCGCTACGACATCCAGGTGCTGGGGGGCGCCAGCCGCCTCACCGTCGAGGCGCGCTAGCCTCGACGGAGAACCGGGCTCCCGGGCCGCCGCTACGCGCTGACCTTGGGGCCGGGGGACGGTGGGGCTGCCTCGCCCGCGGCGCCGGCGTCCACCGGGTTGGTGGCCGCGTCCAGCTCGTGCTGCGCCAGCTCCACGGAGGTGGCCACCGCGTCCGCCATCCGCGCCTCGGCGGTGGTGAGCGAGGAGAGCGAGTTGAAGCGGCGGGCCAGCGCGGACAGCTCGGCGGCCTTGATCGACATCTGCCCGGAGCGCATCCCCAACAGCGCCACCCGCGCCCGCTCCAGCAGCGCCACCTCCGCCTTCAGCTTGGCGACGATGCGCTCGCGCTGGATCTGCAGCTCCTGCAGGTGCTCCATCTCCTCGCGGATGGCCTGCGCGCCCATCTCCAGCTGCTTCCTGGCCACCGCGTCCTTGGTCTTCTCCGCGCTGGACACCAGGTCCTGCAGCTGGGCGGCGAGGTCGTGCGCGGCGGAGGTCTGCAGCTGGGCCTCCAGGCCGGACCACTCCGCGGCCAGGTCCACCGCCTCGCGCGTCATGCGGGAGAGGGTGCGGGCCATCTCCTCGCGGGCGGGTTCGCGCGGGAGCTCCTGCAGCGACTTGCCGCACTGCTGGTAGAGGGTGAGCGCGCGGGTGGCGAGCGTCTTCAGGTCGCCGGACAGCCGGGGGATGACCTCCTCGCAGCGCGCCTCCACCGGGTCCGGCCGGAGCGCCAGGTGCCCGCCGATGGAGCCGATGGCGGTGAACAGCGAGAGCACCAGACCGCCGAAGACCGCCAGGAGCGGCGAGGGCATGGCCGCGTCTTGGAGCCAGGCGCCCAGCGAGTGCGCCACCGCCACGCCCGCCACCGCCAGCCCGGAGGTGAACAGGGCGCCCAGCGCGTAGTTCAGCGGGCCCGGCCTCCCGGCGGCCACCGCGCCCTCCTCGCCCATCTCGCACAGGTGGGAGCGGACCATCAGCGCGCCGGCCGCGGCGCCGGAGAGCGCCACCCTCCAGCCGGCGGAGACGTCCAGCGCCCAGGGGACGGCGGGGAGCACCACGCCCAGGGCGATGAGGAGCAGCCGGTCCAGCTTGTCCCCGCGCGCCAGCGCCACCGCGGTGGCGGCGATGGCGGCGTACGTCAGGGGCAGGAGGTGCGCCTGGTCCGGGGCGGGGAAGGCCAGCACATTGAAGCCGAGGAGCACGCCCAGCTTGTTGGCCAGGAGGTGGAGCGTCCCGGCCGCGGCGCCGGCCACCAGCCCGCGGGTGACGTTGCGCTCGAAGATCTCGCGGTTGTGCAGGGTCAGGGTGGCGGCGGAGGCGGACATGGTCGGGTCGTCCTGGAGAAAGCGGGCTAGTAGGTGGAACCGATCCGGCCGAAGTCCTTGCGCGCCTTGAGCTTGGCGGACTTCACCGAGTGCTCGACCGCGGCGCCGTCGTTGGCCTCGTCGAACTCCTTCATCGCCGCCTCCTGGGACGCCACGTCCGCGGCCACCGCCTGCGGGCCGGCCACCGGGGCGACGTTCCGGAAGATCATCTCGTTGTCCAGCAGCAGCTTCTTCGCCCCGCCCTTGTCGCCCTTGCGGAGCAGATCCGCCGCCTGGTTCATGTTCGCCGCGCTCTGCGCCCGCGCCGCGTAGACGGTGGCCTGCTTGTCCTGGTGCTTGGCGATCTCCTCGGCGCGGTCGGTCACCATGGCGGAGAGCTGGGCCTTCGCGCCGGCGGGGCCGCCCTTGAGGAGGTCGGCGTACTGCAGGCGGATGTCGGTCACGTCCATCGCCTTGCCCGGCCGGCCGGCGTGGACGGAGAGCCGGACCACCACGCGCTCCACCTGGCCGGCGGAGAAGTCGGACATGGGGATGGTGACGGCGCGGCCCGCCTGCTGCGCGTGGTAGCCCAGCACGTCGCCCAGCTCCACGCCCTCCGGCAGCTCCAGCTTCAGCATCACCTCGCGGGCGATGGTGGTGGACGCCTGCTGCAGGTCCTTCTGGAAGATGGTGGCCAGCTGCGACCCGTCGCGCAGGTACGCGTAGGCGCCGGACCCGTTCTCGGCCAGGGCCTGCATCAGGTCCTCGTTGAAGTCGGTGCCCAGGCCGATGGCGCTCAGGGTGACGCCCTGGTCGTGGATCTGCCGCGCGAGCTGCAAGAGGTCCCCGGGGGCGGTGACGCCCTCCGTCGGCTCGCCGTCCGACATCAGGATGATGCGGTTCACCTTGTACTCGCCGCGGGCCTTCAGCAGCTCCATCTTGCCGGCGTCCAGCCCGTCGCCGATGTTGGTGCCGCCCTCGTCCTCGATGCCGTCGATGTACGAGAGCAGCTGCTCCTTGGTGGACCCGGTGGCGCGGGCGGCCTTGAACTTCTGCACGTCGGAGCCGAAGTGGATGACGGAGATCCGGTCCGCGTCGCCCAGCTGCTCCACCAGCTTGCGGGCGGCCTGCTTGGCCTGGAACAGCTTCTCGCCGGCCATGGACCCGGACCGGTCGATCACCAGCGCCACGTTCACCGGGGACCGCGCCGCGCCCGGCACCTGCGCGCCGGTGAGGTCGATGGTGGCGAACAGGTCGGACGACCCGGTGCCGATGTAGGGGTGCGACAGCCGGGCCTCCATCCGGATCGAGCCGTCCGCCACCACCACCGGGTCATTGCCGGTGGGGTCCACCGGGCCCGGGTCGGGGTGGAGGCCCTTGAATCCGACGGCGCGCGGGACGCCGATGACCAGCGCCAGGAGCGCGAGCGCCCCCGCAAGTCCCAGGAACATGGTGGTGCGGTTCATCCGGTTCTCCCTCAGGCGCACAGACAAGACGGATCGCGCGCAGGTTGCACGTATGGCGGCGCGAAACGATCTACGCGGGCCTTGGGGTCACTTGTGGGGACGGGTAGGACCCGCTCAGGTCCCGCCGTCCTTGCTGGCGCCGCGCGCGCAGAAGTTGGAGGAGCGCTGCGGCCCGAAGTACTGGTCGCACAGGGCGCCGTTGGCGTTGCACAGCTCGCGGAGCGTCGCCTCGTCCAGGAGCAGCGCGCGGCAGGTGTACGCGCGGCCGGGCTCCTGGTTGATGCCGGGGCACGAGCCTTCCCCGGAGCCGCTGCAGACGTGGGTGCAGTAGCCGGTGAGCGCGGCGGTGGGCGCGGGCTTCTCCTGCCCCAGGTCATGCACGCAGATGAAGTCTTCGCACCCCTGGGCGCCGAGCGAGATGATGTCCTGCCCGTCCGCGGTGATGTCCGAGCCCGTCATGGGGACCGGCGCACCGCCGTCCGGGTTGCCTTTCTGCAGGACGCAGTCCGTCCCCAGGTCGCTGTTCACGCACGTGCAGCCGCTGGCACTGACGAACGCCACCAGGCACGCGAAAAACCATGCTCGGGCACCCATGTCTGTCGACCCTAACACACGCTTCCCCCCACGTCCCTGCAACAGGGCAGGGATAAGAGGTTTCCCTCCCTGCTCGCCGCGCTAGGATGCCGGGCGCCTTGGAGACAACCGTGACCTGGACTCGGTTCGCTGTCCTCGGGCTCCTCGCGGCCGCACTGGGTGCGCCCGCGTTCGCCCAGCAGAGCCAGCCCCAGCAGGAAGAGCCGGCAGGGGGCTTCGGCCTGGACCTCAGCGACGAGGGCCAGAAGAAGGAGCAGGAGGCGGAGAAGAAGAAGGAGGCGGAGAAGAAGGCCACGGAGGCGGAGTCGAACCGCCCGTCCGTGTCCAACGCTCCCACCTCGGACGCGGAGAAGGACAAGGCCGCGGCCGGCGCCATGCAGGGCGAGCGCGACATCACCCAGGAAGACCGGGTGAAGTCGGTGCAGGCCAAGGTGTACCTGCGCACCAGGCGGTTCGAGCTGTCGCCCCTGGTGAGCGCGTCGATCAACGACCCGTTCTTCTGGAAGTTCAGCGCCGGGCTGCGCGGGGCGTACTACTTCGCCGACACGCTGGCGGTCTCCGCGCGCTTCAACATCGTCGCCCTCCTCCCCACCGACGACCGGCGCCTGGCCAGCCAGACCTTCAGCGCCCGCATCCTCCGTTCGGTCCCGCTGTGGATGGGGATGGCCGACGTGGAGTGGAGCCCCTTCTACGGCAAGGTGGCCATCTTCAACTCCATCCTCCGCTTCGACGCGTACGTGGTGGGAGGCATCGGCACGGTGTACACCGAGACCTCGGACCAGCGCCTCCCCAACCCGGCGGCGGACCTGGGCGGCGGCCTCCGCTTCCAGATCTTCGACTACCTGGCGGCGGGCGTGTCGGTGGTCAACACCGCCTACGTCGACCAGCCGCTGGGCACCAACAAGAGCACCACCCAGAACATCACCGGCCTGTACGCCGGGGTGAGCCTGTTCTTCCCGTTCCGGTCCACCGGCAGGGAGGCCGAATAAATGCGCGCGCTTCTCCTCCTCGCCGCCGCCGCCGCGCTGCTGTGGGCCGCGCCGGCCGCCGCGCAGGACGACAACGAGGGCTCCGACGCGAGCGCCATCGACCGCGAGGCCGGGCCGCTCCGGGAGCGGATCAAGCCCGTGTCCGGCCACCTGTTCCTCAAGACCGGCCGCTTCGAGATCAGCCCCGCCGCCAGCGTCTCCGTGCGCGACGCCTTCTTCACCAAGTTCGGCTTCGGAGGCTCGCTCACCTACCACTTCACCGAGACGCTGGCCCTGGGCGCGCGCGGCGCGTACGCGCTGGACACCATCTCGGGGGCGGCGCAGATCTGCAAGGTCAACGCCGCCGACCGGACGCGCACCTGCCGGCCGCCCACCTACGCGGAGCTGGACGGGGTGGCGCCCGGGCAGATCACGCTGCTGGGGGCGGTGGATTTCCAGTGGGCGCCCATCTACGGGAAGCTCTCCGTGCTGGCGGAGCAGTTCCTCCACTTCGACATCTACGCCATCCTGGGCGGGCTGGCGGTGACGTACCGCGGCCCGCCGGACACCGTCGGCGGCGCCGCGGTGGTGCGCTTCTCGCCGGGCCTGAACGCCGGCGCCGGGATGCGCTTCTTCCTCAACCGGTGGCTCACCGTCCGCGGCGAGCTGCGGGACATGGTGTATTCGGAGAAGATCGTCATCGACCCGGTCGCCGGGGACAAGAGCTCGCTGCGCAACCAGCTCGTCTTCGAGCTGGGGATCTCGATCTTCATTCCGCCCAACTTCACGGAGCCCTGACCATGATGCGACTGAGCAGGATGCTCGCGCTGTCGCTGGCGCTCGCGTACGGCGGCTTCACCACCACCAGCGCCTGGGCCCAGTTCGAAGGCCTGGACCTGGGCTCCTCCAAGAAGAAGAAGAAGGGCAGCGCCACCACCAAGACCAAGAAGGGCAAGAAGGAGGAGCAGGCCACCCAGCCCCCTCCCCCGCCCGACACCGGCAAGCCGGCGGACACCTCGCCGGCGGGCGGCACCGGGAACGCCGCCAACAAGCCGCCGGACACCGGCAAGCCGGGGGACGCCGGCGGCCTGGGGCTGGACCTCACCGGCAGCGGTGACTCCGGCGCCGCCGCCAAGACGCCGCCCAAGAAGGGCGACAAGTCCGCGCCCACCATGAGCTTCGAGGCGGTGGACGTCTCCGGCAAGACCGCGGACCGGCAGAAGCTGGACGCCGCCAACGCCGAGCTCAAGGCCGACAACTACGACAAGGCGGCGCTGGCGGCCTTCGAGCTGATGCAGGACCCGAAGTTCGTGGACCTGCATCAGGAGGCGCAGTACCTGCTGGCCAAGTCGCTCTACCGGATGAAGCTGTACCACTCGTCGCTGGGCGTCTTCTCCAAGCTCCTGGCCAAGGGCCCGGACGGGAAGTTCTTCAAGACGTCGCTGGAGTGGCTGTTCTTCATCAGCCACAAGACGGTGAACGAGTCGGTGATCCTCGACGAGATCGCCAAGTACTCGAACTTCGAGTTCCCGGAGAAGTTCCGC
>Ga0134122_10004248_pt1 | contig 10626 bp, 7 predicted proteins | sample KB302_FD_96461 | JGI IMG/M metagenome (GOLD analysis project Ga0134122, IMG submission 96461) | Terrestrial soil microbial communities without Nitrogen fertilizer from Kellogg Biological Station, Michigan, USA - KB3-0-2 | ecosystem: Environmental > Terrestrial > Soil > Unclassified ... | reverse complement strand
TGGAAGTCGGTCTTCCAGGTGTCGACCGAGCCGAACGCCTCTGCCAGGGCCTGACCCACTCCCGATCCAGTGGGCGGCTTCGGCTCCCCCGCCTTCCGGAGATTCGAGAAGTAGTACTCGTGCAGGATCATGCCGTTGTACTCGAAGCCCAGGCGCCTGGTCAGCTCCGCGAACCCGGGGTCCTTGCCCGAGGCCTTGCCGCTGGCCATCAGGTCCGCCAGCTGCTGGTTCAGGTCATTGACCTGCTTGACGTAGCCGGCGTAGAGCTTCAGGTGCTCGGCGATCTGGTCGTCCGAGATGCCGTCGAGGCCCCGAAGGTTGTCGAATGATTGCTCTTTGTAGGCCTTGATCTTCCCACGCGCCATGCAGTCCTCCTTCAAAGACAACGCACCAGCGAGGTAGGCTGCAAGGGGGGTGCCGCCTGCTATTATCTCGGCGCCGAGCCGCCATGGCCGCCGGCAGGCACCACATTCGAGGGAGGTCACTGTCATGCGGAAGCGCTGGTGGTCCGTGCTGTTCGCTGCTCTCGTGGTCGGCGCGCTGCTGGCGCCGGCCGGCTTCGCCCAGGCCCCGATCAAGATCGGAGTCATCGAGCCGCTCTCTGGCCCGGTGGCGGCGTCCGGCAACTACGTCCGCATGGGCGCGGAGATCGCCCGTGACTGGATCAACGCCAAGGGCGGCGTGAACGGCCGCAAGATCGAGCTGGTCATCGAGGACAACAAGTCCGACCCCAAGGAAGCCGCCAGCGCGGCCGAGAAGCTGATCGTCCGCGACAAGGTGCCGGCCATCATGGGCGCCTGGGGCTCGTCGATGACGCTGGCCGCCATGCCGAAGCTGGAAGAGTACGGCGTGCCGATGGTGGTGGAGACCTCCAGCGCAGCCTCCGTCACCAAGCGTGGCAACCCGTGGATCTTCCGCATCAGCCCGCCCAGCGAGATGGAAGCGCTCGGCCTCGAGCAGTACGTCGACAAGCTCGGCGCCAAGAAGGTCGACTTCCTCGCCGTCAACACCGACTGGGGCCGCGGCTCCATCCAGGCCTTCGGTGACATGCTCAAGAAGAAGGGCGTGGAGGTCGGCGCCGCCGAGATGATGGAGCAGTCGGCCACCGACATGAACGCGCAGATCACCAAGATCAAGTCGACCGGCGGTGACACGCTGTTCCTCACCACCGCGGTCGAGCAGATCACGCTGGTGCTCAAGCAGGCGCAGGAGCAGCGCCTCACCCGCAAGGTCATCACCACCGGCGGCTCGTCCTCACCGACCCAGCTCATCAAGCAGGCGGGCGCCGCCGCCGAGGGCAGCTATCACATCGTGTTCTTCATGCCGTGGTTCCCGGAGGCGATGCCCGACGGCAAGCTGGCCAAGGCCTTCGTGGACGAGTGGGCCAAGCGCGGCAATCCCTTCGAGGGCCTCACCGAGGGCTTCCGCGGTCACGACGGCATCGCCACCATCGTCGAGGCCGTGAAGATCGCCGGCAAGGACGAGCCCAAGGCCATCCAGGCCGCGCTCTGGAAAGTGTCCTTCACCGGCGTGAACGGCCCGGTCAAGTTCGAGAAGGACGGACCGGCCGGCAAGGAGAGCGGCCAGTCGAAGCCGTCGATCTTCGTCGTACAGATCAAGGACGGCAAGGTCGCGCTGCCGGACTTCCTCGCGAAGAAGTAGTTGGACGCGTTCCTGCAGCACCTGGTGAACGGCCTGGTGCTGGGCGGCACGTACGCGCTGCTCGGCATCGGCCTCACCTTGATCTTCGGGCTCATGAACCTGGTCAACTTCGCCCACGGCGAGTTCTACACGCTCGGCGCCTACCTGACCTTCGCCACGCTGTCGCTGAGCGGACTGAACTTCTTCGCCGCGGTGGCGGCCGCCATCGTGCTCGGCGCGCTGGCCGGCGCGCTGTGCGAGCGGCTGCTGCTGGCTCCGCTGCGCGGCCAGTCCATCGACACCACCATGCTGGTGATGATCGGGCTCTGGATCGCGCTGCAGAACGGCGAGCTGCTGGTGTGGGGCGGCGTCGCCAAGTCCATCCCGCATCCGTTCCCCACTGCGCCGCTCACGCTGGGGCCGGTCGGCATCGCGCCGCTGCGCGTGTTCGTGGTGGTGAGCGCGCTGGCCCTCATCGCGGCGGCCTGGCTGCTCATCCAGCGCACGCGGCTGGGACGGGCCATGCGCGCCACCTTCCAGGACCGCGAGACGGCCGCGCTCATGGGCGTGAAGATCGACCGCATCCACACCGTGACCTTCGCCTTCGGCTCGGCGCTGGCCGCGGCCGCCGGCGCCTTGCTGGGACCCGTGTTCCTCGCCTACCCGTCGATGGGCGACCTGGCCTCACTGAAAGCGTTCTCCGTCGTCATCCTCGGTGGCCTGGGTAACTTGCCCGGCGCCACGCTGGGCGGTCTGATCCTGGGCGTGGCCGAGGAGCTGGGCGCCGGCTACGTCTCCTCCGGCTACCGCGACGCGGTGGGCTTCGTGATCATCATCCTGGTCCTGCTGCTGCGGCCCTCCGGACTCTTCGCCCGCGCCGAACGAATCGGGTGAGACTCGCCGTCGCGATCCTCGCAGCGCTCGCGCTGCTCACGCTGCCCTTCTGGCTCGGCAGCCCCTACCACCTGCACGTGGCGATCATGGCCGGGATCTTCACGATCCTGTCGCTCAGCCTGAACCTGCTGCTCGGCTACACGGGCCAGCTCTCGCTCGGCCACGCGGCGTTCTTCGGCATCGGCGCCTACACCTCCGCGCTGCTGACGCTCCGCCTGGAGTGGTCCTTCTGGCTGGGCCTGGCGGCGGCGGCGGTGGCCGCCGGCCTGGCCGGCTGGGCGATCGGCCGCCTGGCCCTCAAGGTGCGCGGCGCCTACTTCGTGCTGGTGACCATCAGCTTCGCCGGCGTGATCTCGCTGGTGAGCGTGAACTGGATGGATCTCACCAACGGCCCGCTCGGCCTGCCCGGCGTGCCGGCGCCCGAGCTGGCGAGCTTCAGTCTGCGGACGAAGTCCGCCTACTACTATCTGGTGCTGCTCGCCGCCGCGGCGTCGTACCTGGTCTGCCACCGGCTCGTGCACTCGCGCCTGGGTCGGGCCTTTCTCGCCCTGCGCGAGAACGAGGCGCTGGCCGAGTCGGTCGGCGTCGATCCCACCCGCACGCTCGTGGTGGCCGCGGTCGTCAGCGCGGCCATGGCCGGCGTCGCCGGCAGCCTCTACGCCCACTACACGCGCTTCGTCAGTCCCGAGGTCTTTCTGTTCTCTTACACCGTGACGATGGTCATCATGGTCGTCGCCGGCGGCAAGGGCACGCTGCTCGGTCCCGTCGTCGGTGCGCTGCTCTTCACGGTCCTTCCCGAGGTGCTCCGCGAGGCCATGGCCTGGCAGTGGCAGATGCTGGCCTACGGCGTGCTGCTCGTCCTGCTCGTCTTCTTCCTGCCGCGCGGCATCGTGCCGACGGTGAGCGCGTGGCGACGCTAGTCGTCGAGAATCTCGCCGTCGAGTTCGGCGGCGTGGCCGCACTGGCCGGCGTGTCGTTCGCGGTGCGCCCCGGTACGATCACCAGCCTCATCGGGCCGAACGGCGCGGGCAAGACCACCGCGTTCAACGCCATCACCGGCTATCTGCGTCCCCGCCGTGGCCGCGTGACCTTCGAAGGCGAGCCGCTCACCGGCCGGCGCCCGTGCGACGTGGCCCGGCGCGGGGTGGTGCGGACGTTCCAGAAGACGAGCGTGTTCCCGGCGCTCAGCGTGCGCGACAACGTGATGATCGGTCTGCACCTGCGCGGCCGCGCCGGCGTGGTCGGCATCCTGGCCGGCCGGCGCGCGGTCGCCGCCGAGGAGGCACGGCTGGCCGGCGAGGCCGAGGCGGTGCTCGCCTTCGTCGGCCTGGACCGCCGTCGCGACGAGCTCGCCAGCGCGCTGCCCTACGGCGAGCAGCGGCTGGTGGAGCTGGCGGTGGCGCTGGCCGCTCGCCCGCGGCTGCTGCTGCTGGACGAGCCGGCGGCGGGCATGACCGGCGCCGAGCGCCAGCGCCTCGTCGAGCTGGTACGGCGCGTGCGCGAGCAAGACGTGACCGTGCTGCTGGTCGAGCACGACATGCGCCTGGTGATGGGCGTGTCCGACACCGTCATCGTGCTGAACAACGGCCGCGTGATCGCCGAGGGCGCGCCGGCGGCGATCCAGTCGCACCCCGACGTCATCCGCGCCTACCTGGGATCGTCGAGTGCTTGAGATCGCCGGGCTACGCGCCGCCTACGGGCCAATCGAGGCGCTGCGCGGCGTCGATCTCGAGGTCCGGGCCGGCGAGCTGGTCTGCCTGCTCGGCGCCAACGGCGCGGGCAAGTCGACCACGCTGCGCACGATCTCCGGACTGCTGCGGCCCGCCGCCGGACGCATCGCGTTCGAGGGGCGATCCATCGCCGGGCTGTCGCCGGCCACCATTCTGGAGGCCGGCATCGCGCACTGTCCGGAGGGCCGGCGCGTCTTTCCCTATCTCTCTGTCGAGGAGAATCTCCTGATGGGCGCCTACGTGCGCCGTGACCGCGCGGGCATCGCGGCCGATCTCGAGCGCGTGTGCGAGCACTTCCCGGTGCTGGCGGAGCGCCGCCGGCAGGCCGCCGGCACGCTCTCCGGGGGCGAGCAGCAGATGCTGGCCATCGGACGCGCGCTGATGGCCCGCCCGAAGCTGATCCTGTTCGACGAGCCTTCACTGGGACTGGCGCCCACGATCGTGGAGACGACGTTTTCGATCATCGCCGACATCCGGCGGCAGGGGACGACGGTGCTGATGGTGGAACAGAACGCCTACCTGGCGCTGCGAATGGCCGATCGCGCCTACGTGCTCGAGACAGGCCGTGTCGTGCTGGCCGGCGCCGCCGCCGACCTCATGGCCGACGACCACGTCCGCCGCGCGTATCTAGGCGGGTAGGGATCCCGGCGCGGGCTGAGCACCCGAGGCCTTGAGCAGCGCGGCGATTGCCTCGCAGAGCCGGTCGGGGTCGGGTGGCTTCTGCATGACGTCGTCGAACCCGGCCCGGCGCACCCCTTCGAAGGGAAACGGATGGCCGGTCACGGCGATGACCGGGACATGGCGACGGTGGAACACCTGGCGGATCTTGTTGATCAGCCAGAAGCCACTCTGGTCGGGCATGGCGAGGTCGCTGACGACCAGGTCGAACTCCCGGGCGGCGAGCGCGGCCAGCGCCTCGCTGGCGCTGCTCGCGGTCTTCACGCTGGCGCCGGAGGCCTCCAGCGTCTCTCGGATCGCCTCCCGCGAGTCCCGGTCGTCCTCGACCACCAGCAGGCTGAACCCGTTCAGCATGGGTGCCCTCCTGCAAGCGACACTGCACATCGCCTGCCCTCGTCTGACGTAGCACGCTTCCGGGCTTCGGGCGCAGTTATTGTGTCACACCCCGGTCGACGATGTGTTGGGCTCGGGAAGATTGGGAAAACTTCTGCCCAGCGAGTGTCGCGCGTGTGCTCATCGCAAGCCGCGCCGGAACGTCGCCTCGCCCTCGAGCCGCGCGACCGCGTCGGGCGGGCTCGCCGGGATGGGCAGGCGCACGGAGAAGGTCGCCCCCTGACCTTCCCCGGGGCTCTCAGCCGAGATCGTGCCGCCATGCAGCTCGACGAGGTGGCGGACGATCGCCAGGCCGAGGCCCAGGCCCGTCGCCGCCCGTCTGCCCCCGACCCCCGCCTGACTGAACCGCTCGAACAGCTGCGGCATGAACTCCGCGCTGATCCCCCGCCCGGAATCGCTCACGCTCACGGTGGCCAGCGCGCCGGCGTGGCCCAGGTGGACGCTCACCCGGCCGCCATCCGGCGTGAACTTCATCGCGTTCGAGAGCAGATTCCAGAGGACCTGCTGGAGTCGGTCGGTATCGCCGACGATCGACGGCGTGCTGGGGTCCAGCGTCGCCTCGAGCTGGATGCTCTTCGCCGCGGCGGCGCCGCGGACGTTCTCCAGCGCCACCTCGATCGGCTGGCGGAGGTCCACGGGCTGCAGGTTGAGATGCATCTTGCCCGTCACGATGGACGAGACGTCCAGCAGATCGTCGATCAGCCGCGTGAGGCTGTGGACGCTTCGCTCGAGGCGCTCGACGATCGAGCCGCGCCCGTCGGCGTCCAGATCTGTCCGCTGAAGCAGTCGAATCCAGCCCACGATCGAGCCCAGCGGCTGCCGCAGCTCGTGCGAGAGCGTGGCCAGGAAGATGTCCTTGGCGCTGGACGCGGCCTCCGCCTCGGTGCGCGCCTCCTGCGCTTGCCGGGCGACGTCGGCGCGCATCCGGGCCAGGGTGAGGTGCGTGCGCAGGCGGGCGACGAGCTCGCGGGCCATGAACGGCTTGACGACGTAGTCGTCGGCGCCGGCTTGCAGTCCCTCCACCCGCGCCTCCTCGCCGGCGCGCGCGGACAGCAGGATGACCGGGACCGTCGAGGTCCGCGGGTCGGCGCGTAGCGCTCGCAGCAGCTCGAAGCCATCCAGCCCGGGCATCATGACGTCCGTCAGGACGAGATCGGGGGCGTGCCGCCGGGCGGCGTCGAGCGCGGCACGGCCGTCCGCCACGGCCTCGACGGTCCAGTGCTCGCGCAGCAGGCGACTGACGTAGTCGCGCATGTCGGCGTTGTCGTCGGCGAGCAGGATGCGGGCGCGCGACGTCGCGGCCCGCGGCTCCCAGCCAGCGCCGGCCGCATCGGGGAGCCAGCGCAGCGCTTCCTCCACGAAGGGGCTGGCGCCGAGCGCGGTGGAGGCCAGCGCGCGGGGCGCCAGCTCACCGACCGGCGTGGGCGGGCGGGTGGGAATGGACACGGTGAAGGTGCTGCCCTCGCCGGCGATGCTCTCGACACGCACCACGCCGCCGTGAAGCCGGACGAGCTCCTGCACCAGCGACAGGCCGATACCGGTCCCCTCGTGCGTCCGCGCCCGGCCGCCCTTGGCGCGATAGAAGCGCTCGAAGAGGTGCGGAATCTCGTCGGGCGCGATGCCAGTGCCGGTGTCGCGCACCGCCAGCTCCACCGCGTCGCCGACGCCCCGCAGCGTGACGGCGATCTCCCCCTCGAACGTGAACTTGAACGCGTTCGACAGGAGGTTGAGGACGATCTTCTCCCACATGTCCCGATCGACGTGGACCGCGGCCAGCGGAGGGCAGTCCACCACGAAGCGGAGCCCGGCGCGCTCCATCGCCGAGCGGAAGTTGCTGGCCAGCTCGGTGGTGAGGGCCGCGAGGTCAGTCGGCTCGTACCGGGCCTCGACCCGGCCCGCCTCGATGCGCGAGAAGTCGAGCAGCGTGTTCACCAGCTTCAACAGCCGCAGACTGTTGCGGTGCACCGTTTCCAGACGCTCGCGGTGCGGTGGGGGCAGCGGCAGGTCGGGGTCGGCCAGAGCGTCTTCCACCGGGGCCAGCATCAGGGCCAGGGGCGTCCGGAACTCGTGGCTCACGTTGCTGAAGAACACGGTCTTGGCCCGGTCGATCTCGGCCAGCGCCTCGGCGCGACGGCGCTCCTCTTCGTAGGCGCGCGCGTTGGCCAGGGCGGCGGCGACCTGCGCCGTCGCCAGATCGTAGAAGCCCCGGTAGTTGTCGTCGAGCGGGATGCGGGCGCTGACGCCGGCCACGAGCAGCGCGCCGATCTTGTCCGGGATGCTCGACGGCACGGGCAGGACGAGGGCCCGCTGCGGCGGGTCCGGCCACGGCCCGGGCGGCACGGCCGAAAACCGCCGATCGAGATCGTCGACCACCTGGACGAGACCGGTCGCGAAGGCCTCGGCCAGCGGCCAGGCGGAGTCGTCCCACGCGTCGAGCGGCACGACGGCCGGGGCGAACGACTCCTCCACGGCACCGCCGGCGGGAGACACGCCGGCCAGCCGCGCCGTGCGGGCGTCGCTGTCGATCAGATAGAGCAGGGCGAAGGGCACGTCCTGGGCGTGCCGGCCGAAGGCCTCGGCCGCGATCGCACACGCCTCCTCGGCGGTCTTGGCCCCGGCCGACCGGGCGCCGAGGTCGCGCAGCGCCATCACGCGACGGGCCTGGATCACCTGCGCGGTGATCTCGTGCACGGTGGCGAGGACTCCGCCGATGCCACCCGGCGCGTCGGCGTCGGGCACCGGGCTGTAGGCGATCGTGAAGTGCGTTTCCTCCATGAACCCGTGGCGATCGATGACTAGCAGGATGTCGTCGTTCCAGGTGGGGACGCCGCCGTGGTACGGCGTGTCGATCAGGGGCTGCAGGATGTGCCAGATCTCCGTCCAGCACTCGCGCGCCGGCTGCCCCATCGAACGCGGATGCTTGGCGCCGGGAATCGGTCGATAGGCATCGTTGTAAATCTGGACGTACTCCGGTCCCCACCACAGGAGCATGGGAAAGCGGTTCGCCAGCAGGAGTCCCACCGTCGTGCGCAGGGCCGCCGGCCACGACTCGATCGGCCCCAGCGCTGTCCGGGACCAATCCATCGACCGGATGAGATCGCCCATCTCACCGCCGCCGACCAGCCAGTCACGCGGTGATTCTTGTCGAGGGGGACGCCGTGCCAACTCGACCTCCATGCACGCTGCGTGCGACATGTGATGTTAGCAATTCGCTCGCCGTGCCTCAACGGACGATAGAGAAAACTTTTCCACTACCGGCGGCGTCGTCGAGTAGCGCGGCCGACCACTCGATCGGCTGGTCCACGCGCGCCCGGAGCATGCGGGCGCGCTCGATCCACGATCGGGCTATATTCGCGGGACTGGAGAGCCACATGGATGCCCGAGACGAGCGGCGCGGTCCCCTCACGGGCATCCGCGTCATCGAGCTGGCCGACGAGCAAGCGGAGTACTGTGGGCTGACGCTGGCGGGGCTGGGCGCCGACGTCATCAAGGTGGAGCCCCCCGGCGGCAATACCACACGCCGGATCGGCCCCTTCTATCAGGACCGCGAGGATCCCGAGCGCTCCCTGTTCTTCTGGCAGTACAACCGCGGCAAGCGCTCGCTCGTGCTCGACCTGGGCCAGCCCGCCGACCGCGAGCGCTTCCGCGCGCTCGTCGCCTCCGCCGACATCCTGCTGGAATCGACGCCGCGCGGCGAGCTCGAGGCGCGGGGCCTCGGCGTGAGCACGCTGATGCAGCAGTCGCCCACGCTCATCGTGGCGCGCGTCACGCCATTCGGTGATCACGGTCCGTGGGCCGACTTCAAGGGCTCGGACCTGGTGCACCTGGCGCTCGGCGGCGTCATGATGAACTGCGGCTACGACCCGGCGCCCGGCGGCGTCTACGATCTGCCCCCGATCGCGCCGCAGATGTGGCACGCCTTCCACATCGCGGGCGAGCAGCTCGCGTTCTCGATCGTCGCCGCGCTGCTCTTCCGCTGGCGGACGGGCAAGGGCCAGCTCGTGTCGTGCGCAATCCACGAGGCGGTGGCCAAGTCCACCGAGGTCGATCTGATGTCGTGGGTCATGCGCCGCGCGCCGGTGCTGCGGCAGACCTGTCGTCACGCGCGCGAGAGCATCACGCCCCACCCGTCCATCGCGCACACCAAGGACGGCCGCTGGGTGATGGCCAACCTGGGCACCCGACCCGGCGAGACGGAGCAGCTGGTGAAGCTGCTCGACCGTTACGGGATCGAGGCCGGCCTCGACGCGGACAAGGCCGCGGTGCCGACCAGCGGGCGCTACGTTCCCGGCACCGGACCGAGCACGGCCAGGCGCGATCACGGCATGGAGGCCGTGCAGCGCTTCGTGCGCGCCTTCACCTACGACAACGTTCCGTGGCGCGAGGCGCAGGAGGCCGGCATGCTCTGGGCCCCGCTGCGCAAGCCCCACGAGAACGCGATGGATCCGCACTGGCTCGCCCGCCGCAGCTGCACCGACATCGAGCATCCCGAGCTGGGTCGATCCTTCCGCTACGCCACCAGCAAGTGGGTGGCGACGGGCACGGCGTGGTCGGTGGGCCGGCGCGCGCCGCTGCTGAACGAGGACGCCGGCACGGTGACGCCCGAGCGGCCGCGTGATCTGCCGGTGGTCGCGCCCGACGCTCAGCCGCCGGTGGCCAGCGAGAGCCTTTCTCCCCGCGGCAAGCCGTTCCCGCTGAAGGGGATCCGCATCCTCGACTTCACCTGGTTCCTGGCATCCGCCGGAGGCACGCGGTTTCTCGCTGCCTTCGGCGCCGAGAGCATCAAGGTGGAGCTGAAGAGTCATCCGGACACCCGGATGGCCGCGATGGCGCCGGTGGGCGGCCGGGCGGCGCGGGACAACGCCACCGCACCGCTGCCGGGCCTCACCGATCCCGACATGGGCGGGCAGTTCAACAACAAGAATCCGGGCAAGCGTGGCATCTCGCTGAACGTGCGCCATCCCAAGGGGCTCGCGATCGCGCGGAAGCTGGTGGCGATGTCGGACGTCGTCGCGGAAGGCTTCTCGCCGGGGGTGCTGGACAGCTGGGGGCTCGGCTACGACGCGCTGCGGGCCATCAAGCCGGACATCGTCTACGTGCAGCAGTCGGGCATGGGCGCGCAAGGGACGTACGGACGCTTTCGCACCGTCGGCCCGATCGCGAACTCGTTCTCGGGTCTGTCCGAGATGTCGGGATTGCCGGAGCCGGCGATGCCGGCCGGCTGGGGCTACTCGTACCTCGACTGGATGGGCGCCTACAGCTTCGCGCTCGCCATCCTGACCGGGCTCTT
>Ga0134122_10004247_pt1 | contig 10627 bp, 8 predicted proteins | sample KB302_FD_96461 | JGI IMG/M metagenome (GOLD analysis project Ga0134122, IMG submission 96461) | Terrestrial soil microbial communities without Nitrogen fertilizer from Kellogg Biological Station, Michigan, USA - KB3-0-2 | ecosystem: Environmental > Terrestrial > Soil > Unclassified ... | reverse complement strand
GGTCGCCACGTCGCTCGAGTCGGCGACCGTCTCCATGCCGGCCTGGCGTAGGCGCTCGCCGCCGATGCCGAACACCTCGAGGTCGGGAATCTCGGCGCGGAGCGCACGCACCAGGTCGGCCCCGTGCAGGTCACCCGACGCCTCCCCGGCGATCAGGTGGACGCGCGGCGGCCGTTCGGGCCCGCGTCGCGGCGCGCGCCGCACGGCACCCGGACCGGGCTGGCTCATCGCCGCTCCCCGCTCGCGACCTGCGCCGCGCGCACCTCGGCCTCGAGGCTCTCCCGGATCACCTGGACGACCTCGAGGGCCCGGAGCCCGTCCCATCCGCTCACCGGCGGCGGCTGCCGCTCCCGGACCGCCCGCAGGAACGCGCCGATCTCGCTCTCGAGCGCGTCGCCCTCCGGCACCTCGCGGTCTTCGATGATGAGCGCCGGCTGTCCGCCCTCGTCGGGCTCGCGGCGGCAGAGCCGCACGCGCCGCTCCCCGTAGTCGACGGACAAATAGGCGTCGGCCTGGAAGATACGGAGCTTCCGCTCGCGCTTGAGCGAGACACGGCTGGCCGTCACGTTGGCTATGCATCCGTTCGCGAAACGGAGCCGCGCGTTCGCGATGTCGACCGATGGGGTCAGCACGGGCACACCCACGGCTTCGACCGAGCGCAGGGCGGAGGGCACCATGCTCAAAATCACGTCGAGGTCGTGGATCATCAGATCGAGCACCACGTCGACGTCCGTGCCGCGCTCGGTGAACGGTGCCAGACGATGACACTCGATGAAGCGCGGCTGCGTGACGAGCCCGTCGAGGGCGAGCACGGCCGGATTGAAGCGCTCGAGATGGCCGACCTGGAGGACCCGCCCGTGACGCACCGCCAGCTCGACCAGCTTCTTTCCCTCCTCGACCGTACCGGTGAGCGGCTTCTCGACCAGCACGTCGACCCCCGCCTCGAGGAGATCGCGCGCTACCGCGAAGTGATGCTGGGTCGGCACCGACACGCTGGCGCAGTCGATGCGGCCGGCGAGCGGCCGCACGTCCGTGACCGCCTCGACGCCCAGCTCGGCGCCGACGGCGCGCGCCCGCTCACCGTCGATGTCGACCACCGCCACCAGCTCGGCGTCCGGATGCGCGGCGTACTTCTCGGCGTGGTAGCGCCCGAGGTAGCCGACGCCCACCACGGCGGCGCGCAGCGGCTTCGTCGACGCCTTCTTCGCGCCGGCGCCCGCGCGCATCACTCGATCTCCGTCGAGTCGACCGCGACGACCGCGATGTCGGCCGCGTTGGCGCGCTTCACCATCTCGTCGCGGTCGAGCGTGATGGTGCGCCCCGCCTCGACGGCGAGCGCCCGCCCCTGGGCCTGGGCGAGGGTGTCGATGGTCGTCGGCCCGACCGCGGGCAGGTCGAAGCGCGTGTCCTGCGTCGGCTTGCACACCTTGACGAGCACCAGCTCGCCGCCGCCGAGCTGCCCGGCGCGCCGGATGGTCGCGTCGGTGCCCTCGATGCCTTCGACCGCAATCACACAGCCACTGCGCACCACGACGCTCTGCCCGATGTCGAACTGGCCGATGACCTTCGCGGCGCGGAAGCCGAAGTGGATGTCGCTCCACTCCCGTTCGGTCGGCACGCGCGTTCCGAGGACGCCGGGCGTCGGCACGATCTCGTCCAGGTACAAGGTCGACTCGACCACCGCGATCCCTTCCCCCTCCAGCTCGTCCGCCAGCGCGCGGAGGATGAGATCATCGCGCAGCTGGGGAAGCCGCGCCAGCACCTTCAGGGCGCGCGCGTCGGGACGGATCTCCTTGAAGAGGCGGGGCTTGGCGATCCCGCCGACCATGACGGCGCGACGGACCCCGGCGCGCTTGAAGGCCTGGATGATCGCCTCGAGCTCGCCGGGAGTCACCCACACGACCTCTGCCACCGCCCCCTCGAGGTCGGGATCCGTCTCGCCGCGATGCCCGACCGCCACCACCTCGACACCACGTCGGCTCGCCGTCTCGGCGAACAGGACGGGGAAGCGCCCGCTGCCGGCGATCAGGCCGATCCGCTCCGTGCTGGCCTGCTCCTTGCCGCGCGGCTTCATGGCGCCCGCGACACTCCCCGCCGCGAACCCTCGACGAAGTCGATCATGCGCGCCACTTCCGGCACGTGGCCGAGTGCCGCGCGCGCGTGGACCAGGCCCTCGCGCCGCGTCTCGCCCCCGTGGAAGATCTGCCGATAGGCCCGCTTGAGCGCCACGATGCGGTCCCCGCCGATCCCGCGGCGACGGAGCCCGATGACGTTCAGACCGTGCAGCCGCGCGCGGTCGCCGGCAGCGACACAGAAGGGCGGGATGTCCATCGAGACCATCGCACCCGCCGCGCACAGCGCCGATTCGCCGACACGCACGAACTGATGCACGCCGGCGAGGCCGCCCACGATCGCGTAGTCGTCGATGTCGACATGGCCGCCGAGCGCCGCCCCGTTGGCGAGGATGACCTGGTTCCCGACCCGGCAGTCGTGCGCGACATGCGACGACACCATGAAGAGACATCCACTGCCGATGCGCGTACGCATAGCACCGCCGGCCGTGCCCGGGTTGATCGACACGAATTCGCGCACCGTGTTGTCGTCGCCCATTTCTAGGGTGCTCGGCTCCCCACCATACTTCAAATCCTGCGGCATGGCGCCCACGCTCGCGAACTGGAAGATGCGACAGCGGGCACCGATGGTCGTCCGTCCCTCGACCAAGGCATGCGGCCCGATCCATGTCCCGGCGCCGATCCGTACCCTCGGACCGACGACGGCGTACGCCTCGACGCGCACGCCGTCGGCGAGCTCGGCGCCCGGCGCCACCACCGCGGTCGGATGGATGCGTGGCCCGGCGGGCGGCGCCGCCGCGAAGTCGACCTCGGCGACCAGCGTTTCGCCGGCGGTCGCGATCCCGCGGAGACGAAGCGGCGGACCAGGCGCGGTGCACTTGACCTCGAGGCGGAGCGTGGTTCCGGGCACCACCGGACGCCGGAAACGCGCCTTGTCGACCGCGACCAACCGCAGGTCCGCGTCTCCGGTACGCTCGCCGGGCTCGAGCATGTGGCCCGCCAGCTGGACGAGCGCTTCACACAACATCACGCCGGGCAGAACCGGCACGCCCGGAAAGTGGCCCACGAAATACGGCTCGTTGGCACTCACGAGCTTCGTGCCGACGGCACGTACGCCCGGCTCGACCTCGAGCACCCGGTCGACCAGGGCGTACGGGAAGACGGCTGCCCCACGCGGGGTTTGCGCTTGCGGGGCGATGGCTCGACTACTCCTTCTCGGCGCTCTTCTTGGGCACGCCGCTCCGCGGTGAGGCGTTGTGGAGCTTCACGATCTCGTCGGTCACGTCGATCGACTTGTCGGCGTAGAGGAGCGCGCCGCTCGAGGCCTCGAGCACCAGCGTATAGTTGTTCTTCGCGCCGTAGTCGCGCACGATGCCGTAGAGCTCCTCGACGATGCTGGACGTCAGCTCGGCGTCGGTGCGCTTCAGGTCGCGCTGGAAGTCCTCGTACTTGCGCTTGAACTCGAGCGTGCGGTTCTCGAGGTCCTTCTCCAGGTTGCGGCGCTCCTCCTCCTTCAGGACGAGCGCCTTGCGGTCGTAGTCCTCTTTCATCCGGTCGAGGTCCTCGCGCTGCTTCTTGAGACTGTCCTGCGAGCGCTCGAACTTCGCCTTCACCTGGTCCTTGGCCTTCTTGCCTGCGTCGCACTCGTTGAGCGCGCGCTGCATGTCGACCACCGCGACGCGCAGCTCCGCCGCCGCAACGCCGCGCGCCGCGACCATCGCCAATACGAGTGCCGCGACCGTGCTCCACGCACCGGGCTTGGTTGGTTGTGCCATGTGCCTCCGAGACCTCCTCAATACTGGAACGGCCCACCGAACGAGAACAGCACCAGGCTCTTCTGGTCGTGGGGTTTGGCATTGAGCGCCTTACCGAGTTCGATGCGGAGCGGACCGACGGGCGACAGCCAGCGTGCCCCGACGCCGGCCGCGTAGCGTGTTTCGTCGAGCGTGATGCCCTCTTCGGTGGAGTAGGCGTTGCCGGCGTCGATGAACACGACACCCTTCAGCCCGATCGACTGCACGATCGGGAAGATGAGCTCGTTGTTGAGGATCACCTGCTCGCTGCCGCCGATCGGCGTGGTCGACAGGACGCGGCCGAAGGCATCCTTCTGCTCCTCGCGCGGGCCGAGCGAGCGGCTCTCGAAGCCGCGGATCGAATTGATACCGCCCGGGAAGTAACGCTCGAAGAGCGGCAGCTCATCGCCGTTGAGGCCGCCGTCGCCCCACCCGTAGCCGAGCGACCCGCCGAACGAGTAGGTGAAGTCCCCCAGCAGCTTCGAGCGGAGGAAGGTGTAGTACCAGCGCTCGCGCGCCTCCGCCTTCAGGAAGCGCTCGCCGCCGAGCCCGGCGACCTCGAGGGAGAGGTCCTGGAGCGAGCCGGCGGTCGGATCGAAGGCGTGGTTCAGGGTGTTGCGGGAGATGCGCGGCGTGATGCTGCTCACCAGGCTCGAGCCCTCCTCGATACGGATCGAGGGCGTCGCGTCGAGACCGAGCCCGCTGATCTTCGCCGCCTCGATGCGGTAGTCGGCGCCGACGCGCACTTCCTCGAGCGGGAAGCCGAAGAGGGATTGGTAGCCGAGCGCCGTCACCGGGTAGGTGAACTGCGTGCTGAAGCCGGTGCCGCTGCGGTCGAACTCGTCGAATGCGAGCCGCCAGCTGAAGGCGTCGACGCCGACGGTGAGGGGCGTCTCGCGGAAGTACGGCTCGGTAAACGACAGGATGATGTTGCGCCGGATCGACCCGGCGTCGCCCGAGAGCACGAGGCGCTGGCCGCGGCCGAAGAGGTTGTTCTCCTGGATGCGGACGTTGAAGAGCAGCGAGTCGGCGGAGCTGAAGCCGGCGCCGGCGCTGAACGCGCCGGTCTGCGCTTCCTTGACGTCGACCACCACGTTCATGCGGTCGTCCTCGGCGGCGCGCCGGGTGGTGATGTTGACCTCCTGGAAGAAGCCGAGGCGTTGCAAGGCCTCGCGGCTCTTGCGCAGCTTCACCGCGGAGAACATCTCCTGCTCCTGCAGACGGACCTCGCGGCGCACCACCTTGTCGCGCGTCTTGGTGTTGCCCGTCACCTCGATGCGATCGACGGTCACCTGCTGGCCGCGGTCGACCTGGAAAAGGATGTTCACCGTCTTGTCTTCCGGACGCACTTCCGTCTGCGGCTCGACGTTGGCGAAGGCGTAGCCGTCCTCCGCCATGCGCTCGGTGAGCTTCTGCACGTCCTCGCGCAGCGCGTTGGCGGCGAAGGTCTCGCCGGGCACCGTCTCGAGGCCCTCGCGCAGCTGCGCGGTGTCGGGCGGCACGTCCTTGCCCGCGAATCCGACGTCGCCGACCTTGAACTGGTCGCCCTCGTCGATCTTGATCACGACGTGCAGGGTGTCGTCACGCCGCTCGACGCGCGGCTCGTCGACGCGCACGGTGACGTAGCCGTGGTCGTAGTACCACGCCGTCAGGCGCTCGGTATCGGTCCGCAGGACGTCCCTGTTGAGCACACCGGAGCCCGTGATGAAGGAGAAGAGCCACTTCTCCCGCGTCTGCATCACGCTGCGCAGCTTGCGGTCCGAGAACGCCTGGTTGCCTTCGAAGTCGATGTCGCTGATCCGAACCGGCTCCTCTTCCTTCACGGTGTAGAAGACGTCGACCTCGTTTTCCCCCACCTTCTCGGTGCGATAGCTGATGTCGGCGTCGAGGTAGCCCTTCTCGATGTAGAGCTTCTTCGCGGCCGCGATGCCCTCGGTCGCCTTCCCCGGATCGAGGATGGCATGCGGCCGGACCTTGAGGGCGCCTTCGACCTCCTCCTTCTTCACCTTCTTGGGCCCCTCGACTTTGACGTTACGGACGAGGGGCCGCTCCTTCACCCGGAAGACGACGTCCACCTTGTTGCTCTCGACCGGAGTCACGTCGGCATCGACCTGGTCGAAGAACCCCATGGCGTACACGGCGCGGATGTCGCGATCGAGCGTGTCCTGATCGAACTGCTGCCCCGGTTGGGAGCGGAGGTGGACGCGGATCGCGTCCTCCTCGACGCGGAGGTACCCCTCGATGCCGACGCGCCCGATGGTCCCCCTCGCCTCGGCGGCCTCGTCGACGGCCCGCGCGCGGCCGCTCCTCACCACCAGCAGAAACACGGCGAGCGCAACGGATGCCCACCTCACGGCGTACCTCCGGCCAGCGTGGGCCGGCGCGGCTCGCGCACGCCGTCCGGGTGCAGCTGGCCGAGAGCGAGACGCAACGTGCGCCCCATCGCCGCCGCCAGGCGATCGTTGTGCGTCGCGACCACGAGCGTGGCGCCCTCCTCGCGATTCAGCTCGAGGAGCAGGCGTTGCACCTCCTCGCCCGTCACGGGGTCGAGGTTGCCCGTCGGCTCGTCGGCCAGCAGGAGCCGCGGCCGCTGCGCCAACGCGCGCGCCACGGCGACGCGCTGCTGCTCGCCGCCCGACAGTTGGCCCGGCCGGTGCGCCATGCGGTGCTCGAGACCGACCCGTGCGAGCAGCTCACTCGCGCGCGCGCGCGTCGGACCCAGCGGGCGCCGCCCGATCAGGCTCGGCATCATGACGTTCTCGAGCGCCGTGAAGTCGCCGAGCAGGTGATGGAACTGGAAGACGAACCCGACCTCGCGGTTGCGGAACTCGGCGAGCGCATTCTCCGGGCGCGAGAACACGTCTTCGCCGTCGAAGAGAAGCCTGCCAGCGGTTGGATAGTCGAGGGCGCCGAGCAGGTGGAGGAGCGTGCTCTTGCCGACACCCGACTCGCCCACCACCGCGATGCGCTCGCCTGCCTCGACCTCGAGATCGAGCCCCGCCAGCACCTCCACCACCGCCGGGCCGTCGGCATAGCGCTTCTCGAGGCCCGCCGCTTCCAACAGCGGCCTCACCGCGACCACCTCATGCGGGCGGGGACTCTCGGCCTTCCATGGCGCGGCTACTCATACCGGATCACCTCGACCGGAACCAGGCTCGCCGCCCGGCGCGCCGGCGAAAGTGCGGCGAGCACGCAGATCGCGATCGACACGCCGGCCACGACCAGGAAGTTCACCGGATCGAAGCGCACCGGAAGCGTCGTCACCAGGAAGACGTCCTTCGGCAGCTCGACGAACTGATAGCGCTCGAGGAGCCAGCAGCCGGCGAGCCCGAGGATGTTGCCGAGCACCGTTCCGGCGACACCGATCACCGCGCCGTTCAGGATGAAGATGCGCCCGATCGAAGAACTCGAGCCGCCCATCGACTTCAAGATCGCGATGTCGCGCCGCTTCTCCTTCACGACGGTAGTGAGGGTGGCGAGGATGTTGAACGCCGCCACCACCACGATCAGGCAGAGGACGATCCCGTAGACCACTTTCTCGAGCTTGAGCGCCGAGAACAGGTTCCGGTTGACCTCCATCCAGTCCCGGGCCCGATAGGGGAAGCCGCCGAGAGCGGCCTCGATGGCCCGCGCCACCTCCCGCGCCCCGTAGACCCGTTCGACCCGCACCTCGATCCCGGTGACGCCCTCCTTCATGTCGAAGAAGCGCTGCGCGTCGGCGAGGGACAGGTAGGCGAGCGTCGTGTCGTAGTCGAACATCCCGGAGTCGAAAACCCCGGCGACCACGAAGCGCTTGATGCGCGGCACCATGCCGGCGGGGCTCGGCGTGCCGAGGGGCGACACGAGGTTCACGATGTCGTCCGCCGCGACCCCGAGTTGGCGCGCCAGCTCGGCGCCGATGATGATTCCCGGCAGGTCGACCTTCCCCCCGCCCTCCTCGGGCGGCAGTGTGACCGAATGGCGCGCCACCAGGTTCGCGAGGCTGCCGCTCGTCAGGTGCTTCTCGACGTCGACCACCGCGCCCGCCGACGCCGGATCGATGCCGCGTACCACGACGCCCGACGCGCTCCGGCCGACGGTCAGCATCGCCTGGCCGTACACGAACGGCCCGGCCGCCACGACGCCGGGCACCTTGCGCACCTTGTCGACGACCGCCGTACCGCCCTCGACCGGACCGCCGTAGCTCACCACCACCACGTGCGGGTTCATGCCGAGGATCTTGTCACGCAGGTCCTGCTCGAAGCCGGTCATCACGGCGAGGACGATGTCCAGTGTCGCGACTCCGATCATGACGCCCAGGAGCGAGATGACGGAGATGAGCGACAGGAATCCCGCCCGCCGCCGCGAGCGCAGGTAGCGGAGCCCGACGAACAGCTCCCAGCTCACGTACCATCCTCGGGCCGGAGTTGGGGTCGGAGCTGGGGAAAGAGGATGACTTCACGGATCGAGGTGGCACCGGTGAGGAGCATCACGAGCCGGTCGATGCCGATGCCTTCGCCGGCGGTGGGCGGTAGGCCGTGCTCGAGGGCGCGGATGTAGTCCTCGTCCATGGCGTGCGCTTCCTCGTCGCCGGCGGCGCGGGCCTGGAGCTGCTGCGCGAAGCGCGAGCGCTGGTCCTCCGGGTCGTTCAGCTCGGAGAACGCATTCGCCACCTCGTGGCGCGCCATGTAGAGCTCGAAACGATCGACGAAGCGCGTGTCCTGGGCGTTCCGGCGCGCGAGCGGCGAAATCTCGACGGGGAACTGGGTGACGAAGGTCGGCTGGACGAGCTCCGGCTCGGCCATCCGCTCGAACACCAGGCAGAGGAGCTCGCCGGACGACATCCCCGGCCGCTCGATGCCGCCGGTCCGCTCGGCCAGCTCGCGCAGCACCGTGTCGTCGGCGAGCAGACGCTGGGCGGCGACGCCGGCCTTCTCGCCCACCAGCTCGACCATGGAGCGGCGCGGCCACGGAGGCGTCAGATCGAGATTGTGACCGCGGTAGACGAGCGTCGTCCCCCCCGTCACCTCCCACGCCAGCCCGACGAGCATCTCCTCGGTGAGCGTCATCAGATCTTCGTAGTTGGCGTACGCCTGATAGAACTCGAGCAGCGTGAACTCGGGGTTGTGTTCCGTAGAGAGCCCTTCATTGCGGAACACGCGGCTCAGCTCGAAGACGCGCTCGAAGCCGCCGACGACCAGACGCTTCAGGTAGAGCTCGGGGGCGATCCGGAGATAGAGATCCAGGTCGAGCGCGTTGTGATGCGTGATGAACGGGCGCGCCGCCGCACCGCCCGCGATCGCCTGCATCATCGGCGTCTCGACCTCGAGATATCCGCGGGCCACCAGGAACTCCCGGAGGTAGCGGATCACCTGGGCGCGGATCTCGAAGATACGGCGCGCCTCGGGGTTGACGATAAGGTCGACGTAGCGTTGCCGGTAGCGGGCTTCGACGTCCTGGAGACCGTGCCACTTTTCGGGGAGCGGGCGGAGCGACTTGGCGAGGAGCGAGAGCGTCGTCGCCTCGATCGTCAGCTCACCGGTACGCGTGCGGAACGGCCGGCCGGATACCCCGATCACGTCGCCCAGGTCGAGCAGCTGGTAGGCCGCGAAGAGCTCCTCGCCGAGACGATCGCGGCGCGCGTGTACCTGGATGCGGCCGGTGCGGTCCTGGATGTGGAGGAAGCCCGCCTTCCCGAAATCGCGGCGCCCGACGATACGACCGGCGACCGTGACCATCGGCGCCGCGGACAGCTCGGGATCGGCGAGGCCCCCGAAGTGGGCATGCACCTCGGCGGTCGTATGGTCAGGACGGAAGTCGTTGGGATACGGGTCGGTTCCCCGCTCCCTCAGCGCGCCAAGCTTCTTCCGCCTGACCACGATCTGCTCGTGGTCGTCGGGCATGCCTCGAAAGCTCTCGAAGAGCGCATGGTGTTTACGGGGTTGGGGGGCGGGGGTCAAATGAGACCGGGGGCCCGTGCGGTGCTCGCGCGCCGGAGGCGCGCTGCGCTCCTCCGATGCCCCCGGACCCCGTCGGCCGGCTCGCGCCTTGCGGCGCGGCCTCCGCAATAGCCCACTGTCGCTGAGATTCGTGACCGCTCGCGCGCCGGACCGCGCATCGCTCGGCTGGCTGCGCCATCGGGCGCGTTCGTTATTGAGCTGGCGTGTCGATGATGATGGTGGTGGCGGTGGGAGCGTTTAGTAGATCGGCGGTGTAGGCGATGGTGCCGCGACGGTTGCCGGTGGGGGTGCCGAAGGCGAGGAAGGTGCCCCCTGCGGGCGATGGTGAGCCGGCGGTGGCGAGGGCGGTGATCGCGTTATCGGTCGTCGAGATGCGATAGAGTCCGCCGGGGACGCCGCCGCTCACGACGTCGGCGTGGAAGATGACGTCGGTGCCGGCCACCGCCGGAGTGCCGAAGGTGCGGAACGCACCGCCGCCGGGGGGAGCTTCCGCGGTTGCGACGAGCGCGGCGATGCGGGCGCCGCGTGCGAAGAAGATGCCGTCGCGCCGGTCCTGCAGTACCGCCCGGAAGGCGACGCCGCCGGCGCCGGCCACCGGAGGGTCGAAGGTGAAGAACCGGTCGCCGAGGCGCGTGCCGGTGTCCTGGCCCGTACGCGCCAGCAGCACGTCCCGCCGTCCGCTCCGCAGGACGAGCGCGGTCGTGTCGGGACCAGTGAGCCGGGCAACGAAGGCGACTCTGCGAGCTCCCACGACCGCAGGCGTGCCGAAGGATTGGTATCGTCCACCGCCCGGGGCTCGGTCGCCATCGAGCGCGAGCGCACG
>Ga0134122_10004246_pt1 | contig 10628 bp, 11 predicted proteins | sample KB302_FD_96461 | JGI IMG/M metagenome (GOLD analysis project Ga0134122, IMG submission 96461) | Terrestrial soil microbial communities without Nitrogen fertilizer from Kellogg Biological Station, Michigan, USA - KB3-0-2 | ecosystem: Environmental > Terrestrial > Soil > Unclassified ... | reverse complement strand
ACCCAAACCCCTATGAAGCGCGAGCTTTGGTTTTCAGCTCGTCTCTCAACAGAAGGAGATTTTTCAATGCGCGTACGAATCTTGACCGGAGCAGCTTTGCTTGCCTTGGCCATGCCTTTTGCCGCTTACGCCCAGGGCGGAGCTGCTGCGGGCGCGGCTGCCGGCGCGGCCGGCGGCGCGGTTGTCGGCGGACCGGTGGGAGCGGCCGTGGGAGCCGTGGGCGGTGCGATCGTCGGCGGCATTGCCGAGAACAACACGCCCAAGTTCAAGGAATACGTCATCCACGAAAACCATCCCTCGTTTACGTATCGCGGTGAAGTCGTGGTCGGCGCCGAGCTGCCGGCGACCGGCGTCACGTATTACGAGGTGCCGAAGGAGTACGGCGTGACGGAATATCGCTACACGATCGTCAACAGTCACCCCGTGCTGGTCGACACGAAGACCCACAAGATCGTGCAGATCATCGGATAGTCCGCTACTTGAAATAACAAGCGCAGCATTCAAAGCTGCCGGCATTGCGAACCCCGCCGCTGTTGACTCAGCGGCGGGGTTTCACCTGTGCGAGCACCCGTCTCGAGGCCGGGTTTCTCGACCGCAAGAAGGGAGACACGAAGCACACGAAGGATGTCACAAAGTACGTAGCGGCGCGCAAAGCGCGCCAAACCAGTTCCTTCGTGTACTTTGAGTACCCTTAGTGTCCTTTGTGTCTGACTTTTCCTTCGGCCTGCCGCGCCGACTTGTCCCCCCAAGCCCCCAACGGGCGGGCTTGCCGCGCCGAAGCCCCGAAGGGGGAAGGCGGGCTACAGCATCAGCATGGAAAGGAAGAACACCACGAACCCGGTGAACGCGATGGCCTCTTGAAGCCAGACCGGCAGGGTGGGGTTCGGGTGGCGGGCGATGGTCTCTTGCAACCAGAGCGACATTTGCGAACCTCCAGTCGGGCACTTGGAAGAAAATTGCTCAGTGCCCGGACGACTTGAACGCAATAACGGTCAAGCCCCCGGTCGGTTCCGGCCGGAAAACCACGGTCCGAGGCACGGCGCTTGCCCACCGCGACACTTCGACCCCTAAGACTCGGAAGTGATTCGCAATAATGTGGCTGAAACAATTTTTAGACTCAGGGCGGCGAAACCCGAATCATGGATGCGCCGCCTAGAGCTGCACTGTACAATAGCCCGAGTCTGGATTGCGCCTTGAGGCGCTGATTCGGCTCGCGTAGGGGGGTACATCGGCATGCGCGCGCTCGATCACGAGGAGCTGCACGGAGCGGAAGCAATTCCGCCGCACATTTTCACGGGCCGCATTCTCAACAACAGCTACAAGATCGGCCCGCTGATCGAACAGGGCGCCATCGCCGAAATCTACGACGCCACCGAGATCAGCACCGGCGACCACGTCGCCATCAAGATCCTGTTGCCGCAGCTCGCGCGCGATCCAAAAATTCAGGGCGTGTTTCTCAACGAGGCGCGTACCCTCGGGCGGCTGTCGCAGCAGGGCCTGCCGCGCTACCGCTCCTGCGCGACCGATCCCGCCTCCGGTCTCACCTACATCGTCACCGATCTCTTGGGTCTCACGCTCGCGACCCATCTCTCGGCGTGGCAGCCCGGCGAACGCGAAATCCTCGGCTTCACCACGCGGCTGGCGCTCGCGCTCTCCGCCGCCCACGAATCCGGTCTCGTCCACGGTCATCTGTCGCCCGGCAACATCCGCGTCCCCGGCGGCAAGCTCGCGCATGCCATCATCGTCAATTTCGGGTTGAGCGGCTATTTCGACAGCGGCAGCCGGCTTCCCGCCGACATCGCGCTGGACGGAACCTACTTCGCGCCCGAGCAGCTGCGCGCGTTGGGCGGGCACGCGGTCATCGGTCCGTGTACGGATGTTTACAGTCTGGCGCTCGTCGTCCTGGCGGTCGCCTCCGGCAAGTCTCCGGACACCATGACGCGAACGAACGGCGTCCCCGATCTCTCGCCGCTGCCGCGCAGTCTCCGCTCCGTCTTCGAGCGCATGCTGGCGCCGGATGTAAAGAAGCGCTTCGCCACCATGGCCGCCGTCGTCGAAGCATTGGACGCGGACTCCGCCACGGCGCGGCCGCATCGTTCCGGTAAGCCGGCATTCGCCGCTGCCTTGCAGCGGGTTCAGCGCGCCGCGATCTCCAGCACCGTGTCGCCGGCCAAAGCACTGGCCGGGTTCGCCGCGTCCACGATGCGGCAAGCAAAGAGCGCGCCGGCCGACGAAGCTCCGCGCCCGATCGCCCAACCCGTTGCCAAACCCGCCGCCCAACCGGTGGCCAAACCCGTCGTACCGCTCGCCGCTTCGCTCCCGCCGCCCCGCGCACCGCGGCTCACGCCCGTCACGACCGCGCGGCCGCGCGTCAGTCTCGCCGCGGTTCACACCGCGCGCAGTAGCGCTTCCATTCGCGTCGCGGGACTTGCCGGTGTTGCTCTTGCCGCGGTCGTGCTCGTCGGCGGTTTCATGGGCCTGCAAGCGATGTTTCCGTCCAAGGTCGCGGTGACTGTCGCCACTCCGGTGAACGACAGCACCTTCGGCGCGGAAGCTCAGGACTCGCGCTTTACGCTCAGCGTTCGGCGCCCAGTTCAGCTCACGGTCTTCGCCGGCAAGGAGACGCTGTGGGAACGTATGATGCAGCCCGGCGAGCTTTACCGCGCGCCGAATGTGCCCGATCTCGCGGTCACGGCAGCCGATGCCGGCGCCGTGGAAGTGATGTTCGACGGGAAATCGATCGGCTTCGTCGGCAAGGATCGCGCCGCCGCGCGTCAGGTGCCTTTGAGACGGTTGCTGGCCTCGGCTGTTGGACCGCTGGTCACGACCGACAACAAAGCAAAGCCCGCGAAGCCGTCGCCCGCACCCGTAAGATCACCAGCGCAGGCGCCGACACCGCCTGCGGTCGTTCTTGCTCCGCCGCCGCCTCCCGTTCCGGCTGCCCCGCGCATCGTGGAGCCGAGCCCAGCGCCTCCCGCGCCAGCGGCAGTCGCCACCATAACGGAGCCACCGCCGTCAACCGTGCCGCAGACGCAGCCCTCGGCCGCCGCCGTCTCTACTTCGGTTGTTCAATCCATCATCGAAATCCAAGCTGCGTCCGCCAAACCCGTGACGCCACCCGCGCCGGTCGCCGTCGTCAATGAGCGCGAGCGCACGAAATCGACTGCCGATGTCGCCAAGGCGGTGAAGGATCTCGAGAAGCAAAGAGCGGAGGCGACGCGCCGCTACAACAACGCCATGCGCAATAGCGTCTACGGTCTCCCCCACTAGCTTCGCTGCCAACTGACGACCGCAATGCCGTTTGCCGCGTCGAGCACTTGGCGCGCACCCGGCGCGAGGCCATGGCGTGCCAGCACCTCTTCGGGAGTGCTCGCCGGAACCTCGGGAAAGACCGGCCGCCCGCCGGGCAACCGCACACCGGGGGCCCGCGAGAGATGGAAAATATCGTAACGGTCGAGGAACATTCCGAACACGTCCGGTCCGCCGATGATTGCAACGTTTCCGTCCGGCATCCCGAGCGCTGCCAAGGCTTGCTCGAACGAAGCACCGCCGGGATTCCAGAACCGGGCCTTTTCGTTCGACGGATCGGCGGCGATGGCCGGCACTTGCCGCGTCACGATCAATCGGCGGCGCAAATGCGAACGTGACTGGCGCTCATGCGAGTGGCGGCCATGCACAACGATGTCGGCGTGATCGAGCCCGTGTTCGAAGAAACGCTGATCGGCCTCGAACTTGAGCGCGTCCGGCATCACGCCGGCAGCATTGGCCAGCATGCCGTCCTCAGAGACGATGGCATAACCTTCAATGCGGCGGGCAGGGGCCATGGTGTCTCCTCTTGCGCGGACGCAAGACGGACATGGCGACGCCACACGTGCCGGTCAAGTCACGCGGCTTCGCGTCTCGGCTCGCGTGTCAGGAGCGGTTCCTACTCTGCTTGTTTGCGCAACTCTTCCGCTGATGGCGGGTGAGCGACCGCTGCCCGCGCGCGACAGAATCTGACGTGATAATTCGGTGACAAAGCGCGAATTGAAGTCAGTTGCTGTTGGCTTTCGCCTGCGCACTGACGAAAGATCATCGCGCTGAGGCGCTATCGGGGCAGCGTTCACTTCTCGCTAACCCTTGCGTGTCAGGATTTGCGGCCTCTTTCGACAACAACTCCACAAATTGCGGGGAGACTTCCATGAATGTGTTGGCTCGTCACAGCAAGATCGATTCCCCCGTCACCCCTCAAGTCGTGGAGCCGCCGGCCCCGCCGCCGCCCCCGCGCCCCCAGGAACAGACGGCTCCGGCCGCCACGGCTTCGTCGCCGCGCGCCTATGCCGGCCCATCGGTGATCAGCGCCGCCCTCTCGGTCGTCGGCCGGCTCGAAAGCGCCGGTGACATCCAGATCGACGGCAAGGTCGAGGGCGATGTCAAAGGCCAGGCCGTGCGCATCGGCAGCGGCGCCGTGATCAAGGGCACCGTCTTCGGCGAGATCGTCGAGCTTGCCGGCACCATCGAGGGCAAAATCGAAGCGAGGTCGGCCGTGCTGACCAAGAGCGCGCGCATGACCGGCGACATCATGCATCAGTCGCTGAAGGTCGATGAGGGCGCCTACTTCAACGGCAACAGCCGCCCACACGGCAACTCCGGGCCGACGCACCGCTGATCCTTCAGGCAAATAGCGAGTAAGCGAGTAAGCGAGTAAGCGAGTAGCGAAAGAACGCTATTCGCTATTCGTCTTTTGTCAAAAATCCGGCCGCGCCGCCATCGGAACCGGCGTCACGTTTTGGCCCAAGATGAAGTTGTTCTCGGCGCAAACCATCTCGACCAGCGGTCCCTGATCGGCGCGCATGTAAACCTGCCGCGCCGACCACGTCGTGGTGAAAGCGCCCGGATCGTCGACCGTGACCGCCACCTCGATCGACTTCGCGTCGGCCGCGAGTGTCCAGCGTTCGATGACGTGCAGCTTCTCGCTGTGTGGTGTGCGGTAGTTGTCGACGTAACTTTTGTCGTTCAGGCCGATCGTATCGATCACCAGTGTATCGCCGTTCTCGTAATGGCCGATCGATTCCCCGTACCACGACGGTTTCACGCGCGCCGTATGCGGGACGTTCAAGTAAACGTGGCGCACCTGCGCGTCGCCGTCGCTGATCATGACGACTTCCTTCGCCGTCTGGAGGACATACACCGTGCGCGCACCACAGCCGTAAACGAGGAACCCCGGCACGCCCGCCGGCCAGCAGCTTGAGCGCGCGGTGAACGCGAACTTGCCGGCCAGCACCTCCTGGTTATCCTTGTTCATCCGTTCGCGCGCCCAAGGCTGCAGGATCGGGTTGCTGGTGTCGGAGATGCGGAATGTCGCCTGAATGCTGTCGTTTTGGACGTTGTTGCGCACGTAAGGATGCGCTCGATCGAAGGTCACGGGACCGGGGCCGCTCGCCGGGGGAAGAAACTCCGTATCCGCGAGCCAGCCGAACTCCCGCCCCTGGAACTCCGGCACCTTTTGCTGCGCCGCCGCCGAGGGAAACAGTACGCCCGCGATCATGGCGGCAATCAGCTTCACGCTACGTCCCAAGCTCATTGATCCGTCACAACCTCAGTTCCACCTCCCCCTTGCCTGCCCGCCGTAGCCTTGGCGAAGGCGGGTGGGGAGGTCGACGCGCGCAGCGCGTCGGGTGGGGGATTTTGTTTCGCAAAACGATAGCACTATCTTCGACGTCGCCGAAGGGAGAGAACTCCATGGACAGACGCTCTTTCATTGCTGGTGCCGCTGCGCTCCCGGCTGCCCCGACACTCGCGCGCGCCGACGAATTGCCGCTCGGTCCGCTGCCCGGCACGCGCTATCCCGATCCGCGTATCGAAGCCCTCGACCCGCGTTTTAGGAAAATCGGCAACACCGCCATCGAGCGCGTCGCCACGGGCTTCCGCTGGTGCGAAGGTCCCGTTTACGTCCGTGACGGCGGCTATCTCCTCTGGAGCGACATCCCCAACAACCGCATCATGCGCTGGTCGGAAGACGATGGCCATGTCAGCGTCTTCCGCTATCCCTCGAACAACTCGAACGGCAACACGCGCGACCGTGAAGGGCGGTTGATTTCCTGCGAACATGATTCGCGGAGGCTCACCCGAACCGAACATGACGGCTCGATCACGGTGCTGATCGACAAATTCGAAGGCAACCCGCTGAACGCGCCGAACGACGTCGTGGTCTCAGCCGACGGCGCGATCTGGTTCACCGATCCTCTGTTCGGCAATCTCGGAAATTACGAGGGCCACAAGATCATGCCCGAGCTGCCGACGCAGGTTTATCGCCTCGATCCGAGGAACGGACGCGCCACTGTCGTCGCCACGGGATTGGGCGGTCCCGACGGCATTGCCTTCTCGCCCGACGAGAAGAAGCTCTACATCGTCGACACCGGCGTGCAGAGCTCCATCGGCCGTGACTCCAATGTGCGCGTCTATGACGTCAACGGCGACAAGCTCACCAACGGCAAGGTTTTCGTCCCCACCTTCGGCGCCGTCGGCCGCTCGGACGGCGTGCGCACGGATATGGAGGGCAATGTCTGGATCACATTGGGCAGCGGCGACCCCAACGAATTCGGCGTGCGCTGTTACGCGCCCAACGGCGATCTCATCGGCAAGATCCATCTCCCCGAGACCTGCGCCAATCTCTGCTTCGGCGGCAAGAAGCGGAACCGCCTCTTCATGTGCGGCAGCACGTCGATCTACGCGGTCTACGTCGAAACGGTCGGCGCCCTTATTCCTTAGCGGTCAACAGCGTCGCGGCGACGCTTACCGCGAGCGCCAGAAGCACCGTATTGAAGGCAAAGCTCAGCATGCCGTGCAGCATGGCGAGCCGGCGCATCGGCTTTGCGGTGATGGCCACGTCCGATGTTTGTGCCGTCGCCCCAAGCACGAAGGCGAAGTACAAGAAGTCGAAATAGTCAGGCGCTTCCTCGCCGGGAAATTCGAGCCCGCCCGCATGCGCGCCGGTGGCGCCGCCCTTAGGCCAGTAGTAGGCGTGCGCATAATGGACCGCGAGCACGGTGTGCAGGAAAAACCAGGAGAAAGCGACCGTGCCGATCGCCAGCGCGAGCCGCCTTTGCCTCATATCGGGCGGGAACCCGGCGATGCCCATAACAAGCTCAATGATACCGATGAGGCTGATGCCCGCCGCCATCAAGCACACCAGCACGATGATGAAATCGCTCTCATCATAGCGCGCCGCGCGCTGCTTGATGTCGGCGTGGCCCGAGCGAAGGATGATGATCATCGCCGTAGCAAGGAACACGACCGCAAACGCGTCCCAGGTCAGCACCAGCCGCACGATGTTTGACCGCATTTGAAGGGCTACGAAGACAAGAACCGCAGCCGGCAGCGCGGCCGTGAGACCTGGATGTTTGCCAATGGCGCGCATGATCGGTCTCCCGATTCGATGGCCGCCAATGCTACACCATGAGGCCGGCCTCAGTTTCGAGTGAACCGATGCGCCACCTTTGGGTCTTCGCTGTCGTGCTCCTCGGCATGGGCTCGTTCGCGGTCAGCATCCTGCACCGCGAATTCGCCATGCCCGAAGGCGACTGCGCCTATTTGCAGACCATCCGCGTCGCCAGCGCCGAAGGCGACGCCCAGGATGCCATCGAGGCCAAGGACTTCCATCTGCTGGCGGTCGGCGGTGCTTTGCCGACTGTGCCGGGACTCGCCGATCAAACCGCGAAGGACCGCTATGTCGTGACCCCGATCGCCTGCAGCGGCGACACTTACGCCTCACCCTGGCACTTACGCCTCATCCAGGACTCGCGCGTCTATGCCGAGCATTACAACGCCGTCATCCTCCGCGCGCTGGAAGAAGAAGCGCGCCAATAAAAGGTTGTCATGGCCCGGCTTGACCGGGCCACCCAGTAGCCGCGCGTCCGCGCGGCTATAAGAGTTTTTGGTCGGCTGGTTGGCCCGCGTGCGCGGGCCATGACATTATTTCCCGACGTTGCTCATTTCTGCGCGCTGGATGTAGCGCTGCACGTCCTCGTCTAAGAGAAGCCGCTGCGCCTTCAGCGCGTTCGCCGCCGCCGTGACCTTCTGCACGTAGTCCTCGTGCGTGGCATAACGCTCCTCGAGCGAGGGCCGCGGATCGTTGTTCATCATCCGCTCCGCCTTGGTCTTGGCGAATGGGATGGCCTGCCCGGCGCCATCGCAGCCGTCATCACCGCTGTTCGCCCGGAGCGCCCAGCCGGTATACGTCGCCACTGGAACCGCAACATCAGGCATGCGGATGCCGGCCATGTCGTTGCCGTCGGCATCGGTCTTGGGCACCAACGCAGGGTAGGGCGTGCCGACCAGCTTCGGCGGCAGCACCGTCATGATTCCCTTGTCGAACTCCGGGCCATAATCAAAGAGGTCGCCCGTATGCATGCGGCCGTTGTAGGTCACGCCCTGGAGTTTCGGGAAACCCTGCTTCTCCTGCGGCAGCGGCGGCACCAGGGTGCCCGTTGCCACGCTCGGCACCCGGCTCGCCGGCGGCTCAACGCCCTTGCTCACCCACTCGTCCATGTTGACCAGCATCGCGCGCAGGATCGCGTTAGGGGTTAAAGCGTTGCGCGGCTGCTGGCAGATTCCCTTGCCGCCCTGTCCAAACGCGCCGGCGTGATGGATGCTGGAGATGAAGTAGTTGCGCACGTTCGCCGGCACGTTGGTGAGGTCCTTGCCCTTGGAGTCGACCAGCGCGACCGCCATGTCCTTGGACCAATACTCGTTCGCCGAGTTGGTCTCGAAAATCTTGGGACAGGTGTTGCTGGCCGTGCAGCGCGCCAACCGCCCGTCGGTCTTCTTGGTGATGGGATCGTTGATCACCTGATTGGTGAACGGCCCCTGGAATTCCGGGAACCAGCGCGCAATGTGCTGGCGGTGGGTGCGGTCGCCCTGGCTGAAGCGGTAGTTGACGAAGATGCCCGTGGCGCCGCCGATCCAATTCTGCATGCCGTCGACGACCTTCTTGCCGGCCTCGTCTTCATTGAAGCCGAGCCAGAGGAAATCGTGCATCGTCCGGCAGGGCTGCGATTGGCAGGCCGTGTAGACATATTCGATAGTGCCCGCGAGCGGGTTCGCGGCTGTTGTGCTGCCACGGAGGAAGGAGCCCACATCACGGAGCGCCGCAAAGCCGAGGCCTCCCACAAGCGGGTCCTTGGCCTGGTAGGTGAACTCATAGAGCGCGCCTTTTTGGAAGGCAGTGCCGGCGGGTAGCAGACTGATGGATTTCCCGTCTGCGTCGAACTGCCACTTGTCCGCAGGCACGGGTAGGGGTTGGTCCTCGTAGCGCGTGCGGACGGTGAGGTTGGCCTTGGACTTGTCCAGCGCCGCGGCGGGGTAGGTGAGGTCGCCCTTCATGGTCTTGTCGTCATCGACCACGAATTCCTCGAGTGACGGTCCGACGATCGGCGAGCCGTCCGCGTTCTTCGCCACCGGAACCCGGATGGTGTAGCGCCCGCCGCCCGTCGGCGCGGTCGCGTCCCAGCCCGCTTCGACGATGGTGTAGCCCTGGTTCATCAGGAAGCCGTTGCCGGCGTCCGCCGCCTTGGTCGGATCGTTGCGCTGGACGCGGCCTTCGGTCATCAGGGCGTAGGCCGGCATGTTGCCGCGGTTGTTGACCTCAAACCACAGGCGATGATTGCCGTTGGCGGGGTTTATTGGCTTCAAGATGTAGATATCGGTGTCGTATTCGACCATGCCATTCGCGTTCCTGGGCGCGTTCTGGATGTCGACGATGACGGCGTTCCGCTTGTCTTTGGGGTCGACCTCGCCGTAGGCGCGGCCCACCAGCTTCTCGTACTGTCCAACCGAGCCGAACGCTTTGCCCTCGAAGGTCGGCGATTCGACCTTGTTGATCTCAATCCGGGTGATCTTGGCCTCAGCTTGGCTGGAGGCGAGCGCCGCCAGCGCCAACGCGAGCGCGGTCGTCCCCAGCGCCGATGTGATGGTTGCCGAACGGATGCGGCGGTGTCCTGACCCGGTCATGATGATCCTCCCGATTGCCCTTCGAAGGCGCCGCCGGCTGATCCGGCATGCTTGGATGCAGGATAGCCTTGTTGGCACGGCTCTTAAAGATGGCCCACGCAATGCCTGTGGCTAAAAACGATTGTCGTTGGCGGTTTTTCTTCAACAGGGCTATCGTTCGACACGCGAATCGCTTCGTGTTTTCGCGTGTTTTCGTTCAACCCGAGAAAGGTGCAAGGGGAACCCAATGGCAGAAATGGCGACAATGGCGCCCAAGGCAGCAGCTCCAAAGGCGAAAGTCGAAACAATCAGCAACCGGCAAATCGCGATGCAGCTCGCGGCCAAGCATGGCCTGACAAAGAAGGCCGGCAACGCGATCATGGACGATCTCGTCGCACTGATTACCAAGCAGCTCAAGAAAGGCACGCGCATTCGCTTGAATGGGCTCGGCATACTTCAGGTGCGCAAGCGCGCCGCGCGCATGGGCCGCAATCCCGCAACCGGCGAAGCGATCAAGATCAAGGCGAGCAAGAAGGTTGCCTTCCGCGCCGCCAAGGATCTCAAGGAAGCCATCTGATCGCTCGCCGCGTTCGGTGAGCCTCAACGCGCTTGCGCCCAGCCCCTTGCGGGGCTGGCGCAGCATTGTTGAGCCAGATTGT
>Ga0134122_10004245_pt1 | contig 10629 bp, 8 predicted proteins | sample KB302_FD_96461 | JGI IMG/M metagenome (GOLD analysis project Ga0134122, IMG submission 96461) | Terrestrial soil microbial communities without Nitrogen fertilizer from Kellogg Biological Station, Michigan, USA - KB3-0-2 | ecosystem: Environmental > Terrestrial > Soil > Unclassified ... | reverse complement strand
TCACGCCGTCCGTCTTGGTGATGGAGAGGTCCGCGCTCGGCGCCAGCGTGTCGGAGTCGGTGGCGCTGTTGTTGCCCGGCGTCGGATCGGTCACGCCAGCAGGCGCGGCCACCGTCGCCGTGTTGCTCAGCGTACCGGTCGCCGAGGCCGAGATGGTGCAGCTCGCCGTGTAGGTGACGCTGCCGCCCGCCGGCAGGTTGACCGTGTCGCTGATGTTGCCCGAACCCGCCGCCGTGCACGTGCCGCCGCCCGCTCCCACGCACGTCCACGTGCAGGTCAACGACGCCGGGAAGGTGTCGCTAACCGTGGCTCCGGTCGCGGCGCTCGGACCCGCGTTGGAGGCCACGATGGTGTAGGTCACCGAGCCGCCCGGCGTCGCCGTCGTCACGCCGTCCGTCTTGGTGATCGAAAGGTCCGCCTGGGCCCCGAACGAGTCGGTGTCGGTGGCCGAGTTGTTGCCAGGCGTCGGATCGGTCACCCCGGCGGCCGCTGCCACCGTCGCCGTGTTGACGAGCGATCCGGTAGCCGACGGCGAGATGGAGCAGATCGCCGTGTAGGTCACGCTGCCGCCCGCCGGCAGGTTGACCGTATCGCTGATGTTGCCCGAACCCGCCGCCGTGCACGTGCCGCCGCCCGCTCCCACGCACGTCCACGTGCAGGTCAGCGACGCCGGGAAGGTATCCATTACCGAGGAGCCAGGCGCGTTGCTGGGACCGGAGTTGGAGGCCACGATCGTATAGGTCACCGAGCCGCCCGGCGTCGCCGAGGTCACGCCGTCCGTCTTGGTGATGGAGAGGTCCGCGCTGGGCGCCAGCGTATCGGTGTCGGTCGCCGAGTTGTTGCCCGGCGTCGGGTCGGTCACGCCAGCGGGCGCGGCCACCGTCGCCGTGTTGCTCAGCGTGCCGGTGGCCGACGCCGAGATGTTGCAGCTCGCGGTGTAGGTCACGCTGCCGCCCGCCGGCAGGTTGACCGTATCGCTGATGTTGCCCGCGCCCGCCGCCGTGCACGTGCCGCCGCCCGCGCCCACACAGGTCCAGGTGCAGGTCAGAGACGCCGGGAAGGTGTCCATCACCGAGGAGCCGGGCGCGTTGCTGGGACCGGGGTTGGAGGCCACGATCGTATAGGTCACCGAGCCGCCCGGTGTCGCCGTCGTCACGCCGTCCGTCTTGGTGATGCCGAGGTTGGCCTGCGGCGTCAGCGTGTCAGTGTCGGTCGCCGAGTTGTTCGCCGGATTGGGATCGCTCACACTGGACGACACCGTCGCCGTGTTGCTGAGCGTGCCGGTTGCCGAGGCGTTGATCGAGCAGGTCGCGGTGTAGGTCACGCTGCCGCCGGCCGGCAGGTTGACCGTATCGCTGATGTTGCCCGAGCCCGCCGCCGTGCAGGTGCCGCCGCCCGCTCCCACGCAGGTCCAGGTGCAGCTAAGAACTGCCGGGAAGGTGTCGGCCACGGTGCCGCCGACCACCGGGTCGGAGCCTCCCGGGTTGCTCGCCGTGATCGTGTAGGTCACCGAGCCGCCCGGCACCGCCGTCGCCACGCCGTCCGTCTTGGTGATGGAGAGATCGGCAGCGGCCACCCGGCAGGCGGTCACCGACACGTCATCGACCGCGAAGCCGGCAAACTGGACCGAGGAGTCAGTGTCGAGGTGGAAACGTAGCTCGCTGTTCAGGCCCGCTAGGCTGTCGGCGCGCCGCGAGAAGACTCCCCAGCCGGCGCTCCCGCCGATGTTCGCCTGGGGATTGCCGGTGCCGGCCGAAGCGCTGATCGGCGTCGGCTCGAGCCACTCGTAGAGCCGTACAGGCGTCGCGCCGCCCACCTGCTGGAAGTCGACGAACATGTGGTCGAAGTTCGCGGTCTCGATCTGGTGGCGCTGCGCCCAGGTGACCACCACCGGGGCTGAAAGGCCGGCCAGGTTGATGTTCGGCGACAGCAGGTCCTGGTTGCTCGAAGCGTTGTAGGTGTTGTCGAGGTCCGTCTTCCAGCAATTCACGCCGCTGTTGCAGGTGCTGAATCCTGCCACCGGGTTGGCCGTTGTCGTGGCGACCGTGGCGGGCAGGCCGAGCTCCCATTCATCCTGCGTGCCCGAGTGGGTGAAACCGGCGGCGCCGCTCTCGAAGTCGGTGGTGAACACCGTCTGCGGCACGAAGCCCGGCGCGCAGGCCGGTGGCGGCGGCGCTTCGCAGATGCGGAGGCTCCAGGCCGTCAGGGTGCCGCCGTTGGCGCCTGCAGTGTCATCCCGCAGGTCAAGCGTCCAGGTGCCTCCTGCGTTCTCGCCGTCGAACCAGGAGAGGCGATAGGCGCCCGAAGTGCTGGCGGTGCCGGCGGTGGAGTTGTTCTCGGGCTTGAGCTGTGAGCCCTTGAACGCTGTGAAGCTCGGCGGAATGCCCGCCTCGTCGTCGAAGACCACGTCCATCTGCGTCTGTCCGCCCGTGGCCGCGGCGCCGATGTCGGTGAACAGTCCGTTGTCGTTGCCCGCCGGCGAGCGCAGGTGCGCGTCGACGTCCTGCATCAGCGCGTGGTTGAACACCATGTCCACGTCGACGTCGGCGATCCGCGGGGTGCCCGGCACGGTGATGACCGAGCTGACGAGCCCCGTTCCGGGTCCGATCGTCTTCGGTACGTCCGTGCTGGTGTAGGTCGTGCAGTTCACGCCCTCGTTGGTCGCCGGATGGACGCTGACGCTCAAGTGATAGGTGGCCGTCGGCCCACCGACCGCGGCAGAGGCCGAGTCGACGAACGCGAAATAGGTACCTGCGGTCTTGACCGTGAAGAACATCGCTTCGGACGGGTTGTTCGGGATCGGGCTGATGTCTCCGGTTCCGGCGTCGTCGACGACCAGGATCTGGTTGCCGGCATCGCCGAACAGGGCGAAGCCGAGCCGGCCGTTCCAGACGGTGGCATCGCGCTCCGGATTCAGATCGAGAGCGAGGTACACGGTGTCGCCGGCGGCCAGCGTCAGGCTGAACCAGTCCTGCTCCGTCGCCGCCGCCGGATTGCGCGTGCCGCTCACCCAGCCGTTGGCGGGCAGGGGATTCGCCGTGGCCGGCGTGTCGTTGGCTTCGACTTCCGGCGTCGGAGCTCCGCTCTGCACCCGCAGATGCAGCTCGTACGGGCGCTCCGACGTGGTGCCGGCGGTGAAGTCGTTGACCTTGAGGAAGTAGGTGCCGGTGGTAGGGATGGTAGCGCCCGCGATCGAAGAGGATAAACCGGCGAAGGAGCCGTTGTCGTCGTCGAACTCGATCACCGTCGTGCCGTCCGAGGCGAGCAGGGTGACCTGGCTGTCGGTGCTGCTGCCGGCCGAGAAGGAGGTCATCGTCGCCGCGTAGATGCGGTCTCCCGCGGTGGCGGTAAAGGAGTAGAAGTCGATGTCACCGTTGGGGAACAGGTTGCCCTTGACCACCACGTTGGTGCCGGCGATCGGCGATGCGGTGGCAGCCGTCCCGTTAGGCTCGACCTCGCCAACGTAGCCCTGCCCCGCCCAGGCGGCTCGCTCGCCGCCGCTCACCAAGCAGACCAGAACCGCCAACGTCGACCACAGACTCGCACGCTTCAGCAGAGCTTTCGGCAGCATGACGCTCGACCTCCCTGAACCTACGCCGACTTTCGGAGTAAGCACGAAAATTTCGACCCTTGAACTAGGAGCGGCATGGTATCCCAAGCCTGGACGGTTTGCAATCCGAATCTTGGACGCCGTTTCTGCGAGCCGGGACTTCGCTGCGGGCGGGGACAAGCCCCGCCCTACGACAAACTGCGGCGAACGCTTACCCCGGCACCGGCACGAAACACTCCCGCAGCCGCCGCAGCAAGTTGAGGTCCCAGCCGAGACGCTGGCCGTCCTCGTAGCCGCGCTTCCACTCCGAGCTGCCCTTTCCGGAATCGGGGTAGAACGAGGCCGTCGCCATGCTGCCGCAGTCGCCGGGAGAGCGGTCGCGGCCCCTCTCCATGCCGGCGGCGAAACCCTGGAGGTAGTCGGAATCGGAATGGACGCGCTCGCCGATGCGGGAGGCCTCCTCGATGGCGGTGTCCATGCGGGCCTGAATGGCAGCGTTCTTCTGGCTCGCCTTCCAGACCTCATAGGCGGCGAGGGTCTTCTCGTAGCCCTCGGGAAACGGCTCGCGCCGCCGGCGGTTCCAGCCCGCCGAGGCCTCGGCCTGCCGCTGCGACGGGTGAAGCTCCAGCAACTCGCTGAGCCTCGCCTCGATCTGCTCCGGAGTCGACCGGTCCGGCACCGGCACCCTGAGCTGGACCTTGCACGTCCGCTCGTCGTAGAGGGTGAACGGCCCGTCGTGCGTCTCCTCCAGCACGCCCTCGGCGACGTCGAGGAAGACGTCGATGCGGCCGCGATGCACCCCCAGGCGCTCCACCCGCGCCAGCTCGCCCGCCCGAAAGCGCCGGCGCGCCTTGCTGTCCACCCGGGAACCCACCACGTCGTTGTCGTTGTAGAAGCCGTCGCAGCTCGAGGCGATGGGCAGCCCCACCACCGCGTAGCCGCCGCGCCACCGCGCGTTGAGCTGGTCTTCGAGGCTGGCCGCGTAGGCGAAATCGACCGAGACCGCAGCCAGGAGTACGACGCTCCATACCGTCTTCGCAGGTTTCATGAGAGAAGATCATAGGGCTAGGGCGCGATTTCAACCAGCTTCGGACGAAGCGATCCAGGTCTTCAGAATTGGAGCCGGGCTCGCCTCGTGGCAAGATACCAAGGGAGGAAAGACTATGGCGAGCCTCACCATCGATCTGCCAGAGGGGGTTCTATCAGCCCTTCAAAAGTCTCCCGACGAGGCCGAGAAGGACGTGCGCCTCGCGATTGCCATCGAATGGTACCGGCGAGGCGCGATCTCCCAAGGCCGAGCTGCCGAGATTGCAGGCCTCGCTCGCGCGGACTTCATCGACGAGCTCGCTGCGCGAAGAATCGACGTTATCCAGGTGGACCTGGATGAGCTGAAGCGGGAGATCGGGATTGGCTGAAGCGCCGGTCGTCGACGCCTCGCCATTGATCTATCTCTCCCGAGCCCGTCAGCTCGATCTACTGAGAATCCTTGGGCCGAAAGTGGCCGTTCCTGCGGCGGTGGTGGCGGAGATCCAAGCGAAAAGCTCCGACGAGGCGGCTCGCGCATTGCAGCACTACTCCTGGCTGATGCCGGTCGCTGACTCGCCTCTTCCAGCCCAAATTGTCGCACTGGAACTCGGCGCTGGAGAGTCCTCCGTCCTCAGTTGGGCACTCTCTCATCCCGGAAGCGTTGCGATCCTCGACGATTTCGAGGGGCGACGCTGTGCGGAGGCATTCCAGATTCCTCTTATCGGAACTCTTGGCATCGTCCTGCGAGCCAAGCTCATGGGGCGAGTCTCCAGCGCGCGAGCCATCGTTGAGTCCCTCGTCTCGCACGGTATGTATCTCTCGGCCTCTATTCGTGAACGAGCTCTCGCGCTTGTTGGGGAGTAGCCGCTGGCCTCGCGGCTGCTCGTGTTGGCGGTGCGAAAGCTTGGCCAGGCACCGACCAGCAAGGACATGAAAGAGGAACGTCCAACTGTCCGCATCCTTGCCATATCCGGCAGCCTCAGGGCCGCCTCCTCGAACACAGCTCTGCTCCGCGCGGCGGTCCTTCTGGCACCGGAAGGCGTGCAGATCACCGTCTATGACGGCCTCGGCGAGCTGCCGCACTTCAACCCCGACCTCGAGGTAGCTGAGCCCCCTGTTGTCACGGAATTTCGCCGTCTGATCCGGACATCGGACGGCCTGCTGATTTCCAGTCCCGAATACGCGCACGGCGTGCCGGGCGTGCTGAAGAACGCTCTGGACTGGCTGGTCGGCGGCGACGAGTTCATCGGTAAACCCGTCGCGCTGCTCAACGCATCGCCTCGAGCCACCCACGCGCAGGCGTCCCTCAGAGAGACGGTGACCACGATGTCAGGACGCATCGTTGACGAGGCCTGCATCGCGGTGCCGCTTCTCGCCCAGAACCTCAGCGAGGCTGACATCGCGTCAGATCCGGAAATGTCGGAGACCATTCGGGCAGCCGTCGCAGCGTTCTCACAGGCACTCGACGGAGGAGTCTACGATGAGCACCGCTAAAAAACCGACAGCGTCCAAGCTGCAATTCCATCCGGTGATGCGCGAGCGGCTGCCGGATCTGGCTCGCTTCTCCGAAACGCATGGCAAATTCCGCTATTGCTCCTGCATGCGGTGGCGGCTGAAGAGCGCGGACTTCAAGGGCTCGACGAAGGAGAACCGCGTGGCGGCGCTGGAAGGGCTCGTCCGCGAAAGCACGCCGGTGGGCGTCCTCGCCTACGCCGATGGCGAGCCGGTCGGATGGTGCTCGATCGCGCCGCGCGTTTCCTACGAGGCGCTGCAACGGTTCCGCGCCCTGCCTCCCATCGACGACCAACCAGTGTGGTCGGTGGTCTGCTTCTTCATCGATCAACACTTCCGCCGACAGGGAGTCACCCTCGGCCTGCTGAAGGCTGCAGTGAAGTACGCCCGATCGCAAGGGGCCAAGGTGATCGAAGGATATCCGGTGGAACCCGGCCCCCGCCTCTACACCTACATGGGTTCGCCGGAGACGTTCAGGAAAGCGGGGTTCCGCGACGTGACCCCTTCCGGACAGGCGCGGCAGGTGATGCGGTACGATGCCTCCACCCCTAAACGGAAGGCGGCGACGAAGTGACCGCAGAGAGCTCCGAGCAACCCGGCCGGACCACCGGCGCTTCCCCGCAGGCATCGGCGGACCGCCTGCGCTCCCTCGACGTCTTCCGCGGGGCGACCATCGCCGCCATGATCCTGGTCAACAACGCCGGCGACTGGGACAAGCCCTACTGGCCGCTGCTGCACGCCGAGTGGCATGGCTGGACGCCGACCGATCTCGTCTTTCCTTTCTTTCTCTTCGCGGTCGGCGTCGCCATCCCCTACGCCTTTGCGGGCCGCCTGGCGCGGTCCGGCGGCGATCTCCGCCCGCTCCACGTTCAGGTCGTGCGGCGAAGCATCCTGCTCTTCGCCATCGGCCTGTTTCTCGCCTGGTTCCCGTTCTACAACCTCGATCTGTCGAGCGCTCGAATCCCAGGAGTACTCCAACGCATCGCCGTCGTCTACTTCTTCGCCGCGCTCGCCTGGCTCCACCTCAAGCCTTGGCCGCGGGCGCTCCTCGCCGTGATTCTGCTCGCCGGTTACTGGCTGGCGATGGTGCTCGTACAGGTGCCCGGACACGGCGCCGGAGACCTGAGCCCGGACGGCAATCTGGCCGGCTGGCTCGATCATGCCATCCTCGGACATCACACATGGAAGAAGGCGCCGGGACCCGGAGACCCCGAAGGAATCCTGAGCACTTTGCCCGCGATCGTCACCGCCCTGACCGGTCTCTTCACCGGCGACTGGCTACGCTCGCAGCGGCCGGCGCGGGAGAAGCTGAAGGGATTGATTCTCTGGGGCTCCATCGCGACGGTCGCGGGGCTTGCCCTGTCCCTCTGGTTGCCGATCAACAAGAACCTCTGGACCAGCACCTACGTCGTGTTCACCACCGGCGCCGCGCTGCTGCTGCTCGGCGCGATCTACTACGTGATGGATATGAAGCATTGGGAGACTTGGGCACGGCCCTTCACCGTCTTCGGCACCAACGCCATCTTTGCCTTCGTCGGCAGCACCTTCATGGCGAAGGTCCTGTATCTGATCAAGTGGACGACCGCGGAAGGCGAGAGCGTAAACCTTCAAGCCTGGCTCTACCGTCATCTGTTCACCCCTTGGCTGCCGGACTACGTCGCCTCGCTCGCCTGGGCGCTGCTGTTCGTCGCCGTCTGGTGGGGCTTGACGGCCCTGCTGTATCGCCGGCGGATCTTCCTCAAGATCTAGGCCGTGGATCCCCACTACTCGGAAGACTGATGCGCTCAGGGCCGGCGGAAGGTCTTCGGTGAGGCTCAGAGACTTATAGGGACAAAGCTTTGTATTTATAAGAATCGAACATCAACCCTTGACAGATTCCAAACACGTCGATAAAGTCTGAACTATACCACCATACGGCCAAGCTACTGGCCTCGGTTCGGGTAGCACGAGTAGGCGGGAGGTGCCGTCGGTTTGTAACGCCCGAGGGGCCGCGTGGCTTCCGGGCTGCCCTCGGCCTTGTTGGCTCCAAAGGACGTGGTCAGGACCAAGCCATCCTCAAGGAGGACAAAATGAACGTTCACGCGCTTCACTTTGGAAGGTTTCTGTGTTGGTGCCTGGCGCTGCTCCTATTCCCGGCAGCCCGCGGCTGGGCCGGCAACGGGGTGTACGTGATCGGACACATGACCAACAGCACGGACGCGGCGGACTGGGCGTTGGAGAAAAAAGCGAACGCGCTTGAAGCCGATCTGCGTTTCGACGATTGGGGAACTCCAACGGAATTCAAGCACGGTTGGCCCTGCGATTGCCCTGACAACAAGTACGTCCCCACATACGCCGACAGCGTCTGCCCCCATCTGGGAGACTCCCCGTGCAACGCGGCCACGGCCGCCGCCGAGCTGCTGCAGCACGTGGCCGGAAATCAACGGCTCGCGCTGTTCATCGTCGACAGTAAGGTCAATGCCCGGATGACAGAAAAAACGCTCAAGGCCGCCGGCACGAAGGTCATCACATTGCTCGAGCAGAACCTGTTCGAAAAGGGCTATGCCGGCCGGGTGGTGGTCGGCTCCTCGTCGCTGAAAACCTACGCTTATCTCGAGGCCGCGGCCACTCAGGCGAGTCTTCTACCGCCGCAGTACGCCTCCCGGATCTACTTCACCATCGACGGTGAGGGGCACGATCTAACGGGAGTCCTCAATCAGCTCGTGAAACTTTCGCCCAACCGGGTCTACGGCACGGGCATTTCCGCCCTCGCGCCCGGCGACTACGAGGACACTATCTCCGTCGCCGCCTACAACCAGCAGGAGGGCGTCACCGGTCTCACCTACATCTGGACCATCGACGCAGGATCGTCGATGCTGAGATACCTCCGCAATGGGGCTCAGGGAGTCATGACCAACTTCCCGGAGACACTTTACCGGATCACCCAGGAACAAGGGATTTCGCTGGCCACGCCGCGCGATGAAATTCCGGCAGCCACCAACACTACGGTCTACAGACAGTTCCCGGGTGATTGCGATTGCGACTATCAGAAGGGGGCTGGCTGTTCCATCACCACGGCTGCGCCGGCCAACCTGGCCTGCCGGTGCAAGGATAAATCCAAGAGCTGTGCCGGCAAAGTTGTGATCTGCCTGGACCAGACCTCCCCCTTCTGCACCAGCCCAACGAAGTCGATCGAATCTTGCCTGCAAGGACAGGGGAATTGCGCAGGCTACAAGAACGTTCCCGGAGCAAGTTAATGCGGTGAGTCGCGGTTGAACCGTTCCCTGAGCTATGCGATATCCGCATGGCTGTTTTCAAGAGGTCATAAAGGAGAGAGCCATGGGCAAAAATCACGCCGAGGTCAAGCTAACCAACCAAACGGGTGAACCCATTACCAACGTTTCCTATATGCATAGATATGATCATGATGTCAAGAATTTGGGCAGCTTAACTGTTTTGGAGGCAGGAGCCACGGCCAAAATTGGTATCGCTACTTATTGGACAGGTTTCGGGCGCACGGGGCTGGACTTTTGGTGGATACAATTCGAGAGAGGCGATTCAGTTTACACTTGCAAGGATGATTTCTATTGTTATCTAACTGCTGGCGACGCGAAGAACGGGGGCCCAGTTATTCTTATGGTAACTTCATCCAACATGAATGTCGCGCCGCCTGTTTCAAGCGCTTGTTCAGTCAAGCTTCATAGTTTACCTGTCTTACTTGACCTGATTACCGAAGAGCATGTCCGGTCTGGCATCGTTGACGAAGATCAGCCTGAAGATCCCAGCAAGAAATGCTCTTCAATTGAGTAGCCAGCGAGACCCGGGTCCAGGTCGGCGTCCCGATCTCTCCGAGGGAGGCTCCGTGATCGCGGAGAATACCGAACGACCAAGACCTGACGCCGAAGCGCTGCCCCTGCCGCGGATCGACCGCCTGCGCTCCCTCGATGTTTTCCGAGGGGCGACCATCGCGGCGATGATCCTGGTCAACAACGCCGGCGACTGGGACGAGACCTACTGGCCGCTGGTGCACGCCGAGTGGCAGGGTGACGATCTACCTCATCACCGAATTCGCCGACGTGCTACGGTGAGGGCTTGACTCTCTTATAGAGGGCCTCGCGCTTGCCTCTTCCGGAGCGGACGCGCTCGATCTGCCCTTCGGCAAGCATGCGCCGCAAGACGTCCGAGGCGGTTCGCCCGCCGACCGGCTGACTCAGGCGGTCGGCGAAACGGTGGCTGGTTTCCTCCGCCACCGCGGCAGGGCCGAAGGGCTCTGGCAGGGACGGACTGTTGACGGCGAGCTTCACCAGCCGGCCGACCATCTTCCGGCCCTCGGACGGCAGCTCCGTCTCTTCGGGCTCCGGCACGATCTGCGCCGCCGCCGAGGTGGCTACGGCGCGGAAGACCTCCAGGTCCTGGAGCACCTTCTCCAGCGCGGCGACGTGGAGCGCCCGCTGCTCCCGGTGATGGACCTCCTGCTGCGCGTGATGGGCTTCCTGGTCGCGATGGAAGGTCTCCTGTTCGCGGTGGAACGCCGCACGGGATGCCAGACTGGCGAGAACTTC
>Ga0134122_10004244_pt1 | contig 10630 bp, 10 predicted proteins | sample KB302_FD_96461 | JGI IMG/M metagenome (GOLD analysis project Ga0134122, IMG submission 96461) | Terrestrial soil microbial communities without Nitrogen fertilizer from Kellogg Biological Station, Michigan, USA - KB3-0-2 | ecosystem: Environmental > Terrestrial > Soil > Unclassified ... | reverse complement strand
TGGGACACACCAAAGGCCTACAACGAGCTCATGAAGCTCATTCCGTACAAGCGCATCGGCGAGGCGGATGAGATCGGCCGGGCGGCCGTGTGGATCGCATCGGACTACGCCGACTACGTCCACGGCATCAGCCTCTTCGTCGATGGCGGCATGACGCTGTATCCGGGCTTCGAGACGGGAGGCTGAACGTGGATGCCGTGGAGAGCCTCGCGCGGACACGCTCGACCCGGCTTAGCGCCATGTGGCTCAGCTTGCGGGAGCACTGGCCCGAATACCTCATCGAGGGTTGGGCGCTCGGAACGTTCATGGTCTCCGCCGGGGTGTTCGCGGTGCTCTTCGATTATCTCGGCTCGCCGGTGAATCACGCGATCTCCGATCCGACCGTGCGGCGCGTACTGGCCGGCGTCGCGATGGGTCTCACGGCAATCGCACTCATCTATTCACCATGGGGCCAGCGCTCCGGCGCGCACATGAACCCCGCCGTGACACTCACGTTCCTGCGTCTCGGCAAGATCAAACGCTGGGATGCCTTGTTCTTTGCGCTCGCGCAGTTCGGCGGTGGCCTGCTCGGGGTACTGCTTGTTGCCCAAGTGCTTGGGGATGCATTCACAAACGCACCGGTGAGCTACGCGGCGACGATGCCCGGCCCGCAAGGGCCCTGGGTCGCACTCGCCGCGGAACTCGGCATCTCCGCGCTCCTGATGCTGACGGTTCTCACGGTGTCGAATACCCTGCGTCTCGCGAAGTTCACCGGCCTGTTCGCCGGCGTGCTCGTTGCCTCGTACATCGCCGTCGAGGCACCACTCTCGGGGATGAGCATGAACCCCGCACGCAGCTTCGCCTCCGCTGCGCCCGGGCTCATGTGGCAGCACTTCTGGATCTACTTGGTGGCGCCCCTGAGCGGCATGCTCGCCGGGGCGCAGCTCTACCTGTTCCTTCGCACTCGCGCACGCATCGGCTGCGCGAAGCTCCTCCATCCCACCAACCAACGTTGCATTCACTGCGGCTACGAGCCGCGGAGTCGCTCATGAGTCTCGATCATCACTTCGACGCCATCGTCATTGGCTCAGGCGCCGGTGGCACAGCCGCGGCCTACCGGCTTGTGCTCGGCGGCCTGCGAGTCGCGCTGGTAGAGAAGGGCGGGCATCTGCCCACCGACGGGAGCACGCTCGACATCCGCCGCGTCGTACACGGGGGTGAATTCCTGAGCCGTGAAGCGTGGCTCGACGGACGAGGCGGCGCGCTCATGCCGGAGGAGCACTTCAACGTTGGCGGCAAGACCAAGTGGTACGGTGCGGCGTTGCTGCGTTTCGGCGAGCACGAATTCCGACCCGATCTCGCGCACGGTTGTGCGGGATGGCCCATCTCCCTTACCGAGATGGCCTCGTACTATAACGAGGCGGAGCGCCTGCTCGGTGTGCGCACCTTCGACTGCGAACCCGACCTCGCAAGGATTCTTCAACGCGTCGCGCCTGCCGGGTCCGAGTGGCTGGCACGGCCGATGCCGATGGGGCTCGCGCCGGACATCAGCGCCCACCGCAACGAGGCTGCGCACTTCGATGGCTTCGCCTCGACACAGGGGCTCAAGGGCGAGGCGGAACGGTCCATTCTGACGCTGCTCAAGAATCTTCCACGATTCAGACTCTACACACACGCCGAAGTGAAGCACCTCATCGGCGCCGCGGGCACGCCGCGCATCATCGTCGGAGTTCGACTCGCGGACGGACGCGAGCTGCGTGCACCTCGCGTCTTCCTCGCCGCCGGCGCGCTCCACTCGCCGCGCTTGCTGTCGCGCTATCTCGAGAGCGCCGGCCTCACGCACCAATTGCAAGCGGCGAAGCACGTCGGACGGCACCTGAAACTGCATCTCCTGACGGCGATGGTCGCACTCACCGCGACGCGCAAGACCGATCTCCTTCGCAAGACGGCCGTCCTGACGAACGAGCGCTTCCCGCATTCGAGTGTGCAGCCGCTCGGATTTGACGGCGAGCTCATCGGGACGCTGATCCCGAAGTTTGTGCCGACGCCATTGCGTGCGGAGATTGGCCGTCGGGCATACGGCTTCTTCCTGCAAACCGAAGACGGCTCGAACGCGAGCAATTGCGTGTTCGACTCCGCATCGAGCGGCGAAGTGCCGAGCCTGCCCGTGCTCGACTACGACGAAGCCCGCCTGCCCACCGCGGCACAGGAGCATGGTCAGCTCACACGCGCGTTTCGGTTCGCACTGGCGAAGGCCGGTCTGCTCGCCGTAACACGCCGTGTCGGCCGCAACGGCACCGCGCACGCTTGCGGAACCTTGCGTGCTGGCCACGACGCGTCCGATTCGGTCGTCGATGCGGGCGGGCGCGTGCACGGCATGCACGGCCTGTACGTCGTGGATGGCAGCATCCTGCCGCGATCGAGTCGGGTGAATCCGTCACTCACGATCTATGCGTGGGGCCTGCGCATCGGCGATCGGGTCGCGCAGGAATTCATGAGCGAGCGCAAGTGGCCGGCGTACTCGCGGGAGGTGGTCCATGCGGGTTGAGATTCGGGTTCTCCTTCTCGCACTTTGCGCGCTCATCGGCAATGCGGCACTCGCGAGCTCGTCGCGTCATGCGTCCGTGCGGGCCATCGATTCTGTCGGCATCACCGTGAACGACATGGAGCGCGCGGTGGCTTTCTATACGAAGGTACTCACCTTCGAGAAGGAATCGGAGCGCGAAGTCGCCGGCGATGCCTACGAGCATCTCTACGGGGTGTTCGGCATGCGCCTCCGCCTGGTCCGCATGCACCTCGGCGATGAGCACATTGAGCTCATGCAGTTCCTCGCGCCCCGGGGCCGTCCGACGCCGGTCGATTCGAACAGCAACGACCTGTGGTTTCAGCACGTTGCGATCATCGTCAGCGACATGGATCAAGCCTACGCGCGACTGCGGAGTTTCAAGGTCGAGCACGCATCGAGTGGCCCGCAGCAGTTGCCCGACTGGAATCCGAACGCGGGCGGCATCAAGGCGTTCTACTTCCGCGACCCGGACGGCAACCACCTCGAGATCCTGCAGTTCCCGGCGGGGAAGGGTGCTGACAAGTGGCATCGACCAAGCGGCGGGCGCCTGTTCCTGGGCATCGACCACACCGCCATCGTGGTCGCCGACACCTCGGCAAGCCTGCGCTTCTATCAGGACACCCTAGGCCTGAAAGTGGCCGGCGCCAGCGAAAACTACGGCCCCGAGCAGGAGCATTTGAACAACGTGTTCGGTGCGCATCTTGCGATCACCGCGCTACGCGCGCCGGAAGGCCCTGGCGTCGAATTTCTCGAATACCTGGCGCCGCGCGGCGGCCGGCCGATTCCCGCAGACACTGTCGCAAGTGACGACTGGTACTGGCAGATCAATCTCCGCGCGGACGATCCCGATGCGTTCGTGCCGATGCTGCGTTCGACCCGGACCGACGGCGCGCTCGGCTTCGCTCGAGGCGTGATCCTCAAAGACCCCGACGGCCACGCGAGCCTCATCGCGACGGAGCACTAGTCATGTACAAGCGACTTCTCATCATCGGTGGTGGCTTTGCGGGGATGAAGGCGGCGCAAGCTCTCGAGCACACGCTGCCGCCGGACTGGACGCTCACCCTCATGAGCCAGGAAAACTTCATCACGTTCAACCCGCTGCTTCCCGAGGTGGTAGGCGCATCGATTCTGCCAGGTCACGTGATCGCGCCCCATCGACAGATGGTCCACTGCAGCCACGTCTGCATGGCACTGGTGACGGACATCGATACGACAAACAAGGTCGTGCAGTACCTCGGCGAGGGTTCTGGCACCGTGCACTATGACCAGCTCGTGCTCACCTGCGGTACGAACGCCAACCTCGACATCGTCAAGGGGATGGGCCAGTACGCGCTCCCGCTCAAGACGCTCGGGGACGCGCTGTTTCTTCGCAATCGCATCATCGCGCGTCTCGAGCAGGCCGAGCTGCAGCCGGATCGCGAGCATCGGCGCTGGCTCCTGACGTTCATCGTCGTCGGTGGTGGATTCAGCGGCGTGGAAACGGCCGGCGAGCTCGTCGATTTCCTATACGCGAGCCTGCGCTACTACAAACGGATCCGCCACGAGGACTTGCGCATCGTTCTGCTTCATAGCGGCGACCGGCTGCTACCGGAGCTCTCGGCATCGCTCGGCAAGTTCACCGAGAGGAAGATGCGACGCCGAGGCATAGAGGTGCACCTCAATGCGCGGGCGGTGCGCGTGACGGATCGCGACGTGACGCTCGACTCCGGCGACAGCATCGCAGGCGGAACGCTCGTGTGCACGATCGGCACGCAACCGAACCCGCTGCTCGATCAGATTCCGGCGATCAAGAATCGCGGTCGCCTCGTCGTCAACCAAGACTTCTCGGTGCCGGGCGTCGACGGCGTGTGGGCCGCAGGGGATTGCGCGGCCGTCGTCAATGCGCTCGATGGCAAGACCGCGCCGCCCACCGCGCAGTTCGCGGAAGCTGAAGCGAAGGTGCTCGCGGAAAACGTCGTGGCGAAACTCGCCGGCCGCCCGACACGCGCGTTCCGCTATCGCCCAAAGGGGCAGCTCTCGTCCATCGGCCACAACAAGGCGGTCGCCGAGATTTTCGGGATCAAGCTGTCGGGTTTCATCGCATGGCTCATGTGGCGCGGGCTCTACCTGCTGCGCATCCCGACCTTCGCACGCAAGTCACGGCTATTCCTGGAGTGGAACTGGGCGATGTTCTTTCCACCGGACATTGCCCACTTGGGATACCGCCGGACGCAGCGGCGAGCGCCGCACGCTGTCGGGGCGCGTGAGGCCAGCTAGCGTGCCGAGCCGCGCTATCATCAGTTGACTCCAATCCAGGAGAGGACAGTGACTTCGTCCACGCATCCCTTGCTGCAGGAACTCGAGGGCATCGAGCGCAACGCCTGGGCCGACCTCATCGCGTTGATGCCGGGGCAGCTCGCGCAGGAGATTGGACTGCAGAGCGGGGAGATTCATCACGCACTCTTTCTCATGGCAGCCCGCATTCCGCAGTTTCAGTTCAATTGGCTCTCGGGGACCGGCCTGAACGGTGACGACGGCAGCGCCGTGCCGGAGGCCGTGAGACGATTCCGCGCGGCTGGGCAGCGCAAATTCATCATTCAGATTCCGCCTGGGCCGAATGCTTCGAAATGCGAAGAGCAGGCACGCGCAGCGGGACTGCAGGAGCATTCATTGGCATGGGCCAAGTTCTACCGGGTCACCGAGGGAGTTCCTACCGCTCGTACCGATCTGACGCTCCGCGCGGTTCGTGACGAAGAGCGACACCTGTTTGCCGCCACCGCGACGGCAGGCTTTGGGATGCCCGCGCCCATGGCTGCGTGGCTCGCGCTGCTCGTCGGCCGCGAACATTGGCACACATACCTGTCCTTTGCGGGCGACCAACCGGCGGGCGCCGCTGCGCTCTATGTCCGCGGCGACTTTGCCTGGCTGGGCGTCGGCGCAACCCGGCCGGAAATGCGCCGTCGCGGCAGCCAATCCGCTCTTCTTGCCTTGCGTCTGACCGAAGCGTCACGGCTCGGCGCGCGGCACGCGACGACGGAAACCGGCGTCCCGCCATCCGGGCAGCCCGCCCCGTCGTATTCGAACATCCTTCGTGCCGGATTCGCGGTCGCGTATGTTCGTCCGAACTGGAGCGAGCCGCAGTAAAGCAGAAACTGGCTAGGCAAAGAGGCTCACTTCCGGCGTACGGGCTAAAGGTAGGCGACTACACCCCCGAGAAACGCCCGAAACAGCGCCGTCTCTGCCCCTGCGCAAGGGCAATCCGCAACGCCTGTGAAGCAGCATCGGGCCATGCGAATGCTATCGCACTAGCCGGCGCGCTCCGCACTCATCGCCTCGATGAACGCCTTGATCCGCCCTGCAGAGCGCGCCTCGGATCGATACAGGGCCCAGATCGTCGTCTGAGGTGTGGTCCAGTCCACCAGCACGCGTTTCAGTTTTCGTGCAGCGAGCTCTCGCGAGACGAGCCACTCCGGGAGTAATGCGACTCCCAAGCCTGCGACGGCCGAATCGAGGAGTGCCACGGGACCCGTCGCCCGTAGCCGGCCATCGACGCGCACCGTGCGGGTTTCCTCACCGCGTGTGAACTGCCATTCCTGGATGGGTCCGATCGCCCCGAGTTGAACCAGGCACGAATGGCCCGCCAAGGCGTCGGGATCGTGCGGTACACCGTGTTGCCGCAGATAGTTTGGTGCAGCGACAACGAGTCTGCGAAAGCGCAGCAGGGGACGGGGGATGAGCGAGGTGCTGTCAGGGAGCTCGACGCCACCCCGCACCACGACGTCGACCGCCTCGGACACGAGATCGACAAGATGATCCTCGAGCCGCACGTTGATGGACAGATCACGATATCGGGCCAGCAGAGCGTTGATGCGCGGTATGACATGCACGAGTCCGAACGTGATCGGCACGCTCACCGTGAGCAAACCCCGAGGAGTCTTGCTTGGATTGAGCTCGGCACGCGACCGCTCGAGATCCGCGAGGATGCGCTGGCAGTTCTCATACCAGCGCTGACCCGCCTCGGTGAGTCGCAATCGGCGCGTCGAACGAATGATGAGCGCAAGCCCCAGGTCCTGCTCGAGCGCTCGCAACTGCCGGCTCACGGCCGGAAGCGACAATGACTTCGAGCGCGCCGCTTTCGACAGGCTGCCGGTCTCGACCACTCGGACGAAGGTTTCCATCTGGCTGAAGAGGTCCACGCGAAGATCGTGGGAGATTCTTGCGTGAGGCGCAACACTCCTGTGCACACGTTGCGGCTACTGCGCTCAAGAGTTTCTTCGCACCATGCGCTCGTTCACTCAACGAGGAGCATGTATGTCCGCCATCCCACAACAGGCTGCTGAACCGCAATCTCTTGCGGAAGCCCTGCAGAATCTTCAGCAGCAAGTCGCTCGGCAGTTGCCGGCCGACATGCACACGCGCCTGTCGACGGCGATCGATGAGCTCGTTCGTTCGAACCCGGCGGCCCGTGCCGTGCGGGTCGGGCAGGACGCCCCGGAATTCACTTTGCCCGACCTGGCCGGACATGCGCTCACTCTGTCCGAACAGCTGCGGGCGGGCCCGGTGATTCTGACTTTCTACCGCGGCAGCTGGTGCCCATACTGTGATCTCACGCTCCGAGCGTATTCAAAGATGGTTCCGCAATTGCGACGCGTTGGAGCACAGCTGATCGCGATTTCACCGCAGCGCGCGGATGCTGCGGTACCCAATGCCGTCGAGCATCGCGGGCTCGATTTCCCGCTGCTGAGCGATATGGGCAATCGAGTCGCGCGCCAGTACGGTCTCGTCTACGGCGTCGATTCCCTGATGCGCTCGCTCTTTGCCGATTTCGGCCTCGACTTGCCCTCGGTCAACGGCGCCGCGAGCTGGGAGCTGCCCGTCCCCGCCACCTTCCTCGTGACACCCGACACCCGGGTTCGCTGGGCGTATGTGGAGTCCGACTATCGTCGCCGCGCGGAGCCGGAACACGTCCTGCGAGCGCTGGCGGAGCTCTGAATGCGTCTGACAAGTCGATGACGCGGCTTCGCCTCTGGAGCTTCACGGCGCTGGCCATGATCGCATTCGCGGCAAACTCTTTGCTCTGCCGGATGGCGCTGAAGCAAACCGACGTCGATGCTGCGAGCTTCACCTTCGTTCGCGTGCTCTCGGGGGCGATTGCCCTGGGTGTGCTGAGCCGCGTTTCGAGTCCGTCCTCGGGACCGGCGGGCAGCTGGACGTCTGCGCTTGCGCTCTTCGTTTATGCGGCAGCGTTCTCGTTCGCGTATCTTGCATTGCCTGCCGGCCTTGGCGCGCTGCTTCTGTTCGGCGCTGTGCAGGCGACCATGCTCGGCGCCGGGCTGTTCAGGCGAGAGAGTCTGGGCAGTCTTCAATGGATCGGGTTGTGCGCGGCGATGGCGGGCCTCATCGGACTCCTGCTTCCCGGTTCATCCGCGCCGCATGCCTGGGCGTCCGTGCTCATGCTGCTGGCGGGAGCTGCATGGGGCGTCTACTCGCTGCGCGGCCGGTCTTCACGCGATCCGTTGCACGCGACTGCCGGTAATTTTCTGCGCGCCGTGCCCTTGGCTGCCGCGTTGAGTGTCATCGCGGTCTTTGCGGGGCACTCCGCGACAATCGACTCAGCCGGAATCGCTTATGCCGGAGCCTCGGGCGTTCTCGCATCAGGACTCGGCTACGCCGTCTGGTACGCCGCGCTCCGGGGCCTGCGCTCGACGGAAGCCGCTGTGGTGCAGCTCAGCGTGCCAGTGCTCGCCATGCTGGGCGGCATCGCGTTCCTGCACGAATCATCGACAGTGGGTGGCCTGGTCGCTTCCGTTGCAGTGCTCGGTGGCATCGCGGCGGTCATTCTCGGCCGGAGCGCTAACCGTACGCGCTCGGTGTCGAGCTGAATCACCTCTCGGCGTCGCCTTCAACTCGAGTGCGTGAGAGCAGTGGAGAGGGTGTCCCATCGGTGGCTTCTGTTATCGGTCGTTCTGATCTGGGCGGCAAGCTGGCCCATCATCCGTCACGGAGTGGCATCCATACCTCCACTTTGGTACGCCTGTTATCGGTATGCCATCGCAGCACCCTGTTTGTTCTTGCTGGTCGCCCTGCGACGACAGCTGACACTTCCGCCACGCGCAGATTGGCCGCTCGTTCTCATCTCGGGCGGGCTGCAGATGGGCCTCTACTCGGCGCTCACCAGTTTCGCCTTGACGCGGTTGCCGGCGGGTCGGGCTTCGGTACTGGCCTTCTCGACGCCCATTTGGGTCGTGCCGCTTGCCTCGTGGTGGCTCGATGAAAGGGTGACCCGACGCGGCTGGTTTGGGCTCGTGCTCGGGATCGCGGGCGCTTGTGCGATCGCTGCACCGTCGCTTCGCACCGAGATGCGCGGGCAGATGCTCGCTTGCGCCGCTCTGCTACTCGCAGCTATGGCATGGGCAGTGTCTATCGTCTACGTGCGCCTGCATTCCTTCAGGGTGCCCGCGCTCGCGCTGGCACCTTGGCAGGCTCTCATCGCCACCGCGCTGCTGCTTCCATGCGCGATGCTCCTTGAGCGAGAGCCGCCGCGCGTCGGTTTGACTAGCGCGCTGTCTCTAGGCTATGTCGGGCCCATCGCCACAGCGTTCGCTTACTGGGCTGTCGTCGAAGCCGGGACTCAGCTCCGCGCGAGCACGTTGTCGATGGCCCTGCTCGCGACGCCGCCGCTCGGCATCCTGATCTCCGCGCTCACAGCGCATGAACTGGTCGATGCCGAACTCCTCGCCGGTGTCTTGCTTATCAGTCTTGGCATCATCCTTTCGAACGCCGCAGAGGGATAACCGCGCGCGCAAGCGGCTGGATGTTCCTCGGGTGACCTGCCTGCACTCTTTGAAAGCAGCGCGAGCCGCATTGGCGGTGCGATTACGGCCGTGCTGAGCCTGCGCTAACTGGATGGGCCGGGCGGGGGACAAAGCGAATGAGTGCCGCCGGACTCGACTACCACTTTGTGCCTTCGGGCCTGACGTGGAGGTGGCAGGCGAGCTTGTGGTCATATTCGCCACCAAGAACGACATCAGTAGTTCTTCGTTTTCGGAGACGGGTCGAGCGACCCGAACCAGTATCGCCGCGTCCGCGGCGGTCGTACATGAACACCGTGAAACGCTCCGCAAGCAGCGGCGCAAGCTTCGGCATGGGGCCGAAGGGGGCAGCCCGCTTACAACGCCGAGACGTCGATGACGTCATGATGAAGGCGTTTCAGGCGCTCCGCACTCTGGTGGCCGTGTGTCACCAGCAGCACGGAGATGCCGAGGGCATGCCCGACTTCGAGGTCGTGGTCCGTATCGCCGATGAGAAGCGTGCGAGTGGGCGGCACGCCGCTTTCGCGCATGAGATCGTGGCCGCGCTGCACTTTGCTCCCGGCAAGTCTGTCCGCGATGCCGAACACGAAGTCGAAATAGTGGCTCAGGCCGAACTGCGACAGCATGTCGTGCAAGTTGCCCTGCTCCGTCGCGGAGAGCACCGACTGCTTCTTTCCGGAGGCTTTGATTTGCCCCAATAGCTCGCGGGAGCCTGTCACGAGCGGGCACTCACCCACCTTTGCCATGAAGCGATCGCCGAACTGGTCACACAAATCGGCGAAGGATTCCGCCTGCAGATCGATGCCGAGCGTCTCGTAGTACCGCCGGATCGGGAAGCCGAAGATCTCGCGATACCGCTCGAGGCGCATGAGCGGTAGTCCGCGCGGCTCCAGCAGGAAGTTGATGGTGTCGATGGCGTGGGGAACGTCGTTCAGCAGCGTGCCGTTCCAGTCCCAGATGACGTGGTCGATGTCTCCTAGGCGATGGAACAGCCGCTGCATGCCGGCGACCTTCTATCACGACGTCCTGTGACCGACTTGACAGAAAAAAGCGGATACGCAGTGGACAGGGGCGCGTGGATTGCTGAGGGCTACCGCCTATTAGGCATATGCTTCAGGCTGTTGTGCGCGCCCGAGATTGAGGGTGCGGAGGATGTAAATGAGATTGAGCACCGGGCGGTGGGTGACGGCGCTCGCGGGTCTGGGGACGCTTGGTACCTTGGGCCTGGCAATGGCTGCCGGGCCAACGTCTGCCCCACCAACGTCTGCCCCACTCGACCCCAGCCACGCTCACT
>Ga0134122_10004243_pt1 | contig 10631 bp, 8 predicted proteins | sample KB302_FD_96461 | JGI IMG/M metagenome (GOLD analysis project Ga0134122, IMG submission 96461) | Terrestrial soil microbial communities without Nitrogen fertilizer from Kellogg Biological Station, Michigan, USA - KB3-0-2 | ecosystem: Environmental > Terrestrial > Soil > Unclassified ... | reverse complement strand
GCACGTGGTGGGCGACGCCGACCGCATCCAGGTTCGCCTGGTCGACGGCCGCCGGTTCGAGGGCCGGGTGGTCGGCCTGGACGAGCGGGTGGACCTGGCCCTGGTCAAGATCGACGCCAAGGGGCTGCCGGTGGCCCCGCTCGGCGACTCCAACCGCGCCCGCGTCGGCGAGTTCGTGCTGGCGCTGGGACATCCCTTCGGCCTCGAGCAGACGGTCTCCTTCGGGATCGTGAGCCGCAAGGGCGCCCCGATCCAGGGCGCGGTGGCCGGCTTCGAGTTCATCCAGACGGACGCCGCGGTCAACCCGGGCAACTCGGGCGGCCCGCTCGTGAACATGGCGGGCGAGGTGGTGGGCGTCAACAGCATGGCCGCGGTCAACGGCACCATCGGCTTCGCCATCCCGGTGAACCTGGTGAAGGCGCTCCTGCCCCAGCTCGCCGAAAAGGGCAAGGTGGAGTGGGGCTGGCTCGGCGTCAGCATCGCCGAGGTGCCGGACGAGGAAGCCGCCAAGTTCGGCCTCAAGGAGGCCAAGGGCGTACTGATCCGCCAGGTGGTGGCCGGACAGCCGGCGGACCAGGGCGGCATCCGCGCCAACGACGTCGTGGTCTCCGTGGACGGAACGGCGGTCGAAGGGCCGCGCGATCTCCAGCGGATCATCTCGAGCACGCCGGTGGGCCAGAGTGTCAAGATCTCGCTCATGCGCGAGGGCAAGGAGCAGCAGGTGGCGGTGACGGTCGGGGCCTACCAGGCTGCGCCGCGCGTCCCGCGCCGCCTCGTGCCCGCGCCGGCCCCGCGCCAGCCGTCGCCCCAGCCTCCGCGCTGAGGACGGTGGACCGCGTCGGACGCCTCGCCGGTCGCGTCGCGCTCGGGCTCTCGCTCGCGGCCGGCGCGCTCTCACCGACGTGGGCGGTCGCCACCGAGGTGCGGGCGCTCTTCCCCTCGGACCGGCAGACGGTGCCCGATCCCCGCCAGTCCACCGGGCGCCGCGTGGCGCTCGCCTCGCCCGATTGCGTGGTCGATGCGGCGGGCTGCGACGAGATCCGGCTCCTCAACGAGCTGGACGGCTGGAGCGTGAACCCGCGCATGACCATCCACTTCTCCGGACCGGTCGCGCTCGAGAGCCTCACGAAGACCAGCGCCTTCATTCTCCCGCTCGCGCCCGAGCCGCTGCCCTCGCCGATCGGGCTCGCGCAGCTCGTCTGGGACGCGGCGAGCCATACTCTCTACGCCCGCCCCGAGCGCTCCTTGCTCCAGGCGCGACGCTACGTGCTGGTCCTCACCACGCGCGTCCTGGACGACGGCGGGCAGCCCCTCGCCCCGGCGCTCAACGCGCCGATCGTGGCCGAGGCGGCCTACGGGATCTCCGCCCAGGGTGTGGTGTTCCAGCGGCTCAAGCGGCTCGGCGTCGGCAAGCGCGAGGTCGCCGCCGCCACCGTGTTCACGACCCAGAGCGTGACCGCCGGGCTCGAGCAGATGCGGGCGTTGCTCGAGGCCGGCCCTGCGCCCGAGCTGCGCTTCGCCCTCGGCCCGCGCGGCGCCCGCTCAGCCTACGCGCGGGTGGAGCTGGACGGTCTCGAGCTGCGCCGGCACGTCGCCACCGATCCGGCGGCGAATCTCGAGGAGCCGGTGACGCTGCCGCTGGTGCTGGTACCCCCGACCGATATCCGGACGATCGCGATCGGCCGCTTCAGCGCGCGGTCCTTCCTGACCGCGGACCGCGTGATCCCGCCCACCGCGACCCGGGAGGAGGGGCCCGCGATCCAGCGGAGCGAGGACGTGGACGTCACCGTCTACCTGCCGACCGGCACGATGCCGTCCGGCGGCTGGCCGGTGGCGATCTTCGGTCACGGCTTCGGCAACGATCGGCACGTCGTCCCGATGCTGGTGGCCGGCACCATGGCGCGCTTCGGCTTCGCCACGGTGGCGATCAACGTGGTCGGCCACGGCGGCGGGCCCGACGGCACGCTCACCGTGCTTCGCACCGGCCAGGATCCGGTCACGCTGCCCGCGGGCGGGCGCGGCCTCGACCTGGACGGCGACGGCCGCATCGGCGCGACCGAGGGCGTCGGTACCCGCGCGGGGACGCCGCTCGCGCTGATCGGCAGCCGCGACGGCCTGCGCCAGACCACCGCGGACCTCATGCAGCTCGTCCGCGCGATCCGCCGCGGCGTGGACGTGGACGGCGACGGCCACGTGGACCTGGACCGCGACCGCATCGTGTACTTCGGTCAGTCGTTCGGCGGCATCTACGGCACGCTGCTGATGGCGGTCGATCCGCTCGTGCGCGTGGGCGTGCTCGGCGTGGCGGGCGGGCCCATCGTGGAGATCGCGCGCCAGTCGCCGGTCTTCCGCGGGCTGTTGGTGGACCAGCTCAAGCGCCGGCAGCCGCCGCTCATGAACGGCGATCCGGACTTCACCGAGTCCCTTCCGCTGCCGGGCGAGGGGCCGGTGCGCGAGCCGGCGGCGGGCGCCCTCGAGCTGCAGGCCTTCTTCGATCGCGCGGAGTGGCTCACCCAGCCCGCGAATCCGGTCGCCTTCGCCCCCTATCTCAAGCAGGCCCCGCTGCCGGGGGTCGGCCCGAAGGCCGTGCTCTACCAGTGGGCGGTCGGGGATCGCACCGTGCCCAATCCCACGACGGCCGCGCTGCTGCGCGCGGGCCAGCTACAGCCGGTGTCGTCGCTGTACCGGCACGACCCCGCGGCGGTCTCGGAGCGCTTCAAAAACCCGCACGCGTTCCTCACCTGGACGGCCTTCCCCGAGGTGTACGCCATCGGCCGGGCCGCCCAGGAGCAGGTCGCGCGCTTCTTCGCCTCGGGCGGTCGGCAGATCGAGCCGGTCCTGACCCAGTTCGAGATCGGCGCGGCGCCGCCGGGGCCCTGACGTGGAGGCCATTCTCCTCGGCACCGGCTCGCCCCCGCCCAATCCCAGGCGGCGCGGCCCGTCCACGCTGCTGTCGCTGGGCGCGGAGCGGTTCCTGGTGGACGCGGGCTCCGGCGTGGGCATCCAGCTCGTGCAGGCGGGCGTGCGGCCCTACGACTGGCCGCGCGTGTTCATCACCCATCACCATTCCGATCACGTGATCGACCTGGGTCACCTGCTAATCACGCGCTGGATCGTGGGCCAGAACGCGCCCCTCGAGATCTGGGGCCCGGCGGGCACGAAGCGCCAGATGGCGAAGCTGCTGGACTACATGAACTGGGACATCGAGGTGCGCCGCCACCACATGGTGGATCGCGAGCCGCCCGCGGTGACGGTGACCGAGATCGAGGAAGGGCAGGTCATGCAGGCGGGCGGCGTGACCGTGAGTGCCTTCCTGGTGGAGCACGATCCGGTGAAGCCCGCCTTCGGCTATCGCTTCGACGGCGGCGGCCGCAGCGTGGTCATCTCGGGTGACACCCGTCCCTGCGACAACCTGATGCGCTGGAGCCGCGACGTGGACTGCCTGATCCACGAATGCTGCGAGATGGCCAAGACCTCGTGGTACCCCGGCGGCGGCTGGCCGACGCTCGAGGAGAAGATCCGCGGCCTCGCCTCCTATCACACGCAGCCCGACGACCTCGGCCGCGTGGCCGCGGGCGCGCGCGCCAAGAAGCTCGCGGTGACGCACCTCATGCCGGGCTCGGAGCCCGCCGAGCTCGAGGCCGCCGCCCGGCGCCACTACGCGGGCCCCCTCGTCATCGGCACCGACCTCCTCTCCGTCTAGGCACCCTCAGGAACCCTCTCCCCTCGGGGAAGAGGGCAGGGTGAGGGGCCTGAGGGGCCGGGTCTACCCCTCCCGCAGCACCCGCATCACCGCCTTCACCCACGCCGCCTCGAGCGAGGGCACCGGCGCATAAGTGATCCCCCCGGTGATCCGCACGTCCCCCTCCGCCTCGGTCGGCGCATCCTCCAGCACGTCCTCCACCGCCAAGCTGAACCGCGCGAGCTCGGCCCGCAGAAGTGGCGCGCCCATCGCCCGGCACTTGATGTAGACCGTCTGCCCCGGCTCGACCAGCATCAGGGTGCCCACGCCGCGCTCCTCCAGATTGCGCGCGCTGCGACTCCGCGCGGCGATGGCCAGGCGGAGCGTCCGCGCGTCCACCGCGAGCCACTCGAGGTAGCTGCAGAGCATCGGGTGTGGCGCGCCGTCGGCGCCGAGCGTGAGAAAGGGCAGCCCGCGCCCGAGCGCCGAGGGCAGGTCCTCCTGGGAGAAGCGCGCGCGCAATGCGGGCGGGAGCGAGGAGCCGAGCGACCGGCTCATCGTCGAGCTAGTAGCCGCGCGCGCGGTCCACGGTCTCCCGCAGCGTCTGGCCCGCGAGGAAGCGCTGCAGGTTGTCGGTGAAGAGCTCGGCCACGATGTGATCGCGGCCGGGATGGAGCCCGCCGATGTGGGGCAGCACCATGATGCCCTCGGTGCCCCAGAAGGGATGCTCGGCGGGCAGCGGCTCGGTGGTGAAGACGTCGAGCACCGCGCCCGCGATCGTCCGCGCGGTGACCGCCTCGATGAGATCGGCGTCCACGACCAGCTCCCCCCGGCCGAAGTTGAGCAGGTAGGCGCCGGGCTTCATGCGCTTGAGCCGGGCCGCGTTCATGAAGCCCCGGGTCTCGGGCGTCACCGGGAGGAGTAGCAGCACGAAGTCGGCGGCGGCCAGCACGGTGTCCGTGTCGGCTGGACCGTACACGCGCTGCACGTGGGGCATCGGGGCCGGGCTGCGGCGTGTGCCGATCACGCGCATCTCGAGGGCCTCGGCCTTGCGGGCCAGCTCCTGGCCGATGACGCCCAGGCCCAGGATGCCGAGGGTGGTCCCGGCCAGGGTGGTCGACACGCGCCGACGCCAGTGCCGCCGCTTCTGGTCCTCCGCGATGCCCGCATAGGGCTTGGTCAGATGGAAGAGCGCGCCCAGGATGTTCTCCGGCATCTGCACTCGATGCGTCCCGCGCGCGCAGGTGAGAGTCAGCTCCTTCGGCAGGTCGGGCAGCGCGAGCCAGCCTTCCACTCCGGCGGTCAGCGCCTGCAGCCACCGCAGCCGCGGCATCTGCGCGAGCACGCCCGCGCCCGCCCGGAAGGCCAACATGGCTTCGCAGCGCGCGAGCAATTCGGGTCTTGGCGTCTCGCCGAGCGGCACGGAGATGACCTCCACGCGCTGATCGAGCCCGGCCCGTGCGAGCCCCTGGTGGTATGGCGCGGCGTCGGGAATCCAGAGCAGCACGAGCGGCCGATCGGTGGCCATGTCGGATGAGTCCTCCCCGCGGGATGGTAGCCTCGCGGCACCGACGCGGCAAGATTTCTTGGCGGCGGGCGGGTTGCCCACTGCCGGAGCCTTCGGTAAGGTGCAGGCTCATGCGCGCGCTCGTGATCGGCGCTTCCGGACAGGTGGGCGCGGCCCTGCTGCGCGTGTTGCGCGAGCGCGGTCACGAGGCCGTCGGCACGTGGGCCCACGAGGCGTTCGCCGGCCTGGTCCCGCTCGACTTCACCGACCCCGCGGCGACCGAGCGCTTGGTTGCCGACACGCGCCCCGACTGGGTGCTCTGTCCCGCCGCGCTGAGCCACGTGGACTACTGCGAGGCGCATCCGGCCGAGGCCTTCGCGGCGAACCTGCACGGCCCGCTCGCCGCCGCGAAGACCGCGGCCCGCGCCGGCGCCGGCTTCGTCTACTACTCCTCCGACTACGTCTTCGACGGCGTGGACGGGCCCTATGCCGAGGACGCCCGCCCGCGCCCGCTCGGCGTCTACGGGCAGAGCAAGTGGGAAGGCGAGCAGGCGGTGAGGGGCGCCCTCGAGCGCGTGCTGGTGGTGCGCACCAGCGTGGTCTACGGTCCCGAGCGGCAGCAGAAGAACTCCGCCTACCAGCTCATCGCCGCCTGCCGTGGCGGCAAGGGCTTCCGCCCCGCGGTGGACCAGCGTGCGAGCCCCAGCTACAACCCCGACGTGGCCGCCGCCACCGTGGAGTGCTGCGAGCGGGAGCTGCGCGGCACCTGGCACCTGGCCGGCGCCGATGTGCTCGACCGCCTGGCCTACGCGCTCCTGGTCTGCCGCGTCTTCGACCTGGATACGGCCTGCCTCACCCCCGCGACCACCGCCCAGCTCGGTCAGAAGGCGGCCCGCCCGCTGAACGGTGGCCTGCGGATCGACAAGGCCCGGGCGCAGCTCCGCACCCCGCTCCGCGGGGTCGAGGCGGGGCTCCGCGCGATGCGCGAAGCACTCGAGGCGGCGTCCGCGTCCGGCGCCTGAGCGGCCGTTGACCAGTCCCGAAACATACGGTACCCTCACAACTTGGCTGTCGTCCTGAGACGGTGACCGTAGCTCAATTGGTTAGAGCACTGGACTGTGGCTCCAGGGGTTGAGGGTTCGATTCCCTTCGGTCACCCCACTCCTGAAGCCGGCCAGGCTCGGGCGCCCATAGCTCAGCTGGATAGAGCGTTAGCCTCCGGAGCTAAAGGTCAGAGGTTCGAATCCTCTTGGGCGCACCACTTTTGTTGCAGGTAGTCTGATGTAGCAGCACCCGCTTCGACGCGGGCCGTTAGCTCAGTTGGTAGAGCAGCTGACTCTTAATCAGCGGGTCCAAGGTTCGAGTCCTTGACGGCCCACCAAACAATCGGGCGCTTCCGGAGCACCGGAGGCGCCCGAGCTGCTTCCGCCGCCGGCCAACACCACGCCGACTTCCGCCCAGGGGGTATTGACAACCCCGCCCGGGCCTTGTAGTTTGCGCCCCACTCTCGCGTCTTCCGAACGGTCCGGCCCTCGGGGGAAACCATGCCCTGCTCGGGATCACTGGACAACCTTTCGGGGCGAACGTCGGTCGAAGAGACCGGCGCGGGGGTTTGCCCGTCATCGACCCGTCGCGTGCGTCCCGCGAGCTCGGCATGGCGCTGCTGAGCCTCGACGAGGTGTTCCTCCAGTTCGGCGGGGTCGCCGCCCTCGCCGGGGTCAGTCTCGAGATCCACCCTCACGATTTCCTCGCGATCATCGGTCCCAACGGGGCCGGCAAGACCAGTATCTTCAACTGCATCAGTGGCATCTACGCGCCCAGCCACGGGCGCATTCGCTTCGAGGACCGGGACATCACCGCGCTCAAGCCGTACCAGCGCGCCCACCTCGGCATCGCCCGCACCTTCCAGAACATCGCGCTGTTCAAGGGCATGAGCGTGCTCGACAACATCAAGATCGGCCGGCACATCCACCTCCGCGCGGGCGTGCTCGCCTCGGGGCTCTACTATGGCCGGGCGGCCCGCGAGGAGCGCCGGCACCGGGAGGTCATCGAGCGGGAGATCATCGACCTGCTCGAGTTGCAGGATATCCGGCACAAGATCGTCGGCACCCTGCCGTACGGTCTGCAGAAACGGGTAGAGCTGGCCCGGGCGCTCGCCCTCGACCCCACGCTCCTCCTGCTCGACGAGCCCACCGCCGGGATGAACGCGGAAGAGACCGAGGACATGGTGCGGTTCGTCCTCTACGTCAAGCAGGTGAAGCGCCTGGCGGTGGTGATGATCGAGCACGACATGGGGGTCGTGATGGACATCTCCGACCGCGTGGTCGTGCTCGACTTCGGTCGGAAGATCGCCGAGGGCACGCCCGCCGAGGTGCAGCAGGACTCCGCGGTGATCAAGGCCTATCTCGGCGAAGCGACGGAGGCGGTCTAGGGCTGTCATGGATCACGGCACATTCCCCGGTCGGCTGGTCGAGCGGGCCCGGCAGCGCGGGGGGCAGATCGCGCTCCGCGAGAAGAAGTACGGCATCTGGCAGGAGGTGACGTGGCGGGACTACGCCGCGCACGTCCGCGCGGTGGCCCTCGGTCTGGAGAGCCTCGGCCTGCGACCCGGCGACACCATCGCGGTGATCTCGGGTAACCGGCCCTCCTGGCTCTACGTGGAGCTGGCCGCGCAGTCCATCGGCGCGGTCCCGCTCGGCGTCTACGTGGACGCGCTGCCCGAGCAGGTGAGTCGGGTGCTCGAGCACAGCGAGGCGCGCGTGGTCCTGGCCGAGGACCAGGAGCAGGCCGACAAGGTGCTCGGGGTCCGCGAGGCCCTGCCGCGCCTCGAGCGGATCGTGGTGGACGATACGCGCGGGCTCGAGACATACCGGGAGCCGATGCTCGTGAGCCTCGAGCGCGTCGAGACCGAGGGCCGGGCGATCGATGAGCGGGAGCGGGGTCGGTACGAATCGCTCCTGGCCCAGCGGCGGCCGGACGACTTGGCCCTCCTCTCCTATACCTCCGGCACGACCGGCATGGCCAAGGCCGCGATGATCAGCCACCGCAACCTGCTCGCGATGGCCGCGGGGGTGACCGAGGTCGACCCGATGCGCGAGGGCGACGAGGTCGTCTCGTTCCTGCCCTTCGCCTGGGTCGGCGAGCAGCTCGTGAGCGTGGCGATGGCGCTCCACGTGGGCGGCACCGTGAATTTTCCCGAGGAGCCGGAGACCGCGCGCGACGACCTACGCGAGATCGGCCCCCACGTGATGGTCGCGCCGCCCCGGTTCTGGGAGGCGATGTGCTCGGAGTACCAGGTCAAGATCGCCGACTCCGGATTCATGAAGCGCCTGGCCACGCGCGCCGCGCTGGCCCTGGGCGCGCGGGCGGCCGCGCGGGAGGGCGACCGCGCGCGGCCCGGGGTGAGCGCGCGGGCCCAGCGCGCGCTCGCGCGGCTCCTCGCGTTCCGAACCCTGCTCGACAAGCTCGGGCTCTCGCGCGTGCGGCGCGCGTATACCGGGGGCGCGCCGCTCGGGCCGGAGATCTTCGCGTTCTTCCGCACAATCGGGCTCAATCTCAAGCAGGTCTACGGCCAGACCGAGACCGCGGGCATCTGCGTCGTCCACCCGGACGGCGACGTGCGCGCAGGGACGGTAGGCAAGCCGACCCCGGGGACGCGGGTGCGGATCTCGGAGGGCGGCGAGATCCTCGTGGCGGGGGAGAGCGTCTTCCTCGGCTACTACAAGAACCCGGAGGCCACCGCGCGGGCCCTCGACGACGGCTGGCTCCGCACCGGGGACGCCGGACTCCTCGAGCCCGACGGGCACCTGGTGATGATCGACCGGGTCACCGACGTTCTCCGGATGGCGGACGGCTCGCGATTCTCGCCCGCCTTGATCGAGAACAAGCTCAAGTTCAGCCCGTTCGTACGGGAGGCGGTGGTCGTCGGCGAGGAGCGGCCGTACGTGGTCGCCCTGATCCAGATCGACATGGGCAATGTCGGAAGCTGGGCCGAGACCCACCGGCTGCCGTTCACCACCTTCAAGGACCTCTCGGGCAAGCCCGAGGTCGCGGCCCTGATCGCCGAGGCGGTCGCGCGGGTCAACCAGAGCGTGCCCGAGGCCGCGCGCATCCGCGAGTTCGCCCTCTTCGACAAGGAGCTCGACGCCGACGACGGGGAGCTGACCCGGACGCAGAAGGTCCGGCGCTCGACCATCCTGACCAAGTATCGCGACATGATCGAGAGGCTGTACGCGGCAACGCCCGCGGAGAGCCTCGCGGGAGGGCGGTGAGGGCCGGCCATGACGGATCAACTCGTCTTCATGCTCCAGCTGGTCATCACCGGGGTGGCGGTGGGCGGGGTGTACTCGCTGATGGCGCTCGGGTTCGTGCTGATCTTCAAGGCTTCCAGCGTGGTCAACTTCGGGCCGGGGGAACTGGTCCTGTTCGGCGCCTACGTGTCGTGGGCCACCATTCTACCGATGAAGCTGCCCCTCTATGTGGCCCTCCCGCTGACCTTCCTGGTGGCCATCCTGCTCGGCCTCGTGATCGAGCGGGGCGTGCTGCGCCCGCTCATCGGCGAGCCGATCATCTCGGTGATCATGGTCACCTTCGGGGTGGCGAGCGTGATCCGGGGCTTCCTCAACATGACCTGGGGCAGCGACACGCGCCCGTTCCCGGTGCTGTTCTCCCCCGAGCCGATCCATCTCGGGCCGGTACCGGTGTCGCCGGTGCACCTGTGGAGCTTCGTGGGGGTGCTCGTCCTCCTCGCGATCTTCTCGATCTTCTTCAAGTACTCGCTGACCGGCATGGCCATGCGGGCGACCGCGGACAACCAGCAAGTCGCCCAGTCCCTGGGGGTGAGCGTCAAGCGCGTCTTCGCGTTGTCGTGGTGCATCGCGACCGTGGTGTCCACGCTGGGCGGGATCATCCTCGGAAGCGTCCGGGGCGGAGTGGACTTCTCGCTCGCCGACCTGGGGCTGAAGGTGTTCCCGGTGGTGATCCTGGGCGGGCTCGACAGCGTGGCGGGGGCGATCATCGGGGGCGTGCTGATCGGGGTGCTCGAGAACCTCTCGGGCGGCTATCTCGATCCGGTCCTGGGCGGCGGGGTCAAGGAGGTGGCGCCCTTCGTCGTCCTGGTGATCATCCTGATGATCCGTCCCTACGGGTTCTTCGGCAAGGTCGAGATCGAGCGCGTCTGATGCAATGCGGCGGCTTCCGGACCAGCTATGCCTCGGACGAGCGGATCTTCGACACGGTGCTGCCGATCGTCGGGGTGACCGCGCTGATCGGGCTGCTCGCGGTGGTACCGCAGTTCGCCACCACCTACTGGCTCGACGTGCTGAACCGGATCGGCATCGCGGTCATCGGGGCGCTGGGGCTCAACATCCTCGTGGGCTACACCGGGCAGATCTCGATCGGGCACGCCGCGTTCCTGGCCGTCGGCGCCTATTCCACCGCCAT
>Ga0134122_10004242_pt1 | contig 10632 bp, 7 predicted proteins | sample KB302_FD_96461 | JGI IMG/M metagenome (GOLD analysis project Ga0134122, IMG submission 96461) | Terrestrial soil microbial communities without Nitrogen fertilizer from Kellogg Biological Station, Michigan, USA - KB3-0-2 | ecosystem: Environmental > Terrestrial > Soil > Unclassified ... | reverse complement strand
GAGATCATCGAGACGCCGATCACGTCGAACTTCCGTGAAGGCCTCACCGTGCTGCAGTACTTCATCTCGACGCACGGCGCGCGAAAGGGACTGGCGGACACGGCGCTCAAGACCGCCGACTCCGGCTACCTGACGCGCCGTCTCGTTGACGTCGCCAATGACTGCATCATCACGGCGGACGACTGCGGCACGAAGAAAGGCATCAGCGTCCAGGCGGTGATCGACGGCGGTCAGGTCATGGCGTCGCTGTCGGAGCGCATCTTGGGCCGCACCGCGGCGGAGGATGTGAAGCATCCCGAAACCGGCGAAACCATCGTGCGGCGCGGCAGGGAGATCACGGAGGACGTGGCGGAGAAGATCGAAACCGCTCACGTGCAGAAAGTCCGTGTTCGCTCCGTGCTCTGCTGCGAGCTCATGGATGGCGTCTGCGGCAAGTGTTACGGACGCGATCTTGCCCGCGGCACCTCGGTCAATATCGGCGAGGCCGTCGGCGTTATCGCGGCCCAGTCGATCGGCGAGCCGGGTACGCAGCTCACGATGCGCACCTTCCACATCGGCGGCGCGGCGCAGGTCGCGGCGCAGTCGAAGATCGAGGCCAGCCACGACGGCAAGGTCAAGATCGTCAACCGCAACGTCGTGCGCAATTCGCAGGGCCAACTGGTGGCGATGGGCCGCAACATGCAGGTCGCCATCGTCGACTCCAAGGGGATCGAGCGTGCCGCGCATCGCATCACTTACGGCGCGCGTCTGATGGTCGACGAAGGCCAGCCCCTCAAGCGTGGCGAACGGATTGCCGAATGGAATCCGAACTCGCTGCCGATCCTGACCGAAGTCGATGGTGTTGTGAAATACGAGGACATCGTCGAAGGTCTCTCGCTCCGCGAGGTCGCCGACGAAACCACCGGCGTCAGCCAGAAGGTGGTCATCGACTGGCGCGCGGGTTCGAAGAGCTCGGATCTCAGACCGGCGATCGTCATCGTCGACAAGAAGGGCAAGGCGGTTTCGCTCCCGAACGGCGAGGCGCGTTATGCGCTCTCCGTCGATGCGATTCTGTCGGTCGAGGACGGCTCGGAAGTGAAGGCGGGCGACGTGCTCGCGCGTATTCCGACGGAAGGCGCCAAGACCCGCGACATCACCGGCGGTCTGCCGCGGGTGGCGGAGCTGTTCGAGGCGCGCAAGCCCAAGGACTGCGCGGTGCTCGCCGAGACCGACGGCTATATCGAGTTCGGCAAGGACTACAAGAACAAGCGGCGCGTGATCCTGAAGCCAAAGAACGAGAAGCAGGATCCGATCGAGTATCTGCTGCCGAAAGCGAAGCACGTCAGCGTGCGCGAAGGTGATTTCGTGGAGAAGGGAGACTTCATCATCGAAGGACACCCGAGCCCCCACGACATCCTGCGCATCAAGGGCGTGGAGGAGCTGGCGGTCTATTTGATCCAGGAAATCCAGGAGGTCTATCGGCTGCAAGGCGTGAAGATCAACGACAAGCATATCGAAGTGATCGTGCGCCAGATGCTTCAGAAGACGGAAATCGAGGACGGCGGCGCGACGACGCTCTTGCCCGGCGAACAAGTTGATCTCGTCGAGCTCGAAGAGGCCAACGCCAAGGCCACCGAGGCGGCCGGCAAGCTGGCTAAGGGACGCCCGGTTCTCTTGGGCATCACCAAGGCGAGCTTGCAGACGCGTTCGGTGTTCTCGGCGGCTTCCTTCCAGGAGACCACGCGCGTGCTCACCGAAGCCGCCGTCAACGGCAAGGTCGATACGCTCGAGGGCTTGAAGGAGAACGTCATCGTCGGCCGGCTCATCCCGGCAGGCACCGGCGGCGCCATCGCGCGCATCCGGCGCATCGCCGCCGAGCGCGACAAGGCGATCCAAGCCGAGCGCGCTCAGGAGACTCCGGCTCTTGAAGCACCGGCACCGGCTCCCGCAGCAGCGGAGTAAGCGCGGCAATTGAAAATGAAAGGGGTCGCCACACGGCGACCCCTTTTTTCTTTTGAGGGCGAGGCTCTACTCCGCCACGTCGGCGAGGCGTTCGCCGGCGCGCCGCTGGCGATCCCACATCGCGGCATAGGTGCCGCCGCGCGCGAGCAGCGTCTCGTGCGAGCCGCGCTCGACGATGTAGCCGTCGTCCAGCACTAGGATTTCGTCGGCTTCGACGACAGTGGACAACCGATGGGCGATGACCAGCGTCGTACGGTGGGCGGAGATCTGGCGAAGGTTTGCCTGGATCTCGTGCTCGGTGCGTGAATCGAGGGAGCTCGTCGCTTCGTCGAAGATGAGGATTGCCGGATTCTTCAACAGCACGCGCGCAATCGCTACGCGCTGCTTCTCGCCGCCGGAAAGCTTCAGCCCCCGCTCGCCGACGCGCGTCAGATAGCCGTCCGGTAGCTTCGCAATGAAGTCACCGAGCTGGGCACGCTTGGCGGCGTCCTTCACCGCGTCCTGATCTGCGTCCACGTCGCCATAGGCGATGTTGTAATAGATGCTGTCGTTGAACAGCACGGTGTCCTGCGGCACCACGCCGATGGCATGGCGCACGCTGTCTTGCGTCACATCCCGGATGTCTTGTCCGTCGATGCTGACAGAGCCGCGCTGCGGGTCGTAAAAGCGGAACAGCAGCCTCGCGACCGTGGTCTTGCCGCCGCCGGTGGGGCCGACGATAGCGACGGTCTTGCCCGCTGGAATCTCGAACGAGACATCGTACAGGATCGGCCGTCTTTCGTCATACCAGAAGCCGACATGATCGAAGACGACGCGGCCCGGGCCGCTCTTGAGCGGTGGTGCGTCCGGCTTGTCTTCAATGTCGGAGCGTTCGGCGAACAGCGCATACATCTGTTCGATGTCGGTGAAGGACTGCCGCACGCTCCGGTACACCCAGCCGAGCGTGTTCAGCGGCCCGTACAGCTGCAAGAGATACGTGTTCACCATCACGAACTCGCCGATCGTCATCGTGCCGCCGGCAACACGGGAGGCCGCCATCAGCATGACGATGACTTGGCCCGCCGAGAGAATGATCGCTTGGCCGATATTGAATCCCGTCAGCGCGCGTTGATTGGCGAGAGCCGCGGCGACGTAATCCTGTTTCGCCTCGTCGAAGCGATCGAGCTCGTGCGCTTCGTTGCCGAAATATTTCACCGTCTCGTAGTTCAGGAGGCTGTCGACGGCGCGCGCATTCGCCTCGCGGTCCTGCGTGTTCATCTCGCGGCGGAACTTCATCCGCCACTGCGTCGCACCCGCGGTGTAGACCGCGTAGAAGATCACGACAAAAAACGTGACCGCGGCGAATGTGAAGCTGAAATAGTACCATAGCACGCTGGCGACCAGCACGATCTGGAGCAGGATCGGTCCGATATGGAACAGGAGGTAAGAGAACAGAGTCTCGATGCTGTCCGTCCCGCGCTCGATGGAACGCGAGAGACCACCCGTCTGCCGTTCGAGGTGAAAGCGCAAAGACAACGAGTGAAGGTGCTTGAGCACGCTCACCGATATGAGGCGCAGCGCACGCTCCTGCACGGTGGCAAACACAACGTCTCTGAATTCGTCGGTGGCGAGCGCGAGCACGCTGACGACGCCATAGCCGACGATGATCGCAACTGGAACGAAAACGATTGCGTTTGGACCGACCGTGAGCGCGTCCACGACCATCTTGTAGATGATCGGCACGATCACATTGACGCCCTTGGCAGCGGCCACGAGCGCAACGGCCAGCACGACCCGGAGCTTCAATCCCGGCTCGCCCTTCGGCCAAAGGAGCGGCAACACGCGAGCCAGAACGCGGGCTTGATCGCTCCACGCCAGGCCCGGCGGGAGTTTTTGGTCGACTCCTCGGCTTAGCGCCCACAGGCTTTTCATGGCTTGGGCCGGGCGGAGACGGCAATTTCAATCGGCACGATGAGGATTTCCGGGAAACACGCTCTCTATATCGTATGCCGTCTTCCGCTCGTAAAACCACGGGCTCGCGCGCCAGACGGTGGAAGAAAAACAGCGCCAGGCTCGCGAGGCCAACGGACCAGTGCAGCACGCTGACCGACAAGATCAGCTCGTCGCTGCCGAGATAGTAGAGAAGGTAGCCGCTCGCCACGAGCCAGCCTGCAACCCCGAATGTAAGGCTGCCGGACCAGCGCCTCCTTAAGCTGCGCCAGCCGGCCGGAATATGCACATTCCACAGCACGCCGATCAGCCACAGGAACGCAAATGCGAACGCGCCGTGCGAGGCGCGCGACCAGAATTCCAGCGGATGCGGACTGGGACCGAATGGGCCATTCTGCGTCAGCACGTAATGTGCGAGCAGCCAGACGGCGCCTGTGAGCCAGACGCCGCCGCCGATGATGTAAACCGCGAGTCGCCGCGTCCGCGAAAGTTCTGGGGCCCTGGGCGTGGGCTTTTTCGGCAGCGTGTTCATCAGCCGAAATGGCGCCAGCCAGTGCCGTCATAGAGATGCGCGGATGCCTGGTGAGAGCGCAAGACCGGCGCGCTGTCCTCGCCCAGCACGAGCACGATCTTGGTCAGCGCATCGGCGATGATGCAGCGTGGAGCGACGACGGACACGAAGCCGGCCGTGGAGATTGCGCGCCGCGAACGTCCATCGACATGCGGCCGTGCCGCTTCCGATGCGCCAGCCTCGCGCGAGGGACCGCTACTCGCGACCGCTGCATTCTCCACTTCAAGAACGGGGAGGGCATCTTCCAGCGCGGGGGCGTCCAGCCGCACGACCTCTGCTTCAGGTCCGAAAATCGCCAGATCGCCGCCCGCGTTGACGCAGCCTTGAATGGCGCCATGGGCACGCAGAATGTCGAGCGCGCGGTCAACGGCATAGCCCTTGGCGATCCCGCCAAGATCAATCCACAGACGTCGGCGAAAGCGAACGCTGTGTTCGCGCGGAAGTTCGACATCGTGCCAATCTGCTGCCGTGTCGGGGAGAGGGCTATTTTCCGGCGACGGCAATAGCCCCGATTTCACCAGTTGGGGCGCAACGGTGATGTCGAAGGCACCCTCCGAGGCTCGCGAGATCCTCTCTGCCCAAGCCAGGACTTCAAAGGTTGCAGGGTGAACTGCGATTGCACGCACGGCCGCCTCGCGGTTGAGCCGGCTGACATCGCTGCCGGTCTCGTGGAAGCTCATCAGCCGATGGATCAACGCGATGTCCGCAAATGCGTCGTCGATCGCCTTGTGCGCCTGCGCCTCTTGCAGTCCGTGGACGCGAACGGCCACGTTGGTTCCGAGCAGGGGGCGCGCCCGCTCAATCGTCGGCAAGGACGACGTCATAGGTTGCCAAGAGTCGCTTGACCCCATCGGTGATGTGCCGGCTCGAAAGCGTGGCGCCGGAGATGTTCTGGATGTCTTTTGTCAGCGTCAGCTCGGCGCCGTGGCGCTTGCCGATGAATTGCGCTCGCCACAGCGCATCGCGCACCTGGCCGCCATACGATTCCCGGTACTCGAGGATTTCGATGCCTTTGACGCTGCCGTCCGCGTTCAGTGCGAGCGCAAACGGGATATTGTCATGCCGGCCGACGACCTCATCGACGATGAACCAGCCGCCGGCTGAAACGCGCCAGATCCGCAAATTGCGATTGCGCACATTGATGCCGGTGTCTTTTTCAATAGCCTTTTCCTGCTCGGCCGTGAGCACGCGAAAATCGGCCACGAACTGCGCGTCAGGGAACAAGACTTTTTGGGCTTGCTCCACACTGAGATAAACGGTCGCCTGCGCGGGCAGCACGATGGCAAGCGACGCCAATGGAATGAGAAGAAACTGCCCGCGCATTTTTAACCTCAGCCTTTCCCGGTTGTCATAACGTCACGCCAATTCTGAGCCGCGCCCGCAGACGCTCGGCGCCGACCAGATAGCCGCTTGAAATCGCGCCCGGTTCGTCTGCGGGATTTCCCGCCCACGGCAATTGCGCAAACACACCCAACGTCGCCCACCAATTCTCGGCGGCGTAGTGCACCGTCGGGCCGAAATAGTAGGCGTTGTCCACCGCGTGCTTGAGGTGCCCATCGAAGGCGTTCTCGTTGAGGAGTTCGACTCCCGCGAACCAGCCAGGGGCAACGCGATACGATGCACCGAGATAGATCTCGAATGCGGATTCGCGCTCCCAGATGTCGAGCGCGTCGTCATGCGCCCAAACGAGTTCGACATTGAGATTGGCGGCGAGAATGAGCCGGTCCTCCATGAAGTTCTTCTGGAAGAGAAGCTTAAATTCGAGAGCGCGTTCGCCATCGCCGATGGCAGGCTCGAAATAGAGCGCAAAGCCGAGCGGATCGGTGAACGGGTTGAGCACCTGATAGATGAACTCGGCATTAAAGCCGGTGAACTTGGTCGTGTCGTCCGGCCCATCGGGAGCGCCGGGACCTTTCGGTTCGATCTTGGAGTGCTCGTAGTTGAGGTAGAACGCGCCAAGGAAGCGGTTCGTGAAGCCGTATTCGATCTCGGTCCGGCCCTCGAGCAGGTCGAATTGCTCCTCCGGCTTCTTGTGCTTCCAGGTCAGCCATTGTTCGATTTCTATGGCTCCCTGCGGCAGCAGTTCCGTGGTGTAGATGGACGCAAAGGGGGATTCGTCGGCGCGCGCTGGACCGAAGGGTATGAGGACCGTGAGCGCGGTCAGGGCGCAAAAAGCGAGACCAAGGGGCGAACGCCGCCACTGGCCAAATCGTATGTCTGGGTATGTCCAAGCCATGATTGTCGCCTCGAAAGCTGATGCCGTCAGATCTCGCGTCTAGACCTGGCTGGCGTCCGCTCTTCGAGGGCAGGGCCTCTCGTCGGGGCTGGCTTGGACAACGTCGCGGGCTGCGAGGGGCGCCCGCGCCTATTTGGTGAGAATGAGCTTGTCGTTGCTGGTGATTCTGAGCCTGTACTGGTTGTCCTTATGGATCAGGATGACTTCACGGGCCGAGGCCAAAAGCGTGCTGGCGTCGATGCGGGGGATCCCGGCAGCCTCCGCCGTCTGGCTCTTCAGTTTGCCGTTGGCGGCCATAATTCCCCAATTCCCCGCGTGTTTTTTGACCAACGCAGTCGCTTATAGTCATAATGCGACTTAGTCGCAAGTTCAATTTCGGTGGATAGCGGGGCCAGAAGCGAGGCCGTCAGAGGACAGGTTTTGCCGCGAGGGGGACCGCAAAAGCCCTTGAGATTCCGGCCTTTCCTCTATTGACGCGTCAGAATCGCAAACGTATATACGCCCACCTTCGCGGCAGGCCGTCGAGCCAAGCGTTCGAAACGCTGCCTGGAGCAAGTGGTAGAGCAACGGGTCAAGCGCGACCCGGGGGTGTTTTGGCCCCGGGTCCTCCGCGTTGTTGGATCTGCGCATGTGCGCGGTCCGGTCGAAATATTGTTTTTGCCAATGGCCGCGAGGCGGCCGGGATGGAAGTGAATGCCAACGGTCAATCAGCTGATCCGCAAACCGCGCGGAGAGAAACCCAAGCGCAACAAGGTGCCGGCGCTGACGAATTGTCCGCAGAAGCGCGGCGTGTGCACGCGTGTCTATACGACGACACCGAAGAAGCCGAACTCTGCGCTGCGCAAAGTGGCGAAGGTCCGTCTCACCAACGGCTACGAGGTGGTGAGCTACATCCCCGGCGAAGGCCATAATTTGCAGGAGCACTCGGTGGTGCTGATCCGCGGCGGTCGCGTGAAGGACCTTCCCGGCGTTCGCTATCACATCCTGCGCGGCGTTCTCGATACGCAAGGCGTCAAGGATCGAAAGCAGCGCCGCTCGGTATACGGCGCCAAAAGGCCGAAGTGATTTTCGTTTAGGCGATAGTCACCCCGGCCGAGGTTAGAGCCGAGAGCCGGGGTCCAGACAAAGGAAAGAGACGAAGGAACCCGAATCATGGCCCGCCGCCGCCGCGCAGAGAAACGCGAGATCATCCCCGACGCCAAGTTCGGCGATCTGGTGCTTGCGAAGTTCATGAACAGCCTGATGTACGAGGGCAAGAAGTCGGTTGCCGAAGGCATTCTGTACGGAGCGTTCGATACCATCCAGGCCAAGACCAAGCAGGAACCGCTCAATGTCTTTCACGAAGCGCTGCGGAATGTCAGTCCGGCGCTCGAAGTGAGATCGCGCCGTGTCGGCGGCGCGACCTATCAGGTCCCGGTTGAAGTGCGCACCGATCGTTCGCGTGCGCTCGCCATCCGCTGGATCATCACGGCTGCTCGCAGCCGCAACGAACCGACAATGGAGGCGAGACTTTCGGGGGAGCTTATGGATGCCGCGAATAATCGCGGTACGGCGGTCAAGAAACGCGAAGACACGCACAAGATGGCGGAAGCCAATCGGGCGTTCTCGCACTACCGCTGGTGACAGGTAACAGGACGAGTTATGCCCCGACAAACCCCGCTTAATCGTTACCGTAATATCGGCATTGCCGCGCATATCGACGCGGGGAAGACGACCACCACGGAACGCATTCTTTATTACACTGGCCGCTCGCATAAGATCGGCGAAGTCCATGATGGCGCCGCCACCATGGATTTCATGGAGCAGGAGCAAGAGCGCGGCATCACCATTACGTCCGCCGCGACGACCTGTTTCTGGAACGACCACCGCATCAACATTATCGACACGCCCGGCCACGTCGACTTCACCATTGAGGTGGAGCGCTCGATGCGCGTGCTTGACGGCGCGGTCGCGGTGTTCGACGCGGTTGCCGGCGTCGAGCCGCAATCCGAAACCGTATGGCGGCAGGCCGACAAATACCGCGTGCCGCGCATTTGCTTCGTCAACAAAATGGACCGCACCGGCGCCGACTTCGACCGCTGCGTGCAGATGATGATCGATCGCTTGGGGGCCCGCCCCCTGGTGATCCAGATTCCTGTCGGCGCCGAAGCGGGCTTCAAGGGCGTCGTCGATCTGGTGAAGATGAAGGCGCTGATCTGGAAGGAAGAGAATCTCGGCGCCGAGTACGAGCTCATCGAAATTCCCGACGCTCTCAAGGATCGCGCTCAGGAGCTTCATACCAAGCTCGTCGACATGGCGGTGGAAGAGGACGAAAAGCTCCTCGAAGCCTATCTCGACGGCAAAATGCCGACCGAGGAGCAGCTCAAGGCCTGCATCCGCAAGGGCGCCGTCGGCTTTCGCTTCGTGCCCGTCCTTTGTGGCGCGGCATTCAAGAACAAGGGCGTGCAGCCGCTGCTCGATTGTGTCGTGGATTACTTGCCTTCGCCGCTGGACAAGCCTCCGGTCGAAGCGACAAAGCCGCGCTCCGACGAGAAGGTCACGCTGCTCCCGGACGACAAAGCGCCGTTCGCGGGTCTTGCCTTCAAGATCATGGACGACCCGTTCGTCGGCTCGATCACGTTTGTGCGCATCTATTCCGGCACGGTGACGTCGGGCACGGGAGCGCTCAATTCGGTGAAAGACCAGCGCGAGCGCGTCGGGCGCATGCTGCTGATGCATGCCAACGATCGCGAAGATATCAAGGAAGCCTTTGCCGGCGACATCGTGGCGCTGGCGGGCCTTAAGAACACGACGACCGGGGAGACGCTGTGCGATGCGCAGCATCCTGTCGTGCTGGAAAAAATGGAATTTCCCGATCCCGTTATCGAGATCGCAATCGAGCCAAAGTCCAAGGCCGATCAGGAGAAGCTCGGCGTGGCGCTTCATCGGCTGGCGCAGGAGGATCCCTCGTTCCGCGTTTCGACGGATCAGGAATCCGGCCAGACCATCTTGAAGGGCATGGGCGAGCTCCATCTCGAGATCAAGGTCGACATCCTGAAGCGCACTTACAAAGTCGACGCCAATATCGGTCAGCCGCAGGTCGCCTATCGCGAAACGCTGTCGAAGCCGGTCACGGTGCTGTACACGCACAAGAAGCAGACCGGCGGCGCAGGCCAGTTCGCCGAGGTGAAGATCAACTTCGAGCCGATGCCGCCAGGCTCCGGCTTCGAATTCGAAAACGACGTCGTCGGCGGTTCGGTGCCGAAGGAATACGTCCCGGCGGTCGAGAAGGGTCTGAAGTCGGAGAAGGAAGGCGGTCTCTTGATCGGCTTCCCGGTGATCGACTTCAAGGCGACCCTCATCGACGGCAAATATCACGAAGTCGACTCGAACGCGCTGACCTTTGAAATCGCCGCGCGCGCGGCATTCCGCGAGCTCGCCACCAGGGGCGTCGTCAAGTTGCTCGAGCCGATCATGAAGGTCGAGGTCGTGACGCCCGATGATTTCCTGGGTGGAGTCATCGGCGACCTGAATTCGCGGCGCGGCCACGTGCACGGCACCGATACGCGGGGCAACGCGCAGATCGTGACTGCCATGGTGCCGCTCGCGAACATGTTCGGCTACATCAACAATCTGCGCTCCATGACTCAGGGGCGTGCGCAATACACCATGCAGTTCGATCACTACGAACAAGTGCCGCAAGCGATCTTGGAAGAAATCAAAGCCAAGTTCGCGTAACGGCCGGATACGGAGGAAAAGACATGGCGAAGCAAAAATTCGAACGCAACAAGCCGCACTGCAATGTGGGGACGATCGGGCATGTCGATCACGGCAAGACGACGTTGACGGCAGCGCTGACGAAGGTGTCCGCCGACAAAGGCTGGACCTCGACCTTTGTGTCCTATGACCAGGTGGCGAAAGCGTCCGAGAGCCAGGGCCGTCGCGATTCGACGAAGATCCTGACGATTGCGACGAG
>Ga0134122_10004238_pt1 | contig 10636 bp, 9 predicted proteins | sample KB302_FD_96461 | JGI IMG/M metagenome (GOLD analysis project Ga0134122, IMG submission 96461) | Terrestrial soil microbial communities without Nitrogen fertilizer from Kellogg Biological Station, Michigan, USA - KB3-0-2 | ecosystem: Environmental > Terrestrial > Soil > Unclassified ... | reverse complement strand
TCCCCACTAGCGTGGTGCCCCTGGGCCTCCTGATGCTGGCCTTCCACTACCGCGAGCTCTACCCGGTGCGCGCGCTCGGTGTCCCCTTCCACCTGATCACGCTGCTGTTCCTGCTCTCGGGCAGCCTCATGATCAGCAAGACGCTCCGGATCCCGAAGCCCTGACCGCGCGGCCACGGCCGCGCGCCCCTCGCGATCCGGCTCTAGTGCCGCACGTCGGCGAGCTCGCCCTTCCGCAGACGATCGAAGGCGACGATGGCGGGAAACGCGTCCGGATCGACCACCACGTTGATCACCGTCGGCCGCTCGGCCCGGATGGCGCGCCCGAGCGCGGGGGCCAGCTCTTCCGGGTCGCTGACGCTCACCCCGTCGCAATGCAAGGTCCGCGCGAGCGCGCCGTAGTCCACGTCGAGCAGCGCCGTCTCGAAGGCCCGGCCGTACTGCAGATGCTCGGCGTGCTTCTGGAAGCCGAAGGAGCTGTTGTTGAGGACCACCACCACGATCGGGATCTGGTACCGGGCCGCCGTCTCGAGCTCCTGGAACACGTAGCCGAACGCGCCGTCGCCGGTGAGACAGAGGACCCGCCGGTCGGGCCGCGCCAGCTTGGCCCCGATCGCCGCGGGCAGGCCCCACCCGATGCCCCCGAAGCCACGCGGGGCCACGAACCGCCGCCCGGGGCGGCGCAGGGCCAGCAGGTCGGCGGCCCACAGCGAGCTGTAGCTCGCGTCGGTGCAGACGATGGTTTCGTCGTCGACGAAGCGCGCCATCTCCGCGACCACGCGCTCCGGCCGGATGGGCCGGGCGGTCGAGGTCACGTACGGCTCGATGCGCTCCCGCCACTCCGCCAGCCCCCGCGCGAGGCCGACCCGCGCGTCGCGCGAGGGCTCCACGCCCGCGGCGCGCAGGCCGTCGGCCAGCGCGCGCAGGGCGAGCTTGGCGTCTCCGAGCACGCCGAGCGACCGGTAGTTGCGCCCGATCTCGGCGGCGTCGACGTCCACGTGCACGACGCGGCTCGCCGGATCCGGCACCGTCCAGTCCGCGGTCGTCACGTTGCCCGTCTTCGTTCCGACCAGCAGGACCGTATCCGCGGCCCGGACCACGTCGTTCGCCACGCGGCCGCGACCGAGCTCACCCCCCGTGTACGCGCCGACCACGCCCGCGCTCAGCGGATGGGTCTCGTCCACGCTGCCCTTGCCCAGCAACGTCGTGGCCACCGGGGCCCCGAGCAGGTCGGCGACCTCGCGCAGCTCGGCCGAGGCGCCCGAGATGAGCACCCCGCCGCCCGCCACGATCGCGGGCCGCCGGGCCTCGACGAGGACCGCGAGCGCGTCGCGGACCGCGGACGGATCGGGCGCCGCCCTGGCGTGCGGGTAGCGACGGATGCCGGCCCGAGGAGCCGGCCCGGCGGACCCGGCGCGCGCGAGAACGTCGTCGGGGCAGCTGAGCAGCGCCGGGCCGGGACGGCCGCTGGTGGCGGTGGCGACCGCGCGCAGCAGCAGCTCGCCCGCCCGCTCGGGCCGATCGAGGCGGACGGCCCACTTGGTGACGGGGGCGAAGAGCGCGAGGTGATCCACCTCCTGGATCGGGTTCTTGCCGACCACCCCCGTGCTCACGTCGTTCACCACCGCGATGACCGGGCTCGACGCGGCCCACGCTTCCGCGACACCGGTGATGAGATTGGTCGCCCCGGGCCCCCGGATGGCGGTGCACACCGCCGGACGACCGCTCACCCGGGCGTACGCGTCGGCCATGATGGCGCCCGATCGCTCGTCGCGCACCGTGATCGGCCGCATCTCCGCGCGGTCGATCTCCGCGTACAGGGCCTCCGGCGAGTCGAGGCCGAAGAGATGGGTCACCCCGCAGTCGCGGAGCGCCTCGTAGAGCGCGCGAGCACCGGTCACGAGCGGATCCCCGGCTATGCGGGCAGCCCGGTCTCGGCGGGCGAGTAGCTCTTGGGGAAGGTCGGGTACATGACGAGCTCGGTGACCGACGTCCGCGGGTGCAGCGCGGCCACGAACTTCATGGCGTCGGCCAGGTCCTCCGGCTGCATGATGCGCGCGAGCTCGTCGTCCGTGTACTTCACCGGCCGCTTGAGCATGATCGGGGTATTGGTCTCGTCGGGGAAGATGTTGCAGGTGCGGATGCCGAACTTCCACGCCTCCTTCACCAGCGAGACCCCGAATCCCATCATGCCGAACTTGGAGGTCTGGTACGCGAGCCCCGCCACCCCGGACGGATTGCGCGCCGCGGTGGAGATCACGTTGATGATCAGTCCGTCCTGCTGGGCGCGCATCGGCGCGAAGGCGGCGTGGAACATGTTGTACTGACCGACCAGGTTCACCCGCAGCACGAAGTCGAAGTCCTCCGGGGTGAGGTTCTCCATGCGCCGGCCGTTGCCGATCACGTTGAGGCCCGCGTTGTTCACCAGCACGTCGACCCGTCCGAGGGTAGCGCCGAGCTCACGGGTGACCCGCTCCACGTCCGCACGCTCCGCCACGTCCAGCGGGGCCACCACCGCCCGGCCGCCGCCCGCCGAGATCTCGGTCGCCACTTCCTCCAGCGGCTCGCGTCGGCGGCCCATGAGGGCCACCGTGGCGCCCTCGCGGGCGAACATCAGCGCGCCGGCGCGACCGATACCGGTGCCCGCGCCGGTCATCCACACCACCTTGCCGGGAAACAAGCTCATGGAAATCTCCGTGCGGACGGGAACCCGGTCGTCTCCTGCTTGAGGGCCCGCTCCTGCGTCATCAGGATGTGGTTCATCGCCGCGAGGCGGGCCCGCTCTCCGTCGCCGGCCCGCAAGGCGTCGATGATCTCGCGATGCTCGCCCATGTGGAACCCGGGCGCGAACAGCCGCACCGTCTCGTCGACCATTCGCTCGACCAGGCGCGTGAGGCGATGGTTGCCCGACGCGCGCGCCACCGCCACGTGGAACTTGCGATTCATCTCCATGTGCCGTTTGGCGGTGCGCGCGTCGAAGGCGGGCTCGGCCGGCAGCACCAGCCGCTCCAGCTCGTCCAGCTCGCGCGGGGTGACGCGCCGGGCGGCCAGCTCGGCCGCCGAGCCGTCGAGCGCCGCGCGCAGCTCGACCAGCTCGCGCTGGTCCACCACTGACACCGTGGTCACGAGGTACCCCTTGCGGGGCAGGCTCTCGACGAGACCGTCCTGCTGCAGGAGCGCCAGCGCCTCGCGGATCGGGGTCTTGCTCACCTCGAATCGGCTCGCCAGCACGTTCTCGACCAGGATCGTCCCCGGGGGCAGCAACAGGGTCAGGATGTCCTGCCGGAGGACCCGGTAGATGCGCGCCGCTTTCGGTGCCGCCGAATGTCGTCTGACGTGGGATGCCACCATGGCGCTCAGTAGTACTGCCTCCGTGCCTCGCCTGTCAATGCTCATTTCAAGCCGCAAAAATAATCCCTTAAGAGTCACTGGCATGCGCACTGATCATATCAGTGGTACATTTCGCACTCGACAGCGCCATTCCGAGCGCAGCGTGGCACACACAACAGGAGAGAGCCCGTGAGCAACGCGTCCCGTGAGCCCGTCATCGGCCGTCGCGGCTTTCTGCAGGGAGCCGCCGCCGGCGCGGCCGTGCTGACCCATCCCCTTCGCGCCCGGGCCCAGGACGGAGTCCCGGAGCAGGCGACCGTCATCCAGGTGGACGAGCCGACGAGCCTCAATCCGCTCGCGGAGTTCGCCAACCCGGGCCTGATGGTCCACGCGCATCTCTACGAGCCGCTGGTGGACTTCACCGGCCCTGATCTGCGGGCCACCCCGAAGCTCGCGGTCTCATGGGACAACCCGAAGCCCACCGCGTGGCGCTTCAAGCTGCGCCCGAACGTGGTCTGGCACGACGGGACCCCCTTCACCGCCGAGGACGTGCGCTTCACCCTCGAGGAGGGCAAGAAACCCACCTCGGTGAAGGCCCGGTTCCTGGCCCGGGTGCAGAAGGTCGAGGTCCTGGATCCCCTGACGGTCCAGGTCGAGCTCGACGAGCCCTACGCGCCGATCATCGCGAGCTGGGCGTACCTCTACATCGTCCAGCGCAAGTCCTACGAGGCGCTCGGCGCCGCCGAGTACGGGCGCAAGCCGGTCGGCACCGGCCCCTACCGCCTCGTGAGCTGGCAGCGGCAGCAACAGCTCGTGATGGAGGCGTTCGACCGGCACTGGCGCGGGGTCCACAAGCCCGCGCGCATCGCGATCCGCGGCGTGCGCGAGGCGGGCACCCGGCTCGCCGAGCTGCAGACCGGGCGGGCCGACCTGGTGCTCGGAGTGCCCATCGAGCTGGCCGACACCGTGAAAGCGGATCCGAACCTCTCCCTGGTGGTGCTGCAGGGCATCCGCACGCCGAACTTCCCGTTCAACAACAAGCGGCCGCCGTTCGACGACCGCCGCCTGCGCGAGGCCATGAACTACGCGCTCGATCGCGAGGCGATCGTGCAGGGCATCCTCCAGGGATACGGCGAGGTGCGCGGCGGCCCGTTCGGCAAGAGCGATCCCTGGTACGGCACCGAGGGCCCCGAGTACAAGCAGGACCTGGATCGCGCCCGCGCCCTCATGAAGGAGGCGGGCAAGGAAGGGGGCTTCTCCTTCAACTGGCTGCTCCGCCGCGACGTGCTCGCGAAGCCGGACGAGGTCATGCAGGCCATCGGCCACCAGCTCGGACGCGTGGGAATCAAGGCCAACATCCAGTTCGTCGAGAACAGCACCTGGACGCCCAAGAACCTGAGCGGCGACTTCGATCTGTCGGTCTCCGGCTACGGACGGTCGGTCGAGGCGGACACCATCATCACCGGCGTGCGCTGGCTCACCGAGAACAGCAAGTTCTACAGCAACCCGCAGCTCGACGCGGCGGTGGCCAAGGCCCGCGCCACCTTCGATCGCGGCGAGCGCATCAAGGCCTACCGCGTCGCCGACCGCATCATGCGCGAGGACGCCTGCGGCCTGTTCAGCCATGCCCAGTCGGAGCTCTTCGGCGTCAACAAGCGGTTCCCCTGGAAGCCCTGGGCCTTCGGCGGCAACGGCGCGCTGCTGACCTACTACATTCCGAAGACGTGAGCCTCACGCTTCCGCCGGGGCTGCGGTTCCTCGTCGGGCGCCTCGCCCAGCTGGTGCCGACCTTGGTCGGAGTCTCGCTGTTTGCCTTCGTGCTGATCCGGCTCTCCGGGGATCCCACCGGGCTGCTCCTCGCACCCGACGCCACCGAGGCCGAGCGCATGGCTTTCCGGCACGCCTACGGACTCGACCGCCCGGTGGCCGAGCAGTACCTGCGCTACGTGAGCCGGCTGGCCCAGGGCGATTTCGGGGTGTCCTTCTTCCAGGGAGAGCCCGCGCTGCGACTGGTCCTGGAGCGCCTGCCCGCCACCCTGCAGCTCGCGGGCACCGCCATCGTCATCGTGCTGGTCGTCGGCATCCCGGTGGGGGTCCTGGCCGCGGTTCGCCGGGGCAGCGTGGTGGACTACGTCACGCTCGCGCTCGTCGCCCTCGGACAGTCGGTGGCCACCTTCTGGCTGGGCCTCATGCTCATCATCGTCTTCGCGGTGGGGTGGCGACTGGTCCCGCCCTCGGGCTTCGGCACGACGGCCCAGCTCGTCCTGCCCGCGATCACCCTCGCGGCCTACTACCTGGCGGTCGCCACCCGGCTCACCCGCTCCGGCATGCTGGAGGTGCTGGCCCAGGACTACGTCCGGACCGCGCGCGCCAAGGGCATCTCGGAAGCGCTCACCGTCTTCCGCCACGCGCTGCGGAACGCGCTCATCCCGCTGCTCACGGTGCTGGGGCTCCAGATCGGCGAGCTGCTCGCGGGCTCGGTGGTGACCGAGACCGTCTTCGCCTGGCCGGGGGTGGGCACCCTCGTGCTCGACTCGATCCTGCGGCGCGACTACCCGCTGGTCCAGGCGGTCATCATCGTGCTCGCGGTCATCTACACGGTGGTGAATCTCGGCGTCGACCTGCTCTACGCGTGGTGCGACCCGCGCATCCGCTATCGCTGATGCACGCCTCCTCCCGCGTCGCCCGCGCCTTCCCCCGGACCCCGGTGGCCATGCTCGGGCTCTGCCTGCTCGGCAGCATGGCGTTCGTGGCCGCGGCGGCGCCCCTGGTCGCCCCCGACTCGTACGACGACCAGGACGCGCGCATCCGGCTCAAGCCCCCGCTGTGGCGCTCCGCCGAGGGTCGGGTCTACGTGCTCGGCACCGATCCGCTGGGGCGCGACGTGTGGAGCCGCATCGCCTACGGGGCGCGGGTCTCGGTCTCGGTGGCCGGCGCGGGGCTGCTGCTGGGTGGTGGGGTCGGGGTGGGCCTGGGCCTCCTGGCCGGCTTCGGCGGCCGCGTGGCCGACGCGCTGGTGATGCGGGCTGCCGACATCCAGCTCGCGTTCCCCTCGCTGCTGCTCGCGATCGGGTTCATCGCGGTGCTGGGCGCCAACGTGGCCACCCTGCTCGGCGTCCTCGCGCTGCGGAGCTGGGCGGTGCACGCGCGCACCGTGCGGGGCTCGGTGCTGCTGGTCCGCGAGCAGGAGTCGGTGCTGGCCGCGCGCGCGCTCGGCGCGGGACCGCTCCGGCTCGCCTTCCGCGAGGTGCTGCCGAACATGCTCGCGCCGCTCGTGGTGGTCGCCACCGCCCAGCTCGGGGCCCTGATCCTGCTCGAATCCACGCTGTCGTTCCTGGGCCTCGGCATCCAGCCGCCCCGGCCGAGCTGGGGCAACATGCTGAGCGCGGGCCGTCCGTACATCACGGTGGCCTGGTGGGTCACCGCGATGCCCGGCTTCGCCATCCTCGCCGCGGTGCTCGGCGCCAACCTCCTGGGCGACGGGCTGCGCGACGCCCTCGACCCGCGTCTGAAGATCTGATCTCGGAGGAGCCATGACGGAGCGTGTGGACGCAGTCGTCGTCGGGGGTGGCATCGTGGGGTGCGCCGCCGCCTACTATCTGGCCCACGCGGGAGTGGGCGACGTGCTGCTGGTCGAGGCGGACGTGCACGGCGCCGGCGCCACCGGGGGCTCCTTCGGCGGGGTGCGGCAGCAGTTCGCCCATCCCCTCGAGATCGAGTTCTCGCGACGCGGCCTCGCCTTCTGGAAGACGGTGGAGGAGCGCTTCGACTCCCCCTGCCCCTTCCACCAGGACGGCTACCTGCTGCTGACCGGCGACGACGGCATCGCGCGCGAGCTGGGCCGGGCCGCGGAGACCCAGCGGGCGGGCGGCCTGCCCGACGTGCACCTGCTCGGCCCCGACCAGCTCCGCGACGTGGTGCCATGGCTGGTGCCCGACGGCCTCGTGGGCGGGTGCTGGACCCCGGGCGACGGCCACGTCATGCCCATGGACGGCGTGTTCGCCTTCGTCAAGGGGGGCCGCGCGATCGGGGCACGCTTCCGCGAGCACTGGCGCGTCGAGCGCATCGAGCGTGCGCGTGGCGGCCTCTGGCGGGTGATCGGTCCCTCCACCATCGAGGCCCGGCACGTGGTGGTCGCGGCGGGCGTGCACACCCGGGAGCTGCTGCGCCCGCACGGCGTCGACCTCGACATCCGCTCGATCACCTACTACTCGGTGCTCACCGAGTCGGCCTTCGTGGGGCAGCGGGTGCCCATGATCATCGACATCGACACCGGGCTCTGCGTGGAGCGCGAGGGCGATCAACTGCTGCTCGCGATGCTCTCCCGGGGCCGCGTGCTGCGCGACCACGACGATCTCACCGAGCAGTTCTCGCGGGCCGCCGCGACCCGGATGCCCGCGCTCAACGAGCTCCGCATCGTGAAGCCGGTGGTGGGCCATCCGACGGTGGGGGGCGACGGCATGCCCTACGCGGGCCAGGTGGAGGACGGGCTCTGGGCCATCGCGTTCGTCGGGCACGGCGCGATGCATGGCCCGCCGCTCGCGGAAGTGGTGGCCAAGGCGATCGCCGGGCGCCCGGACCCGGTGGACATCTCTCCGTGGGACGTGCGGCGCACGCCCGGACCCTCCACCGTGTGGTGGCGGCGGAAAGGAATGATGGAATGACCACGTGCGATGTCCTCATCGTGGGAGGCGGCGTGGCGGGGTCGTCGATCGCGCACGAGCTCCGCGGGCGGGGCGCGGAGGTGGTGATGGTGGATCGCGGGCGCGTCGGCGGCGCCTCGAGCGGGCTCAACGCGGGAGGCGTCCGGCACCAGTTCTTCCACCCGCCGAACATCCGCGCGGCCAAGGCCACCATCGGAATCATGCGCGACTTTGGCGACCGCTTCGGCGTCGACATCGGCTTTCGTCAGGTCGGCTACCTGTTCCTCTACTCCAGCGAGGCCCAGGAGGCCCGCTTCCGCCAGGCGGTGGCGGCCCAGAACGCGTGCGGGGTGCCGAGCCGTCTGATCGGTCTCGACGAGGTGCGCGCGCTCGCACCGGAGGTCTCACCGGAAGGTCTCCGGGGCGGCTGCTTCGGCCCCACCGACGGCTACCTGGACCCCCGCGCGGTCACCGAGGGGCTCGCCCGGGCCGCGCGCGAGCGCGGCGCCCGCGTCCTGGAGAACGCCGAGGTCCTCTCGGTCGAGGTCTCGAGGGGCCGCGCGACCGCGGTGGTCACGAGCCAGGGCCGGTTCATGCCCGCGGTTGTGGTGAACGCGGCCGGGGCGTGGGCCCCCGGCCTCGCCGCCCGCTATGGCGACACGCTCGCGATCACGCCGCGGCGCTCGCAGATCTTCGTGATGGAGCACACGCCGCCACTTGCCCGCGACATGCCGCACACGTTCGACTCCGACGCCATGGTCTACGTGCGGATCGACGGCGCGGGCATCCGATCCGGCAGCGCGGTGAAGCCCATCATCCCCGATCCGCCGCCGGCGCTCGAGGCGGACTGGCGCGAGGCCGACGAGCTACAGCGCCGGGTCGCGCATCGCGTGCCGAGCCTTCGCGCGAGCCGCTTCACGCGGGCGTGGGCCGGGCTCATCGAGGTGACCGCCGACAACAACCCCATCCTGGGCTGGAGCAGCGCCGTCGAGAACGTCTATACCGCGGCCGGCTTCAGCGGCCACGGCATGTGCCTCGCCCCCGGGCTGGCTCCCTCGATCGCGGCCGAGATCGTCCGGGAGAGCCCCGAGATGCCGCTCGACTTCTACCGCGCCGGGCGGCTGGCCCAGCCGGATGCGCTCCAGCACGAGAGCCTGTGGCTGACCACCCACCGCCCGACCGACATCGACGAGTGGGTCGCGGCCAGACCGGCCTGACCGTGCGCGGGCTCGACAACCTGGTCATCATGTTCGATGACCTGGAGACGGGGATCGCGCGGTATCGGGAGCTCGGCTTCACGGTGATCCCGGGCGGCTCGCACGGCGGCGTGACCCACGTGGCCCTGGTGGCATTCGCCGACCGCACCTACCTCCAGCTCATGGCCTTCGAGCGTGCCGCGCCGACGCACCGCTGGTGGGACGCCAAGCAGCGCGGGGGCGGCTTCATCGCGTTCTGTCTCCACACCACCACCCTCGCGGAGGACTTGGCCGCCCTCCGCCGCGCCGGCGCGCCGCTGCGGGACCCGGTGCGCGGCGGGCGCGTACGTCCGGACGGCTACGAGCTCGCGTGGACCACCGCCTGGACCGAGGGTCCCTTCCTGCCCGAGACGCCGGTGCTGATCGAGGACCACACGCCGCGCGAGCAGCGGGTCCCGATCGAGTACCACCACGAAAACGGCGTGCGGGGCATCGCGGCGATCGCGGTCGCCACCGACGACGTGCCCTGGGCACGGGGCTGGTGGAGCGCGCTGCTGGGACAGCCCGGCGCGGCCATCGAGCGGCCCGAGCACGACGCGGCCGGCGTGCGCTTCGAGGTGGGCCCGCACGCGATCGAGCTCCTGGCCCCGCGCGGGCCCGGCGGTCCGGTGGCCTCGCTGATCGACCGGCGCGGCCCGTCCCCGTACGCGGTGACGCTGGCCGGGCCCGGGGGTCCCCGTCAGCTGGACGAGCGGCGGGCCGGCACCCTGATGCGCATCGCCTGACCGTCCGTCAGCGGCGCGACTCCGCGCGGGCGCCTCGCGTCGCGCGCGCTCCGCCCCCGGGCAGGAGCGCCAGCACCGTCGCCACCGCGCAGACCGCCCCGGCGCCGAGGAACGCGCTGTGGAACGCGGGCAGGAAGCCGTGGCGCGCGAGCCGGGCCGCGAAGAGGGCGGCGGTGATCTGCACGCCGACCGCGCTGCCGAGGGTGCGGGAGAGGAACGCGAGGCCGCCCGCCACCCCCTGCTGCGCGGGCGGGAAGGACGCCATCATCAGGGCCAGGTTCGGCACCTGGAAGAGGCCGACCCCGAGACCCACCAACGCCATGGCCAGCCCGACCAGCGGCAGCGGCGAGGCGCCGGTGAGCGTGGCGATCAGGAAGAGGCCCGCGACCTCGATGGCGAGCCCGCACGCGAGCGGCCCGCGCGGGCCCACCCGATCGGTGGCCCACCCGCCGAGCGGGGCGACCAGCGCGTTGGCGAGCGGGAGGAGCGCGAACACGAGGCCGCCCACGACGGGCGGCAGCCCGAGCGTGCCCACCAGGAAGAACGGGACGAGCAGCCACACCGCGAACTGCGCGTAGTTCGAGAGGAACGCGAGGAGCGCGGCCCGCAGCACGGACAGCCGCAGGAGAACCGCGAGCGCGGGGCGCCGCCGCGGGCCCGGCCTGGCGCCGCCGAGCCGGCGC
>Ga0134122_10004237_pt1 | contig 10639 bp, 7 predicted proteins | sample KB302_FD_96461 | JGI IMG/M metagenome (GOLD analysis project Ga0134122, IMG submission 96461) | Terrestrial soil microbial communities without Nitrogen fertilizer from Kellogg Biological Station, Michigan, USA - KB3-0-2 | ecosystem: Environmental > Terrestrial > Soil > Unclassified ... | reverse complement strand
CTAAGTTAGGAGGGCAGCGGCATCGAACGTTTTATCCGATGCCGCGGGGGGTGGTTCCAAAGCCGAAACGTTTCGTAATGGGAACCACCCCTCGCGTTATAGCGCTTGCCGCGCTATAACGCTGCCCTCCTAACTTAGGAGGGCAACTCCGCCGCCTGCAACTTGGTCTATGACCGCGCCTACGGTGGAAGCCCTACCCCATCCTCTTCCAGACGATGACGGCGGCTACGATCACGACGATCACCAGCAGAACGATCGCATTCCTCCGGCGCGCCCGCATCTGGAATCGATCGACGGCGTTCTCGTAAAGATTGTCCACCAACACTTTGTCCTGGAACCGAACTCGCGTTTCACTCATGTCGTTCCCCTTGTCTTACGAAAACGTCGCCGGCCGGTAAACCGACATCACCTGTTGAATCATCTTGTCGTGATCGCCATCGAACCTGCGAATGTCGTAGCAGCCCAGCGGATTCGCCACCGCATTGACCAGGCACCGGTTGCAGAACGTACATGGCCGCTCCGGCTGGTCCTGTCCCCGTTTCAGGATTTGCGGCAGGTCGTTATTCGCTATCAGCGGCCGCGCCATGCTGACCGCATCGACGTATCCTTCCGATAGCGCCTTGCGGATCAGCGCTCCATCCTGGAATCCTCCCGTGCACATGACCGGAATCTTCACCACCTTCTTCACCTCGCGCGCTTCGTCGAGGCAAACGCCTTCGACCGGACGAGTCTTTTTGGTTCGATTCCAGAAGTAGAAGATGAGGGGCCGAAGCGTCTTGAAATGGAAGCATGTGTAGTTGAGAAATCCCCGGGCTCCGCTCGACATGATGTTTCCGTACCACCAGTTCATTTCATCCGGCGGCGTTCCGCCTGGAGGCATCATCGGATGTGGGAAGAGATTGCCAATGGAAGCATGAATCGCGTCCACGCCCTCCTGTTCGACCCACCGGCTGATCTGCAGCGATTCCTCCAGCGTGTTTCCCGCCGGATCGAAGGGCGAGAGCGCCTTGCCAAGATCGAGCGTGCTGAGCTTTACCTGAAGGTGAAAGTCCCGGCCCACAGTCTTGCGTATCGCCCGAATGACTTCGAGCAGGAAGCGCGCTCGATTCTCGAGGCTGCCGCCATACTCGTCCTTCCGATCGTTGATGGACGAACTCAGGAACTGCGTGAACAGATAGCCATGAGACGAGTGCAGCTCCACTCCATCCAGCCCGGCTTCGCGGGCGCGCCGTGCGGCCTGTGCAAAGTATTCGACGACATTGCGAATGTGTTCCACTGTCATTGGCTGGCAAAGAAGGCCATGAACGGGATCGGGTTTGCCCGTGGACGAATAGGCGAGGGTCTTGTGGTTTTCAACTCCGGGATTGTCGCGCTGACGTCCGGAGTGACTCAGCTGAATAATATATTTGCACTCGTATTCATGAACCTTCTTCCCGAGGGCGCGCCAGAACGGGATTTTGTCGTCGTTATCGATCATCGCGTAGTTGGGCTGAATCCGTCCCTCGATGTGCACCGGAACAAAAGACGAAATGATCGCACCGATTCCGCCCCGTGCGAATTTCTCCTCCCAGTTGATCCGGGCCTGGGCTCCGGATCCGTCGTAGTTATCGAATCTGCCGGAAATACTGGAGCGGAAAAGCCGGTTCTTCACCTCCAGGTTTCTGAACTTCAGCGGTTGAAACAGAATTGAGTTGTCCACAGAGATTCTCCTTTGGAGCGATCAGGATTTCCTCGCGGAAGGCCACGGGAAAAACGGATTGTCAATATGCGCAAGAGCCGGCTGCAACGACGGCATGTGACGGATGAGGATGGTTGAGAAATCACTGTCGCGGATCCAATCCAATCCCGTCTGGGTGTAGACCTTTGGAGTGTAGTCCACCGTAAAAAACCGGTCGCTCTTCAAACGCCGGGGCGCCATGACGAGAAAAATGCGGAAGGCGGTTTCGCAGAAACCGAAGCCCTTGGGCCGTGGAGATTCCGCGAGCAGTCCAACCATCAGATCCACACTTTCGATGTCGTTGTTGTAGACCCTGCGAAGTTCCTCCACCCATATCGGATTGTCGGTAATCTCTTCGAAAGCCTTTACCGGGCGCATGTGCAGGAGCTGCCGGAATCGGTTGTAGCGCGGAACACCGCGCTCCCGGTCGCGCAGAATGTCGATGGCTGCAAGATCCATGATCTGGCCATCGTCTTTCTCGAGCTTCTGCAAAAGTTTTGGGAAATTGTGAAGCTGCAGGGCGCCGGGATGCGATGTTCCGAAGGAGTAGAACAAGTCCGGGAACGAAACCGAAGACATGATGCCACGCACGAACTTGCCGGACACGGTCCTCAGATTTTCATCGGGATGAACGGTTTCATCCGTTAGAGCGGATCTGAACTTGAATTCATCCGGTATGAGCCCGTGCATCCGGTACACGGACACAAACTCCTCGGTCATGGAAAATGGCGCGCTGAACTGCTCGGTCTCCGAACCGGGAATCCCCGAGAAAATGTCGCCTTTGCCGAATCGGCCAAGGCCCTCGGTGATGTGCTTTCCTGCAATGCCCCACCAGCCTCCCCTCATCGAGAATTGGATCGTCGGATGTCCGAGAATGGCCGGTGTCCACTCCACCGTATGGATCTTCACCAGAACCGCAGCATTGATGAGCCGGGCGCGAAGATACAAATCCTCATCGGACCAATCGGGGTAGACCGACCGCAAGCGGTCGCAGATCAGGTTGTGCTCCCGTACGAAAAGGGTGTGCAGCATGCTGAGCCCAATCCACCAGTTGCCATTCACGCCGGCATCTTCATTGCCGCGGCTGTTGAGCGGCAACAGATCGCCATCCAGCTTTAGTTTTCCATGCTGTCCCAGGCGCAAACGCATTTCCGTTTCGCGGTCCGATCCGTAAACCTGAGAGGCATCCCACCAATGCGTCGCCTTGTTGATGAATGTCGGGGGGCCATCCTTCGCGTTGGGAGGACGTGTCGGATCCGGTTGAGTTTTGGCGATCCGCATCGGACGTACGGGCCAGGGGTCCTTGTCCGCCAGCGGGACGTCAAAAAAATGGACCGGGTCGTTGTCTCCATGACTGAACCAGTCGTGCACCATGAATTGAATCCACGAAGCGACCAGCAGGTTCAGCGTGGGGACAGGGTGAAACTCTTCGCGCGTGAGTAATTCCAGACTGATCATTCGCGGATTCGGCGACAGAATCGCCGTTTCGTCGGGATAGACCTTGTCCAGAGGAAAGTTTCGGCCAAACCGCGTGCCGGCCGCTCCCATCGCCGGCGCGCTCAAATCGTTATGCGATCCGTCCGCCGTACGATTCACCATTTGAGCCGGCTCACGCGGCGGCGGCACATACGCGTCTATCGATTCAAGAGTCTTTGTATCATGAAGATTGGAACTTCTGAGGCGGTCCCTCAGACCATAGAGCAAAACCAAACCCAGAGGTCTCGGAAGCTTGTCCCAGGCAACGATCCGATTCAGGGCCTGGGTCGCTGAGTTAAACATTCTTTGAAACGTGGACTCGGCCATCGATAGCACCTCTCATTTCCAGAACGTTCCAGGTCGTCACGCGGAAACACTGGCTTCGAGATCCGAAGGAAGTATCCGCCAATAGCGATCCGGTTCATTCTCCATACGTACCTGCAAAATCTGAAGACTCAATTGAAAATCACGCATAATCCCTGCCGCTCCGGCATCGAGAGCAAGATGGGTGAAGTCCGTCATCAGCTTGTTTGTGGCCGACGATATTACCATCTGGAAATTCATCACCGATTGCACTTCCCCCACCGATTGATCCGATCCGTCTGCATGCACCGTTGCCGGAAGAAACACCGCATAGTTCCACATCGAGTTTTCCTCGTGCTCCACGGTGACGGAATATAAAAAAAGCGTGCACAACCGGATCAGATCCGCCTTCGCGAACTGCGGGGCGTAATTTCGGATGCCTCCAACGATATAGGTGTCGAGCGCATCGAACCAGGTTCGAACCGCGGCATCTGCCTGAAGCTGCCGGTCGTCCTTATAGTAGTGGTCAATATACCGGCGGACGTAGGATTCGAACAGATCGAAGTACATCCATGCCTGTTCTCTGTACGGAAACTTCAGGGAATCCGGCAGGCCCTTCCGCTGAATGTCTGAGCGCGGGTCCAGGCGCGCAATCTCGAAATTGCGCGCTCCCTCGTTGTAGTAGTGCAGTATGGTTTCGAAGGAAAAACTGAATCCCGTCACATCAAATCCGCTGCGTCTCAATGTGAGATGCGTGTGGAAATTGGTCGACAGCGTCTGGTTCACATGGGGTGCCAGCAGCCGGCGCAACGGATGCAAGGGAGGAAGGTCCTGCGTTATGGCCGCAAAGGGGGCAATTCCCGCCACGTGATACTGCATGCCGTGCCGCCACACGGTGGTGTGCGTCAACAGGGTACAAAGCGCGATTCGATGAACGAACGGCCAAGCGGGATCCTCCGGCTTCGTAAGACGCCCCTGATACTCAATCCCCGACACTGCCAGCGAACCGTGGCTTTCGGCAAAATGGACACGGCAACCCAGTCTCGCCAAACCGTCACGAACCGGATATGCGCTGAGATATCTCAAATCGATCTCGAAACAGCCATTGCCTTCCGCCGATTTTTCCAGGAGCTTGGCAAAGGGCCCTGCGGTGGCAAGCACGCCGAGAAGGTTCCCTTGCGCGGCTGCATCCGCGAGGTCCTGATGCCAGACCGGAGCGGATCGAACAACATGGTAAATCCACGGGAAGACCTGCCGAAGGCGCTTCGCTGCATCCGTCGCAGCGACAGGCTGATGCGACGTGACGATCGGATAGATGTCCTGCATCAGATGAAGCGATTGCACCGACATGGCGCCTGGCAATGTCAGTTCCGACGAGGGCACGTCGGAAGGCACGACCAGAAGCGGACAGGCGAAATCGCTGTAGCTTTCGGGTGCGGAGATCAAACGTATCCGCTTCTGTTCGACGGGTATTGGCGTTCTTCTCGGCCAGAGCCGAACAAAAACGACAAACGCCCAGGTAAACGCCCAGATGGACTTCCGTATCGCCCAGTCCACGCGAGTCAGGAAACGACTCCGCGACAGAATATGCGCCCGCAATGGGCTGAGCCGGTTCAGTAACCGCATCAGAAAACGTGCGAGCCCTGTGCTGTCCAGTACAAGAGCGTTCGATACCGCCGTCGCGGCGCGTTCCATTCCGGACGACCAGCGGCGCGGCGTGAGGAGAATATCCACCAGGACGAAAGGTGCCATCAGCCATGGAGACCTTCGCTGAATCGTCTGAATCGTCATCTATCGATCCGCATCGACAAGCGAAAATGGTTGACCATCGCAGGAAGCGGATTGCGCGGATCCAGGCGCGGACTTTCCAGTATGTAACGGCCTTGGTGAAGCAATGCCGCCAGAGCGCCTTTTGCGATGAATAGCGCAAGGTCCTTCCCCGCACAGACCTGAGGCCCGCCGCTGAGATGGTTGTACTGCAGGTCGGGAGTTCCGCTGGTCCATTGTTCGGGATAAAACGTATCGGCCGTCACGCTGGATTCTCTGTCGCGGTGATTAAACGTGTTCAGGATCAGCACCTGCGTCCCGGGAAGAATCGCCGACCCCGCGATTACTTCTTCACCAACTGCTTCGCGTGCGATAAACGGAGTCGTGGGCCACAAGCGCATCGCTTCCTGAACGCATCCCTCGAGGTATTTCAGTTTGTGAATATCCTCGGCCCCGATGTCGTTCCGCCATACCAGTTCGGCTCTGGCGCTTTCTTCCTGTTTGGGATGCGATATCAACAATGCCAGTGCCCGCGCCGTGTTGATCGCCAGCGTCTCGCGAATGGCAAACATCCAATGCGGAATTTGGTTTTCGACTCTCGTCGAATCTGTGGAAGCAATGTGCGGGCACATCGATACCAGGCTCGCGCCGGCGGGAGCAGCAAGTTGCGACCGGATATCCGCGTAAAATGCGTCGAAGTGTCTGGACTTTCGGAGGCCGAACACGCGATTGCTCTCGCGCATCATTTTGGTGAGCCTGTCGAAGAGGGGCCGGCCCGCTTTCGGATCAACGCCAAAGATAACTCCGGCTGCAATCTGTTCGAACAGTTCGTCGAAATGGCGCCACCGTAAGTGGGTTCCGGCGCCCTCTACCATCGCCGACACCGAACGAATAATGACATCTAGAAAGGGATCACCATACTGGTGACCCGCATGGCCGGTCTCGAGGACCGCTTCATTGAAGCGGCGCCTGTCCTTCCATTCCTCGCCGCGCGAAATGGTGACCGCCCCCGGCTGAAAATGCGACATGCCACGGTGCTTGGATGCCGCGTCTCCATACATCATCGGTGAGCGGGCCAGAACATGGTGGATTCCGGCATGATCCAGAACCAGAAGCGCCGTCGAACCGCTTACCCGCGTGAAAAAGTAGCCGGCGCCATACTTCCTGCGGAGCCGCGAGATAAACCGCACTCCGAGCCGGTCGATTTGGATCCTTGTCCAGAATCCAACCCAGAATCTGTTTCGCGTGAACAGGCCCGCAAAATAGCTCGGTATCGAGTACAACGCGTTAAATGCCAGCGTCTCGAAAAATGACAGTGTCCGGATCACGGCCGCTTTCCAGCGTGCAGAAACCCAAAGGGCTCCTGCAACGCATATGCCGACATACCAAGGGCACCGCGGCTCCGGAGATAGTCGCGCGTCCGCTGGATCCGTGGGGCAGAGTTAATGTTTTTCACGATCGCGTAATCGAGCCTCGGCTCTTTCAAGTCGACGACCAGCGTGCAGCCGCCAACAAATTCGAACGACCCGAGGCTGTCATCCGACTCATCGACCGGCAGTGTCCGGCGTTGCGTCACTTCCATGATCGCCTGCGAGACGGGCGATCCATCCGGCTTGAATCGCTGGGCCATCCGCAGGGACTGTACGTCGATTCCAGCATCTCCGTCCGTCACGTCGAGCCCGAACGGCTGCGCGGCGACGCTGCCGTGCGGATCCTCGTGCAGCGCTTCCAAAATCATGCCTCGAACTTTCCCGCGCGCTTCCCGAGTCATCTCGAACAGGCGCTTTCGCGATCCGACGTAGGCGCACTTTTCCGCATACTGGCGAAGCGCCTGAACCACTTTGCGAATGCTGGGCGTGTTTCCAGGTTCACCGGCGGTTTGCCAACGCAGGCTCTCGACCGAAAGCGTGGTGACGTCGAGCGGATATAGTCCCCGGCGGCGAAACGCCTCGAGGAACGCGAGGCGGTAGCCTGCCGTGTCCGTTCCAACCAACTCGTAATCGGCCGTCACCAACGCCCGGAGGTAATCGCCGAAGGTCAAATCCACAGGAGGGCAGTAATCCATGGCGCGAATACAAATGTCGAGCACCTGCCGGGCGGCGCGGGCGGCCTCGCCGGACAACCGGTGCACCAGGTCCGAAGGAAGCTGTCCGGCACCAGGAACGCCGGTCCCACCAGTACTGCAGGCGGCGATGCGCATCAGGTCTGCGGTGCGCAGATTATAGATGGCGACGAACGCGTCAAAGATCGTGGCCACAAGCAACGCGCCTCGTGCATGCGGTTCGAAGATCGTCTGGTAATCTGCGACATTCGGTGGTTTGCCGATTGCACTGCGAAGAGCTCCCCTCATGCCGGTCGCCACGCCAAACTGGTGGGCCAGTCCGGCCAGGAGTTGCGCCGCCGTCAGATCGCCGCGGGTGTTGGCGATTTCATTCTGGACGACCTCCGGAAAGGTGAAATGCTGAAACAGCGCCACGATGTCCGCGAACGCTTCGTGAAACGCCAGCATGTCCGGATTTGTTGGGACTCCAAAGGGACGATGCATGCCGTCGAGAATCGCATGCGTCGTTTCGTGCGCCACAATGTCGTGAGACAAACAGGTGAAGGTCATTCCTCCGGGGAACTGGTTGGCGGGATCGTCGCTTGTGGCGCGAAAGTATCCGAACAGCAACGAACGTTGCGACGGGCTGTAATAGGCGTTCTGCTGCTCCATCGCGTGCGGATACACGCGCAGCCGCCGAACGAATTCGGCGTCCTCGCCGGTGCCTGCCGCTGCCCAAAGTACCGGGCGGCCGAGCGCGTGCTCGAAATGCTGGATCGTCGTCATCGCAACGGCGTAAACCATCTGCTGGTGAAACTGCGGGTTTCCTTCCGAAGGATCCAGCCCCGAACGCGCGAGCACGTATTCGTGATTGAGATCGACCGGAGCCTGTTGACGCCGCGCAGAGCTGTCGTAGTCGATGACCTCGATGTACTCGCCGACGGGTCCTGGCTTCAGCTGGTCTTCCCACTTCACCTGAAACGTCATCTCATTGAGCGCGGCCGTGGCCAGGGACGTCGACAGACTCGGGTCGAATGCATAGCCCCGGAGAGCGCGGCGCTCCGGTGGAGAAAGCTGCTGCCGGGCCGGAGCGAATTTCGCAGGCGCTGGAGTGGGGACGCCTCCAGGAAGAGTCTTGTAACGCAGCAGGTACTCGCCTTCAATGTTGCGGCGCAACGTCTCGGAACATTTCTTCTCGGCGATGAGAGCTTCCATGAATTGCTTGATCTTCGCCTCATCCCGGACCGGAACGTCCGGATCTTCCAGCACGCGATTCAGCGCTTCCGACGTCTGCAATAACTGGCAGGCTTCCACATGGAACATCTCCATTTGTGCCGGTGCGATTCCGATTCCGGTCACCTCCTTGAGTATGGGCAGGAAGACGGAGTCTGCCGGTGTCATGGCGAGATTCTGGATCGGTGTGACGTCCAGGGCTGCCCTCGCGCGGATCACACCATTACCGTAGTATTTTTCAAAATCCTTGTGATTCCGGTCTCCGGATGAGAACAGCGCGTTACGCACGGCTTCCACGCGCTTCCAGGGCTGATCGTATTGAGGATTGTGTTTTGCGAACCACAACGCAGCCGCGGCCGCGACCTGCGGTGTGGCCGACGAGGTACCTTCGCCGTTTTCGAGGACGAGGTCCGGACAGCCCCGCGCCGCCCAGGGCATGTTCGTCGTCCACGCCCCAATTGCCGTCTTCATCTTGGTGGCAGGTCCGAAATTGCCCTGCATGTGGGAAAACTGGAAGGCGCGGTAATACGGACTCCCGTCGGCGGCGATGCCGCAAGCTGCAATCACACGATTGAAACGTGCCGGATAAACGACGCTGGCGATGACGCCGGCCGAAAAATTGTTTCCCGAAGCCGCGACAATGACGACGCCTGCTTCGTAAGCCCGATTCACGGCATCGGCCCAAACCTTCGAAGGCACGCCGCCCATGCTCACCGACACGACATCGCAACGCTTCGACTTGTCTCCGCGCGGAGCGATCGCATAATCGAATCCCTGAGCCAGCGCGCTCGTGAAGAAATGCAGCACGGAGTTGGCAACTCGAATCGGAACAATCTCGGCGTCCGGCGCGCCACCCAGGGGCTCGTTGAGATTCTGATAGTCGCGATTCAAACCTCGAAGAATATTTCCCGCGAGGATGCCCTGCGTTCCCGTGCCATGGCCGGGCTGGTTAAGAAAACCTTCGACGCCGGGGTCATGGGCATCGGCGATGTTTTCGACAAAGTTCCATTGAAGATTGGTATTCAGGTTCTTTGCCTTGACGGCGTGATCCGAATATCCCGTATCGACATGACCGATTCGAACCTTGCTGTGATCGACGGCGTTGCGGGCGGAGCGCAGGCCGGAAAACTGGTCGTCCAGGAACCATGCAAAACTGGGAGCCTTGGGCCAGAACGGGTCCTGTGGCTGAAACTGGCACGGAGGCGCGGCGGCAAGCGCGGCCATGCTGGATTCACTCGTATAGTTCGAAGGCCATTCGTGCAGGATATCCGGTTCGGCGTAGGAGAAGCCTGGCGTGAGACCCATGCCGAACCCATTCATCACACCATCGTGGGCGGCATCCCACGGACTGCGTTCTCCCGGCTCGGCGACAGCCAGATACCAGTCCGATCCCGGCGTTCCGCCCGACACTCCAAATCCCGCCTCGGGCGGCCGATGTTTGAAGAGACGTTCCACCTTAAAGGTCACACCCTGAATTTTCAGTGGAGCGGCATTGAGCCGCAGCGCTTCAGGTCCGGAGGCCTGAATGATCAGACGAAGAGCCGTTTCGGGCATTGCGCGTACCTCCTACTTTGTAGCGATCCGATTCGTAATCGGCTGTCTGGGGCGGATCGATTCGCCGTTCAATGTCAATTCGGTCTGCAGGGCGATGCGCTCGGCTTCGTCCCGGATCCTCTCCGTTGCCGTTCCTGTCAGAATCACGGTCTTTTCCTCGACGCGGACATGAATCAAGCCGAGCCGTGTGACTGCACTGTCGTTCAGTCTCTTCGTAATCGCTGTCTGCAACAAAATGTCCAGCGGATCGGCAGACGTTGGATGAAGATAGACGTCCACGTCCAGTCCCAGAGTCGTCTTATTGTTGTTTTTCGCACACCCGGAGAATGCCGCCGCGAAAAGTAAAATTGTGCATGCAGCCGCTTTGATTTTCATCGTATTTTCATCGGTCTCCGGTATCTGTTGCAGCTGTAATTCCGCCGAGTAGCTCCATCAGGTCACCCAGCATTATGCGCTCACCCGGGCGTCCCAGATGCGCCCGGATTTCGCCATTCACGTCGACGAAGTTCGAAGAGAATACCTGAAGACCGCCAAGTTTCAGAAGTTCG
>Ga0134122_10004236_pt1 | contig 10641 bp, 9 predicted proteins | sample KB302_FD_96461 | JGI IMG/M metagenome (GOLD analysis project Ga0134122, IMG submission 96461) | Terrestrial soil microbial communities without Nitrogen fertilizer from Kellogg Biological Station, Michigan, USA - KB3-0-2 | ecosystem: Environmental > Terrestrial > Soil > Unclassified ... | reverse complement strand
GGCATACCTTGCTCAGTGGAAGTTGCCAGTGAATTCCGATATAGGAAAAGCGTTCCGAATCCGAATGCGCTCGTTATTGCGATTTCACAATCCGGAGAAACCGCCGATACCATAGCCGCGCTGCAGTTTGCCAAAGCGCTGGGGCAAAATTCCACGTTGGCCATCTGTAACGTCGCAGAGAGTACGCTGATCCGGCACGCGAGTATGCGGTTCCTAACGCGGGCGGGCCCGGAAATCGGCGTCGCTTCGACCAAGGCATTTACCACACAACTCGCCTCGTTGTTTTTGCTGACTCTGGTTCTCGCAAAAATGCACGGCCGCATGCCGCCGGAAGCGGAGCAAAAGCATCTTCACGCGCTACGCCACTTGCCTTCGGCCTTGCAACAGGTACTTGATCTCGAACCGATGGTTGCGAAATGGGCGGAGCGTTTTGCCGACAAGCGCCATGCGCTTTTTCTCGGTCGAGGCATGCATTATCCGATCGCCATGGAAGGCGCGCTCAAATTGAAAGAAATTTCCTATATTCATGCTGAAGCCTATCCGGCCGGGGAATTGAAACACGGCCCCCTCGCGCTGGTGGACAAGGACATGCCGGTAATCGCAATTGCGCCCAACGACACGCTTCTGGAGAAACTCAAATCCAATCTTCAGGAAGTTCGCGCGCGTGGCGGCGAATTGTATGTGTTCGCGGACGACGATACGCACATACAGGCAGCAGAAGGCGTACACGTCATTCGCATGACTGCCCATGCGGGCGACTTAAGTCCAATTCTCCATACGGTGCCGTTGCAACTGCTCGCGTATCACGCCGCCTTAACAAAGGGTACAGACGTCGATAAGCCGCGCAATCTGGCAAAATCCGTCACTGTAGAATAGCAGGGCGGTCAGCATACGGCCGACGGACTCCACGGAGGTATCGTGCCTAAAAATTCTCATGCTTGGTTTTCTTCAACTATCGCCTCGGCGATCTTTATTGTTGCCGTGCAATCGGCCTCCGGAAACATGGGTGCCGAGGAATCCACCGAAAGCGTGGATCCAAACTACGTGGAAGGCAAGAAAGCTTTGCAATCGCAAGATTGGAAAAAAGCGGTGGATTTGCTGTCAAAGGCAGTTCAGGCCATACCGAACGATTCCAACGCCCACAACCTTCTGGGTTATGCGTACCGCAAGACCGGCAACTTCGATGCCTCATTCGCGCAGTACAAGGAAGCGCTAAAGCTCGATCCAAGCAACAAGCACGCGCATGAATACATTGGTGAGGCTTACCTGCTTACGGGAAACTTGTTAATTGCGGAGCAACATCTTGCCGATTTGCAGAAAATTTGTTCGCCCATTCCATGCGAGGAGTACAAAGAACTCAAACTGGCCGTCGACGCTTATAAGAAATCCCATAAATAGCCAGCCATAGATCCAACATGGCAAACGCGGCGATTCGTGCGGTGCTATGGGATTTCGGCGGCGTTATGACAGAGAGTCCGTTTTTGGCTTTCCGCCGTTTCGAGCGCGAGCACGGTTTACCAGTCGACTTTCTTCGTGGGATAAACGCTCAAAACCACAACAGCAATGCTTGGGCGCGCTTCGAGCGCGCTGAGCTGTCACCGCAGCAATTCGACGAGGCATTTGCCGAGGAGACACGCGCGGCCGGTCATGAAGTGCGAGGCCTCGACGTCATTGATTTGCTCCATGGCGAAATCCGGCCTGCAATGGTGACGGCTCTCAAGGCCTGCAAGGCGCACTTCATTAATGCATGCGTCACCAACAACGTTAATGCAGGGCCGGATCGCGGGCTAGAACGTGATCGCAGTCGCGCAGCTGAATGGCGGCACGTCATAGATTTATTTGACTTCGTCATCGAATCTTCAAAAATCGGAGAACGTAAGCCCGAGTTGCGATTTTTCCAGCGGGTTTGCGAACAACTTGGCATAGCTGCGTCCCAGGCGGTTTACCTGGATGATATCGGTGGCAATTTGAAGCCCGCACGGATAATGGGAATGCACACCATCAAAGTCGAGAGCCCAGATGCAGCAATCGCCGAACTCGAGGCCGTATTGGAAATCGGGTTAAAACAAAAACACAGTTAGCCAGAGGCGCGACGGGGCTTGTGCGGCGCATGTGCGAACAACAGTTCGTACAATGGCCGCGGCAGTCTGCGCAACACCCAACCCACCAGGGCCATCTGCCAGGGAAAGACGTAAAACCGCTTGCGTGCATGAATTGCCGATGCGATTTTTCGGGCGGCATCGGAAGCATCCATCAAGAACGGCATGCGGTAAGGATTTTTCGACGTAAGGGGAGTAGCGACATATCCCGGGCAAATCGTTATGACCGATACGCCACTGCCACGCATTTCGACGCGAAGGCTTTCCAGGTAAGAAATCGCGGCCGACTTCGATGCCGAATATGCCGCTGCTCCTGGCAAACCGCGAAAGCCCGCCACACTTGCAATTCCGACCAGACTACCGCTTCCCCGGTTGCGCATTGCTTCGATGAACGGTTGAAAAGTCAACATCAATCCAGTCAAGTTCACTCGCATTATTTCTTCGAACACCGCGTTATCTTCAATCCGGGCGGTGAGTGTGCCCGCGCTGATGCCCGCATTCCCGATAACAATATCAGGGACTCCCGCGCGGCGGACAAAATCTCCAGCGGCATCGCCCATGGCGTGCGCATCAGTTACATCGGCCGTATAAATGAAGGGGCGAACCGGCAGGGATACCTCAAGTTCCCTAAGCCGGTCATTACGCCGCGCGATGAGCCCAAGCGTTGCCCCGCGCCGTGCATATTCGATTGCCAGCGCCTTACCTATGCCACTGGAGGCACCCGTGATCACGACTTTGGGCGCGACTCCGGTCATTTTGGAAGTTGCGTTAAACGAACCTTCTCGATAAGAAAATCCAGTGTAGGAAAAAGCGCATTGGACTTTCTTAGCATCCCTGGACTCGTCAAGTATCTGCCGTCGACGACGAAAGAAGGCGTGGCGCGTACGCCATACGCCAGGGTCGCGTCTCTTGCCTGTTGCACTTTTGCGATTACGACGTCGGAATCCAGGACTTCCTCTACCTTGGTTCGATCAATCCCTTTTTTTTGCACCCATTCGAAAAGTTCTGAAGATACTCCAAGGTTAATGCGCTCATCGTGGACGGCCTGATAGATCTGCGAGTGCATTCTGTCGATTTCGCCAAGTTGTTCCAAAGCGAAATAGACCCTGGTTAGCGGCACCCATGCCGTGCGCCGCAACGCCGGAACACGGCGAAACAAAACGTCTGGAGATAACGTCTTCAGCCAGGACTGCAGATGGGGTTCGAGGCGATTGCAAGACTCGCAACCATAATAGAAGAATTCAATTACTTCGATTTTGCTCCTGGACTCTACCGGTTGGGCAGGGATTGGTACGTAATCCACGCCTTCCAACGGTTCCGCAATTGCGAAACCCCCAACCCAACCCGAAACAATAATCGTTGTTAACAGCCTTAGCGGGCGCGATAGGACATCGCTAAACCGCTTCATGGTCAACAGAAACGGTCAACGCGCTCCGCCGGAGGCCATATCGATGAGTTCATTCACGACTTGCGTGAGTCGATTATGGTCGACGTTGCCGTCGGCGCGCACTGTCATGGAGGGACCAGTCATGTACCGACCCCCGATAACGAGATAAGGGGTGCCCGGAATATGATAATTCCGAGTCATCTGCGTAGCGCGTTGCACTTTATTGTTAACGCTAAAGGAATCAAACACCGCTTCAAATTTTTTGGTATCCACCCCCTGCTCGCCAACCCACTTCAACAGGATTGCCCGATCAACCAGATTCAATTGTTGCTGGTGGATTGCGTAATAAACCTTTTCGTGCAATTTATCCAACAAAGCCATTTCCTCAAGCGTGTAGTACATTTTCGCTAGGGGAATCATGCGTTCATTGAAAACTGCCGGAACGTAGCGGAAGTCCGCGTTTTTTGGCTTCGCCTTCAGCCATGATTTCAAATACGGCTCGAATTCAAAGCAATGCGGGCAAGCGTAGTTGAAGAACTCCAGTACCTCCACGCCTTTGACAGTGGCCGGTTGCGCCTGCGGAGGATCTATCAGCTTGTATTCCTTGTCCGCAACGGGCTTGGCAGTGACTCCGGCAGTCAGCAAGCATCCCAAGACGGTTAGCGACGTGATAAGTAAAGGGCGAAAAAATTTCATTTGTCTTTCCTGTGACATTATTGGTTCATCAGAGCTACTGTCGCACCTTGATGAGATTCGCTTCCAGATTATTTTGCTTCAGCGAAGCGCGTGACTTGCCGATGTCATCCTGATTTAAGAAAGGACCAACCCGCACACGGTGCCACACCTGTCCATCCGGCAATGTAGCGGTTTGGATTTGCGCTTCAATGCCGGAGAGAGCCAAACGGGCCTTGAGGTTATCCGCATCGGAAGGGTTCTGAAACGCCGCAACTTGCAAAAAATAGACTTCTTTGGCGGCGGCAGGTGGCGTTCTTTTGAATTCCTTATCCGTAACCGCTTCTTCGGTACCTGGGAGAATCTTGTAGAAATCAAAACGTGGCTTTGTCTCGCCCGCTTTGGCATGTTTTTCAGTCGCGACTGCGGCTGGTTTGGGTGTCTCGGGAGCGGATGCTTGTTTTGGCGCATCGACCGCGGGCTTCTCGGCCGCCTTGTCGGCAGCTCTTTGCTTTTGCAGAAAGGGATTTGAACCCTTATTGATATAAAGCGCTATCCCAAGCGCAATACAAAGACCCACCAGCAAACCGATCAGAATGCCAATCCACATCGGACTGCCACGTCCACCGGTTGCGGCAGTTCCGCTGTTTTTGTAATCGCGGCTCATAAGTGGAAGTTTACCTTACATCTTGTCGGGCGCGCCGACACCCAGGATTTCAAGCCCGTTGCGCAATACCTGGCGAACCGCTGCAGCAAGCGCGAGTCGCGCCTCCCTGACGACGCCGTCTTCCACCAGAAGACGCGTAGAGTTGTAGTAGCTGTGAAAGCCGGCCGCAAGATCCTTGAGATAGAACGCCACCAAGTGCGGCGCAAGTTCATGGGCCGCGCTTTGTATCTGGTCCGGGTAATCGAGCAATTTCAGCAAAATCTGGAGCTCCTGCTCTTCAACGAGCGGGGTTAAGTCCACGTTGACGAGATGTGCTGGATCGCCGCCCCATTGCTCCATGACTGAGCAAACCCGAGCATGCGCGTACTGAATGTAGTACACGGGATTGTCATTGCTTTGTGACTTTGCCAGATCCAGATCGAAATCCAGATGCTGATCGCTTTTGCGCAGTACATAGAAGAAGCGCGCCGCATCGTTGCCGACCTCGTTACGTAATTCGCGCAGGGTGACGAATTCACCGGCGCGAGTTGACATTGATGCCTTCTTGCCATCTCGGTACAGCACAGCGAACTGCACCAGCGCGATGGTGAGCCGGTCAGGGTCCAAAGCCAGTGCCTTCAATGCGCCTTTAACCCGCGAAATGTAGCCATGGTGATCCGCGCCCCAGACATTGATCATGCGATCAAACCCACGCTCATATTTATTGATGTGATACGCAATGTCTGAAGCGAAATAGGTGTATTGACCGTTCTCCCGCTGGACGACGCGGTCTTTCTCGTCGCCAAACTCCGTCGATTGGAACCACTTCGCTCCATCTTTAACATACAGATGTCCGCTCTGTTCCAGCCTCTGCGTTGCACGCTCCACGAGTCCAGAGTCGAACAATGATTTTTCGGAGAACCAGGCGTCGAAGGTCACTCCAAATTCGAGCAAGTCACTTCGGCAATCAGAAAGTTGCTCTGTCAGCACGAATTCATGCAGGCTTGGATAATCACTGCCAAGCAGCTTTTTGGCGTTAGCGATCAACCCATCGAGATGTGCTTCCGGATCGGCATCCGCAGCCGGCACGTCCTGCAGCACCGCATCGGACGCGCGTACATAGCGCATCTTATGCGCGGCGTGCAGCAGCCGCCCCATTTCCCGCACGTAATCGCCCTGGTAAGCATTCGGCGGAAATGGCAACCGCACACCGGCCGTTTCAAGATAGCGTAGCCACACTGACAACGCCAAGATGTCCATCTGCCGGCCGGCGTCATTGACATAATACTCACGTGCGACCGAAAATCCGGCGGCTTCCAGCAGATTCGAAAGACTTGCTCCGTAGGCGGCACCTCGTCCGTGGCCGACATGTAAAGGTCCGGTTGGATTGGCTGAAACAAACTCTACTTGCACCTTTGTTGCCCGTTTTGATTTAACGCGTCCAAACGTGCTCATGTTTTCGAGCACCTCTTGCACGATTCTTTGCTTCGCGGCGGGCTTCAGATACAAATTAACAAACCCGGCACCCGCTATTTCCGCTTTCTGGAGCAACGGTGATGGAGGCATTGCCGCAATCAGCGCTTGTGCGATATCGCGCGGATTGCGCTTCATGGGCTTCGCGAGCTGCATCGCCAAATTGGACGCGTAGTCGCCGTGCTGGGAAGATTTGGGACGTTCGAGCACAATTGCAACGAGCGCACCCGGTGCGACGGTCTCGAGCGCAGCATGCATTAACTCGCTTATATGGGAGCGCAAATCTGACGACATTTGGACACGGGTGCGAAGAATCCGGAATTATACCGGCTCGATCTCAGGCGAACGTCAGAGTTCAATAGGATCGACGTCAATGGACCAGCGCACACGGCTGGCCTTGCCACTCGTCAGATGTGAGCGCCACTCGGGCAGGAAGCGTTGCAATTCCGCACGCACCATTGATTGTGCGAGCAGTTGACCACGATATTGTCCGGCTATTTTGGCGATCGTGGCCGGAACCGGATCATAAAGCGTGACAGCAGAATTGCTGATTGAATGCTTCGCTGCGTGACCGAGGAAATTCATCAATATCGATTCGCTGTGAGATTCGGCACGCAGGAGCGCCTGATATGCGAACGGCGGAAAGCCCGCGAGCTTGCGCTCCTTGAGCAGCTCTTCAACGTAGCTCCGATAGTCCTGGCGTATCAGCGCTTGATACAACGGATGGTCGGGAAATTGCGTTTGGACTAACACCTCACCGGGCAGATCGGCTCGCCCGGCACGTCCAGACACCTGCATGAGTTGCTGGAATACTTTTTCGTTTGCCCGATAGTCCGCGGCGAACAACGCACTGTCTGGATTAACAATCACGACCAACGTGAGTCTGGGAAAGTCATGCCCTTTTGCGAGCATCTGCGTACCGACCAGGATATCTACAAGTTCCGTGCGTATATCGGCCTGCATCTCTTGCCATGCATGTTTTCGTCGAGTGCTGTCGCGATCGATGCGCAGGATCCGAGCATTGGGATAGAGTTCTCCCAGCCATCGCTCCAGGCGCTGCGTTCCTTGCCCCAAACCCTTCAGATCCTGATTTCCACATGAAGGGCAGGCACTGGGTAAAGGCTCCTGGTATCCGCAATAGTGGCAGTGCAAACCTGGGTGTTGCACGTGCCAGACCAGGCGCGCGCTGCAGCGCCCGCATTCGGCATTCCACCCGCAGGCTCCGCACACCAAGGTGGGCGCGAATCCCCGGCGATTGAGAAAGACAAGGCTTTGCTCGCCGCGGACAAGGCAAGCGTTCATCTTCTTTATGACTTGCTCACTAAAACTGTGCGATCCGGGCATGCCGCGAATATCAACAACGCGGACATCAGATGCTGCAGCGACTGGGCGGCGGCTGAGGCGCAAGTAGCCGAAGCGGCCACTACGAGCGTTTTGATAGGTCTCGAGAGACGGCGTTGCCGAGCCGAGCACAACCGGCACCTGGCGTTGTCGGGCGCAATAGATCGCCAGATCCCGCGCCGAATAACGCAATCCCTCCTGTTGTTTGAAGGAGCTATCCTGCTCCTCGTCGACGATGATCAAGCCGAGCCGCGGTAGCGGGGTGAAGATGGCCAAGCGTGTCCCGACTACTAGCTTTACTTCGCCGGCGCGTGCCGCGAGCCAGTTCGCACACCGCTGTTGCTGGGAAAGATTGCTATGTAATGCAACCAGCCGCAATCCTGGAAAACGGTGCCGAAATCGTTCCTCCAGTTGCGGCGTGAGGTTTATCTCTGGCACCAATAACAGCGTTTGCAAGCCGCGCTTGGCAACTTGTTCAATAAGTCTGAAGTAAACTTCAGTCTTCCCGCTCCCCGTCACGCCCTCCAGCAGCCAAGGGGAAAAAATTCCGAGAGTAGCCGAAATCGTCGCAACGGCGACGCGCTGTTCCTCGGTTAGCGTGGGCTGATCAGTGACCGCAACGTCAGAAGTTCCGGTTGTGACATCGGGACGTTTTTCAATCCACCCGCTTTTTACCCACGACTCGGCTAGCCTTACACCGCCGAGCGACAAGTCCAACAAATCAGGCGCACGAAGAGCTCCCTTTGCATGGAATGATTCGCACAATCGACGCTTCAGGGTTGCGCGCGCGGGAAATTGTTCAGGAGTCAGGGCGAGTCCGGCTTCAGTAAGCACATACAGCCATTGCTGCCTTGGTGTAGCGTACCGAACACGCTTCATGGCAGCCGGCAATGTCGCGAAAGCCGCCAGACCTATTGGACACTGATAGTACTCGCTCGAAAACTGGATTAACGCGAGAGTAGTGTCCGGTATCGGCTCCACCGGCAAGATGTTTTCGATGTAGCGAAGGCGAGATTCCTCAATTTGCGATCGCTCCACGACGTCGAACACCAAGCCCACCGTGCGGCGCCTCCGGAAGGGGACAATGACAAGCTGACCTTTTTGAATCGCTTGTCCGGTAAAGCGATAATCGAACAAAGAATATAGTGGGCAGTCCAGCGCAACTTTTGCGATAGCCATGTCAGATAGCCGAAATATGCGGCAACATTATTGGCTTGCCCCAAAGAGTAGTCGGGTGCGCTAAATGACTTTCCGAAAAGACCTTTTTGGAAGGGCCCTTGTGACTGTGGATAATTCTGTTGATTAAACCTAACACTCGCCCTCTGGGAAATCCGTCTGAAACCCAGACAGGATGCGGGATTTGGCGTGTCAATCTAAATTACGCGTCCAGATTCAGCTAGTTACAGAATTCTCTGTAAAGAACCGCTTGCTCGCCGGGTTTTTGTTCTGAACGCGCCCAAAATTGTGCATAAGCGCATACGCAGGACGCTAAATTGGGGCTCCAGGTCAGTGAAATCGAGCGCTCTCCGAGTGTACCGCGTCCACCAGCACTGCAACGTTATCAGGAGGCGTAAGCCGCGAAATCCCATGGCCCAAATTGAATATATGTCCACTACCGTGCCCATACGCCGTCAGGATCTTGGCTGTCTCCCGGCGAATGACAGCTGGGCTTGCTAGCAACACTGCCGGGTCAAGATTCCCTTGCAGCGCCATTCGATCACCGACCCGGGCGCGCGCCTTGCCAATATCAACCGTCCAGTCCAAGCTCAACGCGTCCGCGCCGCAATGCGCCAGGCTGTCTAGCCAGTGCCCGCCTCCTTTGGTAAACACAATGCGAGGTATCTTTTGACCATCCCGCTCCCGTCTTAACTCTCCGCACACTCGCTGCATGTAGCGCAAGGAAAATTCGTGAAATGCCTCTCCTGTGAGCATGCCTCCCCAAGTGTCGAAAATCATTACTGCCTGCACACCAGCTTCAATCTGCGCGTTTAGGTAGTCCGCAACGGCGCGCGCATTAACGTCGAGCATGTGATGCAAAAGTTCGGGACGCTCATAGAGCATCTTCTTCAATTCCAAAAACTCGGTGCCCCCGCAGCCTTCCACCATATAGCAAGCCAGGGTAAACGGACTACCAGAGAAGCCTATCAGGGGAACGGATCCTGCCAATGCAGCACGTATCTGAGTAACTGCGTTCAGGACGTACCTGAGTTCAGAACCTGGATCTGGTGCCGCCAACTTGCGGATTTCGCGCTCCTCCCGCAAGGGGCGCTGAAAGCGCGGCCCTTCGCCTTCCGAAAAGTAGAGGCCCAGACCCATCGCATCCGGGATGGTTAAAATATCGGAAAAAAGAATGGCGGCGTCCAGCGGAAAACGTGCCAGAGGTTGGAGGGTAACTTCGGTAGCTAAGTCTGGACTCCTGCACAAATCCAGGAAACTGCCAGCGCGCGAACGCACTAGGTTGTATTCCGGAAGGTAGCGACCCGCCTGCCGCATGACCCATACCGGCGTGTATGGCGTAGGCTCTCGCAAAAGAGCGCGCAACAGAACGTCGTTCTTGGTTGAGGACACGTCTTGAAGTTGGCTTGATCGCTACACAGGCGCCTGTGCTGCTCAGGGCGCTTCGTTGTTAAGCGCTTGTTATATCAACGCGGCAGATCGGAGCGGCCCATCAGAAAGCTGTCCACGGAGTGAGCGCACTGCCGGCCTTCACGAATGGCCCACACCACGAGCGATTGACCGCGGCGCATGTCACCTGCAGCAAATACTTTGGGAACGGACGTGTAGTACGCTTTTGGCCCGTCGGTCGAGGCTTTTACGTTGCTGCGGGCATCTGTTTCAACAGCAAACTGTTCAATCAATCCACCCTGGACCGGGCCCAGGAATCCCATTGCAAGGAGCACCAAATCCGCTTTGATCTCGGTTGCCGAGTCGGATAGTTCAGCCATTTTGCCGTCCTTCCACTGCACCCTCACGATTTTGATTTTCCTGACTTTGCCGTTTTCGCCGACGAACTCCTTGGTAGC
>Ga0134122_10004235_pt1 | contig 10642 bp, 6 predicted proteins | sample KB302_FD_96461 | JGI IMG/M metagenome (GOLD analysis project Ga0134122, IMG submission 96461) | Terrestrial soil microbial communities without Nitrogen fertilizer from Kellogg Biological Station, Michigan, USA - KB3-0-2 | ecosystem: Environmental > Terrestrial > Soil > Unclassified ... | reverse complement strand
GTTGGATCGTGTTTCCAATCGAGATTTTGGTCTCGCCCTCTGGCTAAACGGAGAGGATGACGCGGCGCTCGCGAAATCTGAGTTCATCGCAAACGCAAACATCGCTCAAATTTATGCCGGAGCCGGGCGGCTCAATGAAGCTGCGGACACATTATTGTCCGCGCCACCAGGAACCTACCGTCCGGACGTACTGAACGAAGCCGTGCGTCTTCTTCGCATAGCTCCGAGCGCCGCCGTACCGGAAAAGCCGATGGCGTTAGGAGGTCTGAACTGGGTCTACCTCTTTACCGGTGATCCGGGACGCGTTCTTGAGAATTATGAACCCACCGCTGAGGCTGGCTGGATGACAAGTGCCCAAACGCAGATGCTCGGTCATCCCTCCTATGCCCCGGCGCGCAAGCTCGAGCGCTTCAAGACTCTCGTGCGCAAGATCGGTCTGGTCGAATACTGGCGCGCTAAGGGTTGGCCAGAATGGTGTCACCCCACTACCGGCGACGATTTCATCTGCACCTGAGGCACGCGATGGGCAATTTCTTCGCTGAATTGAAGCGCCGCCACATCTACCGCGTCGCCGCGGCCTACGCGGTCGTGGCGTGGCTGCTGATCCAGATCATCAACAACATCGCGCCGATATTCGAGCTGCCCAACTATGTTGCACGCGCCTTCGTGCTCTTGTTGGCGATCGGATTTCCGATCGCGATCATCGTTGCCTGTATGATCGAGCTCAAGACCGCTGAAGGGTCTTCGCGGGCCAAGGCGCTCACCATCGATTTGGCGCTCGCGGGGATTGCCGTCGTGGTGATCGCCATCTTCGGCTATCAGCAATTCGGCGCGCGTGCGACGGCGCCTCGGCCGCAAGCGGGCGTCGAGGCGGCCAGCACCGCTGCGGCGCGGCCGACCGGGGTTTCCCTTGTGGTGCTGCCCTTCGACAACATCTCCGGTGATCCAACCCAGGAATTCTTCTCCAACGGGATGACGGAGGAGATCACGGCGGCACTCGCGAAGGTGCCGGACTTGCGCATTGTCGCCCGCAGCTCCGCGGCTCAATTCAAGGCGCAGAATCGCGACATCCAAAGCATCGGCGAGCAATTGCATGCGACCCACTTCATTGAAGGCTCCGTACGCATGGCAGGGACCCGCGTGCGCATCACGGCGCAACTCATCAAGACCGATGACGGAACGCATATTTGGACCGAGAATTACGACCGCGAACTCACCGATGTGTTCGCCATCCAGGAGGACATCGCTACCGCCATTGCCAGCGCGCTGCGAATGCCGCTCGGCCTGAAACCAGGAGAGCGCCTCGTCTCCAGCCGCAGCATCGATGCGGAATCTTATCAGCAATATCTCCGCGCCAAGGTGCTGATGCGCGCGCGGGCCGCGGGGGTCCCTCAAGCGACCGAAATTCTTGAGCCGCTGGTCGAGCGCAATCCCGATTATGCGCCTGCTTGGGCGCAGTTGGCGACCGCCTACGGTTCGATACCGAATTACCACCGCAACGGCTCTATCGCCGAATTGCGCAGCGCCGTCGATGAATTTCTTCCCAAGGGCGAGACGGCAAGCCGGCGGGCGATCCAATTGGACACCAATCTCGCCGATGGATATGTGGCGCTCGGCCGCGTGCAGATCGAGCGCGGGAAATTTCTGCTGAGCGAAGAGCTTTTTTCCAAGGCTCTCGTATTAGACGCAAACAATCCGGATGCCCTGAGTCAATACAGCAATCTGCTTGCCGTCGTGGGACGCCTGAAGGAAGCCCTCGCGATGAAGCAACAATTGCTGGCCCTGGAACCCTTCGTGCCCGCGTTTAACGCGGACGTCGCCGAGGTCCTGTTGTTGAACGGTCAGAACGACGTCGCGATCCCGATGCTCAAGGAATCCTCAGGCACAAACCCCTGGCCCGACCTTGCTGTGATCTATGCCGCGATGGGCCGTTACAGCGAAGCCGCCGACGCCCTGCAGAAGATTCCTCCGGGGGGGATCGTCACCCCGGAGATGGTGTCAACCGCCGCGCGTCTCATTCGCGCGGCCCCGGCGGAAGCTGCCTCGCCGCAAAACCTCCCACGTCTCGGGCGTCTATCGTTCGTCTACCTTTATGTTGGAGTCCCCAACCGCGCCCTTGAGTACTTTGAAGACGCGGCTGAAGCCGGCTTCTTTGCCATTGCCGGCTCCGACAATGCGTTCCTCTGGCATCCCTCGTACGCCCCCGTGCGCAAGACGGAACGCTTCAAGGCCTTCGTGCGCAAGGACGGCCTCGTGGATTACTGGCGCGCGAAAGGCTGGCCGGAATTTTGTCATCCGACCACCGGCGACGATTTCGTCTGCAGCTGAGGCACGCGATGGGCGCTTTCTTCGCTGAATTGAAGCGCCGCCACATCTACCGCGTCGCCGCGGCCTACGCGGTCGTGGCGTGGGTGCTGTTGCAACTTATCGCCAATGTCGCGCCGATTTTGGAACTGCCGCCTTGGGTCGCGCGATCGTTCCTGCTGCTTCTGGTGATCGGTTTTCCGCTGGCGATCCTGCTCGCGTGGACACGTGAGCCCAACGATCTCACCCCGCGTGCGACCGGTAAACTCGATTGGGCGCTGATGGGCGCGCTCGTCGTCGTGATCCTTCTTGTCTCGTATCAACAGCTTGCCTCTTCGCGGGGCACGGAAACGACGCAAGGGCAGCAGTCTGGGGTCGCGGCGGCTCGGGTGGCTTCGGCAACGCCGGCCACTGCCGTCTCGATCGCGGTGCTTCCGTTCGTAAATCTGTCCGGGGACGCGACGCAGGAGTTTTTCTCCGACGGCATGACGGAGGAAATCACTGCGGCGCTCGCCAAGATATCGGATTTGCGGGTCGTTGCCCGCACCTCGGCATTCGAGTTCAAGGGGCAGAACCGCGATATGCAAGCCATAGGGCAAGCGCTTCGGGCCACCCACCTCATCGAAGGCTCGGTGCGCAAGGCCGGGACCCGCCTGCGCATCACCGCGCAGCTGATCAAAGCCGATGACGGAACGCATATTTGGACCGAAAATTACGACCGCGAGCTCACCGACGTGTTCGCCATTCAGGAGGATATCGCAACCGCCATCGCCGGAGCATTGCGGATGCCGCTGGGGTTGAAGCCGGGCGAGACTCTGGTCAACAACCGCAGCATCGATCCGGAATCCTATCTGGAATATCTCCGTGCCAAGCCCCCGGGGGGCGCGCGCGGGGCCAGGAACGTGTCGGCCGCGATCAAACTCCTGGAGCCGCTTGTCGCCCGCAATCCGGATTATGCGCCCGCTTGGGCGGAATTGGCGCGGGTCTACGGCTTGACACCGAATTTCAGCCGCAACGGGCCCCTCGAAGAGTTGCGCCGCGTCATGAAGGAGTCTGTTGCGAAAGCGGACGCGTCAGGACGGCGGGCGATTCAATTGGATCCCAATCTTGCTGACGGGTATGCGGCGCTGGGTCGCGCGCAAGTCATCCAGGGTAAATTGCTTGCCGCCGAAGAGTTTTATTCCAAGGCGCTGGCATTGGATCCCGGCAGCCCGGAAGCTTTGGGTCTCTACAGCAATCTGCTTGCCATTGTGGGGCGCCTGAAAGAGGCGATTGCGATGAAGGACCAAGTGCGAGCTTTGGAACCTACCGTTCCCGGATTCACCGGTGACACCGCACAGCTTCTGTGGGTGACTGGGCAAAACGATGCCGCGATCGCGTTGTTTAAGGATTCGGGCATCGGTGAGATCGATCTTGCCAAGATTTACGCGTCGATGGGCCGATACAGCGAGGCCGCGGATTTTCTACAGGGGATTACTCCGCCGCCGTACTTTTCCGCAGAAAGGCTGGCGGCGGCCGCGCGTCTGCTGCGCAGTGCCCCCGCCGAAACCGCCGCGCCCCAAAGCCTTCCGCGATTGGGCGTCTTGGGGTTTATCTACCTTTACGTGGGCGCTCCCCTTCGGGCTCTTGAGCCATTTGAAGAGTGGGGAGAAGCCGGCTTTTACGTCACCGGTGGCGCCGACAATGCGTTCCTCTGGCATCCCTCCTACGCCGCCGTGCGAAAGACCGAACGCTTCAAGACCTTCATGCGTAAAGCCGGCTACGTCGAATACTGGCGCGCCAAGGGCTGGCCGGAATTCTGTCATCCGACGACCGGCGACGATTTTCAGTGTGAGTGAGTAGGAAGATTCTTTTGCTGCACGGACGTGCAGCTGCTGGGTGGCCGCCCCCCGGACCGCGCGAAACGCGCGGCCGTGGGGTGACGGCCCGGCCATGGTGAATTTTGGTAAGTCATAGAGAATAAAAACGCCCGCGGGCGGTGCCGGCGGGCGCATAGTTTCTAGAATCTAAACGTGTGCCCTAAGCGGATCGTGCTCTGCGAGACTTGCGCGACGAAGCCGCGGTTGTCGATGACAGCGCTCTGGCCGACGCCCACAAAGATTTCATTGCCCGGGCGGTATTCCCAGCGATAGCGCGCAGAGAAGCCGAAATCCTCGCTGATGTTGTCGTATTGGGCTTCGAGCGCGAGCTGCATGTCGGGCGTGAAATTCACCGCGGCCTCCACGGCCCCGATATGGATATCGACCTTGCCCGTGGGCAGGTCGATGAAGTTGCCCTCGTAGGAGAACGTGATCTCGAAATAGAGGCTGGGCCGGAAGATAAGTGCGACGTCCGGATGCACGGCGGTGCCGTTGTAGAAGCTGCAGCATGTGACATTGGCGTTCAGCGCGAAGAGCCGGCCGCTGAAGGTGCGCGTGGCGATGTCGAAATTCTGCCATTCGTACTTTCCAGGAAGGACCGGGACGGTGTCGGCGATGAGGAACGGCGCCGGCACGTTTTCGAACGAATCGATCACGCGGAACGTCACCTGATCGCCGATCCGGGACCGCGCCTGAACGAACACATCGTTCTCGCGCGATTCCAGCACGTCGTTCAGGTCGGTGACAAACTCGAAATCGGTGCCGAATTGGAGCGTATTGAGATAGCTGTTCCGGTAGCGCGTCAGATGCGCCACGGTGCCGACATATTGCCGGATGTCGGTGCGGTTGACGAAGCCGAGCGCCGGCGTGAAATTCCGACCGATCTGCTTGATCAAGAGATCGGCCGACCAGGGCTCGTTGGGAAAGTTGAGCGCCAACGCAGCCGAGGCGTCGTTGCCGGCGGTGTTCGAGAAACTCTTCATGTAATAGGCATCGGCCTGAAGGACCTTGTCGCCGAAGACGTGCGAATTGCGGTACTGAAAGTCCAAGCCGCCGACCATATTTGTCGTCAGGCCGGTGGGATCGCCGTAAGTGAAGACGAAACCGACCTTGGATTCGGCAAAGATCGGATGTGTGGCGCGCGCCACAGCAAGAATTTGGCCGTCCTCGCCGGCCGGCGTCCTGTCGGTTAAGACGCCGAATGCGCCAACGTCGAAGCCGGCAACCTGTCCGGACAGTTTGTCGCCGACGATCAAGCTCACCGGCCGCCCCTGGACGAGGCCGATATTGCGCGAGAAGAACGGCCGCCCGTTGTTCGATACGCGGTCCTGGTTGTTGCGGCCGAAGCTACGCCCGCCGAACTCAAACGACGCCGCATCCTGTAGAAAGAAATCGCGCGTCTCCGGAGTGAACAGCGAAAACCGCGTCGTGTTGACCTGACGGACATCCAGGGGCGCGTCGGAGAAATCGGGGTTGACCGTGAGCGTGTCGGTGAGCGCGGGCGTCACTTTGTAGAATGCATTGCCACCTGTGGTAAAACTCAATCCGGCACCGTCCCCTCCGGGGCGCTGCCAATCGTGTTTGGAGTGAAGCGCGCCATAGACCTGCACGTCGAGGCCAATGCCCTGGCTGACATTCTCGATGCCGACGAGGTCGCCGCTCATGCTCACGTCGGTAAAGTCGAGCGCGGGATTGAAGCCCGACCAATGGACGCGCTCGTTCTTGTGGTAGATCCGGCGCCCGACGTCGAAACCCCAGGTGGTATCGCCCTTCTCATAGGAAAGGCTCTTGAAAGGAATCGCGAACTCCGCCACCCAGCCGTCTTGCACGACGCGCGAGCGGGCCTCAAAAATCGTGTTCCACTCCCTCAATTCCTGGACGTTGTTGAGCTCGAGCTGGTCGGTCCGCCCGCCGGACGCGCCGATCTCGAAATTGTAGGCGTTGCGGCGGGTCCGCCCGGGATCGAGATAAAGCATCACCGAGTCGGAGGTGTAGACCTGCCCGTCGCGCTGCATGTTGCGGATGACGATTTGATCGGGCCTCTTGTCGTAGTTGTAGAAGCCGAAATAGAGATTGTTCTCGTCATACATCACCCGCACTACGGTGCGCTCGGTCGCGGGCTCGTAAGGATTGGGCGAGCGCTGCGTGAAATTGTCGATGATCGCCGCTTTCGCCCAGGCCGGATCGGAGAGATCGGCGTCGATCTTGGGCGCTTCGGAGGCATCGATGCGAACCGCCCTTACACTGGGCCGCACGAAGGGCAATGGCGATGCGGATGCACCGGCAGGCGGTGCAAGCATCAGCTCGGACGGCGGAGATGCGGGAGTGGGAGCGGGTGCGGCAAGGGCCTCGCCGCCCGCGAGCGCACAAATAAGAGCGACCGCCGGCGCAAGCGCGCCGAACGCGTTTCCTCTCCTCCGCACGCCTCCCCCCAGGTTGGCTGTTATTGACCCTGAGCCATAGTGGCCGATCAGGCTTGGCCGCGTCCATCACCTTTGTGATTCCCGGATAGCTGCGATCTGGAAATGCTCAGGGTGAGGAGAATCGTGGTCAGCTCGTTATTCAACTTCCCATTGCGAGTACGCCCGAATGGAAGCCTGGGTTGGACAGGGAGCAGACGCAAATCTCAGTGGATCAGCACGTCGCTCTGGTGGATGCCGAGCGGATCGACGTGATCGAGCGTGGTGATGAGCGTAGGCCACGGGTTCGCCGTGCCGGGGCCGTCGGGATCGAAACCTGAATAGCCGCTGGGAAACAGGGCTCGGGAGTCGGGTAACGAAGCTTTTTACTCGTTGACTTCGCTGAGCACGACGTCGTGGCCCCAGAGGCGCTCGATGTGGGGGAGCACCATGTCGCGCTGCTGGACGTTCAAGGGAACGCCGCGGTGCATGCGGTGGGTGAGAAACAGCTTGCGGTCGCCGCGCAAGTTTGCCCCGGTGACCTGAATATTCGGATCGGCTGCGCCGACATCATATTGCCGCGCCAGCGTCGAGCGCACGCGGCGGTAGCCGCCATCATTGTGGATCGCCGAAACCGTCAGCGCGGGCGCATCGGAAGCGTCGAACAGCGAAAAGAGCCGGAGATCACGCATCACCTTGGGCGACAGGAACTGCTCGATGAAGCTTTCATCGCGATAATTCGCCCAGGCATCCTTCAGCACCGGGCGCCAATCACCCGAGCCGGCGAAAGCGGGAAACCAGAGGCGATCTTCTTCCGTCGGCTGCTCGCAGATGCGCTTGATGTCCGACATCATGGCAAAGCCGAGCGCATAGGGGTTGATGCCGGAAAAGCGCGGATCGTCGAACTCGGGCTGAAAGATCACGCCCGTGTGGCTGGCGAGGAATTCGAAGATCGAGCCTTCGGTGAGAAGACCGCGATCGTACATCGTGTTCAGAATGACGTGATGAATGAAGGTGGCGGTGCCCTCGTTCATCATCTTGGTCTGACGCTGAGGATAGAAGTATTGGGCGAGATGGCGGACGATGCGCAAGAGCTCGCGCTGCCAGGATTTCAGCGACGGCGAATTCTTTTCAAGGAAGTAGAGAAGGTTTTCTTCCGGCAGCTTGGGCTCTGCCTCGAAGTCGTCCTCGTCGTCCCAGATGCGCTCGGGCGGAGGCGGCTCGACGCCGGCGGGGAGAGTGCGCCACAGCTCGCTGTAGTCCTCTTCGGCATGGGCTTCACGCTTGCGCTGCTTTTCCATCATGCGGGCGCGCGAAGGCCGCGGCGGACGGCGATAGCGGAAGACGCCCTGGTCCATCAAAGCATGCGCCGAATCGAGCAACGCTTCGACGTCGTTGTGGCCGTAGCGTTCCTCGCAGGCGGCGATGTAGCGCTTGGCGAAGGCGAGATATTCGAGAATGCTTTCGGCGTTGGTCCATTGCTGGAAGAGATAATTGTTCTTGAAGAAATGATTGTGACCGAAAGCGGCGTGGGCGATGACGATGGTCTGCATCGTCATCGAATTCTCTTCCAACAGATAGGAAATGCACGGATTGGAGTTGATCACCATCTCATAGGCGAGGCCGGTGTGACCGGCGCGGTAGAGGCCTTCCTCGCGCGCGAACAGCTTGCCGAAGGACCAGTGGTGATACATCAGCGGCATGCCCATCGCCGAATAGGCGTCGAGCATCTGCTCGGTGGAGATGATCTCGATCTGATTGGGATAGATGCTGAGCTTGAGCTCGTTCAGCGCGATGTCCTCCACGGCCTTGAAGACGCGGTCGAGCGTCTCGAAGGTCCATTCGGATTCTGTGAAGAGAGGTTGCGTCATCCTTCGAGGCTCGTGTCCCTCGCGTTGCTCGGGACACTTCGCACCTCAGGATGACGATCCGGAGCGTCAGGAGGACGGTTGGGGCTAAAGAAGTTGGTGACCAGCGCGTGCTTGGAGACTCGGGACATTGGTACCTTTGGACGCACTTGAGGTCGCTTTGCGAGCAGGTGTAGTGCCAAATAATTGCGGCGGATAAGAGCGTCCTTCTTGGCTCGCGTCCAACCCTTGAGTTGTCGCTCTTTGGCGTGAGCGTCGCGAAGGTCATCGAACCAGTCAGCCCAAACGAGAGTTACGGGTCGTCTAGCGGATGTATAGCCTTCGTATCTAGCTTCATTGTGCTCGATCACTCGGGTTTCGACATCCCGATGCGAAGTCGAGCCGACATAGTAACTGTCGTCTGAGCAACGCAGCATGTATGCCCAACCGCCCATTACGCTTCCTGTTTTTTGAAGAGTTCGTGGAAGACCGGGAAGATATCCGACGGTTTGGCGATGCGCTTGGTGACGAAGTTTTTCCACTCCTCGGCGAGGCCCCGATAGGCGCGCCACAATTCGGCGCCGGCTTCCTCGTTGGAGAACACCTCCATCTCGCGCTCGTCGAGAATCTCGATATAGGCGTAGTACTGGCAGATCGGCATGATCTCGGAGGAGAGCAGCTCGACGCAGCGCTTGGCGTCGCCCGACTGCGTGTAGCCGTCGGAGGCCTGCGCGGCATAGATATTCCAGTCCGAGGTCGTATAACGCTCGCGCTGGATCTCAAGCATCTTTTCCAGCGCGGTCGAGACGATCGTGCCGCCGGATTGGCGCGAATAGAAGAAGGTCTGCTCGTCCACTTCCTGCGCGTCGTGCGTATGCCGGATGAAGACGATGTCGACTTTCTTGTAGCGGCGCTTCAAGAAGAGATGGAGCAGCACGAAGAAGCGCTTGGCGAGATCCTTTTCGCGTTCGCCCATGGAGCCTGAAACGTCCATCAGGCAGAACATCACCGCCTGGCTGGTGGGCTCGGGCTGTTCGACGAATGCGTTGAAGCGCACGTCCAAGGGATCGATATAGGCGACCCATTTGCGCTTTGCGTTGATGCGGTCGAGCTCCGCTTTGAGCGCGAGCAGGTGCTCTGGGTCGCGATTCTTCTTCTGCTCGTAGACGGCGATCTCTTCCTCGAGCGCTTTCACATCGGCGAGCGTCGGGCGGCGCAAGGCGAGCCGTCTGCCGAAGGAATTGCGCATGGTGCGGACAAGATTGATCTGATTGGGGGCGCCCGCGGTCGTGAAGCCGGCACGGCGCCAATTGTGGGACTCCACTTCGGCCAGCGTGGTGCGGATGAGATTGGGCAACTCGAGATCCTCGAAGAAGATGTCGAGGATCTCGTCCTGGCGCATGGTGAATTCGAAATCGTCCTCGCCCTCGCCAGAGGTGGAGGCTTCCTTGCCGCGGCCGCCCTCGCCCTGCGGCGGTTTCTTGATCTGATCGCCGGGGACGAATTCCTTGTTGCCGGGCAGGACGAATTCGCGGTTGCCGCCCTTTTTCGGATCTAGGCGGAAGCGCGGCTCGCGTGTGCCTTGGGTGGAGATGCGGACTTTCCGGTCCTTGGCGACGTCGGCGACGCCGGAATCCTTGAGGCTCTTCTGCACCGCATCGCGAATTTGTGCGCGGGCGCGGCGCAGGAAGCGCTGCCGGTTGGCAAGGCTCTTGCCCTTGGGATTGAGACGGCGGTCGATGAAATACGTCATATGCTTCGAGGGCCGCTGCGCGGCCACCTCAGCATGACGTTATTGCGACGGTGCGTCATAGCCACTCCCTTCGAGGGCCGCTTCGCGGCGACCTCAGGATGACGCTGTTGCGATCGTGCGTCATGGTGAGGTGCGAGCTGCGCGGCCGCGAGACTCGAACGACTATCCCGCCTTGTTCACCCGCATATACCATTCGACCAGGCGGCGCACCTGGCGCTGGGTATAGCCGCGCGCCAGCATCCGCTTGACGAATTCATTGTGCTTGGTTTCGGTGTCGCTGTCCTTCTTGGATTCGAAGGAGATAACCGGCAGCAAGTCCTCCACCTGGCTGAACATCCGCTTCTCGATGACGTTGCGGATCTTCTCGTAGGACGTCCACGACGGATTGCGGCCGTCATTGGCCGCGCGATGACGCAGCGCGAACTTGACGACTTCGTTGCGGAAGTCCTTGGGGTTGGCGATACCGGCCGGCTTCTCGAT
>Ga0134122_10004232_pt1 | contig 10646 bp, 9 predicted proteins | sample KB302_FD_96461 | JGI IMG/M metagenome (GOLD analysis project Ga0134122, IMG submission 96461) | Terrestrial soil microbial communities without Nitrogen fertilizer from Kellogg Biological Station, Michigan, USA - KB3-0-2 | ecosystem: Environmental > Terrestrial > Soil > Unclassified ... | reverse complement strand
GCCGTCCTCAACACCTATCGCGACCAGATGGTCGTGCTGCTCGAGGAAGCCGGGGTGTCGTTCGTGCCGAGCCGGCTGGTGCCCACCCTCGGCCTCGACGAGGTGGGCCAAGTCCCGCTCTGGGTCAAGCGCTCCGACGTGCACAACACGCAGGAGGGCGACGTGACGTACGCCGACACCGCCGCCGGCGTGCACGCCGCGCTCGACGGGCTGGCCAAGCGCGGCATGCGCCAGGCCGTGCTGCAGCCGCACGTGGCCGGCGATCTCGTGAAGTTCTACGGCATCGGCGGCAATGCACGCTCCGACGGGACGCCGGCGTGGTTCCGCTGGTTCTATCACAAGAACCAGACGGTGGCCGGCCACCCGCTCGATGCCGTGAAGCTCGGCCGGGCCGTGCGGCGCGCGGCCGCGGCGCTCGGCCTCGAGGTGTACGGCGGTGACGCCATCGTCACGGCCGAGGGTCGCGTCGTGCTGATCGACGTCAACGCGTGGCCGAGCTTCGCGCTCTACCGCGACGAGGCGTCCGCGGCCATCGCCGAGCACCTGGCGCGGCGCTTCGGAGGCCACTGATGGCCGAGCGCCGTGAAGTCGGGCCGCGCTCGCGTGAGATCGTCGCGCGCGAGCACAAGCACCTGGCGCCGGGCTCGCAGTCCTTCTCGCTCCAGGCCGGCCTGGCCATGGCGCGCGGCCGCGGCTCCATCCTCATCGACGAGGACGGCAACGAGTACATCGACTTCATCGCGGGCATCGCCGTGGGCAGCATCGGCCACTGCCATCCGCATTACGTCGAGGCGCTCAAGGCCCAGGTCGAGAAGCTGACGTTCGGCAGCTTCACGACCGAGACCCGCGCGAAGTTCCTCGACCTGCTCGCCTCGGTGACGCCGACCGGCTTGACGCGCATCCAGCTCTTCTCGGGCGGGGCCGAGGCGGTGGAGGCGGGGCTGCGGCTGGCCCGGGCCAAGACCGGCAAGCACGAGGTGATCGGCTTCTGGGGCGGCTTCCACGGCAAGACGGGCGGGGTGCTCGGCCTGCTCGGCAGCGATTTCAAGCATCACCTGGGGCCCTTCCTGCCCGGCCAGCACTCGACCCCGTACGCCGACTGCTATCGCTGCCCGCTGCGGCTGAAATATCCCGACTGCGGCATCGCGTGCGCCGACTACGTGCGGGGCGTCATCAAGAACCAGACGGCGGGCGAGATCGCCGCGATCATCGTCGAGCCGATCCAGGGCACGGCCGGCAACATCGTGCCACCGCCCGGCTTCCTGCGGGCGCTCCAGGCCATCGCCAAGGACCACGGCGCCATGCTGCTGTGTGACGAGATGATCACGGGCTTCGGCCGCACGGGCCTCATGTGGGGCGCCGAGCACGACGGCGTGATCCCCGACATCATGACGGTCGGCAAGGGCGTGGGCGGCGGCTTTCCGCTGAGCGGTGTCGTCTCGAGCGACACCATCACGTCGGCCAAGCCGTGGTCGAATCCGTCCTTCAGCTCGTCCTCCTACGGCGGCAACCCGCTGGCCGCCGCGGCCGGGCTCGCCGCGCTCGAGGTCATCCTCAAGGAGGACCTCGTCACGCACGCCGAGCGCGTGGGCAAGGTGATGCTGGCGCGCCTGGAGCAGATGAAGGAGAAGCACCGCGTGGTCGGCGAGGTGCGGGGCAAGGGGTTGATGCTCGGCATCGAGCTGGTGAAGGACCGCGCGACGAAGGAGCCGCTCGCCAAGGACGTCACGCGCGCGCTCTACCAGGAGTGCCTGCGGCGCGGCCTGGTGGCCATGAGCTACGCGCCGACCATCCGCATCAATCCGCCGCTGGTCATCCGTGAGGACCAGGCGCTCGCCGGGCTCGCGATCCTCGACGAAGCCCTGGAGGTCGTGACCCGCGAGCACGGGCTTCAGTAGATGGTCCGAGGCGCCATCGTCGGCCTCGGCAACGTCGCCCTCGATGGCCACCTGCCGGGCTGGGCCGCGAGCGCGGGCGTGGAGATCGTCGCGGTCACCGACCTCGAGCGCGCGCGCCGCGACGAGGCGGCCGCCCGGCTGCCGGCCGCGCGCTGGTTCGACGACGCCGACGACCTGCTCGCCGCGCCGGGCCTGGACTTCGTGGACATCTGCACGCCGCCCTCCAGCCACGCGCCGCTGATCGAGCGCGCCCTGACGCGGGGCCTGCACGTGCTCTGCGAGAAGCCGCTGGTGCGCTCGCCCGGGGAGCTGACTCGCGTCAGCCGCCTGGCCGCCGAGAAGCGCCGTGTTCTGCACACCGTTCACAACTGGCACCACGCGCCCATCGTGCGCCGGACGGCCGAGCTGGTGCGCGACGGCGCGGTCGGCCGCGTCACCCACGTCAGCTGGCACACGCTGCGCGCGCGCCCGGCGGCCACGCGCGACGGGCAGTCCACCAACTGGCGGCTCGATCCCAGCGTCTCCGGCGGCGGCATCCTGACCGACCACGGCTGGCACGTCTTCTACGTCGTGCAGCGCTGGATCGGCGCGCGCCCCGTGGCGATCCGCGCGCGGCTGGAGAAGCGCAAGCACGCTGCGCTCGCGGTGGAGGACACTGCGACGGTGGAGCTGACGTTTCCCGAGGCGAGCGCCGAGATCCTGTTGACGTGGGCCGCCGACGAGCGGAGGAACTGGGCGGAAGTGCGCGGCACGGCCGGGACGCTGGCGCTGGAGGACGACACGCTCGTGCTGACCCGCGGCGGCGCCGCCGAGCGCTGGCCGTGCCCGCCCGCGCTGTCCAACGGCTCCACCCATCCGGACTGGTTCGCGCCGGTGGCGCGCCAGTTCGTGGCCGACATCGCCACCGGTGACGGCCGGGCCAATCTCGCCGAGGCCTCGCTCTGCGTGAGCCTCGAGAGCCTCGCGCGCGAATCGAGCGCGCAGGGCGGGGACACGCTGAAAGTGGACCCGCTCTGAGCGCCGAGGCCGTCCTCGTCGTCCTGCCGCCCCCCGCCGGCGCCGAGCGCGGGATCACCTCGCTGCGGGTGGCCGGCCTCACGCTGCTGCGCCGCCTGGCCCTGGCCGCCGCCTCGGCGAGCTACGCGCGCGTGCTCGTCGCCGATGCGGCCGGGGACCGCGCGATGCTGGCGGGCACGGCGGCGTCCACCCTGGCCTCGGCGCCGGCGCCGTCCTCGGCGTGGTATCGCGTCGTGGTGGTGCCGGCCAACGTCGTGCCGCAGAAGCGCTGGCTGCGCGGCCTCCAAGAGTTGCCGCTGGAGCGCGACACGCTCTACGCCGAGCCCATCCTCGGTGTCGGCGTCGTGGAGACGCAGCGGCTCGACGCCGTGGTGGGGGCCGCGCGCGGCGACGGCGGCGCCGACGTGCTGGAGCGGCTGCGCAAGGTGTTCGAGTCGCGCGCGCTGGCGCCGGATCCCACCGGCGCCATGGCCGTGCGCGATGGCGGCGACCGGCGCGCCGCCGAGCGGTGGCTGTACCGCAGTCTCATCAAGCAGAACGAAGGCTTCATGTCGCGCCACTTCGAGCGCAAGCTCTCGATGGCGGTGACGCGGCGGCTCGTCGACACCGGGGCCACGCCCAACATGATGACCGTGGTCAGCGTGGCCATCGGCCTCGCCGGCGCCGCCTGCTTCCTCTCGGCGGCGCCGGCCTGGCAGCTCACCGGCGCGCTGCTCTTCCTCGCCCACTCGATCCTCGACGGCTGCGACGGTGAGCTGGCCCGCCTGAAGTTCCTGGAGTCGCGCCACGGCGCGGTGCTGGACTTCTGGGGCGACAACATCGTGCACTTCGCCGTGTTTTCCTGCATCGCGATCGGCTGGGCGCTGCACACGCACTCGGCGTTTCCGCTCGTGGTGGGCGGCGTGGCGGTGGCCTCGGCCGCCGGCACGGCGGCGTTCATGTTCACGCGGTTCGTCGAGGACCGCGCGACGACCGGCACGTGGGCCTCCCGGCTCATCGGCGCGATGTCGCACCGGGACTTCATCTATATCGTCGTCCTGCTCTCCGCCTTCGGCCGCGCCCACTGGTTTCTCGTGGCGACCGCCGTCGGCACGCCGCTGTTCCTGATCCTGGCGCTGCTGTTCCTGAGGACCGATGGCCGCGTTTCTTGACGTGATCCTGCGCGGCCTGGCCCTCGCCGGCCAGGCCGTGGCGATCGGCGGCGTGCTCTTCGTCCTGCTTGTCCATCGCGGCCTGGCGACCCCGCGGCGCGTGTGGACCGTGGTCGCCGCCGGCGCCGCCGTGGTCGTCGCCGCCCAGGCCCTGGCGCTGCTGATCGTCACCGTCGAGCTCGACGGACACACCGCCGTCCTGGGCGCGCTGGCCGCGACGCAGTACTTCCGCGCGACGGTGGGCCGCATGCTGGCCGCGGCGGTGATCGTGATCGGCGCGCTCTCCGTGCGGAACGCGCCGCGCCCGGGCACGTGGTGGCCCCTCTTGCTGGGCGCGGTGACGGCGCTCGTGGTCAGTGCGGCGTGGACGAGCCACGCGGCCGCGCGCCTCGAGGGACGCGGCCTCCTGCTGCTGCTCGACGCCCTCCATCAGCTCGCCGCGGCGGCGTGGATCGGCGGCCTGTTCCACCTGATCGTCACCGCGCTGCGCCGCGACCCCGTCGCGCCCGCGGTGCTGCTGCGCCGGTTCTCCACGCTGGCCCTGGTGGCGGTGGGGACGCTGCTGGCCGCCGGCATCGGCCTCACGCTCGGCTACGTGGACAGCGCGCGCGGGATGGTGGGGACCGCGTACGGTCTCATGGTCATGACGAAGGCCGTGATGCTCGGCCTCCTGCTCGTCTTCGGCGCGGTCAACTTCTTCGTCGTGCGCCGGCTGCCGTCCGATGATCGGGCCGCGCCGCTGCGGCTGCGGCGCTACGTGGAGGTCGAGTTCGGTCTCGGGCTCACGGTGCTGTTCGCGGCGGCGTCGCTGACGTCGCTGCCGCCCGCCATCGACGTGGTGGCGGATCGGGCGACGCCCGCCGAGGTCATCTCGCGCTTCGTGCCCCGGCTGCCGCGGCTGTCGTCACCGCCCATCGAGGCGCTGCCGATCAACGACAAGGACGCGCCCCGCACCGACGAGGACCGCGCGTGGTCCGAGTTCAACCACCACATCTCCGGCATGTTCGTGCTGGCCATGGGCCTGCTCGGGCTGCTGCAGGCGACCGGTCGCGTGCGCTGGGCCCGCCACTGGCCGCTCGTCTTCCTCGGCCTGGCCGCCTTCATGATGGTGCGCAACGATCCGGGCGCGTGGCCGCTCGGCCCGCAGGGCTTCTGGGCCGGCATGCGGGACCCCTCCGTGCTGCAGCACCGCACGTTCGTCTTGCTGGTGATGATCTTCGGCCTCTTCGAGTGGATGGTGCGCAGCGGCCGGCTGCGGGCGCCGCGCGCGGCGCTGCTCTTCCCGCTGCTGTGCGCCGTCGGCGGCGGGCTGCTGCTCACGCACTCGCATGCCAGCCTCAACCTCAAAACCGAGTTCCTCACCGAGGTCACCCACGCGCCGCTCGGCGTGCTCGGCGTGCTGGTCGGCTGGGGGCGCTGGCTCGAGCTGCGCCTGGCCGCGCCGGAGGACCGCCTGCCCGGCCGCCTGTCCGCCTGCGCGATGGCGGTGATCGGCGTCCTGCTGCTGCTCTACCGCGAGAGCTGAGCCGCGGGCGCGCGTGAAGCTGCTCCGCGTCCTCCTGCTGCTGGTGGGCCTGGGCTTCCTGGTCGCGCTCGTCCTCGAGAACGATCCGGCCGCGGTGTTCGACTCGGTGACGCGCCTGTCGTGGCGGCTCCTCGTGATCCTGGCGTTCCCGATGTGCCTGGTGATGGCGCTCGACGCGCTCGGCTGGCGCTACGCGTTCCTGCACGACCGCGTGCCCTTCGCCCCGCTGCTGGCCACGCGCCTGGCCGGCGAGGCCTTCAACATCGTCACGCCGACCGCCGCGCTTGGCGGCGAGGTGGTGAAGGCGTGGCTCCTGCGCGACCGCGTGCCGCTCGAGGAGAGCGTGCCCTCGGTCATCATCGCCAAGACCACCATCACCATCGCGCAGGGGATCTTCCTGCTCCTCGGCGTCGCGCTGGCGGTGGTGACGCTGGGCGGCAGCCGTCTGCTGCTCGCCATGGAGTGGCTGGCGGCGCTGGAAGTCATCGCCCTGGCCCTCTTCATCCTGATGCAGACGCGCGGGCTGGTGGGCTGGGGCGCGCGCCTGCTGGACCGCCTCGGCATCCGGCGCCTGAGCGCCAGCGGCACCGCCGCCCGCGTCGACGCCGCGCTCGCCGACTTCTATCGCCGCGAGCCCCGCCGCCTGGCGCTCTCGATCCTCTTCCACCTGGCTGCTTGGCTCCTCGGCGTGGTGGAGACGTGGCTGATCCTGTGGTTCCTCGGCATCCCGGTCTCGCTGGCCACGGCGACGGTGATCGAGGCCTTCGGCACCGGCATCCGCTTCGCGACGTTCCTGATCCCCGGCAGCCTCGGCGCCCAGGAAGGCGGCTACGTGATGACGTTCGTCGCCCTCGGCCTCACGGGCGCCGACGGCGTCACCTTCGGGCTCGTCCGCCGCTTTCGCGAGCTGGTGTGGGTGGGCATCGGCCTGGCGCTCTTCGCGGCCATGCGCCGCGGGCCGGTCGTCGCCGCCACTGGACCCTGACGCGGGCCTCGCCGACCCCATTCTTCCGCAGAAGAATCCCGGCGGCTGAACGATCGGCCACAAGCGTCATGAGGCCCCGAAGCGCGTGGTATCGTTTCGCGCAGAACGATGACTGAACGCAGCTGGCGATTGCTGGTCACCGAGCCCACCGATGGCGCCACCAACATGGCCGTCGACGAGGCGGTGTGGCGCGGGCGGCAGGCGGGGACGTCGCCGCCGACGCTGCGGTTCTTTGCGTGGGCGCCGCCGACGGTGTCGCTGGGGTATGGGCAGCCGCTCGGGCGCGACGTCGACGTCGAGGCCTGTCGCGCGCTCGGCGTCGGGCTCGTGCGGCGGCCCACGGGCGGCAGCGCGATCTACCACGACGGTCCGGAGCGCGAGCTGACCTACAGCGTGCTGGCGACGGCCGGCGATCTCGGCATCGGGCCCGACCTGCTCGAGACCTACCAGTGGATCGGGCGCGCGCTGCTGCGCGGGCTGCAGGCGCTAGGCGCGCCGGCCGAGCTCGTGCCCGAGCGGCCGCCGGCCGGACCGGTGCCGGCGTTCTGTTTTGCGCGCACGGGCGTGTTCGAGATCGAGGCGGGCGGCAGGAAGCTCGTGGGCAGCGCGCAGCGGCGGCAGGGGGATTCGTTTCTTCAGCACGGCGCCGTGCTGCTCGGCGTGGACGAGCCGCGGCTGCGCGCGCTGTTCCCGACGACGCGCGATCCGCTCTCCACGCTGACCACGCTGGAGGCGGCGCTCGGCCGCCGGCCGTCCTTCGACGACGTCGCGGCGGCGCTCGGCGAGGCCTTCGAGCGTGAGCACGGGCTCGAGCTGCGGCCCGGCGGACTCAGCGCCGAAGAGACGGCGCGGGTCGATCGGCTCGTGGACGAGCGCTACGCGAGCCCGGAGTGGCTCGCCGCCTCGGTATGAGACAGCACGCGCCCGCGCAGAGGAGCGCCACGGCTTCGCCGGGGCGCTCCGAACGCTTGGGGGTCTGGGGGCCATGTCGGGGCCCCCAGCCATGACGGACGGGCGGGAGTATCCGAGCGTCCCGCGCGTCGGCGTGGGCGCCGTCGTGCTCGACAACGGGCGCGTGCTCCTCGTGCGCCGGGGCAAACCGCCCCTGATGGGCAAGTGGAGCCTGCCCGGCGGCATGGTGGAGCTGGGCGAGACGACGCGCGAGGCGATCCGCCGCGAGGTGGCCGAGGAGTGCGGGCTCGAGATCCGCGTGGGCGAGGTGGCCGGCATCCTCGACCGCGTCGTGCGCGATGCCGAGGGGCGTATTCGTTATCATTGGGTGCTCGTCGATTATGTCGCGTTCCTCGAGTCGGGCACGCTGTGCGCGGCGAGCGACGCGGACGAGGCGCAGTGGGTGGACGTGGACGACGTGGAGCGACTCGACACGACCGACGGACTCATGGACATGATCCGCCGCGCGGTGGCGGTCGCAGAGGGGCGAGTGCGATGAACGTGAGCGTGGTGGGACAGGCGGTGAGCGCGGTGGCCGCCGACGCCGTCGTGGTGGGCGTCTACGCCGACGACAAGAAGCTGCGCGAGCCGGCCGCGCGCCTGGATGCGGCGAGCGGCGGTGCGCTGGCCGACGTGCTGCAGGCCGAGAAATTCCAGGGCAAGGTCGGCAGCGTCACGCACCTGCACACCAACGGCAAGATGCCGTCCAAGCGCGTGGTCGTCGTGGGCCTCGGCCGCCGCGCCGATACCATCGCGGAAGTCCTGCGGCGCGCCGCCGCGGCCGGTCTCCGGCGCGCGCGCGACCTCGGCGCCCGCAGCGTGGCCATCGAGGTGCTCGGCGACCGGCTGTCCGCGCGTCAGCGCGCGCAGGCCATCGTCGAGGGCGGCATCCTCGGCACGTACACGTTCGACCGGTACAAGCGAGAGAAGAGCGACAAGCTGGTGGAGACGCTGCAGGTGGCCGAGCCCGATGGCCGCCAGCGCCGCGACGCGACCGAGGGCGCGCGCCGCGGGGAGATCTTCGCCCAGGCCACGTGGCTCGCGCGCGACCTCGTCAACGCGCCGGCCAACGACGTGAACCCCACGCACCTGGCGAAGGTCGCGCAGGACATCGCCAAGGCCGGCGGTGTCCGCGCGGAGATCCTCGACCGCGCCGACTGCCAGAAGCTCGGCATGGGTATGTTCCTGGGCGTGGCGGCCGGCAGCGAGCAGCCGCCGAAGTTCATCCACCTCTCCTACGTGCCCTCCGGCCGCAAGCGCCGGAAGGTGGCCGTCATCGGCAAGGGGATCACGTTCGACTCGGGCGGCCTCGACCTCAAGTCGGCCGAGGGCATGCTGCGGATGAAGGACGACATGTCGGGCGCCGCCGCCGTGCTCGGGATCATGCGCGCGCTGCCGGCGCTCAAGCCCGCGGTGGAGGTCCACGGCCTCATCGCGGCCACCGAGAACATGCCCTCGGGCGCGGCCATCCGGCCGGGCGACGTGCTGCGCGCGATGAACGGCACCACGGTGGAGATCGGCAACACCGACGCCGAGGGCCGGCTGACGCTCGGCGACGCCATCTGCTACGCCTCGCAGAAGCTCGACTGCGACGAGATCGTCGACATGGCCACGCTGACCGGTGCCTGCGTCGTCGCCCTGGGGCCGCTCGTGTCCGGACTCTTCTCCAACAACCAGGCGCTCGCCGACCGGCTGCTGACTGCCGCCGAGGCGGCCGGCGAGCGCGTGTGGCAGCTGCCGCTGGTGGACGAGTACCGCGAGAACCTCAAGAGCGACGTGGCCGACATGAACAACGTCGGCCCGCGCGGCGGCGGCGCCATCACGGCCGGACTCTTCCTCAAGGAGTTCGCGGGCGAGCGGCCCTGGGCCCACTTCGACATCGCCGGCCCCGCCTTCGTGGAGAAGGACATGCCACTGAGCCCCAAAGGCGGCACCGGCTGCGCGGTCCGCACGATCCTCACGTTCCTCCTCGACGCCGGGAAGTAATGCCCGGCGGCGTCGATCTGCACTCGCACACGACCGCCTCCGACGGGGCGCTGTCGCCGCGCGAGCTCGTGAAGCTGGCGGCCAAGCACGGCGTGCGCGTGCTGGCGGTGACCGACCACGACTCCGTGTCGGGGCTGCCCGACGCGATCGACGAGGCCGCCAAGCACGGCATCGAGATCGTGCCCGGTCTCGAGATCAACTGCGACGTCGAGGGCGCGGAGATTCACGTGCTCGGCTACTGCGTGGACTGGCAGGCGGAATGGTTCGAGGCCTTCCTCATCGAGCAGCGCGTCGAGCGGACGGGGCGCGTGCATCGCATCGTCGAGCGGCTGGGCGAGCTCGGGCTGCCGCTGACGGCCGACGAGGTGTTCGCCTTCTGCAAGGAGGGCTCGCCGGGGCGTCCGCACGTCGCGCAGGCCATGATCAAGCGCGGCTACGTCAAGTCCGTCCGCGAGGCCTTCGACCGCTACCTGCGCTCGGGCGGTCCCGCCAACGTTCCGCGCCGCCGTCTCACGCCGGCGGAGGCCGTTGCCGTCATCCGCCGCGCCCGCGGCGTGCCCGTGTTCGCGCATCCGGGCCTGGCCGATCGCGACGCGATGATCCCCGAGCTGGTGCAGGCCGGCCTGGCCGGGATCGAGACGTTCTATCCCGAGCACTCGGCCGGCCAGATCGAGGCCTATCGCGCCATCTGCCGCGCGCATGACCTCGTGGCCACCGGCGGCTCCGACTACCACGGCTCCCACACCGGTCGCGCCAACACGCTCGGCTTCCCTCACGTTCCCATGGACGTATGGCACGCGCTGCGAGAACGCGCGCGAGATCTTCGCGCGGCGGAGCCACCGCCTTCTCGCGCAGGCCACCCACGTCGTGAGGCGGGCTAGCGGTACCCGCTACACATATCAACATCCAGATCTTCGGGTTCAAGGACTGCCAGAACACGCGCAAGGCCCAGCGCTTCTTTGCCGAGCGGCGCATTCCCATCCACTTCGTCGACCTCGACGAGCGGCCGGCGGCCAAGGGCGAGCTGCGACGGTTCGCCGAACGCTTCGGCCCCGCCACGCTGATCGACCGCGAGGGCGCACGCTTCAAGGCGCTCGGCCTGCGCGTGGCCGGTGATTCGCCGCAGCGGCTGC
>Ga0134122_10004231_pt1 | contig 10647 bp, 11 predicted proteins | sample KB302_FD_96461 | JGI IMG/M metagenome (GOLD analysis project Ga0134122, IMG submission 96461) | Terrestrial soil microbial communities without Nitrogen fertilizer from Kellogg Biological Station, Michigan, USA - KB3-0-2 | ecosystem: Environmental > Terrestrial > Soil > Unclassified ... | reverse complement strand
GCGCACAAGCGAAAAAGCCGTTGAATCTGGTGCGCACCATCATCAATGCTGCCGCCCATGACCGTACTTCGTATTTCTCTCGCATGCCTCCTGGCCGCATTGCTCGCCGCCTGCGGCCGCGTCGAGTTCGAATGGCAGGGACCAACGGACAATTTTCGAGCCCTCGACGCCAACAAGGATGGCGACGTGGATCGCGTCCAGTGGGAACAGAGCCACGGAGCGGTCTTCGAAGCATCGCTGGGATTTCGTCATGCCGATTGCGACTCCGACGGGCGCATGAGCTGGCACGAATACTTCGAGGGCTACATGCACCTGAAGCACTGCCCGGGGCGCTACCTGTACGAGCCGCCGCCACCTCCACCGCCCGCCGACGGCAGCTACGGCGCGGTTGCCTATCACGCAGACAACGGCGAGCCCGACAACTGGCAGCAAGGAACGCTGCTGCTCCGCCCGGAGGAAAATCTGCAGATATACGAGCGCACGCCGCAAGGACCCGACGTGCCGACACTGCTGCGGCCCAGACTTCACCCGCCACCGGCGCGTTACTCCGAAAAAGATCTTCCACCCGCGGCGTTGCAGCGCCTGCGTTTCACGAGCAGCGAACTCGCCGATACCGTTCTCGTGTCGCACTACGATCCCGCGGAGAAGATTTCAGGCAACGAATTTCGGGCGCCCTATCCCCACCTGAATTGCGACATCGGCAACGACAACAGCCACGTGCGCATCACGATGGTGGACGTCGAGGTCGTCTGGCATGTTGCCGCGCACGAGTCCCGCGAACGCTGGCTCAAGCCGGTATGGATCGAACCCGGGAGCGCACAGCGCCTCGATGTCTGGTTCGGCGGTCCCATCGAGGCCGCAGAGTGCCGCCTGCTGAACGCCCGGGGACAAATTCTTCGCGGCTCCGACAAATTCTGACAAAAGGTCGAGGCATTTGGCGCCAACGCGCCTTCGCAGACCTGTTCGAATACCTGTCCAACCAGCGAGGGATTCGATGCAGGCGGCAAGCACCAGGTCAGAAGCGCGGCTCTTGTGGACCGGCGGGTGGGATTCAACCTTTCGACTGCTGCAATTGCTGCTGGTGGAGCGCCGCGGTGTCCAGCCGTACTACATCATCGATCGCGCGCAGTACCGCCCGGCGGTCCCCGCCGAGCGGCACGCGATGGAACTCATTCGGGAGTGGGTCACGGGGCTGTATCCGGACGCGGCCGCGGGCCTGCGGCCAACCATCGAATGTCCATTTCACGACATCGCCCCCAACCCGCGGATCACGAGCGCGTACGAGCGGAGCCTGAAGTCCGGCTTCATCGGCGGCCAGTACGAATGGCTGGCGCGCTTCTGCGCGCAACACGGCATCGACGACATGGAGTTGGCGATACATCGCGACGACAAGGCGCGCGAGCTCATCGAGGACCTGATCGACACCTCACGCACGCGTCTCGATCCGCGTTTCGCCGGCGACGGCCGCTACGAGCTTTTCAGATATTTCCGCTTTCCACTGTTCGACATGTCCAAGCTGGAGATGCGCGACGAAGCCCGCCGCGCCGGTTTCGAGGAAATCATGGCGTACACCTGGTTCTGCCACCGACCGATCAATGGCGAGCCCTGTGGCGTGTGCAATCCCTGCGTCTACACCATCCAGGAGGGCCTGGCAGAGCGCATTTCCGCGCGCGGCATGCGACGCTACCGATATCGCGTCCTGCCGAGGCTGCGCAGCGCGCTCACGCGGCAGACGGGCCTGTACCTCGCGGCGCGCTCTTTGTATCGGCGCATGCGCAGCTGATCCTCACACGCCCTCGATCTCGCGTTTCAGGTCCCTGGCCCAGTCGCGCAGCGCGTTCTTGGCGTGTCCGTATTCCTTCAGGCCGCCGATGATCTCGTACACGTGTCCCTTCTGCCGATGCTCGACCGTCGCCACCGGCTCGGGCCTGGCGCCCTCGTAGAAGCGCGCTTCGAAGGCGATGCTGCCGCGGTCGACGGGCACATGGATCAGCAGCGTGCTGACCGCATTCAGACCCACCTTCGAGCCGTCGAGCTCGCGCACGGTGATGTCGACGCGCAGGACGCCAGCGTCGTTTTCCGAGGTGGACATCGTCGACAGCACCGGCACCAGCGCCTCGTAGAACTCGCGTTCCAACGCGTGGCGGTCCGTGTCCGAGAGCGACTTTTCGGCCCCGGGATCGATACGCACCTCGCCGATGACGGCCGCGCGGTATCGCGACAGGTTGGGGGCTGGGGTCACGGCGGGTTTCGGCGCGCTGGCGCAGCCGCCGAGGGCCACGACCGCCACGGCCAGGGCCAATCCGTAGAATCGCTTCAACATCTTCATTCCTCATTCGTGTTCGGGTGAGGAACAGATTAGTGAGGGACGCCGGGCAAGTAGTCTCGGGACGGTCCGGTTTCGGTCTGGATTCAGCTAACATGCCGGCAGTTTCACCGGGGGGAACGGCATGAATGTCAGGACACTCTGCGCGACTCTCGCGCTTTGCACCGCGCTTGCTGCCGGCATGCCGGCCACCGCGGCTCCGACCAGCAGCGCGCTTCTGGAAACCTACGTCACGACTTTGTTCGACAACTGCGTGAAGGCGGTCCAGACGCGCGCCCAAGTCGATCCAGCCTCGCTCAAGGCGGCGTACGTACCGGACCGCGCACGGGGGCCCAAAGATCTCAAGGCGGCCAAGGGCGGGAGATTTTCCCTGAGCCTCAATGCGGGGAAATATGAACCGTGCATGTTCACGGCGCAGAACGGCGCCGTGGACAATCGCGCCATCGCCAAACTGCTGCGCCAGAAACTGGACGCCGCGCACGCCATGAACGACGACCCCTCACGCATCAAGGGCGGTGAATCATGGCTGGTCCCCGCGGCGCAAGGCCTCAAGATCCGCGCGCGCGTCACGCTTGAAAGCGTGTGGAACGACGAGTTCCTGGTGATTCATTTCCTCGACGCGATGGCACAGGCGCCGCAGCCCGTGCCGCCGACACCGCCGCCCGGGGCTCCGCCCCGCTGAGTCCCGCAAACAAAAACGCGCGGGTCCTTGCGGGCCCGCGCGTTCGTTTTCGTTCAGCAGATCAGCTGACGCGAATGGGCAGGAACAGCTGGTTGCCGTCGCGCTCGAGCAGGATGGCGACGGTCTTGGACCCGTTCGCGGTGGCGCTGCGCAACTCGGCGATGGACTTCACCACCTTGCCGTTCACGCCGAGGATGACGTCGCCGGGACGCACGCCCGCCTGGGCCGCCGGACCGTCGACGTCCTCGACCAGTAGATAGCCTTGCGTGGAGGCGCTCTTGCGTTCCTCCGGAGCCAGCGGGCGCACGGACAATCCGAGCTTGTCGGCCTTGGCCGGTTCCTGCTGCTGCTGGTTCGAGACCTTCTGCACCTCTTCCTTGAATTCATCGACACGCACGGTGAGCAACTTGCTGCCGTGATCGCGCCACACTTCGACCTTGACGTCGTTGCCCGGCTTGACCGCCGAGATCACCGAGGGCAACTGCGTGGACCGCTCCACGGTCTTGCCGTCGACGCTCAGGATCACGTCGCCCGGCTTCACGCCCGCCTTCTCGGCCGGCCCGCCTTCGATGACCTGGCTCACCAGGGCGCCGCGCGGGCGGTCGAGCTGGAAGGAATCCGCGAGCTGCGCATTCACTTCCTGGATCTGCACGCCGATGCGGCCACGCGTGACCTTGCCGGTGCTCACCAGCTGCGTGCGCACGTTGTTGGCGACGTCGATCGGAATCGCGAATGAGATGCCCATGTAGCCGCCGCTGCGGCTGTAGATCTGCGAGTTGATACCGACCACTTCACCGCTCAGGTTGAACAGCGGTCCACCGGAGTTGCCGGGGTTCACGGCGACGTCGGTCTGGATGAACTGCACCAGCCCGTCTTCACCGGGCATGGGGCGTCCGACTGCGCTGACTATACCGGCGGTCACGCTGTTCTCGAAGGAGAACGGCGAGCCAATGGCGAGCACCCATTCACCGGCGCGCAGCTTGGCGGGGTCGCCGATACGCACGACCGGAAGATTCCTGGCTTCGATCTTGAGCACCGCCACGTCGGTGCGGCGGTCGATGCCGATGACCTTGGCCGTGTATTCGCGGCGGTCGGTCATGCGCACCGAGACGTCGTCTGCATCGGCGACCACGTGCGCGTTGGTGAGGATGTAGCCGTCTGGACTCACGATGAAGCCGGAACCCTCGCCCATGCGCTGCGGAACCTCATAACCGCGCCGGCCGCCCTGGCCCTGGTCGGGCGCGGGCATGCCAAAGCGTCGGAAGAATTCCTGTATGGGATCGTCGCTCGAATCCGAATCGGAATCGGAGGACTGGTTGCGAACGCGGTGCGCCTTTTCGAGCACCGAGACGTTCACGACCGCGGGACCGACCTGCTCGACGAGTGTCGCGAAATCCGGGAGCGCGCGGCCGTTCAGCGTCCCGACGGTCGCGGGAGCGGTGGGAACCTGTGTGGGAGCCGCCACGGTACTCGCGGCGTTTTCAACCTGGGCCTGCGGGCCCGCGGAACTCTCGAGTGAGCACGCGCCGACAGCGACCACCAGCGTGGCAATGAGCCCAAAGCGTCTCGCAACGTAAAGCGACATATCGGCGAAACCTCGTGATTGATGAGACGACGTGAAATCAGACCGGCCCGAAAACGCGAAGTTCAGCAGCGGCGAAGCCATGCGGATCTCCTTCAGGGCTGCTTGCGGCGTCTGCCGAAGTATGCACCGGCCAGGCCAAAAACAAGTGCCAAACAGACGGCCGGCCAGTTGCCGGTGCGCGCGTAGGGCGTGATTCCCATGCGCGGCTGTACCCTGGCACGCATTACGTTTGCTTCATATTCCGGGGCCTTGGACACGAGCTCGCCCTGCGACCCGATAACCGCGGAAACGCCGTCGTTGGCCGCGCGCACCATGGGCCGGCCGGTCTCCATGGCGCGCAGCCGGCTGATCTGCAGGTGCTGGTAGCGGGCAGTCGAACGGCCGAACCAGGAATCGTTCGTGACGTTTGCGAGCATGGTCGCGCGGTCCATGACGGGCAATAGTGTCGACCCGTAGGCGTCCTCGTAACACACCCCCGCCGCGATTTTCTGGCCACTCGCCGACAGCGGCTCTTGCTGCGCCGCGCCGCGATTGAAATCCGAGTACGGCAAGTCCCTGAGCTTCAGCCAGGTGCGTACGAATGATGGCACCGGGACAAACTCCACGAACGGCACCAGGTGATGCTTGTCGTGCCACTCGATGCCGGTGGTGGCGCGGTCCATGGCCAGCACCGAATTGTAGTAATCGTCTTCGCCGGTGACCGGATCGGGCTCGGCGCGCAGCGTGCCGACGATCAGGGCCGAGCCGCGCGCACTCGCCTCCTGGTATATTTCGCGGTACAGGTTGACGTGGTAGTTAGCCAGATCGGGAATGGCCGACTCCGGCCAGAAGATGATGTCGGCGCCGTATGCCTCGCGCGTGCGCGTCTGGTAGAGCGCGACGATTTCGTCGACATTGCCTGTCCACTTCTTGTCCTGCGGCACCGCGCCCTGGACCACGGCCACTTCGATCGGACCGCCGAAGGGTTGGGTCCACTCGATTCCACGCAGGCTGAACGCCACCGCCCAGATGATCACGAAAGTCGCGCCCGCGACGATTCGTTCGCGAGACGTACCCTGCAGCAGCGTCACCAGCACGCCGGCCATCACCAGCGTGAGCAGTCCGAGTCCGTATTGCCCGATGACCGGGGCCAGCGCGCCTAACCAGTTGTCGGTGTGGGCGTAGCCCAGCGACAGCCAACCGAAACCCGACAGGAACCAGCCACGCCACCATTCGACCAGCAACCATGCGCCGGGAATGCCGACCAGCCAGCGCAATGCACCACGCGGCGGCAGGAATTTCGCCACCGCCCAGCCGAGCAGCGCGTGATAGGCGCCCATGATCGCCGCGAGACCCAGCATGAGGAACAGCGCGAGCGGAATCGGCGCGTGCCCGATGAGACGCAGGCTGATGTACAGCCAGTACGTGCCCGCGGCGAAGGTGCCGAAGTTGAACCAGAAACCGAGCACCGCGGCGCGCCGCGGCGTGGCGCCGTCCCACAGCCAGATGAGCAGCGCCGGCACCACCACGGCCACCGGCCACCATTCGAAGGGCGCGAAACTCACCGGCAGCGAAGCACCCGCGACGAGCGCAACCGCGCTGCCGACGTAACGGCGTTGCAGGATTTCGCGGATGTGCACTTTACGGCCGGTCTTCCGGCGGCACGATGTCGCGCGGCGCGGTGAGCCGCAGAGTGTCGATGCGCCGGCGGTCGAACCGCATGACCTTCACTTCGCAGCCGGCGAGCTGCAGCGTTTCGCCGCGCCTCGGCAACCGGCCGAGCTGTTTCATCACGAGCCCGGCGACGGTGTCGAACTCGTCATCGGACAGCTCGGTCTGGAAGTACTCGTTGAATTCGTCGATCGGGGTCTGGCCGCGCACCACGTACTGGCGGTCGCCGTCCTTGCGGATGTTCACGTCCTCGTCGACGTCGTGTTCGTCGTCGATGTCACCGACGATCTGCTCGATGACGTCCTCGATGGTCACGATGCCGGCGATGCCACCGTATTCGTCGGCGACGATGGCCATGTGCACGCGCGAGCGGCGGAATTCGCGCAACAACACGTTGAGGCGCTTCGATTCCGGCACGAACACCGGAGTGCGCATGAATTCCTTGATGTCGAAATCGGCGGCATCGCCCTTCCCGGCCCTTTCCTTGCCGGAATGGGCCGCGAGCCGCAACAGGTCCTTGGCGAGCAGGATGCCGACCACCTTCTCACGATCCTCGTCCAGCACCGGGAAACGCGAATGGCCGCTGTCGATGACGGTCTTCAGCAGCAACTGCGGATCGTCGTCGCGATTGAGCACCGTCATCTGCGCGCGCGGCACCATGATGTCGCGCACCTGGATGTCGCCCACCGTGAGCACACCCTCGAGCATGGGCAGGGCGTCGCCCTCGACCACGCCGCGCAGTGTCGCTTCGCGCAGGTACTCGATGACCTCGCCGCGGTCCTGCACTTCACCGGTCATCTTGCGCGACAGTTTGCGCAGCCAGCGGCCGCTGGCGCCGGTGTCGCGGTCTTTGTTTTCCTTGGCGCTCATGTGTAGGGATTCCCGATGCCGAAGGTCTTGAGCACGGCGATCTCGCGCCGCTCCATCCGCATGCGTTCGCGCTCGCCGCGTTCGTGGTCGTAGCCGGCGAGATGCAGCGTGCCGTGGATCACCAAGTGCGCCCAGTGGGACGCGACGGCCTTGCCGTCGCGCTCGGCCTCGCGCCGTACCAGATCGGCGCAGACCACGAGATCACCGAGCAGCAACTGTCTAACGCGCCGAATCCCGCGCGCACCGCGGTTCGCGGGAATTTTCGGCGCGGGAAACGACAACACGTTGGTGGGCTTGTCCTTGCCGCGCCAGAGCCTGTTCAGCTTGCGGCTCTCCGCGGGACCGACGACGCGCACGGCGATTTCGCGATTCGCGCCGCGACGGCCCAATGCCGCCGCCGCCCAGCGATTCATGCGCGCACGATCGGGAGTCCAGGCACGGGTGCCACGCGCGAGCTCCAGCTTGAGGCCGCGCGCGTTCACGACCCGTCCGGAGGCGTGTGCGCCTCGTAGGCCTTGACGATGCGCTGCACGAGCGGATGACGCACCACGTCGGCGGCGTCGAAGAACGTGAACGCCACGCCATCGGTGTTGCGCAGGATGTTGACGACGTGTTTGAGCCCCGAGAGTTTGCCCGCGGGCAGATCGGTTTGCGTGACGTCGCCCGTGACCACGGCCTTCGAGCCGAAGCCGATGCGTGTCAGGAACATCTTCATCTGCTCGGGCGTGGTGTTCTGCGCCTCGTCGAGGATGATGAAGGAGTCGTTGAGAGAGCGGCCGCGCATGAAGGCCAGCGGCGCGACCTCGATCACGTTGCGCTCGATGTAGCGCGCCACGCGGTCGAAACCCAGCATTTCGTACAGCGCGTCGTACATCGGGCGCAGGTAGGGATCCACCTTCTGCGTGAGATCGCCGGGCAGGAAGCCGAGACGCTCGCCCGCCTCGACCGCGGGTCTCACCAGGATGATGCGGCGGATCTTGTCGGCCTGCAGCGCTTCGACCGCGCAGGCCACCGCGAGATAGGTCTTGCCGGTGCCCGCCGGGCCGATGCCGAAGCTCAGGTCTCGACTATGGATGTTCGCCAGGTAGTCACGCTGGTTGCGGCCACGCGCGCGGATCGTGCCGCGCAACACGCGCACCGACCCGCCGTCGGCCGGCTCATCGGGCGACAGCGCGCCGGGCATGTCGCGCGAATCGCGCAGCGCCAGGTGCACGCGTTCGAGCGAGATGTCCTCGCGGCTCGACACCTCGAACAGGTCGCGCACCAGGTCTTCGGCGGCATGCGCGCGCTGGCCCGCGATGCGGAAATTCGCGCCGCGGCGTTTCACCGAGACGCCCATGCGGTCCTCGATGAGGCGCAGGTTCTCGTCGAGCGGACCGCACAGATTCGCCAGCCGCGTGTTGTCGGACGGTACGAGATCGAATTCGCGGGCGGGTTCGACTGGAGCGGGCGACGACATGTCTAACTATTTACCGCGAGCCGCGGACCTGCGGCGGCCGCGTCGCGCGTCAGCGCGCCGTCGGACAACCGGCCGCGCAGCGATTGCGGCCGCGCTTCGACGATGACCACGTCGACGAACCGGCCGATGAGGCTGGCGGGTCCCGCGAAGTTCACCCAGCGGTTGTTCTCGGTGCGGCCGGCGAGCTCCTGCTTGTCCTTCTTCGACGGACGTTCGACCAGCACGCGTTGCAAACTGCCCACCATGGATTCGCTGATGGCGCGCGCCTGTTCGTTGAGCTGTGTCTGCAGGCGCATGAGGCGCTGCTGCTTGGTCTCATGCGTCACGTCATCGGGCAGCGACGCGGCGGGTGTTCCCGGACGCTGGCTGTAGATGAAAGAGAAAGACTGGTCGAAATTCGCCTCGCGCACGAGTTTCAGTGTGGCCTCGAAGTCGCGTTCCGTCTCCCCCGGAAAACCCACAATGATGTCGGTGGACACCGCTATCGACGGCCGCACCGCGCGCAGGCGCCGCAGTTTTTCCTTGAACTCCAGCGCCGTGTAGCCGCGCTTCATGGCCGAGAGGATCCGGTCCGAGCCGGACTGCACCGCAAGATGCAGGTGGTTCGCGAGTTTCGGCACGTTGGCATAGGCCTCGATAAGCGAATCGCCGAACTCCACCGGATGCGAGGTGGTGAAGCGGATGCGTTGCACGCCGTCGATTTCCTCCACGTAATGGATCAGCGTGGCGAGGTCCACGATCGTGCCATCCGCCATCGATCCGGCGTACGCGTTGACGTTCTGACCTAACAAGGTGATTTCGCCCACGCCCTGCGCGACCAGTGTGCGCACCTCGCCCATGACCGAGTCGAACCCGCGGCTCACTTCGTCACCCCGCGTGTACGGCACCACGCAGAAGGTGCAGTACTTGCTGCAGCCTTCCATGATCGACACGAAAGCGCTCGAACCGGAGGCAACGGCCGGCGGCAGGTTGTCGAACTTCTCGATCTCGGGAAACGAGATGTCCACCACGGCGCGGCCGCTGCGCTTGAGCTCGCCGATCATGTCGGGCAGGCGGTGCAGCGTCTGTGGCCCGAACACCAGGTCCACGTACGGCGCGCGCTTCGTGATCGCGTCACCCTCCTGGCTCGCAACACAGCCGCCCACGCCGATCAGCAGGTGCGGCCGGATTTTTTTCAGCTCCCGCCATTCGCCCAGCAACGAGTACACCTTCTCCTCGGCCTTTTCGCGCACCGAGCAGGTGTTCATGAGCAGGACGTCGGCGTCGGCCGGGTTGTCCGTGGGCTGGAGTCCGGCGCCAGCGCCGAGCACGTCGCCCATGCGGGTCGAGTCGTACTCGTTCATCTGGCAGCCGAAAGTCTTGATGTAGTAGCGGCCGGGCATTTCGGGGGGAGAAATAAAGCGGGCGCTAGGGTATCGCAAATCCCCCCGATCCAGTTTTACGGCTTGTGAATCAGTGGCTTACGGATCGCGAGCGAGGCTGTCCAGGGCGTCGATCTCGCGCTGGGAGCGCCGCGCACCACGTTCGCCACTCCACGCCTGCAGCGCCATTCCCAGGATCAGCACGAGCACCGCGAAGCCAATGGATTTCCAGGGCACCGGGTCAACTTCGAAATACATCGACGCCAGCGTCAGCGCATAGCCAGGCAGTACCGCCCACAACTGCCACCGCCAGCTACCGCGCCGGAAGTCGCGCTGGCGCTCGAATTGCCGGCGTTGATATCGCAACGTATCGAGTACACCCGCATCAGCCGGACTCGACTCCGCGGAGACGTGCCGATGCAGCCGATACATGCAATACAGCGCGAAGAACCCGAAGCCCGCCAGCCCCGCCACCCCCAGCGGTTTCGCGTGGAGAAACTGCGCGCCCAGGACGCCATACAAGCCGAGGGAGAGGATCCAGATGACGTATCCCGGCACGGCGCGCAGCCGCCTGCGCCGGTCGAAATCGTTTGCCATATGCCGCACGTACGCCAGCGAAATACGCGGCGCGTCGATTGCCTGTGCTTGCCAGATCTGCTGCGCGTTCATGAGGATTCTCCGGGCGCAAGCTGCTCCGAGAGCAGCCGCTTGATG
>Ga0134122_10004229_pt1 | contig 10648 bp, 9 predicted proteins | sample KB302_FD_96461 | JGI IMG/M metagenome (GOLD analysis project Ga0134122, IMG submission 96461) | Terrestrial soil microbial communities without Nitrogen fertilizer from Kellogg Biological Station, Michigan, USA - KB3-0-2 | ecosystem: Environmental > Terrestrial > Soil > Unclassified ... | reverse complement strand
CTCATGCGCTTCTCGCTGTATGATTGGGACGGGCAATGACTTTGTCTGCACTTAACCAAAAGGAGGAGCGGGCATGAAGCTCAACCTGACATGGCTCTTTGCAGGCTCCCTCGCCTGTGCCGCCACCCAAGTAACCGTGACTGAAACAGCCGTCGCCGCCGAATCCAAGATCACGATCCTCTATGATGCTTTCGGCAGCGATGTCGCGATGAAGAAGGATTGGGGTTTCTCCGCACTGGTCGAGGTCGAGGGCAAGCGAATCCTCTTTGACACCGGCAACGATCGCGACATCTTCGCAGCCAATGTGAAGGCGAAGGGTATCGACCTTACCAACCTTGATTTCGTCGTCCTATCGCACCGCCACTCCGACCATATGGCCGGGCTGAGTCACGTCTTGAGCATGAACCCGAAGGTGAAGATCTACGCTCCCAGGGAAGGCTTCGGCATTTTCGGCTCGTCCCTGCCATCGAGCTTCTATCGCAAGGATGAATCATTGCCGCCGCAGATGCGCTACTACGACGGTAAACCGCCGGAACTGATGACATTCGGTACCGCCTGGCAGGGCGCTAACTTCGAGGTTATCGAAAAGACGACGGAAGTTGCCCCCGGAATCACATTGATCGCCCTTGTGTCCGACGCCCCCGGTACGAGAGAACTCAGGGAGCTGTCGCTTGCCGTCAACACCCCGGACGGCATTGTGCTCTTGGTCGGCTGTTCGCACCCGGGGATCGACAGGATCGTTGAGGCGGCGGCGGCCATCAATCCCAAAATTCACTTGGTCGTCGGCGGCTTCCACCTCGTTGCCGCACCGGATGACGTCATTACGAAGGCAGTGGCCGCGCTCAAGGACGCTTTCAGGGTAGAGCATGTCGCCCCCGGTCACTGCACGGGCGAACCGACTTTCGCGGCGCTGAAGCAGGCGTTCGGCAACCGGTATATCTTTGCGGGTGTCGGGGCCTCGTTACCGTTGGGGTCGAGCATGGGCGGCGGCGAGCGACGCGGCGAGCGGCCCGCACTTGAAGAGGACGATGATATGACCAGCTACCGCAAGCTCGCGCGCCGCGAAGACCCGCTCGGCATGCGGGCGTGGAGTCTGCGATAAAGCTCGAGCGCCCGCGTTCGACCTTAGGTTCGGGGCTGTGTTTCGGGCGCCGCAGGCTCAAGCCAATCGAGATCGGCGGGCTAACAAGGCAGCAACTCCGGTCGCTTGGGAAGCAACAGGGTGACGACACCATTCGATTCTAAGGACCAGGTCTCTCGGAAGCGGCGGCAAGATGCCTTACTCGGCGGTGCTCGTTAGTGGCACCAAGCCAAACAGCTGACGTCCTCGAGCAGCTACTGACCTAGTCAGAGCCAGGCCGGCGAGAACGATCTCTCGGAGGAAAACATGTCCTATTTTGATCTCGGGCCGTATAGCCGGAAAGTCACCACGACGTCGCCTGAGGCACAGCTCTGGTTTGACCGGGGACTCAACTGGTTATTTGGGTTCAACCATGGCGAGGCGATCAAGTGCTTCCAGAAGGCGCTGAAGCACGACCCGGAATGCGCCATGGCGTACTGGGGCGTGAGTTACGCCGCTGGGCCCAATTACAACTTGCCTTGGCATCGTTATGACCCGCTCGGCCGCCAGATGGCGCTGTCGGCATCCTATGATGCCCTGCGGGGCGCGCTTGCGCGCGCCGAAAAAGCGAGCTCGGTCGAAAAGGCGATGATCGAGGCGCTGCCCGCGCGCTATCCTCAACGCGAGGCGATCGAGGACATGTCGCCATGGGACAAGGCATACACGAAGGAGATGCGCAAGGTCTTCGCAGCCTATCCCGACGATCTTGAGGTCCGCGCGGTCTTTGCCGAGTCGCTCATGAACGAGACGCCGTGGCAGATGTGGGACCTGCGCTCTGGCAAGCCCGCCGCGGGGGCGGGCACCGAGGAGTGCCGGGCGGTCCTGGAATACGCCTTCAACAATATCCCGGCTGCATGGTACCACCCGGGCCTCCTGCATCTCTACGTTCACCTGATGGAGATGTCGCCCTTCCCGCAACTGGCGCTGCGCGCTGGTGACCGCTTGCGCGAGATCGTGCCCGACTCTGGTCACCTCATCCACATGCCGACGCATCTCGATGTCTTGTGCGGGCATTACCATGACGTCCTCGTCTATAATCAGAAGGCGCTGATGCCCGACCGCAGGTTCCTCGCCTATTCGGACGATCCGGGCGTCTATTTGATCTATGTCATCCACAACTTCCACTTCGTGATCTACGGCGCGATGTTCCTCGCCCAGTACACCGCCGCGATCCAAGCAGCCGAACAGTTGATCGCCACCATCCCAGAAAAGGTGCTGCGTATTGAGTCGCCGCCGATGGCGGATTTCCTCGAAGGTTATCTGATGATGAAACAGCACGTTCTCGTGCGCTTCGGCAAATGGCGCGAGATCATTGAGCAGAAGCAGCCCGAGGATCATGAACTTTACTGCTCGAACGCAGCCATGATGCACTACGCTAAGAGCGTGGCGCATTCGGCGCTCGGCGATGTCGCAAAGGCGGAGACCGAGAAGACGCTGTTCATGGCGGCGAAGTCGCGCGTTCCCGAGAGTCGGCGCGTACACAACAACACGGTCGTCGACCTGCTGGGTGTGGCCGAGGAGATGCTCAACGGCGAACTAGCCTACCGCAAGGGCAACTATGACGCAGCCTTCGCACATCTGCGCAGGTCGGTAGAGCGTGACGACGCGTTGCCTTATGACGAGCCCTGGGGGTGGATGCAGCCGACCCGCCATGCGCTCGGAGCGCTCCTGCTGGAGCAGGGACATATCGAAGAGGCCGAGGCGGTGTATCGCTCCGACCTCGGGCTCGACGGCAAGTTAAGCCGAGCTTGCCAGCACCCCGACAACCTGTGGTCGCTGCACGGGCTGCACGAATGCCTGACCCGTCGCGGCGAGAAGATCGAGGCCGCGCTGATCAGGCAGAGGCTGGACTTGGCGGTGGCACGAGCCGAGATCCCTATCAAGGCATCGTGTTTCTGCCGTGTGTTGGCTGTGGCGGCCGAGTAGCTGAAGGCCAGGGTAACTAAACCCCAGTGAGGGGTAGATGACAGGGTCAAAATCGATTTCATCGCGCCTTAGGGCTTCCCAACGGTCTCTGAAGGCTCCATCCGCGCGTAACTCCAGAAACGACACAGCACGCGCTAGCGCAATCGATCAAGCACCAGGGGTGCTGGCTTGAACAAGTCAGGCCCGAAGTCATCAGTGCGGGCAATATTGCTTAGCTCGATGAGTGTGTCGAGACCACGCAAGTCCTTGGTCATCCATTTTCTCAGTTCAAGCGTTGGTTTCTTTGCCAAGAACAACTTCAGAGGTCCCGGAGCCTGCTGGTTCTTGTCTTCAAAGGCGATAATAATGCTGTCCTCCGTTTCCTGAACGTCGACGAAACGCGCATCCCTAAGCAAATTCACATCTTGCCGGAGCAGAGCTCCAAAGGGGGTCTGGTCTAGCTCCCAGCGGTCGTCCGTCTTCAGGTCATGATCCTGGATGGCGACGTGCCGACCGTCGGAGACGATCACGAGCCTGCTTGGCCGGGCGTAGTCGAACCGAAAGCGTCCAGGGCGCTTCACGTAGAATTTGCCGCGAAGCCGGCTGCCGCTAGCACTCGTTTGTACGAACTCGCCCGTGAGGCTACTCATCTGATTGAAATACGCGCTGACTTTGTCGATCAGCTCGACCTGCTGGCTGCTCATCTCCCCAGCCGTCCTACTTGTCTGCGTCTCTTGACCGGGCACGCCGACAGCAATGGGATTGGCGGGCTCGGCCCCCTTTGTGTTCTGGGCACAAACCCCACAAGTTGCCAAGCACGTCAATGCAAGGAACGCGGTGAGCGCTGTGCGTCCGCCCATGATGGCCATCCCTCACCTCTCGCTGCTCGAGTGCCTGAGATAGCCAATACGCTCAAGATTGGATCACAAGTGGGCGGTGGTGCGGGCGCGACCCCACAAGCGGGCACAAAACGCGAATACGCTTCGCGCTAGCTGCTTATTCTCTTGTTGATTGTAACTCTTAACGAGCCTGAGCCTGCGCGCACGGACGGTGCCGTTTCGGCAGCTGACAACGCAATTTAAAGCTCCGGTATGCGCGAAAGCGCCGTCCCCCCGGGCCACAGCCATGATCAAGCCCACATTGAGAGCGATCTGACACCTGGCAAATCGGATGGAACTCGCCGGGGAATGGCCGCGGCTATGAAATGAGCAAGTCATCCTCAGGTCATCCAGGCTTCCCAATTTGTGGCATCGCCTCGGCAGTGCCTGAGCATTGCATCGACCAGGCCGTGACGCGGGGCATCATCCTTGCCGACGCGCCTGAAGTCCGCAGCCAAGGCTCTCTTTTTCAGAACACAGGGGTAAAGCACGTTCCTCGGGTGTGCCGTTAAGCTACTCGAAGACGTGTCGCGACAATGCGCCGACCGGACAGGCATTGCTCTTCTGCCTCTTTGATCTTTGACCTCAATTCTGGGTGAGGCGCGCTGTGCCGGAGCTTGGCATCGCCATCATCATCCTTTCATTGGTACCCGACAGAGGTTGGCTGAACTCGTTTATACGCGCCGCAACGAGGTGCGGCTCAGGGCGCGACGGGCGGTGGCGTACGCCCTTGAGCACTGGCTGATTGTGGCGCTGCATGGAGCTTGGCTGGTTGGCCTCTGGCTAACCTCGATCGGAAGGCCGCTAAGTCTGGTATGGCTCGTTACATTCATTGGACGACGCGCTACATCGCCCGCCCGGAGACCCCTCTGATTGCTGATGGGCCATATCGCTTCATGCGGCATCCCAGCTGCGCAATCGTGACCGCTGAAATCCCAGTGCTTCCGTGGTGTTTGCGCTCTACGCGTACGGCAGCGGATCCACCATGGCCAATGCGGGCATTCGCATCCGGGCAGAAAACTAAGCGTTGGAAAGCGCGGCTACGCCGTCGACCGAGCTGAGCCGAAAAGCATGACCCAGGACATCCCCATCCGCCAACCCGAGCCGCCCCTCGCGGGTTGGGTGGGCTTCATTGCCATGTGTATCGGGATGTTCATGGCCATCCTCGACATTCAGATTGTTGCAACGTCGCTTCCCGCCATCCAGAAAGCCCTCGCCATCCGGCCCGACCAAATGAGCTGGATTCAAACGAGTTACCTAATCGCCGAGGTCATCGCAATCCCGCTAACGGGTTGGCTCACGCGCATCCTTTCGCTGCGTGGTTTGTTCGTCATTGCTACCAGCGTATTTGTCATTGCGTCCATTGCCTGTGCCTCCAGTGCCGGGTTCGCATTTCTTATAAGTGCGCGTGTTGTCCAAGGGTTCGCAGGCGGCGTTCTGATACCGATTGTCTTCTCAGCGGGTTTTCTTCTCTTTCCGGGGCGCGGCCAGGCGCTCGCCACAACAATCGCCGGAGCCCTCGCCGTCTTGGCACCCACAATTGGCCCGGTTGCCGGCGGGTGGATAACCTCAACGTACAATTGGCCATGGCTTTTTCTCGTCAATGTTGGGCCTGGAATTTTTGCTGTTGCAGTTGGATATTCAGTGCTGCCGCGCGGCGAAATGCGGCTTGGCGCGGCGCGCGAGTTGGACCTTGCTTCCCTCGTTTTCATCGCCGTAGGCCTTGCTGCGCTCGAGATCGGACTGAAGGAAGCCCCGCACCAAGGTTGGACATCAGGAGTTGTGCTCGGGCTCTTCCTTGTCGCATGGACATGCGGATCGGCATTTGTCCTGCGCACGCTGTCGCGGTCGTCGCCAGTAGTCGAGCTTCGTGCGCTGGCTGATCGCGATCTCGCGCTTGGGTGTGCTCTAAGTTTCGTGCTCGGCATCGGTCTCTACGGATCCGTCTATCTGATGACCGTCTTTCTGGCCTACGTTCGCGGTCATGGTGCGCTGATGATTGGTGAGACTATGTTGGTAACGGGTGCCGTGCAGCTGATCTCGACACCGTTGGTCGTTGGGTTGGAGCGGCGTCTGAGCGCGCGAGTACTCACCTGCTTGGGGTTTTTGATGTTCGCGGCGGGCCTCGCGATGAGTGCATTCGAGACGCCGCGCTCGGACTACGACGAGTTGTTTTGGCCACAGGTAGTGCGCGGCTCGGCCATCATGCTCTGCCTTTTGCCACCGATACGTCTTGCCCTGGGGCACCTTCCGGTCGAGCGTGTTCCGGATGCGAGCGGCCTCTTCAACCTGATGCGCAATCTGGGAGGAGCGATCGGCTTGGCCCTGATTGACACAGTGGTTTTTGGGCGCGCAGAGATGCATGGCCGCGACTTGGTCGCAAGGCTCTCCCGTGGCGATGCGGCGGCATTCGACTTTGTTGGGCTCCCGGACCTGCCCGTACCTCTGCAACTCCTGCCGGAGAAGACGCAACTGGTTCGTCGCGCCGTCGAACGGGCAGCACTAACGATGGCCATCAATGAGGCTTGGGCAATGATTGGGTGCGCGGTTTTGGCCGGAGTTCTGTTCGCCCTGGTGACCCGCACGCAGTCTCGAAATCGCGATCGGCGCCATTGAACCGGCGAGGATTGGCGCGTCAGCCGGATACCCTGCGCATCGGCGCCCAGGGCAGCTTGGGTCGAGGGCGGGCCTCGCGGGGGCGTCCGCTGCTCGTCTGTTGATCCCTCAAATTCCAGACGGAAATGGTTCGGTGCAGAAGTCGGCGATTCGTGTCAAAACCGGAACGGTCTGCTCCGGTCTATCCGAGACTTTGTCCGGCACGACGGTCCCTCTTCGATACTCGTGGTATCCTCGGCGGAATTATGATGACACTTGTGCCATTAGAGACCTGTGGCTTCCGCAGTCGGATCGATTTTCACCTCGACGTCAATTCAGACAGGAAGTCCGGGAGCGGGCGCCTCTGCGACACGAGATAGGCCGCCATCGGTCCGACGACCTGCCGAACCGCTTGCCTCGAAGTCATCCCCTTCCGCCATTGCCGCAGGCGCGGTGTCGCGTTGGTCATGGGCGCGCTCATGCGCTCACCGAAAAATTGCGCCATGTAAAAGGCAATGTCGGCGAAACTATATGAACCGGCGAGGAACTCGTGGTCGGCAAGGGTCTCCTCCAATTCGAGATAATAACGGTTGGCGCCCTCAGCCGCTGCGATCGCGGCCGGCTCGCCAAGGCTCTCTTGAAGCCCCATCAGGCGGATAATGTGTGGGAAATAGACCTCGTCGGATTTGTGCTCGAGCAAGCGCGCTCTGGCCCTGGCCGCCGGTTGGCTGGGCCAGAGCGCAGGGCTTGGCTGCAGGTGTTCAAAATACTCGAAGATCTGAGTCGAATCGAAGATCTCGAGGTCTCCGTGGATCAACACAGGGACTTGGCGTTTGGGGTTGACCCGCAGCACGTCCGCGTGCTTCGGCTCGTAGAGGTGCTGCATGTCGAACGGCACCATGACGAGGTCGAAGTCCAGACCTTTCTCCAGAGCAGCGATCTGAGCCTTCGCCCCAAACATGCTCAAGGGGCCGGAGAGCAAGCGCATACGGCCTGCAGAGCCACGGGCATCACCCGGCTCCCCTTGCCTGCGTGTCGAACGTTGCCGCATGAGGTGAGCTTACACGCGGTAGCAAATTCCTGCCAAGAGCGGCGACGGTCTGAGCCGATGGCCGATCCCAAGCAGCCGGGTGCGCGCATCGCCATCACCTGCGCTGCTGCACCGAGTGATGCTCCAACTTGGAATGGATCTCGCCCTGACTCCCCGAGCCGGTCGGCCCATTCGGACCGGCTTTCCCGATCATAAATGGCTGCAAACGCGCCGTCTTTCGCTCCCCAGTTTAAGGCAGATCGTTCGCCAGGACTGCTGCAGGGCGGTAGTGAACTGCAAGCCTTGTCGAGGAGGCCCTAACCGGTCGCCTTCCCGGGCTTGGCGCTGTTACGTGCGCGTTTCGCCAACTTTGCCGCGCGTTTCACGGCATTGGTGGCCTTGCGCTGCTTGGCTTGGATGCGCTTGCGGCGTGAGTCCGACATCTTGGGCATGGCATTCTCCTCCGATGGCCCCCAACCTCAGTGTGGTTGGAAAGTCGCTGCGCAGAACGGCTATTGCGGCTCAAAATGAGCCCATAAGTGGGAGTGCTGCAGCGCGGCGAGTTTCTGGATAGCATCAGGCCCTGCCAGTGAACAGCCTGGCGATCGCTGAGAGGATCGCGCCTACGGCGCGCGTTGCCGCCTAGTTGCACGATTCCGCCGACACCCTGTTTGATCTAAAATTCGCATCCTTCAATCGGCAGGAGCATTCCATGGGCATCAAGACGGTGGCTTTCGTCGGGCTCGGTGTGATGGGCGAGGCCATGTGCCGGAACCTCGCCCGGAAGGGCAGCTGGAGGGTGGTCGGCTACGACACGCGGCGGGAGCCATTGGAGCGTTTGAAGGCTGATAGCGTCACCTCAGCTACCTCTCTCGCGGATGCCATCGCCGAGGCCGAAGTGGTGTTGATGTGTCTCCCCGGAGGCAAGGAGGTCGAGGTCGTGACGCGCGGCCCTGGTGGCCTCCTCGAGCTGGTCCGCACGGGCCAGACGGTGGTCGACATGTCGACGGCGCCGCCGCGGCTAATGCGAGAGCTGGCACCGGCATTTCAGGCCAAGGGTGTCGACTTCGCCGATGCGCCGGTTGCCCGCACACGACGGGCAGCGGTTGACGGCACGCTTTCGATCATGCTCGGCGGCACCGAAGCCGTGTTTGCCCGCCTGAAACCTATCCTGGCAACCATGGGCACGGAGATTACACTGTGTGGCGGGGTTGGTGCTGGGCAGGTCGTCAAAATTATGAACAACATGGTCGTGTTCGAGACGACCATGGCCATCGCCGAAGCCATCTCCATCGCCGAGGCCGCGGGTGTCGATGGCAGGCTGCTCTTCGAGACGATGTCGAAGGGTTCGGCCGACAGTTTCGTGCTGAGGAACCACGGCATGAAGCACATGGTAACCCACGACTACCCGGAACAGGCGTTCTCTGTGCGCTACGCTATCAAGGATCTTGCCTATGCGCGCGAGCTTGCTCAGGAGAACGGCATCGATGCGCGCTGCGCCGAGCTGATGCACCAGGTGTTCGAGGAGGCGGTGGCCCGCGGTGATGGCGACCGTTACACGCCAGTGATTCGGCGGGGCATGCTGAAAGGCGAGGCGAAGGTTACGGGGTCGGACCCATGAGGCCGGGCTCGCCTGGCTGCTTGCGTTGAGCCGGCTTGAGGGCGCTCTGCTCTTGGCTCGCGCCCGTCGACGGTCAGAGTGATCCAAACCGGCCTCGGGCGTCAGACACGGAGTGCCATGTGTGGACGGCTCCGCGTTGGCAAGGAACTTTCTTCACGTCGCAGTCTGGTCGGAGCAGCCATGTGTTCGGCCTTTGTGTGCGGTTTACATGACCGCTGGCCATAATGCCCTCCGCGGATCGGGTCCCGGTCAGAAACTCGCACTCGACAGTGCGTTGGCACAAGTGGGTTGTCCCGATCTCCGGATCGACCGGATCTGCATTACGTGCTGTTCGTCCTTCCAACCTTCACATCACGCCGATGACCGGCGCGATCTCGTTCATGCCGCCAACGTGATAGGTTCCTTGTAGCGCTCACCTTTGGCCATCATTGCCCATGCCATACGGGCGATCTTGTTGGCGAGTGCAATGGCAGCCACCTTTGTCGGTCGCCTGGCCAACAGCTGAGTGAGCCAGGGCCGATGTTTGGTGCCATGAATCTTGGCATAGCGGATCACCGCCAGGGCGCCGGCCGTGAACAAGCTGCGCAGATAGCGGTCACCTCGCTTGGTAATGCTGCCGAGCTTCTCCTTGCCACCGCTCGAGTTCTGTTTGGGCACGAGGCCCACCCAGGCGGAAAAGTCTCGTCCCGATCGAAATGCTCTCGGGTTGGCAACACTTGCTACCAGCGCGGTGGCCAGCGCAGGCCCGACTCCCGGAATCGCATCAAGCCGTTTGCTCGTCTCATTGGATCGATGCCAGGCCATGATATGTCGGTCGAACTGCAGGATTTGCGCCTTGAGCATGTGCAGCTGCCGGCCTAAGGCAGCAAGACACTCGCGAGCGACCTCTGGAACGCGATTATCCTTCGGATCAGCGATGACATCGAGCAACTCTTCGACACCGTTTCGGCCGACCGGCGCAACGACGCCGAACTCGGCAAGGTGGGCGCGGATCGCATTGATCACCGCAGTCTGCTGGCGAATGAAGAGGTGGCGGGTTCGGTGAAGCATGAGGCAGCTTTGCTGCTCAGGCGTCTTTGTCTCCACGAAACGCATGCTCGGTCGCATGACGGCTTCGCAGATCGCCTCGGCATCGGCAGCATCGTTTTTCTGACTTTTGACGTAGGGTCTCACGTACGCCGGCGGCATCAGACGCACCGTGTGGCCGAGCGCCTGTAGCTGACGAGACCAATGATGCGACGTAGCACAAGCTTCCATACCTACAAGGCAAGGCGGCAGCTTCTTGAAGAATGGCAACACCTGCCGCCGTTTCAATGGTCGACGAATGGCAATAGTGCATTGAACGTCCACACCGTGCACTTGGAAGACCGACTTGGCGATATCGAGACCGATCGTTGTGACCGCTTGCATGTTTGGCTCCTCCGAATCGTGGTCACCTCAACAGCAACCACGTCCTTGGCACTTGCGTGCCGGTGGAGGAGCCGTCCACAGCATCAGAT
>Ga0134122_10004228_pt1 | contig 10649 bp, 9 predicted proteins | sample KB302_FD_96461 | JGI IMG/M metagenome (GOLD analysis project Ga0134122, IMG submission 96461) | Terrestrial soil microbial communities without Nitrogen fertilizer from Kellogg Biological Station, Michigan, USA - KB3-0-2 | ecosystem: Environmental > Terrestrial > Soil > Unclassified ... | reverse complement strand
GCTCGGTCTCCGCCACCACCATGTGGATGGAGTTCGAGCCGATGTCGATCGCCGCCAGCCGCTCGCGCGCGGCGGCAGCCGCGCGCGCCGGCGCCGCCTCGTCGGGGAAGGTAAGCGGTTGTAAGACCACGGCCGGAGTTGCTGTCACACCACGGATTCTAAGACCAGAGCCTCCGCCGGGGCGTAGGGGCCGGACGGGCTCCTAGTGACGAAGCCGCAACGGAGGCGAACGATAGGCGAGAGGGGCAGAGGAGATCGAGCCCGCCGAACTTGTCACACGGAGTTCATGGAGCCTTCGTGCCGAGGTGTGCCAAGATCTAGGGCGTTTTTTCGGCGCAACCTTTCCCTCGCCTGCGCCGGAGGCCAGAGCCCGTGTCCGAGCCGAATCGAATCGAAACCCTCGAAAGACCTGCCGTCGAGAGCGCGCCTCTGCTCAACCGCGAGCTCTCGTGGCTGGAGTTCAACCGCCGGGTGCTGCATGAAGCCGAAGATCCGGCCAACCCGCTGCTCGAGCGGCTGAAGTTCGTCGCCATTTTCGACTCCAACCTCGACGAATTCTTCATGAAACGGGTGGGAGGCCTGAAGCAGCAGCTCGCCAGCAACGTGCGCGAGATCGGCCCCGACGGCGGACCGACGCCGCGGCAGCAGCTCGCGGACGTCAACGCCGCGGTGCGGCCCATGGTGGCGCGCCAGCGCCGGCTGCTCGACGGCGAGATTCTGCCGGCGCTGCGCCAGCACGGGCTGGAGATCTGCACCTGGGAAGAGCTCCGCGCCGGCGAGCGCCGCCATCTCTGCGAGGAGTTCCAGCGCCGGATCTTCCCGGTGCTGACGCCGCTGGCGGTCGACCCCGCCCATCCGTTCCCCTTCATCTCCAACGTCAGCCTGTCGTTGGCCGTGGGGCTGCAGGCTCCCGGCGATCGCGAGCCGCGTTTCGCCCGGGTCAAGGCGCCCCACCTCCTGCCGCGCTGGATCCCGGTGCCCAAGACGCTGCGCTTCGTCCCCGTGGAGGAGGTGATCTCGCACAACCTCGATCAGCTCTTTCCCGGCATGGAGATCGTCGCCTCCTGGCCCTTCCGGGTGACCCGCAATGCCGACGTGCAACGCAACGAGGAGACGGCCGAGGATCTGCTGGAGGTCATCCAGGAGGAGCTGCGGGAGCGGCGCTTCGCCACCATCGTGCGGCTGGAGGTGGCCAAGGGGATGCCGCGCTGGATGATCGAGCTGCTGGCCGAGGAGCTCGAGGTCACCGAGCAGGAGGTCTTCGAGGTCGACGGCCTGCTCGCCCTCAAGGACCTGATGTCCCTCGCCGGCACGCTGCCCCTGCCGTCCCTGAAGTACCGCTCCTGGACACCGGTCGCCCACCCGCGCCTTCACCTCGAGGCCGAGGGTTCGGAGATCTTCGCCGCCATCGCCGCCGGCGACATCCTGGTTCACCATCCTTACGACTCCTTCGCCAGCACCGTGCAGCGCTTCATCGAGGTCGCGGCCGGCGACCCGGCGGTGCTCGCCATGAAGCAGACGCTGTATCGCACCTCGGCCGGCTCGCCGAACATGCAGGCGCTGATCCGGGCGGCGGAGGCCCGCAAGCAGATCGCGGTGACGGTGGAGATCAAGGCGCGTTTCGACGAGGCTGCCAACATCGAGTGGGCAGAAGCGCTGGAGAAGGTAGGCGCCCACGTCTGCTACGGCGTGGTGGGATTGAAGACCCACGCCAAGATCGCGCTGGTGGTGCGGCAGGAGAAGGACGCGCTGCGCTGCTACGTCCACGTCGCCACCGGCAACTACAACCCCGAGACGGCGAAGCTCTATACCGACCTCGGCCTCTTCACCTGCGACGAGGACCTGGCGCAGGACGTGGCCCAGCTCTTCAACATGCTCACCGGCTGTGTCCACGAGCCGCGGTTCAAGAAGCTGCTGGTGGCGCCCACCACCATGCGCCAGCGCTTCCTGGAGATGATCGCCCGCGAGGTCGAGCACCAGAAGGCCGGCAAGGGCGGGCGCATCATCGCCAAGATGAACGCCTTAGACGACCGGCAGATCATCGACGCGCTCTACGAGGCCTCGGCCGCGGGTGTCGAGATCGACCTGATCGTGCGCGGCATCTGCCGCCTGCGGCCGGGACTACCCGGCCGCAGCGAGACCATCCGCGTGATCAGCATCGTCGGCCGGTTCCTGGAGCACGCCCGCATCTTTTTCTTCGCCAACGCCGGCGTCCCCGAGTACTACCTCAGCTCCGCGGATTGGATGACCCGCAACCTCGACGCCCGTGTCGAGGCCGCAGTGCCGATCGAGGATCCCAGGCTCCAGGAGGAGGTCAGGGCGGTCCTCGACCTCCAGCTCGCCGACAAGGTGAAAGCCTGGGAGATGCAGCCCGACGGCTCCTACGTCCAGCGCCAGCCGTCCCAGGGTGAGGAGACTCAGTCCAGCCAGGACCTTCTCCTGCAGCGGGCGGCGGAGCGGCGCTAGGCCCCCCGGGGACCAAACGCCGCTTAACTACTGTTCCATAGACATGCTCATTCATGTATAATGGGCCTCCGAGGTCGCACCGGAGGCGACCGAAGCCTTCCGGGGTTCCACCGGCGAGCGTCCGCCGTCGGTTCGGGGAGCCCCACGGCGGAAGTCACGCCCTGCGGTATCAACCTTCCTTACCGCGGCTTGCGCCGCGCGCCAGAACCCAAGGGGACCGGAAACGGTCCCCTTCGCCTTTCTGAATCTCGAGATCCAAAAAAGATAGAGCCAGGCACCTAATGGGGTAAGACGGGCGGGCTCCCGTGGTCGTGGTGGCCATGCCGGATCGTCTCGCCCGGGAGGGGACTGCCATGGCCTTCTTCACTTTCTTGCTCTACCTGCTCGACTTCACCGCTCAGGACCCGAACCACGGCGGAGGCATGGACCCCAACGGCAGCGAGTAGCCCTTTCATCGGTCTCACCGGAACTCAGGCGCCGGTTGTCACTTTTTCCGCCCTTGCAGCAACTTTAAAGGGAGAGAGCAGTAGAGACCTGCGAGAAGGCGCCGGGCAATCGCACAGCCGGGTTCAGGATCGCTCCCCGCGGAGGGGAGCTTTCCACTGGAGGGATCGTCGATGGACTCGCGTCACCCAGTCCGCGGTTCGCTCGAGAGTTTCTCGCGCGGCGAGCTCGATGCGGCCGAGGAGCGCTGGATCGAGGACCACCTGCGTTCGGGGTGCGCCGTCTGCCAGCGGGAGGTGGACGCCCTGCTGCTGCGCTCCTTGACCTGCGCGCCGTTCGGCGAGCCCCCCCGTTTTGCGGAGGACGAGGGCGATCCCGGCCAGCACGAAGGCGAAGCCGGCTGGGATCGTCTGGTGGCGAATCTCGAGCAGCGGCTGGCCCTGGTGTCCGCCGAGCGGCGAGACGCGCCCGATCTGTTGGCCGAGCTGCTCGGCTACGAGCCGCGGGAACGGGAGATTCTGCTCCGCAACTCCGGCCGATTCCAGACGCTCGCCGTCTGCGAGCTGTTGATCGAACAGAGCTTCCAGGAGGGGTTCCGCAACCCTGCCGGAGCGATCGCTCTGGCGGAGCTGGGGCTTCTCGTCGCCGGCGAGCTCAACGGCGATCACTACGGCCACTCCGTCGTCCACGACCTCCAGGCCCGCGCCTGGGCCTACCTCGGCAATGCCCGCCGCATCGCCTCCGACCTCGCCGGGGCGGAGCAGGCGCTGGCCAACGCGGAGCGGTTCGCGGAAGGCGGCTCGGCCGATCCATTGGAGGAGGCGAGGATCCTCGATCTGCGGGCCTCCCTGCTCAGCGACGAAGGCCGCTTCGAGCAGGCGGTCGAGCTGCTCGACGTGGTGATCGACATCTACGACAGCCTCCGCGAGCCGCACGGCCGGGGCCGGGCCATGATCAGCAAGGGGTTGTTCCTCGGCTACGCCGGCTGGCCGGAGGAGGCGATCCGGATCCTCCGCAAGGGGCTCGGTCTCATCGACTGGGATCGCGAGCCGCGGCTGGTGCTGATGGCGCGCCACAATCTCGCCTGGTTCCTGAACGACTGCGGCCGCGGCGAGGAGGCCGGGGAGCAGCTCCAGCGCTTCCGTCATACCTACCGTCAGTTCGCGGACTCGTGGACCGAGCTGCGCCTGGTCTGGCTGGACGGCCGCATCGCCGCCGGCCAGGGCCGCCGCGAGGAGGCGGAGGAGATCTTGCGCGAGGCGCGCCGCCGCTTCCTCGCCGAGGCGGACGGCTACGATGCCTCGCTGGTGACTCTGGACCTGGCGAATCTCTATCTCGAGCAGGGGCGGCCTGCCGAGGTGAAACAGCTCGCGGCGGAGATGCTCGAGGTCTTCGTCTCCCTCGACGTCCATCGCCATGCCCGTGCCGCCCTCGCCGTCTTTCAGCAGGCGGCCGAGCTCGATCGCGCTACGCCCCGGCTGATCCGCGAGATCGGCTCCTACCTGCGGCGGGCCCGCCGCAACCCGGACCTGCGCTTCGAGCCGGCGGCGGCTTAGGTCCGTCGTATATCCTCCCCCGGTGCCGCCCACCTCCAACCTCCCCGTCCTCCCCGCCGCCACCGCCCGCCGTCTGCTGCTCGGCGCTCAGGCGCTCCTCGACGATCCCCGCCGCAAGGCCACCGCGAGCGCGGTCTACCAGGTGATCGAGAGGATGGGTTACGTCCAGATCGACTCGATCAACATCGTCGAGCGGGCTCACCACCTGACCCTTGCCGCGCGTCTCCAGGGCTACCGGCCGGCGATGCTGACGCGACTGCTCGAACGGGAGAGGCAGCTCTTCGAGCACTGGACTCACGACGCTTGCGCCATCCCCATCCTCTGGTATCCGCACTGGAAGCCGCGTTTCGAGCGCTACCGGCGCAAGGTCCTCGAGCATCCGTGGTGGCTCTCGCGGGTGGGACCGGAACCACAGCGCGTGTTCGATCATGTCCTCGACCGCATCATGCGGGAGGGGCCGCTGATGGCCAAGGACTTCGAGGACGAGCGTCCGGCGGGCACCGACAAGACCTGGTGGGGATGGAAGCCGCACAAGGCGGCGCTGGAGTACCTCTGGCGCACCGGCGAGCTCGCCGTGGCACGGCGGGTGAACTTTCACAAGGTCTACGAACTTGCCGCCCGCACCTACCCCGCAGCCCATGACGCGCCACGGCCATCCAAGGAGGAACACCTCGAGTGGGCCTGCCGCTCGGCCCTGGAGCGGCTCGGCACCGCCACCGCCAGCGAGATCGCTGCCTTCTGGCGGGCCCTGCCGCTGGAAAAGGTCCGCGCCTGGTGCGAGCGGGCCGCCGCCGGCGGTGAGATCGCCGCCGTCCGGATCGAGCCAGCCGACGGCTCGCCGCCGTGGAACGCCTACGCCGTGCCGGACTGGGAGGCCCGCGCCGCGGCCCTGCCGGCGGCGCCGCCGCGCATCCGGCTGCTCTCTCCTTTCGACCCCATCCTCCGCGACCGGCGGCGCACGTTGCGGCTGTTCGGCTACGACTACCGCTTCGAGGCCTTCGTGCCGCAGGAGAAGCGCCAGCACGGCTATTACATCCTGCCGATTCTCGAGGGCGAGCGCCTGGTAGGGCGGCTGGACCCCAAGCTCCACCGCGAGCGCGGCCTGCTCGAGGTCCGGGGCCTGTGGTGGGAACCGGGGGTGCGGGAGAGCAAGGGACGCCGGGCCGCGCTGGAAGGAGCCCTCGAGCGGCTCGGCCGGCTGGTGGGGGCGGAGCAGTGGGAGATCGCCTCGAAAACTCTCGCGACTTGATACATTCATCCTCTATGCAGATTCGCTCGGTGGCCTGGCTGCGCCGCCTGCGGGACTGGCTCCGCTCGCTCGACTTCACCCTGGCGCGCCGTTTCGGCCTGGCCAACCGCGAGGACCGGCTCTTCTTCCTGCTCATCGGTCTGGTCGGGGTGATCGGCGGCCTGCTGGGGCTCGCCACGGAGCTGCTGATCGGCTTCGTCCAGAAGCTCCTCTGGGGCGAGCAGGGCGACCTGCTGGCCATCGCGCCGAAGATCCACCCCCGCTGGCTGGTGATCGTCCCGCTCGCCATCGGCGGTGCCGTGGTGGGCCTCGTCCTCTGGCTCGGCCGGCGCCGGCTCAAGGGGGAGGCCAGCGGCGAGGGAATGGCCTCGCTGATCGAGGCCGTCGCTCTCTCGGGAGGCAAGATCGCGCCGCGGCCGGTGCTGGTCAACTCCCTCGCCGCCATCGTCACCGTCGGCAGCGGCGGCTCCCTCGGCCGGGAGGGACCGATGATCCGGCTGGGCGCCATGATCTCCTCCTGGATGGGGCAGCGGGTCGAGCTGCCGCCCCACCGCTTGAAGATCCTCGTCGGCTGCGGCGCCGCGGCCGGCCTCGCGGCGACCTACAACATCCCCATCGGCGGCACCCTCTTCGCCATGGAGGTCATCCTCGGCAACTTCGCCCTGGAGATCTTCGGCCCGATCGTCGCCTCCTCCGTCCTCGCCACCCTCATCGCCCGCTCCCTGGTGGGCAACGCTCCCCTCTACGCCGCGCCCGAGTACGCGCTGACCAGCGGCTGGGAGATGGTGCTCTATGCGGGGCTGGGGGTCGTCGGCGCGGTGGCCTCGGTAGCCTTCATGGTCGGGGTGAGCTGGGGCAGCAAGCTGTTCAGGACTCTCGGCAAGCTGAAGGTGCTGCCGCGGCCGTTCCAGCCCATCGTCGGCATGGCTCTCCTCGGCCTCATCGGCATGTCCGTGCCGCATGCTCTCGGTCGTGGCTACGGGGTCATCAACCTCGCCCTGTCCGGCGAGCTGAAGCTTCCGTCGCGCCTCGCCCTGCCGCAGGAGTTCACGGTCCTATTCCTCCTCGGGCTCGCCCTGATCAAGCTGATCGCCACCGCATTGACCCGCGGCAGCGGCGGCGCCGGCGGGCTTTTCACCCCCTCGCTGGCCTTCGGCGCCTTGGTGGGAGGGGCCTATGGCTATCTGGCCCACAGCCAGTGGCCGCACCTCGCCTCCCCCTACGGCGCCTATGCCGCGGTGGGCATGGCCGCCGTCATGGCCGGGACGAGCCACGCCCCGATCAGCGCCATCCTCATCCTCTTCGAGTTCACCGGCAACTACGACCTGATCCTGCCCGTCATGCTGGCTTCCATCATCTCCAGCCTGTTGGCCCGCCGGCTGCGCTCGACCTCCATCTACACCGAGCCGCTGCGCGGTCGCGGGGTCGACCTGCCCTGGCGAATGGAGGAGGCGGTGCTGGCCGGCCTCAAGGCGGAGAACCTGGTGCGCCTCGATCCCCAGATCCTGCGGCCGGGCGACCGCTACTCCGACGTGGTGGAGAAGTTCCTCTCCTCGCGCCGCCAGCGTCTCTTCGTGGTGGACGCCGATGGCAAGCTCATCGGGGCCATCTCGCTGCACGACATCAAGCACGCTCTCGACCATCCCGAGAACCTCACCGCCGTGGTGGCGCTCGACCTGATGCTGCCGGTGGAGCAGGCCATCCAGAAGGACGAACGGCTGCACCGCGCCACCGAGCTCTTCGCCCACAGCGACTTCGAGCGGTTGCCGGTGATCGATGAGGATGGCCGTTTCCTCGGCGTCATCGCCAAGCGGGACCTGCTGGCGGTCTACGCTCAGGAGGTGCTCGGCAGGCCGGCGATTCTCGCCACCTTCGTCTCCAGTCAGGATTCTCAGGCCAGCCGGCAATACGTGGAGATCCCCCCCGACTTCGCGCTGCGTCTGGTGCCGGTGCCGGAGGACCTCGTCGGCAAGACCCTCGCCGAGGCCCGCCTGCCGCAGACCCTGGGGGCCCGGGTGATGGAGATCAAGCGCCGCGGCAAGCTCGGCGAGGAAGCGGTTCTCCCGTCGGCGGACACGCGGCTCCAGGCCGGAGATCTGCTGCTTCTGCTCGGACCGACCGCCCAGGTGGAGGCGATGACCAAGGGCAAGGAGGCCGAAGAGGCTCTGGCTCAGCACCAGGCGACGGAAGAGGTGTGACGGACGATCCGGAGCGGAAAGCCTCGGAGGAGCAGCGGCGCCGCCTCGCCGTGCCGCCGGGCCTCTGCGCGAGCTGCGAGCACCTGCGGGTCCTCGCCTCGCCCCGCAGCGTCTTCGTCCGCTGCGGTCTGGCCGAAACGGATCCGCGGTTCCCGCGATATCCGCCGCTGCCGGTGGTGTCGTGCGCAGGATACAGTCCGATCACAAATGCACCATGAGCAGCCCAGGAGGACCCCACATGTTCCTGATCCGCGACGTTTTCCGCTGCAAGCCCGGCAAGGCCGGAGCCCTGGCGAAAATGTTTCTGAAGACCGTGCCGTCGATGGAAAGCGATGACGGCTTCCGCAACGTCCGGGTGATGACCGACTACGTCGCCACCTACTGGACCGTGGTGCTGCAGGCCGAAGTCGAGGACATCGCCAAGTTCGACGGCCACATGCGCAGCTTCAGCGCCCGGCCCGAGGTCAAGGAGGCGCTGGCGGGCTACATGGACCTCGTCGACGGCGGCCACCGGGAGATCTACAAGATCGTGGAGTGATCGCGTTGTTGTAACGAGCGAGCCGGGAGCCTCGCCTAACCCATCACGCGGTCCATGAATCCCGCGAGGAGGATAGCTGTGAGCCTTACCGATGCCATCGAAGCGTTCAACCAATCCAGCCAGCCACAGATCACGCTGCACCCGAGACGCGACGGCCGCGTCATCGCGCATCTGCCCCGGGTAGGCCGCGAGGTCCTCGTCGAAGGCAGCCCGTTCAACAAGGAAGTCAAGGTCACGGCGGCGGACCTGGCGAGTCTCTGCGAGGAGGCCCGACGCGCGTCCGCACCGGGAATGGCCCTGCTCGAAGCGGGGCTCGGCGCGCTCGGCGGCCTCGAGCTCGAGGGCTCGAACGGCTCCCAGGACTGACCGGAAGATCGCGCCGGCGTCGCGGCTGCGTCCGCGCCGCCCTAGGCACTGACTCCCGGCATCAGGGCCGATACAGCCGCTTCAGCAACTGAATCTGCCCCGCATGATAGATGTCGTGCCGCGCCACTCCGAGAACCAGGCCGATGATGCTGGTCTTGCTGCCGGTGGGGATGGTGTCGAGATCCGCATCTGACAACGCGGCGACGGCTTGCCTGAGGCTGCGGTGCAGGTCCGCCAGAATCCCCAGATCCGCCTTCCAGGCCGGCTCGCTCACCTCGGCCTGGGGACGCGGAAACCAGTTGCTTCCTTTCAGAGGAAAATGGAGGTCTTCTCCTCTGCGCAGACGGCGCAGGACAGAGTACTTCCAGTAGGCGGCGTGGACGGCCAGCTCCCAGATGTTGTGCCGTCCCGGAGCCGGTCGCCAGGCCGCCTGCTCGGCCGAGACGCCGCGCAGCGCACCGCGCAGGACCGGCCCATGCCACGACTTGCGGTCGTAGCTCTGGTTAAGGTCACGGAGAACGACGGAGACGCGAGGATTCTGCATCGCAGTATCCTACGACAGCGCTGTTCCGTCGCCGCTTGAAGAGGACCGCCGCTCCGCTTGCTGCCAGCAACAGGGCCAGAATGAGCTGTCCGGACTGCGTGGACTGAAAGGCCACCTGCCAGCTCTTGCTCGGCGAGCCGCCGGAGCGGAAAGCTTCATAGGCAGCGAAGTAGCGGTTGGCGAACAGGGCGTCGAAGCGGTCCATCCGCGGACCGTCGGCGAAGAACCCTGTAGCGATCCCCTGCTTCACCGTCAGGGTGACCTGCCGATGTAGAGCAGGGAAGTATCCCAGCGGATCGCTCGCCGCCTTGCAGTCGGCTAGGATGCCGTCTAGGATTCGCAGCACGTCGTCGATGCCGTTGGCTTCCATGGCGCCCTCCCTGGATTGACGGCAGAAGCTTATAGCGGTTCGGAGGCGACGCGCGCCGTTTCCGAGTCCGAACCGGCTGCTGATTCGTCCACGGCGCCCAGTTCTCCGTCACCGAGACCGGGGTCTCCGAGCCCAAGACCCAGGTCTCTGAGCGGAGACCTGGATCGCGGAGTCAGAGACCTAGGTCTCGAGGTCGCAGACCCGGGTCTCAGAGCCGGAGAACTGGGTCTTGGAACCAGAGACCCAGTTCTCGCACCAGAGACCCAGGTCGCGGTACCAGAGACCTGGGTCTGGCAGCCAGAGAACCAGGTCTCGCTGACTTAGTACTCGCCAGCATAAATACAGGCACGTGACTTCGCCCCGCAGGGGCACAGGCATAAAGCCGGGCACTTCAGTGCCAGGAAAGCGCCAACCCCTCGACTCTATAGCCCTGAAAGGGCGTAGGCAGCAACCACCGCCAGCTTCGGCTCTGAAGGGATGAGAATCTCCACTGGAACCGTTCATCAAGGCAGTATCTGGAAGGCTGCCGTCGCCCCTTCAGGGCTTGTGGGAGATTGGGTACTGTCTACCTGGCGCTAAAGCGCCAGGCTCTATTCCTATGCCCCTGCGGGGCGGGTCATTACTCTGCACCGTACCGAAAATCTTGACACCTCCGAGCTGCTCGAATACGTAATCGAACTTATGGACTGGACTACCTAGGCGACATTTACGCCTTGCGTCGTGGACGCTGCTTCGCGGACACGGACCTTATGACGGTGTGGCCGCCGCCCTTGACAGGAAGTTGCGGCTCGGCCTGTGCAACGGCGGCGTTGATGAGTGCCAAGACTCCGGGGTCGCGCAGCGTCTCGACACTTGGGAGACGGACGAAGCGATTCTGCTTTCCGCTGCCTTGTAGGAAGTGCTCGGGGTCGGGCAACG
>Ga0134122_10004225_pt1 | contig 10652 bp, 9 predicted proteins | sample KB302_FD_96461 | JGI IMG/M metagenome (GOLD analysis project Ga0134122, IMG submission 96461) | Terrestrial soil microbial communities without Nitrogen fertilizer from Kellogg Biological Station, Michigan, USA - KB3-0-2 | ecosystem: Environmental > Terrestrial > Soil > Unclassified ... | reverse complement strand
GGTCGCAGATTCGAGCCCTGCCCTGCCCACCATCACTTGGAAGCTACGGGGACCCCATCAACCGGATATTACGGATGAGGCCGTCCGTATGAGTGTAAGCCATCTGGATCATCAGCCCGTGACCCGCCATTCGCTTCCACTTCGTTTTGCTGTGTTGCAAGCGATACGCAGCGATCGAGACGCCGGTCTCGATCAGTCCCATCGTAACGACATAGCGAGCGACTGAGGGTCTTTGCCCCATCAAGTACGAACTCCCTTGAGGAAAGCCACCCTCAATATATCCTTTACGAATGCTCTGTGCGGTCGTGATTCCATCCAGCACGTTCACCGCCGTGTAGGCGGATACTTCAGCGATGAAGAGTTTCTTGTTGAATGAGGGAGCATCCGGAGGCTCACTGAACTCTTGTGAGTGAGCCGGCAGGCTTAAGCTTCCAACCAGGCTTCCAATCAGGAGCAGCAAATATCCCCACGATTTGAGCAATTGCAGAGTGCGCCGATTCGCTGGCCCCTCATTCGTGAACTGGCCGTCGGTACCACGAAATATCTGTCGAAAACGAACCAGATTCGTGTCGAGCCAAACTTGACCAGCCATGTTTTGTCACTCCGCCGTTTCCAGTCAATCGAATGGACCCACAAAGGCGACTGGCGCAGTTCAGATACCAAAGCAAAAGCGATGGAACTAGTTGATTCGTCGCAGAGTCGCCTGCCAATCCTCAGTCGAGCCTGACCACAACGCTGAAAAACATTGCACACGTATGGCCCTTGCTGCCGAAAACCGAGTTACGTTCTGTAACGATGCAAGGTTACGTAAGTCCTCCTGGCGTTCGCGTTGGGGCAGTAACGATGACTGAGACATCTCCCCCTCTCGTTGGCCATCGGAGACTGGCGACCCCCTACTCGCTGCATTAGTTTCCCTTAATGTCCCCTAAATATTGGTTGTTCGTTTGTTCTTTGTTGCTTGTGGCGTTCCTGTTGCCCGGCTGCGGCGGCGGCACGGTCAAACCCAACTCCTCCGGCTCTCCTTCTAATCCGGCGCCGGCCGTGACTTCGATTACGCCCAATTCTGGAACCATCAATGGCGGAACCGCAGTGACGGTCACGGGCACCGGTTTTCTGGCGGGGGCCACCGTGAGCCTTGGCGGAACCGCTGCCACGGGCGTGACGCTGGTGAGCAGCACTTCGATCACGGCAACAACTCCCGCGCACGCGGCGGGAGCCGTGAGTGTCATGGTCACGAATTCGGATGCGCAAAGCGGGACACTGACCGGCGGCTACACCTACAACACGGCTCCACCGTCGAATCCTGCACCGACTGTGACTTCGATTTCGCCCAACAACGGCACCATCAACGGTGGGACCGCAGTGACCATCCGGGGCACGGGTTTTCTGGCGGGAGCCACGGTGAAGCTGGGCGGCACCTTTGCCACGGCTGTCACCGTGGTGAACAGCACCACGATCGCAGCAACCACCCCGGCGCACCTGGGCGGCACCGCCAGCGTTGTGGTAACCAACACGGACGCCAAGAGCGGCACGCTAAACAACGGGTACACCTTTACCGGGCCTCCACCACCTAATCCGGCGCCGACGGTGATTTCGATCACGCCTAACACTGGAACAACCAACGGCGGCACCGCAGTGACCATCGCGGGCACAGGTTTCCTGACGGGAGCCACAGTAAAGATGGGGGGGACAGCTACGACGGTCCTGGCCGTCGTGAACAGCACTCTGATCACCGCGACTGCTCCGGCGCATACCGCAGGGGCCGTGGACGTCGTGGTCACGAACACTGACACCAAGGCCGGAACCTTAACCGGCGGATATACCTACACGGCAGCGCCCAACCCGGCGCCGACCGTGACTTCGATCAATCCGGCTACTGGTGTAACCACGGGCGCGACAGCTGTGAGCATCACCGGCACAGGTTTTCTTGCCGGAGCCACCGTCAGTTTTGGCGGGACTGCTGGCACAGCCGTGACGGTAGTGAACGGCACCACGATCACAGCGTCTACCCCGGCCCACGCGGCCGGCGCGGTCAACGTCGTGGTTACCAATACGGATGCCAAGAACGCCACCCTGACCAATGGCTACACCTACACAACGCCAGCCGGTACGATTGCTCTGTCCACGGTTGTAAGCGGTCTCAGCAGCCCCGTGGGCCTGGAGAGGCCGCCCGGGGACAGCCGGTTTTTCATCGTTGAACAGCGCGGCACCGTTCGCATCCTGCAAAACGGCGCCCTGCTGCCAGGAAATTTTCTGGACTTGCAGAGCGTGGTGAACTTCGATGGACAGGAACAAGGCCTGTTGGGGATCGCCTTCCATCCCAACTACGCCACCAACCACAAGTTCTACGTGAACTACACCATGGACGAGGGCGATCGGGAGAGCATCATTTCCGAATTCCAGACCATGGCCTCAGACCCCAACACAGCTGATCCCAACAGTGAGCGGGTTCTGCTGGTAGTAAACCAGCCCTTCCCCAATCACAAGGGCGGCCAGCTGGTGTTTGGCCCCGACGGCTTTTTGTATATCGGATTTGGCGATGGCGGCAGCGGTGGCGATCCCATGGGCAACGGTCAGAACACGTCCACGTTCCTGGGCAAAATGCTCCGCATCAGCGTTGATCCTCCCTTTGCAACCGGGAAGGAGTACGGGATTCCAGCGGACAATCCTTTCGTCGCAGGCGGAGGTCTGCCGGAAATCTACGCTTACGGACTGCGCAATCCGTGGCGCTTCTCGTTTGAGCCCGTCACCAATCGCCTGTTCGTCGCCGATGTTGGCCAGGACAGCTGGGAAGAAATAGACATCCTGCAGAAGGGCGGTAACTTCGGCTGGAACGTCATGGAGGGCACGCATTGTTACCCGCCCGGCACAACCAGCTGTGACATGACCAACAAAATCCTGCCAATCTTCGAATACCCTCACACTGATGGCATCGCGGTCATTGGCGGCTACATTTACAAAGGCGCGGCCATTCCCAGCCTGGCCAACAAGTACATCTTTGCCGATCTGACCGGCAAGGTATGGAGCTTGACCGAAGCACCCGCCAATACCTGGACGCGCGGCAATCTGCTCGACACCGGTCTCACGTTCACGTCTTTCGGCAAGGACGCCTCAGGAGAGTTGTACTTGGTCGATTACAACGGCCTGATTAGGAAGTTGGTTCTGCAGTAGCGCCAATGTCTCGAGCCATCCGCCGGTTGTCAGCTGCTGCTGTTCCCGATCCCGGGGGCAGCAGCAGCTGTTCTTTTTTTTCTGCCTCCAACTAGCCTGGTCGACGCCGACCCGCCCGAAAGAATTGTTTCGGCCACATCACTTGCCGGCACCATGCTCGTGTGCTGACCCTCTCCTCGCAATTTCTCGATCGGCCACGTCACGCCGGCAGCTCTTGTCCCGATGTCCGCGACTGGAACTCCATTCGACACTGTGCTTGAGGTCCAGGCAATCGACAACTGCAGCAAGCCACAATTGATGAAGCGTTTCTTTGATGCCCGCACCCAGGAGTACAGAGAATTGCTCAATCTTCTCAGGAGTCCCGCATCACGGTCAGGCAAGTCTGCTATGTACCGGTTGCGGCAGCGCTTTCACGACATTGTGTCCATCGACTTTTTTTGGTAGTCCGTTTCGTGAGCAAGTCGACCGACTCTCATATATATCTAACAATGAGCGAAGGACAAGGCGGTTGGAGGAGGCAGTCTCGAACCTCAGGTATGCGTGTCCAGCGTCAGCGGGAGGCACATTCCCGACTTGGCCGCGAGTGCCTCTGGGGTGTCGTTACCGGGCCTTGCCTGACCCCGGTCGGGCGGGTATACTGGCGCTCGTTTCTCCATCCCAGCGAGGTTCTCATGCGCTCGACCGCCCCCATCACGAAGTGGACCCCGTACGAAGTCAAAGCGGCAGCAGTTCACTTCGAACGCCGCAGCGAAAACCTGCAGTTAGAACAACTTAAGATCCGTCTCGAGAAGAAGATCGGAGAAGCGGAAGCCCGGGAATCGGCGCCGGCAGCGGCGTAGCTGGCATCCCAATCAGTTTGAAGCTCATAAAATCTGGCGGCGAAACCCTTTCATCAGCTCGCAGCCGGCAACTCTCTTGGCGTTCTTTCGCTGTGCAACTCATCGACGGTTGACTTCGTCTCGCTCTGGCCTTCCGCCAAATCGACAAAGAACTCCTGTGCACTGAACCGAGTCCCGTTGCGGCTGGATCGGGAACTGTGGGCTTGGACCACGCGGCCATAGGTTCCATCCGGATGCAGGATGCGGCTCTTCTCGTTGTCTCTCAGATAGGTCTGCAGGATCTCGTCAAAGATTCGATTGCGCAGAGTACTGTCTTTGATCGGAAACATGACCTCGACCCGCTCATACAGGTTGCGCGGCATCCAGTCCGCGCTCCCCAGATAAATGTCAGGCTCGCCACCATTGGCGAAATATAAAATCCGGCTGTGCTCGAGGAATCTTCCCACAATGCTGCGCACCCGAATTCTGTGGCTCACGTCGCTCACGTTGGGACGCAAGGCGCAGGCGCCGCGGATGATCAGATCAATCTCCACTCCCGCTCGCGAAGCCCTGTACAGCGCCTCGATCAAAGGCTGATCGAGCCGCGCGTTGACCTTGGCGATGATGCGCGCCGGCCGCTTTCGCCGGGCGTGGGCAGCTTCCCGGTCGATCAACTCAATGCAGTTCCTGGCCAGATCGATAGGAGAAACAAATAGAGGCATGTAGTCCGATTGCTCCGACCGTGCGGTAAGGAAGTTGAAAACCGCCTGCACTGCCGAGGTCACTTCCGGGTCGCAGGTCAGCAGGCTCAAGTCGGAATAGAAGTGCGCGGTCGTCGGATTGTAGTTGCCCGTGCCCAGGTGGGCGTATTGCCGTATCTCTCCGTTGGGATCCTGCCGCGCCAGCAGGGCCAGTTTGCAATGGGTTTTCAAACCCACGAGTCCGTGAAACACCTGGACCCCTGCTTCTTCCAGCGAACGGGCCCAGCGAATGTTGGACGCTTGATCAAAGCGCGCCTTGAGCTCGACCACCGCCGTCAGTTCCTTTGTCTGCGCCGCCTCGATGAGGGCGTGTACGATGGGAGAGTTTTCGTTCGTCCGGTAAAGCGTCTGCTTGATGGACAACACCTGCGGATCTCGCGCCGCAGTCTCGATAAACGAAACAACCGGCTGATAGGAGTCGTAAGGATGATGAAGCAGGATGTCCTGCTTACGAATGCCATCCAGCAAATTAGATACTTTCGGCGCCAAGCTCAGGCTTCGAGAAGTGAACGGCGCAAACTTCAGGTCGGGACGTGCCGTCTGCTCCGCCAGCGAAAACAGGCGAGACAGGCTCACCGGGCCATCGGTCTTAAACACCTGCCAGGGCCGCAGTCCAAATTGATGAGTCAAAGGATCGATGATTTCGCCCGGAGCGCTGGCTTCGATCTCCAGCCGTACCACGTCGCCCTTGCGGCGGCTGTGCAGTTTACTGTCCACAAGATCAAGCAAGTTGCGGGATTCTTCCTCGTGCAGGTAAAGATTGCTGTTGCGGGTGGCGCGAAATGCGGCTGAAGACAGGACCTTGTATCCCTTGTACAGGTTACGGGTGTGGGTCTCGATCAGGTCATGCAGAAATATGTAATCAATATTGCCGTTCTTGTCCGGCAGACGAACCAGGCGGGGAAGTTTTCGTGGCACGGTCACGACGCCGAGAAAGGTTGTGCCCGGCTTGGAATTGCGACGCAACTGAAACGCCACGCATAAGGCCTTGTTAAGAACGTGCGGAAAAGGATGCGAGGGATCGATGGTCACCGGGGTCAGAATCGGGTCCACTTGGCGAGTAAAGAACAAGTCCATGGCGTCGCGGCCGGCGCGGTCGAGATTCGCTACCGACAGGATTCGTATGCCTTCGCGCCGCAGGGCGGGAAGAAGCTGCTGGTTCCAGCAAGCGTATTGCGCTTCCACGAACGCGTGAAGTTCACTGGCGAGGCGCCGCAGTTGTTCTTCCGGCGACAGCCCCATCGGGGCCGGCGAGCGGATTTCCGTGCTCAACCTGCTGCAGAAGGCCGGAGACTCGCACCTCCACAAATTCGTCCAGATTGCTGGCCGTGATGGCGAGGAACTTGACTCTCTCCAGCAGCGGATTGCCTTCGTCCAGCGCTTCTTCGAGCACACGACGGTTGAAAGCCAGCCAGGACTCGTGGCGATTGAAGTAGTAGCGCGGATCGCTAAGGCTGGGACGGGCCATGGACGAGATTCCTCCCGCACGCATGGTAGCGCGGCATTGTTAATAGATTGTTACGATGCTGCATTTGGCTTTCGTTTCGGAAGGCGTAATGGTAACTTTTCTCGTTTATGGAAGCCAATGAATACGACCTGGTGGTGATCGGCAGCGGCCCGGCGGGCCAGAAAGGCGCCATCTGCGCCGCCAAGTTGCGCAAGAAAGTGGCAATCATTGACCGGAAGAAGACCGGGGGCGGCGTCTGCGTTCACACCGGGACCATCCCCAGCAAGACTCTGCGCGAAGCGGTTTTATACCTGAGCGGCTTCCGGCAACGCACGTTCTATGGCCGCGGCTATGCGTTGAAAGACCGGATCGCCATGTCTGACCTGATCTTCCGGGCGGAATCAGTCATGGCGCGTGAAGTTGAAGTCATTAAGTCGCAGCTTCGCCGGAATTACGTAATGCTTATGGAAGGCGATGCGCGCTTCCTCGACGCCCATACCATCGAGGTCAAAAACGATGAGGGTGCGCAGTTAGTTCGGGGTCAACACACCCTCATTGCTTGCGGCACGCGGCCCGCGCACAGCGCCGAAATCCCGGTCGATGGCAAACGAATTTTCGATTCCGATCAGGTGCATTGTCTGGAAGAAATCCCCCGAGACCTGATTGTCGTGGGCGCCGGCATCATCGGCCTCGAATATGCGTCCATGTTCGCGGCCTTGGGGGTCAAAGTCACGCTGCTCGATCAACGGCCGATACTGCTGGATTTCGTGGACCGCGAAATTGTGGAAAGCCTGTGCTTCCAGCTGCGGCAGTTGGGCACGGTGTTTCGGCTCGGCGAAAAAGTGGTTTCGATCGGCTTCGATGAAGAGCGCAACCGGGTGTTTGCCAAGCTGGCCAGCGGGAAGAACGTTCACGGCCAGGGTCTGCTCTACACCATCGGCCGGCAGGCCAACGGCGATCTGCTGAATCTCGAAGCGGCAGGGTTAAGCGCCGAAGGCCGGGGCAAGCTTTCCGTAAACGAACACTTTCAGACCACGGTCCCTCATATCTATGCTGCCGGAGACGTGATTGGATTTCCCGCTCTGGCCAGCACCTCCATGGAGCAGGGACGCCTGGCCAGTTGTCACATGTTCGGCAAGCCCGGCAAAATGCCCCCCAACCTCATTCCGTATGGCATCTACACCATCCCCGAAATTTCGATGGTGGGGCAAACCGAAGAACAGTTGACGAAAGAAAATATCAACTATGAAGTGGGCCTGGCTCGCTACGCCGAACTGGCCAAGGGCCAGATGCTGGGAGATGACCAGGGCCTGCTGAAGCTGATCTTCGATCCCGACTCTCTGAAATTGCTCGGGGTGCATGCCATCGGCGATCGGGCGGCAGAAATCATTCACATTGGCCAGGTCGTTCTCAGCCTGGGAGCGAGTATCGAGTATTTCCGCGATGCAGTCTTCAACTATCCTACCCTAGCAGAAGCCTACAAGGTCGCCGCGCTCGACGGACTGAACAAGCTCTAGGCGAGGGTGCCCCATGTCTCGTGGCTTTCGAGACCTGGGTTGCATACATCTGGGACGCGTGTGGGTCACGTCTAATTTCCGTTCAACCCTTCTGTTCAATCAAGCAAACGTCGGCCGCCCCGTTGCTACGATCGGTCGTTCAGCCTCATTTTTCAAATCGGCGGCATAGCGCTCGAATATCGGTCCAATGTCTGGCAGCGACCGCTTTACTAGAGGCAACATCAGGCCTGAAAATCGCTCGTCCATCACGAAGTCGGTTGAACCGTCCTCGCGCGGCATCAGTGTGTGAAGCTGCGGACCCCTTTAAAATGCAAGTGCAAATCCGCCGGTCCAGTCCATCCGTTTGTTTGACACCACTGTCTCGTTGTTGCTGGCGCGTCAAAATTGGTACATTGAAATAGAAAGCGCACAACCCATATGACTCACCTGTTTGATCCGCTCAACATCCGGGATATCACATTTGCGAACCGCGTATTTGTTTCGCCGATGTGCGAGTACTCCAGCACTGACGGATATGTGAGCGACTGGCATTTCGTGCATCTCGGGAGCCGGGCAGTGGGCGGTGCTGGACTGGTGCTTACCGAAGCTACTGCGGTTCTCCCCGAGGGCCGCATCAGTCCGCAAGACCTGGGTATCTGGATGGACGATCACATTGAGCCGCTGGCTCGCATCATCCGGTTTGTTTCGGAGCAAGGCAGTGTGGCCGGGATGCAATTGGCGCATGCCGGTCGCAAGGCCAGCACCTATCGACCGTGGGAAGGCCACGGAGCGATCCCGCAAAGCAAAGGAGGCTGGAACAATGTGGTTGCGCCGAGCGCGGTACCTTTCGCGGATAACTATCCGATGCCGCAAGCGCTCTCTATCGACGGCATCAAGAACATCGTTTCAGCTTTTGCCGCCGCGGCGCGTCGTGCCTGCGAAGCAGGATTTCGGGTCGTTGAGATTCACGCCGCTCATGGATATCTGATTCATGAGTTTCTGTCGCCTCTGAGCAATCAAAGAACCGATTCCTACGGAGGCTCATTTGAGAATCGCATCCGAATATTGCGCGAGATCGTGACCGCTGTTCGAGATTCGTGGCCCGAGAGGGCGCCACTGTTTGTTCGTATTTCGGCGACCGACTGGATTGAAGGCGGATGGGACATTCAGCAGTCGGTCGAACTTGCCTGCCAACTTGTAAAACTTGGAGTAGACCAGATCGATTGCTCTTCTGGCGGCAATGCACTGCAGGCAAAAATTCCGGTCGCCCCAGGTTATCAAACGCCGTTTGCGGAGCAAATCCGCCGCGAAGCCAACATCCTCACGGGTGCGGTCGGGATGATCACATCTCCTATTCAGGCCGAGAACATTCTCGTTGCGGGACAGGCGGACGCAATCATCATCGCGCGCGAATTCCTGCGAGATCCGTATTGGCCATTGCGCGCAGCCCGTGAACTGGGGCAACCAATTGCCTGGCCCGTCCAATATTTGAGGGCAGCGCCGGAAGGCTCACACTCCCGCGTTCCGATTGACCTCAAGAATCTGGAATCCTGCTTCGAGGAACAACACGCTATTCCCAAGCGCTGATCCCCGTTTGACACTGGAAACTACCCAGCAATTTGGAAATTAGGCTCCTCTGGTTGATGTGTCCCTTGTAGGTCATAGCTATTTTCCATACTGCCGTCAGTGCATCTGAACGACAACGGCAACGTCGAACTTTGAATAGTATTTCTTCACGTCGCTGGCGCCATACTTGGCGCGGAATTTTTCGACCACCGACGAAACCCTGGTTTGATCGGTAACAGGAACGGCCTGAAATTCAGCATCTGCGCCACGCGCGTCAATCCGAATTGACGGACCTTTGACCACATTCTTATACCACTGGGTATCCGAGCCCCGTACCGGCAGGAGGTAGACCTTGTCATCGTCCCATACGAACCAGACCGGTTGAGAGATGGTCCGCCCTGATTTTCTGCCGGTCACGCTGAGATTAATTTCACGATAACGGGAGAGGCGGTCTTTCAGAATATCTTTCGGCGCTGGCATGTGCACTCCTTTGACTTGCTGTTAGTCCATAATTCCTGTCGCGTTTCGCTTCACGGTCGGATCTCGTTTCCTCAATTGAGTGCGTTTGTGCATGTGCGTAGGCCGCTCACTTCGATGACTTGTTCATCCACACGCGCCAAGTGCCGGGACCAGCTTTGTCATCGGTAATTGTTCGCCCAATCAACTTGAGTGCCAGCTTGATCTGACCGTGATGGTAGCCCTCGTGCCAAATCATATGCTGAAGTAGCAGGATCGGGTGGTCGTAGTGAAGGTCCATATCGCCGCCTGCCTCCAGCCTTCTCTTGACGGCGTCCCGCACCACCTTGACGCTCTCGTTCAGCATGGCCGCAATGCGGCCAGGGTCATGCTCGGCCTTCCATTCTTCCTTGGGCAGGTCTGTCGCGAATTCGGGAACGTCCTCGGAGACGAACCCCAGCCGCACATAGTGGATGTGCATAAACATCTCGGCGACGGATGGGCTGCTCTCCATCGCCCTGGCCTCCAGGCCGCCCCCCGGCAGGGCGCGGAGCAGGTTTATTAGGATGGTGTTGTTGCGATCCCAAGAGTCCAGCAGAGCCTCAAGCAGGCGTTGGTCTGGTGCGTCCGACATACCTACCCCGTTTGTTGATGCGAGAATTGCCACGAATTCTACATGAGCTTTATCGCTCAGAGGCCCGTCATTTTCTCGATATGTTCCGGATATCGGGAGCCCTGGACCGTAATCTTCGAAGCGGCGCTTTCGATTTCGCGCAAGTCGTCTGGGGTGAGCTCGACCGCAACCGATCCGATATTTTCATCCAGGCGCGCCAACTTCGTCGTCCCCGGATCGGAACAACCCTGGCTTCTGCGCAAGCAGCCAAGCCAGCGCGACCTAAGCAGGTGTTGCCTTCTTCCGTTATGCGATCTCGCCAAG
>Ga0134122_10004224_pt1 | contig 10653 bp, 9 predicted proteins | sample KB302_FD_96461 | JGI IMG/M metagenome (GOLD analysis project Ga0134122, IMG submission 96461) | Terrestrial soil microbial communities without Nitrogen fertilizer from Kellogg Biological Station, Michigan, USA - KB3-0-2 | ecosystem: Environmental > Terrestrial > Soil > Unclassified ... | reverse complement strand
GCCGCGCCGGTGGTCGTCGGCGAGCAGCAGGGCCCCGCCGTGGCCGAGCGCCACGATGCGCTGAATCCAGGAGTGCGGCGGCAGATCGGGGATCGCCGCGCCGACCTCGCGCCACCGGCCGCCCCCGTCGATCGTGACGTGAACCCGGCCGTCGTCGCTGCCCGCCCAGATCTCCCGGTCGGAGACGGGGGAGACCGCGATCGTGCTCAAGGTGGTGTAGTTCTCGGCCCCGGCGACATCGGGCGTCAAGCCGCCGCTCTCCTTCTGGCGTTGCCACTCCGGGTCGTCGGTCGTCAGGTCGGGACTGATCATCGACCAGGTCTCTCCCCGGTCGGTCGAGCGGTGAACCCGTTGGCTGCCGACCAGCAGCGCGCCCGCAGAATCGATCGCCATCGGCGAGTACCAGCCGAAGCGCAGGGCGATGCCGGGCGGCGCCGCCGGGGAGACGTCTCGCCACTCGCCACCCGTCCGGTTCCAGCGCACCAGCCCGCCGGCCGTCTGCATCGTGTAGCCGCCGCCGGTTTGCGGATCGGGCAGCGTGTCCATCGCATCCGCGCCGCCGACCATCCGCCAGTCCTCGCGCGCCGCGCCCCCAAGCGCCCAGGCGTTGAGCGGCCCGCTCCAGGCGCCGTTGTCTTGAGTGCCGCCGTACAGCAGCCCGCCGGCATCCGCGGCGATCGTGTAGAACTGCGCGAGCGGCAGTCCCGGCTTCCACTCGGCGGTTTGGCCGCCGTCGCGGCTTTCGTAAAGGCCGCCGTCGGTTCCCAGGAGAAACCGGCGGGGATCGCGTGGATCGATCCAGAGCGCGTGCAGATCGGCATGGACTCGGGATTTGAGCAGCAGGGGTTTCATCGTCACCCCGCCGTCGTCGGAACGATCGAGGTTGAAATGGAGCTGATAGAGCCGCTCCGGGTTTTGCGGATCGACGCGCAGCTCGGAGAAGTAGAACGGGCGCGGCGACCGGTTCGCTCCCCGGGCGACGGTGCGCCAGGTGGCCCCGCCGTCGTCCGAGCGAACGAGCGCGCCCGCGCGGTCCAGCTCGATCAGCGCAAAGACGGTGGCCGGACGAGATGGCGCGTAGGCGATGCCGATGCGCCCGAGCTCGCCTTCCGGCAGACCGTCCGCGGCGCCGCGGCGGACCCAAGCTTTGCCGCCGTCCGCCGAGGCGTAGAGCCCCGAACCCGGACCGCCGGAGCGGAGATCCCACGGCCGGCGGCGGACCTGCCAGAGCGTCGCGACCAGCCGGTCCGGATCGCCCGGGTCGAGCGCCAGGTCGGCGGCTCCCGTCCGCTCGTCGAAATAGAGCGTCCGCCGCCAGCTCTTCCCGCCGTCCTCCGTGCGGTAGACGCCGCGCTCGCCACCGTCGCTCCAGAGCGGACCGAGCGCGGCCACCCAGGCGACCTCGGGGTCGGTCGGATGGAGCACGATGCGCGCGATCCGTTCGCTCGCGGGCAGCCCGAGCCGGGTCCAGGTGGCGCCGCCGTCGATCGAGCGGTAGACGCCGTCGCCGGACGAGGCCGTGTTGCGGACGTCGCACTCGCCGGTCCCCGCCCAGACGATCCGCGGATCGGGCTGAAACACCGCGAGCGCGCCGATCGAGGCGACGTCCTGATCGTCGAAGACGGGCGTAAACGTCGTGCCGCCGTTGATCGTCTTCCAGACGCCGCCGGCCGCCGCGCCGACATAGTAGGTCTCCGGATCGCCTTCCACCCCCGCGATCGCCGTCACCCGGCCGCTGATGCCCGGAGGACCGATCGGACGCGCGGCAAGCGCTGCGGTCAGCCCCGCGGGAAGCTCGATGCCGGGGACCGGAGCGGCGACGGCGAAGGCGAGGAGGAGCGGGGCGGAAAGGCGCATGAAGATCTCCTGTGTAGCAGTGCTGCGATACACTACCACGCAACACCGATACGTCTCCCCGCGGGCGTTTTTCCCTTTCTTGACCGAATGCCCTGCCTGCGTACAATTTAAACCTATGAACCATCCGAAGATCCGCCGCTCCCTCCCGCTTCTGCTCCTGCTGTCGGCTCTGTTCGCGCAGGTCTCCTTCGCCGCCAACCCGGGACAATGTCCGGCCATCCATCGGCCGCTGCCCACGGCCGAAGAGCGGCAGCACCTGGAACCGCTCTTCCTCCTGCGCTGCTTCCTGTCGATCGAAGAGCTCGACCGCGTCACCGGCTCGCTCGACCACGACGCCCAGACGACGGTCACCGACCCGGCGTTCGACAGCGGCGAGCTGAATCCGGACGGCTCGATGCGTCCGCCGCTTTCCGCCGATCAGAGGGCGGCGTTGACCAAGATGCATTCCGTCCTGGATCAGGACATGCGGGCCGGCGCGATCATCCGCAAGTTCATTCCGAATTCGGACATCGGCGGTTTCCTGTTCGGCCGCACGGTCATCGGCTCGGCCGCTTCGCCGCAGATCGTGCCGACCAATACGGTACGCGGCTTCGTAGGACTGGAGCGGAATACCAACGGGCTGGGAGCAGGGGAGACCGTGGCGGCGCTCGGGCTCGATTTCGAAACGGGCGCGGTCGGGCAGTTCACCGACGCGACCCCGGTTCCGTTCCGGCGCAAGGTGGCGGCGGAAATTCTCGCCCACGGCCTGCACTCGATCCGCCACGTGATGAGCGCCCAAGCGGCGAGCGACGCGAAGATCCCCCTGGCCAAGGATTTGCGGGATACCGCGATCGCGGCCACCCCGAGTTTTTCGAGCCGGTCGCTCGAAATGAACCGCAGCGGCCAGAGCAATCCGTACACCGGATTGGGCTATTCGGCCGACCTTTCGGTCCTGACGCTCAAGGTGAACGATGGGGACGCCGGCTATCCCCTCCATCTCAACGAAGAGGACGTGATGACCGTGCCCACGCCGCTCGCGGTGGGGGACGAGTTGCTGCGCCGGAAGGCCGACGGCTCCGATCGCAGCGAGCGGGTGGTCGCCCGATACCTCCCGGTGAGGGATTCGGACGGCACGGTGAGGAATCAATGGGTGATGGTCCGAAATCTGCCACGGGACCTGGCGCTTTATTACAACGGGCTGTTCAACCAGGCGAAGGCGCGGGTCCTCGCGGCGGGAGGCTAGTGCCGCTCCACCGCCGCGACACGCCCGACGGGCCGGCGTGGGTCCGCCCGCCGTTCCGCGCCGAGGACTATGCCGCGCCCCCGGACGCGGTGCGGCTGTTCGAACGCTGGCAAGGCGACCCGCAAAGCTCCGACGCGATCCTCACCGACCGGGAGAGCCCGTTTTCCAACTACGCCGAAGTGGATCGGCAGGCCCGAGACGGCCGGACCTGGATCACCCTGCTCGAAGCGAGCCAGGAATTCGCGATCGAGGTCGAAGCCGCCCGCTCCGGCTTCGGCGAGGTCAAAGCCGTAGAACCCCGCCGCGCCTTCGAGCTGGCCTGCGCCCGCGATCCGCTCCGCTCGCGGCCGGTGATCCGGGAGACGTAAAGGCCCGCGATTCGCTTCGTTCTCCGCGGTTCCTCCCTCTCTGCGGTCATTTCATCCCAGAGCGCGCGCGAGGGTGAGAAGGTTCTTCAACCACTTCCGCCAACCCCCGTAGAAGAATCGATCGCGGAGAATTCTCTCCGGATCGTTCCTCGGGAGAACCCTCATGTCGAAGAACCGTTTCCTCGTCGCCCTCCTCGCTCTCGTCGCCCTTGGGACCCTGGGACTCGCCGACCTCGCCTCGGCGTGCGATCAACAGTGCCAGGTGGTGACCCCGCCGTTCTGTCGCCGCTGTGTCGACACGGGCGCCTTCACCGGACAGACCTGTCAGAACAGCGGCTCCTGCGGTTGCTTCTATACCCAGAACAACTGCAATGGCCTCTCGGCGTCCGCCGCGCCCGCGGCCGCGCCGGACTTTTTGATGGCCGAGAACGTGACGCCCGCCGACGCACCCGTATCCTTCGATCTCCACCTCGCTTTCGCGGGGCAATAGCAAAGCTCAAAACGACCCGGTCGGCGGAGCCCGGCCGGTTCGGCCGGGCTCTTTTTCGCGGCCGGCCGTAAGGCGGCTCAAGAAAAGTCGTGGTTGGATCTCACAGAGCCGGCGCCAACCAGCGCGCCAGCCCATCCCGAAGTTTCTCGCCGATCGGCCGACGGTTCCACGATTTCGGAAGGATCTCCTCCGATCGGGCGAGATCCTTGGCAAAGGCCTGTTCGAGCGTCCTCGCGCTGTCGGGGCAGAAGATCACCAGGTTGCATTCGGCGTTGAAGAAAAAAGATCGGAAGTCGAGATTGCTGGAGCCGACGAGGGAGAGGTGGCCGTCGGTGACGAGGGATTTGGCGTGGAGGATCTCGGGTTGGTATTCGAAGATCCGGACGCCGGCCGCGAGAAGGTCGGCGTAGATTCCGTGGGAGGCGTAGCGGACGAGCGGCGCGTCGGTTTTTCCCGGCAGGAGGAGGCGCACGTCCACGCCGCGGCGGGCCGCGGCGCCCAGCTCGCGGACGGCCGATCGGCCGGGGGCGAAGTAGGCGTTGGTGATCCAGAGCGTCCGCCGGGCCGCTCCGGCGATCGCGGTGAGGACGGACGCCGATTCGTGGTGGCCGCGGAACGGGCGCGAGTCGAGGACCAGGATGCCGACACCGGGCTCCGGGTGATGGGGCAGCGCAAGCGGAGGGATCTTGAGCGGATCGCCGCCCGTTCGTCCCCAACCTTCCGAAAAGACCACCGCCATCTCCCAGACGGCCGGGCCGGTGACTCGGACGTGGGTGTCGCGCCAGGGTCCACCTTTTCGGCGGGAGCGGGAGAACGAGCCGTAATCCTCGCTGATGTTCATGCCGCCGGTGAAACCGATCTTTCGGTCCACCACCAGAATCTTCCGATGGTCGCGGAACACCTGGTTCCACAGGTTGCCGAACAGCGGATGGAACAGCCGCCGCTCGATGCCGTGGTCGGCCATCTCGCGCCAGAACGCGCGCCGGGTTTCGAAGGAGCCGACCGCGTCGGCAAGCACCCGTACGGTAACGCCGCGTTGGACGGCGGCGCCCAGAAGGTCCAGGAAGCGCCGGCCGACCGAGTCGTCGCGCAGGATGTACGACTCCAGCAGGATTTCTTCCCGCGCCGCGCGGAGCGCCTCGCTCATCGCGGCGAACGCGTCGTCGCCGTGGGTGTAGATCGTGACGTGATTGCTCGGATGGATCGGCGAGTCGTCGATCCGCTCCAGCAGGGAGGCGAAGGCCGGGTCTTCGACCCCGTCGGCGAAGGCTTCGGCCAGCCGGCCCACCCGATCGGCGCGCAGCTCGGGCGGCAACCGGCGGCCGAGCACCGGATGCACGATCGGGTCGAGCATCCGGCGGAGCCGGCGCATGCGGTGGTGACGCGTACGGACGCGGGGCATGAGGGCAAAGGGTGACATCTCTCGCGGGTGCGATCAACCTCGGAGGCCGGCACCGTTTTTCGCCGGACAGGCACTCTCAGGAGTAGGAGGAAGACTTATGAACGGGAAACGAATCCTGTCGGCCGCCGCGCTCGCCATCGGACTTACTCTCAAGGCGGCGCACGCGGGCGGGGCCTGGGTGCCGGAGCCGGGCCAGGGAGACGTCTCTTTCGGCATCAGCCGCAAGACGGCGGGCAGCAGTTGGGATCGCAAGGGGGATGCCTTCGACAACCGGCGGGCCGCCGACCGCAAGATTTCGTACCACGATTTCCGCTACGGCTACCTCTCGGGCGAGGTCGGCCTGTTCCGCAACCTCTCGGGAACTTTTCTGATCGCCTACCTCGACGGGCGCGAAGGGCCGACCGGCGAGATGGAGAAGAACTCCGGGCTCACCGATGCTTGGTACGGGCTGAAGTACGCGGTCCACAAGGGAAACCTCCCGATGGCGGTCGGTTTCACCTACCGATCTTCCGAGTTTTACGACCTCCAGGGTCCTTACGACCGCCACCTGTTCGACTCGAACGGCAATTTTCGCGGCGTCAGCCCGGAGTGGCGGGGCCTGCTCAAGCACGACTACACGCTGTCGTATCTGATCAGCCGCTCGATCCAAGGGGGGCGCGGCTGGTGGAACGTGCAATCCGGCTACACCTGGCGGGAAGGAGCCCCCGCGGACGAGATTCCGCTTCTTTTCGATCTCGGGTACCCGCTGCCGTGGGGAGGATGGGTCGGCAAGGTCTCGATGGTCACGGTTCGCTCGCTCGGCAACGACAGCCCGCGCCGGCCGGACGACCGCTTCGGCAGCTCGCGCACGACCAACTTCAACGACGCGAGCATGGCGCGCCTCGGCCTCTCGGGTTGGAAGTCGTTCGGCCGGGATGACCGTTGGTTCGGCGAGGTCGGATACAACCGCTGGGTCTGGGGGCGTTCGGCGCGCCGCTACAGCGAGCCGTATCTCGCCATCGGCCGCAAGTTCTGAGTGGCCCCGGGCGTCAAAAGTCGTCGGCCGAAAAGGCGCCGTAGACGTTCTGGAAATAGGTGTCGATGCCGTCGCGGAGCGCGCGGTCGGCCCGGTACAGGTTCATCGCCGTCTCCGTGCGCCGATACATCTTGAGCTGGGTCTTGTCGTTGTGGTTCGCGGCGAACAACCGCTTGGCGCCCGCCTCGTCGCCGTTGGCGTAGATTTGCAGCGGGACGTCGCCGACCGCGGCGACCTGCTCGTCGGTGACCCCTTCGAGGTCGGGGGAGATCAGGACCATCAGCTTCACCTTGCCGGTCTTGGCGGCGAACGGAACCGCGATCCGCGCGCCGCAGCCGATCGCGACGATGCCGATGACATCCGTGCCGACACGCGCCTGGTGGGCCAACAGCTGCCAGGCGGCGTTGGTGTCCGCGGTCGCCTTTTCGATCGAAGTCTTGGGGTTGCCCCCGGAGCGGTAGTTCCAGAGCAGGACGCGCGGCCCGGCGGCGGTGATCTTGCCGGCCAAATTGACCAGTTCGGGAGCCTCGCCTTCGCAGTCCAAGAGGAACAGGGCGCCCGGTCCCACCGCCCGACTGTCGTAAAACGTCCCCGAGAGGTTCGTGCCGTCGGCGCTCTTGAATTGAATCGGGCGGCGAATGTCGGCGCGAGCCTCGGGAGCCAAAAGGAACGGCAGCAGCGCGAGCAGGACGAGAGCCTTCCGGGATGATTCGTGTCGCAAAATACGGTGCCTCCTGGCGAGTCGCTTAGTAGTCGGGGTGCGCCCAGCCGCCATAGACGAATTCGAAGTAGTCGTCGATGCCGCCCTTCAAAGTTCCGTCGGCTCGATAGAGTGCCATGCCCTTGTCCGGGCGCCGGTAGAGTTTGAGCTGACTCTTTTCATGGTGGGTCGCGGCGAACAGCCGTTTGGCATCCGCCTCGCCGTCGTTGGCGAAGATCAGCAAGGGAACGTCGGCGAGAGCGGCGAGTTGTTCGTCGGTGACCCCTTCGAGGTCGGGCGAGATCAGCGCCATCAATCGGACCTTGCCGGTCTTGGCGGCAAACGGAATTGCAATTCTCGCGCCGCACCCGATCGCGACAATTCCGACCCGGTCCGAGCCGACGCGCGTTTGGCTGATCAGCATTCGCCAAGCGGCGTTGGCGTCCTCGGTCGCCATGGCGAGGGCTTCCTTGGGATTGCCCCCGGGGCGGTAGTTCCAGAGCAGGGCGCGCGGTCCGGAGGCGGTGATCTTGCCGGCCAGGTTGAGCAGCTCGGGCGCGTCGCCGTCGCAATCCTGGAGAAACAGGGCGGCCGGTCCGCTCGCCCGGCTGTCGAAGAAGATCGCCGGAATCTCGGTTCCACCGGCGCCGTTGAATTTCGTCGGATTGCGGTCGACGGCGCGGGCGCCGACGGCGAGAAGGAGAGGCAGAAGGACGGCGAGGACGACGGCGGAACGGAGCGGTTGGGTTCTCAAGAGCATGGGCCTCCCGAGGGAGATGGTATCGGTTTCCTGTCGATTTCGCTTCCTGCCGGGGGGCTGTCCGGTTTAGAGTCGCCGCAGTTTTTCTTCCGAGGAGCGGCCATGCCCAAGTCGAAACCTTCGACCTCCGAGCTTGCCTTGTCCCGTCGTCAACTGCTCGGGGGCCTGGCCGCGGGCCTCGCGGCCTCCGCTCTCGTTCCGCCCGGCCGGGCGGAGGCGGCCTCTGCGCCGGCTTCCGCATCCGGGCCGGCCGCCGGAGCGGCGCCGTTTTCGTTCGAGGAGGCGACGGTCGCCGACCTTCAGCGTCACATGGAGCAGGGGAGCCAGACCGCCCGTTCGATCGCCGCCGCCTATCTCGACCGGATCGAGCGGCTCGACCGCTCAGGACCCCGGCTGAGTTCGGTGATCGAGGTCAACCCCGACGCGCTCCAAATCGCCGACGCGTTGGACAAGGAGCGGAAAGAAAAAGGCCCGCGCGGGCCGCTCCACGGCATTCCGGTGCTGATCAAGGACAACATCGACACGGCGGACCGGATGAAGACGACCGCCGGCTCGCTGGCGCTCGACTCCCCCCAATCACCGCGGCCGTCGCGCGACGCCTTCCTGGTCGAGCGGCTGCGCGCGGCCGGAGCGGTGATTCTGGGGAAGACCAATCTCTCCGAATGGGCGAACTTCCGCTCGACCCGCTCGACCTCCGGCTGGAGCGGCCGCGGCGGTCAGACGCGAAACCCCTACGCGCTCGACCGTTCGCCCTCGGGGTCCAGCTCGGGCACGGGGGCGGCGATCGCCGCGAGCTTCGCCGCCGTGGGCGTCGGCACCGAAACCGACGGTTCGGTCGTGTCGCCCTCTTCCGTGCAGGGGCTGGTGGGGATCAAGCCGACCGTCGGCCTGGTCAGCCGCGCGGGGGTGATCCCCATCGCGGCGAGCCAGGACACCGCGGGACCGATGTGCCGCACGGTGACGGACGCGGCGATTTTGCTCACCGCCTTGGCCGGAAAAGATCCGCGCGATCCGGCGACCGCCGCGGCGGAGGGGATCACGGACTATGCGCAGGGGCTCGACCCCAAGGCGCTCGACGGCGCGCGGATCGGCGTCGTGCGCAGTCAAGGCTTCGGCAAGAACCCGGCCGTGGATGCGATCTTCGACGGCGCGGTCGCCGCGATCAAGAAGCTCGGCGCCACCGTGCTCGATCCGGTCGATCTTGCCTGGAGCAAGGAGATCGACGACGCCGAGTACGAGGTGCTGCTCTACGAGTTCAAGGACGGCCTGGAAAGGTATCTCGCCGAGCGCGGCGGGCCGATGCGTAACCTCGCCGATCTGATCGCCTGGAACGAGGCGCACCGCGACCGGGAAAGCCCATGGTTCGGGCAGGAGATTTTTCACGCCGCCGCGGCCAAAGGACCGCTCACCGACGAGGCGTACACGAAGGCGCGGCAGGTCTGCATCGACGGCGCCCGGACGAAGGGGATCGAGGCGACTCTCGCCGCGGATCGGCTGGACGCGATCGTCACCTCGACGAACGGATTCGCCTGGCTGATCGATTGGGCCAACGGCGACGCCTACACCGGCGGCAGCTCGTCGCTCGCCGCGGTGGCCGCAACCCCGAGCATCACCGTGCCGGCGGGTTTCGCGTTCGGCCTGCCCGTCGGCATCTCGTTCTCGGGTCCGGTCTGGAGCGAGGCCAAACTGATTCGATTCGCCTACGCGTTCGAACAGGGGACGAAGGCGCGCCGGCCGCCGACGTTTGCGCCCGGCGCCGCTTTCTCTTCGGATCGAATGCCCGAACCCTCGACGGCTCCGACCGCGGCGGCCAAGAAAGCGTGATGCGCGGCATCCCGCTCGCGCTGTGGGCCGTCGTCGGACTGACCGGCGGATTTTTCGCCTTCGGCGCGGCGTTCGCGGCGCCTGCTCCGGCCAAGATTCCGGCGAACCGGCAAGGAGGTACCTCTCTGCGATACCTGGCGCTTGGCGATTCCTACACGATCGGCGAAGGGGTGGAGCCGGCCGAGCGCTGGCCGCATCAGCTCGCGGCGCTGCTCGCGGCGGAGGGGCTGCGGTTCGAAACCGCGCCCGAGATCGTCGCCCGCACCGGCTGGACGACCGACGAGCTGTCGGCGGCGATCTCCGAGGCGAAGCCGAAGGGACCGTTCGATCTGGTAACGCTACTGATCGGGGTCAACGACCAATTTCGCGGGCGCGGCGTCGAGGCGTACCGGCCGGAATTTCGCCGCCTGCTCCAGGCGGCGATCGGCTTTGCCGGCAACCGGCCCGAGCGGGTGATCGTGCTGTCGATTCCCGATTGGGGGGTGACGTCGTTCGCGGCCTCCTCCGAGCGCTTCGTGCCGGAGCGGATCGCCCGGGAAATCGACGCCTTCGATGCGGCGGCGAAGGCGGAGACGGAAGGTGCCGGTGCGGCGTTCCTCGACGTCACCGAGGAGACCCGCACGGCCGGAAGGAAGGCGGGGGAGTTGGTGGACGATGGTCTCCATCCCTCGGGCCGGCAGTATGAACGTTGGGCCCAAGCCGCTTTGCCCCTCGCCCGGCGCTCGCTTGGCTCCCGGCCGCCGCGGTAGAGTCCGGGTATGTCTACGAGTACCCCCGGCATCTTTGTCCTCTCGATGCCCCGTTCCGGCTCGACGCTGCTGCGCCTGATCCTCGATACCCATCCCGAAATCAGCTGTCCGGACGAAATCTCGCTCGGCCGCCTGGCCTCGGCGCTCTATGTGACGATTGCGGGGCTGCGCGAGACGACCCACTCGATCGATCATTTGCGGCCGAGCCCGGAGGACCCCGTTCTGCCCGAGATTCGGCGGACCCTCGACGAGATGATGGGCACGTT
>Ga0134122_10004223_pt1 | contig 10654 bp, 8 predicted proteins | sample KB302_FD_96461 | JGI IMG/M metagenome (GOLD analysis project Ga0134122, IMG submission 96461) | Terrestrial soil microbial communities without Nitrogen fertilizer from Kellogg Biological Station, Michigan, USA - KB3-0-2 | ecosystem: Environmental > Terrestrial > Soil > Unclassified ... | reverse complement strand
CCTGCGCGGCGACCTCCCCGTCGAAGGCGCCCGGATCGTCTTCCGCGTGGGTCACGGCAATTTGATCCAAGCCGGCAGCGAGCGAGTCCCACCGCCCGACGTCGAAGCGCCGCCGGTCCGGGTGACCCGGGCGGCCGCCTACGCCAAGCTTTCCGGATACGTCGGAGGGTTCGTCGCCGGAACCGACACGTTGCTCGACCGCGGTTCGCTCCACCTATTGCCGGTGGCGCTCCGCGACGACCGGTTGGCCGACGGGTTTGTCTTCGCTCATGGCTACGGCCTGACGACGGTGTGGGAGATCTCGTTCCGCCGCGCGGGGGTGAGAGGCACCTGGCGCGGCCGGATCGACGCCACCACCGGCGAGGTGGTGGAATTCGTCGATACCGAGCTCGACGCGCAGGCGACCGGCGGCGTCGCGGCCGACAACCTGTCCGGCAAGGAGGCGATCCGCCCGATGCCCTACGTCGATCTCGGCGACGGCTCGTTCGCGAATTCTGCCGGCCTCTTCCCCTTCGGCGGCACGCCGCTCACCTCGACGCTCACCGGCAAGTACGCGAGCGTCAACGACCTGTGCGGTAGTGTCTCCCTCGGCACCGACGCGTCGGGCAACCTGCCGTTCGGGACCTCCCCGGCCAACAACTGCGCGACCCCTCCCTTGGGCGGCCCCGGCAACACCCGCTCCTCGCGCACCGGCTACTATTCCGTCAACCGCGGCAAAGAGATCGCCCGCGGCTGGCTTCCGGGCATCTCCTGGCTGAACGGTTCCTTCGTCATCTCGGTCAACAACACCGGCGCCTGCAACGGCAATTGGACCGGTACCGGAATCCGGCTCTTTCGCGCCGTCGCGGGTTCGTGCGGCGCGAGCGGCGAGGAACCCGGCTTCGTCCTCCACGAATACGGTCACGGGCTCGACCAAAACGACGGCACGGGGATTACCAGCTCCAGCAGCGAGGCCTACGCCGACGTGATCGCGGCCCTGGCGCTCCACAACTCCTGCGTCGGACCGGGATTCCGCCTGGTCAACTGCCCGTCCTACGGCGATCCGTGTACCGCCTGCACCGGCCTGCGCGACATCGATTGGGCCAAGCACAGCACCAACACCCCGCACACGGTCGCCAACTACACCCAGGCTCATTGCATCGTCACCGGCGCCGGTCCCTGCGGCCACGAGGTGCATTGCGAGTCGCACGTCGCGACCGAAGCCGTGTGGGACTTCGCCAACCGCGACCTGCCGGACCCCGGCAGCAGCACCGCCTGGAACGTCGCCGAGCGACTCTGGTACCTCTCGCGCCCGACCTCGACCGCCGCTTTCACCTGCACCACCGGCGGGACCTTCTCCTCGAACGGCTGCAACGTCGGCTCCTGGTTCAAAACCCTCCGGGCGGTGGACGACGACGATGGCAACCTCGCCAACGGCACGCCCCACTCGTGCGCCCTGTTCGCGGCATTCAACCGTCACGGGATCGCCTGCCCGACCGATGCGGGAGCCGACATCTGCTCGCGGGGTTGCACCCAACCGCCGGTGCCGGCGCTGGCGCTGTTCGACGGCAACAATTCGACCGATCTGTCCTGGAGCGACTCCGGAGCGGGAAATGTCTATGACGTGTATCGGAACGAGCTGGGCTGCAAGGCCGGCTTCGCCAAGATTGCCGACGATGTCGCGGCCACCTCGCTCACCGACACTTCGGTCGCCGACGGCGTGACGTATTTTTATCAGGTCGTCGCCCACCCGGCCGGCAACGAAGCTTGCCACGCGGCGCCCAGCGGCTGCCTCGCGACCACGAAAGACGCCCAACTGCTGGGCCTTTCCGTCCCTACGACCATGGTCCCCGGCCGGCGCTATACCGTGAACGTCACGGTCAAAAACACCGGCGAAATCTCGTGGAATTCGCTCGGCCCGGTCTGCAACGCCTACCGGCTGGCCCAGGTGGGCAACGCGGCCTGGAGCCCGATCCGGATCGAGCTTTCCGCCCCGATCGCCCCCAACGCCTCGGCGAATCTGAGCTTCCAGGTGACCGCACCCGGAGCGCCCGGGACCTACGACTTCCAACTGCGGATGGTTCACGAGTGCGTCGAATTCTTCGGCGCCGCGAGCCCCCTGGTCCGAATCAAGGTCGGCGACTAGCGCGTAGCCTCGCCCACCAGCCGCCGGCAGGTTTCGATCGCGACCCCCAGGAAGTCTCGCGCCGCGGCGGCCTGCTCTTCCGCCGTCGAGAGAGCGAGGAGCGGCTCGGCTTCAAGGACGGCGCCGAACCAGCCTTCGGTGTTCCAAATGCCGCCGGACGGGAGAGCGGGCAGTACCGGATCTTTCGGGGTCGGCCAGGCGTTGACGTAGAAATAAGGCAGCGGCCGGCTGGAGTCGCCCGGCGAAAGGCCGACTCCCACGGTGCTGGCGTTCTCTCCCTCTCCCGCGAGGGTGATCAGGGTCGCGAGGTCGAAATGGTGCGGCCAGAGAAGGATCTCACCCGCCAAGTTCTCGTTCGCCCGGATCTCTTCGAACAGGCCCGCGCCGAACGCGAACCACCGCGCCAGCTCGGCCGGCCCGCCGTGATCGAACCGGAACGGCACGCCGTGAGCCACGGCGGCGTCGGGCATCTCGGTCTCTTCCGGTTGGTCCGGAACGGGGCGTTCGAGAGGCTTCTCCAGCGGATGCTCGATCCGTGTTTCGACCTCGACCGTGAGCCAGGCGTACGCCTCATCGAGGGTTTGTCCGGCCAGCGGATGCGAGGCGACGATCTCTCCGCCCTTGTCGAACAGCGCGAGCGCGGGAGGATCGAGCACCAGGGCGGAGCGGAAACTCTCGTGAACGCCCGCGATCACACCTTGTAAAAACGCGGAGCGCGCGCCGTCCCACACCAGACTCTGCTCCGAGGCGTCGGGTTGCGGCGAGATCAACTGCTTGCCGGGAGCCGACGCGGCGGCCATCGCCCAATGTAGGGTGTGCCGGGTTTCGATCAGATCCTCGTTCGACACGGCGCCGAGGGGCGTCGTTTTCGGATTATCCATATAGGCCTCCCTGCTCCAGACTGTGCCGCGGAACCTCTCCCGGTTTCACCAGCGCGATTACTTTTCGACCGTCACACCTCGCCAGAACGCGACGTGGCCCTTGATATTCGCCGCTTCCGGCTTCGGATCGGCGTAATACCAGGCGGCATCGCGGTTCTCTTCGCCGTCGACGACCACGGTGTAATAGTTCGCCGTCCCCTTCCAGCCGCAGACCGTGGTTGTGGCGCTCGGCGAAAGCCGCTCCTGCTTCACCGCCTCGGCCGGGAAATATACGTTGCCTTCCACGATCTCAAACGTGTCGCTCTCCGCGATCGTGGCGCCTTTCCAGGTGGCTCGTGCCATGGGTTGCTTCTCCCGTTGGGATATAGGATGTTAGTCCTCCATTCGGGAGAAATATATGTCGATTTTCGATGCATACCTAATGGTCGATTGGAGTGCGAGCACTATCCAGGGATCAGGAGAGAACAGCATTTGGGCCGCATGGGGTCTAGGTGATGAAGCCCTGCCAACCAAAACTGCGAACCTTCCCTCTCGCGAGCGCGCGCAAGAGGTTGCCAAGGATCTCCTCGCAGAAGCTGTGAACCGCAAACTGCGCGTACTTGTGGGCTTCGACTTCGCCTACGGCTATCCCAAGGGATTCGGCGCAGCAATGGGACTTCCAGGCACCAAACCTGCCTGGCGAGCAATTTGGGATCGAATCTCCCTGGAGATGGTTACCGCTAAGCTTGACCGGTTCTCGGCTGCGACAGAGCTTAACCGCCAGATCGGCGACCCCGCCAGGCCAGGCCCTTTTTGGGCGCGACCGAAACTCAGGGTAGAACCTGAAATTGACTTCCTTCCGTGCAAAAAAGAAAACTGGCAGAGTTCAAAAGACCGAACTTATCAGACAAGATCCGGGCATACACTCTCAACGCTTCGGAAAACTGATGAATTTCTTCCCGGTACTCAGGAAGTTTGGAAACTGTTTGCGCCAGGAGCCGTCGGCGGCCAATCGCTTACGGGCATTCCCACGGTCCTATCTCTATTCGAAACCTTTGAAAAGTATAGCGCCGTCTGGCCCTTCGAAACTGGGCTCATGACTCCCACTCGCCCCAAGGGGGAGGCATTTATTCTGCACGCTGAGGTCTGGCCAGGAATCTTGGAACAGCGGACAGATAGACTCGATCATGAAACGTTCGCCTGTCGAGACGAAGCCCAGGTATATTGCCTAGTGGAAGTATTGCGACGACTCGATCTCAAAGGCGATCTTCATCGGCTTTTCGCGCCGGAGTGCATACCAGGCTCCTTCGATCCGAGTTTCGTCCTCGAGGAGGGCTGGACGCTCGGGGCAGGAATCGATTCTGATCTGGCGGCAGAAATCCGTAGGCGCACCAAAAAGGCTATCCTTGATCGCCCGAAGCACTCTTGGTAGAAGAGGCCGACCAATGGCTCAAGGCAGAAGCGTGAATACACCCTTCCGAGGCAAGCGATAGACCGCGAAGTCCCGCTGATCTAGGGTCAGCACTCGGCGCAAACCTTCTCGCTCCGCCACCCAAACGAGCGCAGCGTCGGCAAGATCCATCGGCAGATCCTGATATTTCTCCATGAGACTCTTCATCTTGGAGAAGTCGGTATCGTCGAGAGGCAAGAGCTGAACCGTGCCGGTCTCGAGAATTTCCCAGAGGGCCTTTTGCGCCCGCCAGGAAAACGAAAGGAGATACATAGCCTCCACCAGAACCGGCCACACAGTGACCAGCGGGTCCGTGATTTTTCGCAGAGTTTTTGCGACGACCTCGTGATGCTCGTCCCCGCGATCCAGAAAGGCGACCAGAGGACCAGCGTCAACCAGGACGGCGCGCATCCCGTTTTCTCTCTAGGATCTCGCGAAATCGCTTCCCCGTTTGAGTTGAAAGCTGGAGACCTCCGCTGTCCACGATTCCTTCGAAAGCCTGGAGCCTCTCGTAGGCCGAGCGAGTCTCGCCACCTTCATCGGCAAGACGGGTGATCGCGTCGCGGATTACTTCGGAACGGGTCTGTCCTCGGCGCGCCGACAATTGACTGAGTGCCGCCTCGGTGGTGACGTCTAGTCGCACGGTAGCCACTGCCGCCCTCCTCTGTGACACAGTAACCGTAACACAGACGGGGGTTCGCCTTCACCCCCGAAAACAAAAGTTCCCACCTCAACGTATCCCGAACCGATCCGAGGCATTCCTCGGGAGGGTTCGCGCATGTATCGATCTTTGGGGCTTAGCCTCTTGCTGGCCTGGTTTTCCGTCGCGGGGCTCGCACAGACCTCCGCTGCGTCTGTCGTCATTCCCCCTTTGCCGATTGGTCGGGCCGCGGGGCCGATCGCGGTGGACGGCGATCTGGGAGATGCCGGGTGGCAGGGGGCGGCGAAGATCGACCGGTTCTTCGAGACCCAGCCGGCCGACAACGTCCCGGCCAAGATCGAGACGATCGCCTGGGTGACCTACGACGATCGCTACTTCTATATCGGCGTACTGTGTAAGGACCCGAATCCGGCGGCGATCCGGGCGCCGTTCGTCGAGCGCGACGCGGTGATCGGGACGGACGACAACATCGCGATCTTCCTGGATACCCGGAACGACAAGCGCTCGGCCATCGAACTGCGGGTGAATCCGCGCGGCATTCAGGGCGACGGGGTGTTCAACGACGCGAACGGCAATGAGGATTTTTCGCCTGATTTCTTCTACGACACCGCGGCGAAGATCACGGCCGAGGGGTGGCAGGCGGAGTACCGGATTCCTTTTTCGAGCCTGCGCTATCCGAAGGCTGATCCCCAGAGCTGGGGCATTCTGGTCTGGCGCAACTATCCGCGCGACAACCGGTATGCCTTCTACTCCGCGCCGCAGCCGCGCGGCTCGAACTGCTACATCTGCCACAACCACGAGATCTCCGGCCTAACCGGCCTGCCCTCTTCAAACCACCTGGTGGCTGCACCCTACGTGACCGCAACCCGGAACGAGCGGCGGGATTCCGGAACCGGCGATTTCGAGGCCGAGCCGACCGACGCCGACGGCGGGCTCGATTTGAAGTGGAACCCGAACGCCGACAGCACGATCGACGCGACGATCAATCCCGACTTTTCGCAGATCGAGGCCGACGCGCCGCAGATCGCGGTCAACCAGCGGTTCGCCCTGTTCTTTCCCGAGAAACGGCCGTTCTTCCTCGAAGGGGTGGATCTGCTCGACACGCCGATCCAGGCGGTCTACACGCGGACCATCACCTCGCCCAAGTGGGGCCTGCGCGGCTCGGGCAAGATCGGTAGCTCGGCCTATACCCTGTTGGTCGCGGAGGACCGTGGCGGCGGCTTGGCCATTCTGCCGGACGCCACCGGATCGAGCTTCGCGCTTCAGGACTTCCGCTCGCAGGTGGCGATCGGCCGGCTACGACGCGACTTCGGCGACTCGTTCGGCGGCTTTCTGTTCACCGATCGCGAGATCGAAGGCGGTGGCCACAACCGGGTGATCGGCCCCGACTTTCAATGGCGTCCGAACCAGCGGGATCTCGTCTCGTTCCAGTTTCTCTATAGCGAGAGCGAGACGCCGAACCGCCCCGATCTCGCGAGGGAATGGGACGGGCGCAAGCTCTCCTCGCACCAGACCTACCTCAACTGGAACCGCAACGAGACGCGCTACGACTGGACTTTGCGCTGGGTCGATTCCGGCGACGAATTCCGCGCCGATGCCGGGTTCGTGCCGCAGGTCGGATTCCGGCGGGCGCGGGCGCAAGGAGGATTGCGGTGGTATCCGGAAGGCGGTCTGCTCAACTTCGTCCGCTTCTATGGCGGTGCCCAGGTCGAGGAGAACACGCACGGCCAGCGGATCTACCGCGACCTTTCTCCCGGCCTCTTCGTGATGGGCAAGAAGAACCTGCAGAGTTATCTGGAGCTTCACTCCGAGCAGGTCGATGCGCGCGGAACCCTGCTCGAACAGCGCTATGGGCTCTTTTTCATCCAGATCGACCCTTCCCGCCGCTTCTCGCGGATCAGCCTGACGGCACAGCTCGGCGATTCGATCGATTTCTTCCAGTCGCGGCTGGGCCGTGGCGGATCGCTCACCCTCGCCGGAACGCTCCGTCCCACTTCCCGGCTCGGTCTCGAATGGAGTACCCAGCGGAGCTGGCTGGACGTTGACGCGGAAGGGCGTACGCCGCGCGGCGGCCGGCTGTTCACCGCGCAGGTGGCTCGGCTCAAGACGACCTACGGATTCTCGGCGCGCTCGATCCTGCGCCTGATCGCCCAGAGCGAGCGCACCGATCAGGACTCCGAAGTCGCGGGGGGAAACTTGCCCCGCCGCTCGGGCTCGTTCCTCGGCTCGCTGCTCTACAGCTACAAGATCAACTGGCAGACCGTTCTGTTTCTTGGCTACGGCGACGACCGGCTGCGGGAGGAAAACGGCAACCTGCGCGCCACCGGACGGTCACTGTTCTTCAGGGTGTCGTACGCCTGGCAACGCTGAGAGCGCTGAGAGCGTCGAGAGGGACGGCCCAACCGACGGAGAGGAAGCGCCGAGGCGCCCTCTCCGCCGGAGCGGGAATCAATAGTCGAACCGGTTCGTGATGTAGCCCGAGAAATGCCAGAGCTCGGCGTAGCCGGACGGTGTACCGACGTAGATCTTGAAGTAGTCGCCGATCGCGCCGGAAAGACCGTAAATGCGGCCCACGCAATCGTCACAGACGAGGCTGCCGTCCTTGTAAACGTCCCAGAGCTTGTCGATCTGATCGTTGGTGGAGGTCGAAACGGCCACCAGCCGGAACTCGTACAGGTGACCGTCGCTCAGCGCCACGGCGTGCGCGAACGCCTGGGGCGTTCCCTCCTGCCAATTGGACGAGGAATAGCCAAGGGTCGGCGTGGACCAGACGCCGGTTTTTCCATCCCGAACGGCAAGCGGCGAATTGTCCGACCAGACGCTATGAACCGGGACCCATTTGGCCTCGGCGACCGAGGCGGCGGCGAGGAGGGCGAGGGAAGCGACGGCGATGCGAAGCGGGCTCTTCATGGCAATCTCCTTGGGGTTGAGGTTCAGGGAAGAGAGGCAAAAGGGACCGCCCGCCACACGCGAGCGGTCACCTTACGATGCGCAAAGAAAGAATCGCGCATCCCTCTGAACCTTGAGAGTGCCCGCGGCAAGAAAAGCGAGACGCGGATCAAATCGGCGCGAGACCGTGCTGCTCCATCCGCTCGAACAGCGCGTTGCGATCATCCCAATCGATCCCCGGAATACTCCGGCCGCTCTTGATCAGCGGGGCAAAGCGGAAGGCGATCTCGCCCAGCGCGGCCGCGTGGGCTTTGGCTTCACGGGAGAGGTTTTTTTCGATCATCGACAGATCATCTGGCAGGATGCTGAAACCTGTCAAATTGAGCGCCTTTCCGCCATTACAACGCTCGGAATTTCGACCCGCATCGTCACCGCCGGATCAAACGGCTCGTCCGCCCGTCCCGGTCTTTCGTCAGGCCGTGCATAGATCAACCGGTCGAGCCGGCCGGCGAGATCGACGCTCGCGGCGAGGCCGAGCTCGAACAGCTCCAGGGCTTCGCAGGCGTCGAGCGTGCCGAGCCGCTCTCCCAGATCGACGTAGTAGACGACCTCGGCCAGGCGGCTGCGCGCCTCCGCCAGCTCGCCGAGGCGGAGCGTCCGCGGCCGGCCCTCCGGGCATTCGGGGTCGAGGCGGGAGAGCAGATCGGCGGCCCCGACCGAGGCGCGGCGCAGGCGGTCGCCGATGCCGTGCGGACCTTTCCGCGCGGTCGGACCCTGCGGCCGGGTGGCTTCGTGGACCGCGAGCACCAAGCGATCGACCGCGGCGAGCGGCGGGGGTGGCGGAGGAGGAGGGGGCGGCGGAAGCGGCGGGGAGAGCGGCGGCGCAAGAGGGGCGTTGGCCGGATGAGGGGCGGGACGAGGGGCGGGGCGGGTGTGGAAGTCCATCGGTCATCTCCATTTCCGGGAGCAAAAGTGCTCACGGAGCAGAGAAGACGTAATGGACCTCGGGAATCCCGATACTTCCGGCAAACAAATTTCAGATGGCTGTTTTTACCCCTTGCCGCTCCACTCGTTGCGCTGGACCACGGGGAGCTGGAGCGCCCGTTCGCGGTCGAGGTCGAGGGAGCCGACGTGGAGGGCGAGCGGCGCCTGGACCCATTTATAGATCGAGCGGGTAAAGAGCGTCGCGAAGCGCTCCGCCCAGGCGGCGAGACGCTCCTGCGGGATGTCGGGGAAGAGCGAGGGGAGGGCGGCGGCCACCTCGTCGGGCGCGAGCTTTTCGCCCGCGTAGAGGTGGAGGCAGGCGTCGAGCACCGGAAACGGCATCAGCTCGCTCTCGGCGGTTTGCGCCGCGGCCAGCTCCGGCCCGGGCTCGGTGGCGAGAGTCATCGCGACCCCCTCGAAGCCGAACCGGGCGTGAAGCCGTTCGAGCAGGGCGACTACCACTGTCTTCGGGACGTTCGCGATCACCGACAGCGCCCCTTCGAGATCGCCGCCGATGGTCGTATAACCTACCGCCTTCTCGCTCATGTCGCCGGTCTGGAGGAACAGGAAACCGGAGGTGTTCGCCCAGTTCCACATCCGCCCGGCGCGCAGCCGCGCCTGGACGTTCTGCTTGGTGATCTCGCTCGGCTCCGCCGCCGCGTCAGCCACCCCGGGGTCGCCCTTGCCCAGCATCGCGCGGGTGGCTTCCACCTCGCGGTCGAACGCCTCTTCGATCGCCACCGTGCGGAGCGGAATCCCCAGCTCTTCGGCGAGCTTCGCCGCGGCGCCCTGGGTGGTCTCGGCCGAGTAGCGGGTCGGCATGTAGAAAGCCTGCACGGTTTCGCCGACCTTGCGCTTCAGCTCCTCCTCGGAGAGGCCGGGAGCCGCGAGCTGCGCCGCCCGCCAAGCGACCAGGATCGTCAACATCGAGTCGCGCCCGCCGGAGAGCGCGATGCCCAGACCCTTGAATGCGCCGGTTTTGACCCAGTAATCGCGGACGCCGAGCGCCAGCGCCTCGAATAGCTCGTCGAGCACCTCTTCGCGCGCCGTGGGCTCGGGCGGGGCGGAAGGATCAGAAGGGGCCGGCAGAAAGAAACTGCCGCCGGAAGGCGCGGGATAGGTGAGCTTCGACCGATCGGCGGTCGGCTGGCTGCGGCGGTCGATCGTGGGAACGCGCGGCTGCGCGCGCTGAAAATCCTCGCAATCGACCCGCCAGGTGGTGTTTTCCTGGCGGATGCGGCGGGTCCGGTCGAGGTCGATCACGCAGGACTTCCACCCCTCGCGGAAACGTTCGAGGTCGAGCGCCCGCCGGCCGTTTTGGAACACGAAGCCGCCGCCGTCGAAGATCAGGCCGTCCTGCGCGCCGACCGCGTTGGCGTAGACCAAGGTCGCCTCGTTGTCGGCCGAGCGCGTGGCGAGCATCTCGCGCCGGGTGCCGACGAACCCGAGCCGGAACGGCGAGGCCGAAATGTTGATGACCAACTCGGCTCTCGAGTAGCATCGTCGGCGCATCGGGCCGTCCGGCGACCAGGCGTCCTCGCAGACTTCGAGCGCCACAGTGCCGAAATCGAAGTCGAACAAATAGTCGCCGAGCGGTACGCCCTGGGCGTCGAGCGCCAGGCCGCGCGCGCCTTGCGACAGCGTCCGCGCCTCGTAAAAGACGTTGTAGGTGGGGAGCTTCTCCT
>Ga0134122_10004221_pt1 | contig 10657 bp, 7 predicted proteins | sample KB302_FD_96461 | JGI IMG/M metagenome (GOLD analysis project Ga0134122, IMG submission 96461) | Terrestrial soil microbial communities without Nitrogen fertilizer from Kellogg Biological Station, Michigan, USA - KB3-0-2 | ecosystem: Environmental > Terrestrial > Soil > Unclassified ... | reverse complement strand
GAGGACGCCGGCATAGCCAAACTGGACGTTGAGTCCGAGCGTCGCTACCGAATACAGCAGTACGGTATTCACCAGCAGCAGCACGAAATGGTTATCGTGGAAAAATGCCGCCACGGAGAGGGCGGCGACAATTGCGCAGCCGCCCAGCCCGTCCTCGTGATCGGCAAATGAGCCGCTTACGCGTTCGAGGAGGCCGAGCCAGGCGGCAGCGATCCCTGCGGCAATGCCGGCAACGAGCAGTGTGAGGATCAATCTCTGTTGTTCTGCAGCAAGCAGTGCGATCAGGTAAATTGTTGCAATTGCGAGCGCGATTGCGCCGGGCCATAGCGACGCGTGCGTTTTTTGGGCCACGGCGTTAGACCCGCTCACTGATCTTTTCACGGATCAGCCCGGTCGGCCGCCAGGCCATGATGGCGATAACGACGGCGAACGAGAAGACATCCTTATAGGCGCTGGCAAACGGCAGCAACACGGTACCGACGATTTGCAACCCTGCGAAAAGGAAGCCGCCGAGAATGGCGCCATAGATGCTGCCGAGACCGCCGATGATTGCGGCGGAAAAGCCGATGACGCCGAGATAGAGACCGATGCCGAAATTAATCTCATTGTAGTAGAGCCCGTTCATGACGCCGGCGAAGGCGGCCAATCCTGATCCGATGGCAAAGGTGATGAGCACAATGGCGGTAAAGTTGATTCCCATGGTGCGCGCGGTTTCCTCATCTTGTGCAACCGCGCGAATCGCCAGGCCCAGCTTGGTGCGATTGAGCACATATTGAAGTCCGACAATCACTAAACCGCCGGCAAAAAGCATCAGGACATTGTCGAGTCGCAAATTGAACTCGCCGAGATCCAATGACGCGCGTGGCAGAAGCGCCGGAAAAGGTTTCGGGTTTGCGCCCTGCGGGTAGAACAGCCGCACGCATTCGCGCAGGACCGTGCCAAGCATCAATGTAATAAGCAGGGTATTGAGCGCCGGTGCCGAGCGCAAAGGCATCACGAGATAGCGCGCGATCGCCATGCCGAGAAACGCCATCGCAAATACAGCCAACACGAGCATAACGACAAGCTCGAACCAGCTGGAATTGATGCCCAACGCGCGCAACCCGGCATAGGCTGCCAACGCAGTGAAAGCCCCGACGGTGAGCACGTCGCCATGCGAAAACTTGATGACGTCGAGCACTCCAAAGAACAGCGTGAAGCCGACTGCCACCAATGCATACATCATCCCGAGCATCAGCCCGTTCATGACGTATTGGGCGAATACGCCTGCGTCCATGTTCGAGACTTCCCCGCGTCGTGCCCGGCATTGGGCCGGGCATCCACGTCTTCACCCCTGCCGTCAGGACGTGGACGGCCGGGACGAGCCCGGCCATGACGTTGTCGTTTATTCGCGAATTACTTCTGCCCCGGCAGCTTGCGCTTGCCGCCGGCATATTCGCTATCATCCCATTCAACGAACTTGCCGTCCTGCACCACGTATTTTGTTATGACCGGAACGGTATTCTGGCCGTGATCGTCAAAGGTAATTTTGCCGACGATCGAATCGCGATCCTTGACGTTGCCAAGCTCGGCGATGACTTTCTTGCGATCGGGTCCGACCTTCTCGATCGTGTCCAGAATCATGTCCATCGCGGCATAGGCGAAGGCGCCATACGCTTCCGGCGGGTTGTCGTATTTCTGAGCGTTGTACTTGTCCATGAAGAACTTGCCGCCCGGCAGCTTTTCGGTCGGCGCTCCTTCGCGGAAGGCAAGCGTGCCTTCCGCCAGCGGTCCGAGACCCTGGATGTAGGCATCCGACACGATGCCTGAGGTGCCATCGAAGACGGCCTTGATGCCGAGCTTGTCCATCTGCGAGCGGATGCGCACGCCGATCGGAGTCAGTCCGCCGAAATAGATGACGTCGGGGTTGAGCGCCTTGATCTTGGTAAGCTCGGCGGTGAAGTCCTGCTGGTCGGCCGTCACACCGAAGGTGCCGACAATATTTGCCTTGCCGAGTTTTGCCAGCGCTTTGCTGAAATATTCGTTGTGTCCCTTGCCGTAATCGGTCGTGTCGTGAATCACGGCGACGGTCTTGTAGCCAAGCTTCGAGATGAGTTCGGCGTTGGCGTCGTTCTGGTTGATCATGGTGCCGTTGACCCGGTGCACCTCGTCATATTTGTTGCGGTAGGTGATGTCGGGCAGCACTGCACCCCACACGATCACCGGAAAGCCGAACTTGTGATAGGTGTCCACTGTAGCGATGGCCGTCGCCGAACAATAATGCGTCGCGCCGGCGATGATGTCCTTGTCGGCCGCCATCTTGGTCGCAACCTGCACGGCGACATTCGGTTTGCATTCGTCGTCAAGTACGACCATCTCGTATTCGTATTTCGCCTTCGGATCGGCGTTGCGCAGACGGACGGCAAGATCGGCTGAGTTGCGGCCGCCAAGGCCGTTAACTGAAACACCGCCTGTAAGTGGACCAATAAATCCGACTTTGACCTTGTCCTTGGCATCAGCGGTTGCTGCGGCGAAGCTGAACGCAATGGCCGCGATAGCAGCCGCGGTGCGGTATATTGTGGTCATACGGCCTCCCCTCGTTATTGTTTTTGCCCAATGGTTTTTGGCAGTTCAGAGCATAGTTGCGCGGTGGGAGAACGACGGCAAGCCGTATTTGTGTCGCGCCAAGCTCGGTCGGGTGTCGCGGACCATCGGACGTGGATACAAAAAAGGACGGCCGTGGGGCCGTCCTTTTGAGTCTTGTCGTTCGGTTTTAGCCGTTGTTTTGCGACAGCTGCTGCCCGATCCTGTTGAACCGTGCTTTTTGCTCACTCGTCAGCGATGCGTAGAAGCTCTCGAGTGAAGGCTTCACGGTATTGGCGGCATCGATCATTGCCTGCAATCGCTTTTCCATGGCTGCGAGACGCCCCGGCGGTGTGATCGGCGTTTCGTCAGGGCAGGCGGCCTGCAGGATCGAGACCGCCTTGTTGGTCGCATCCTGCAGCTTGTTCAACTCCGCCTCCTGCGCGTCGCTCGGATTGAGTGCATCCTCGATTTTTTCGATCGGCAGGTTGGAAAGGCCTTGCTTCGGCTGCTTGCAGGTTTCGGCAACCTGCGACGCCACGCTCGCCTCAGCATTGGCTGCCGTATTCTTCGGTCCGATCTCGTTGAAGCGCTCCTTCTGTTCGTCGCTGAGCGAATCGTAGAACTTCTCCAGTGCCGGGCGGACCGTTTGCACCGCCTGCAACGTGGCATCGAGACGTGCCGTCATCGCGCCCAGACGGCCAGGAGGTGTGAGCGGGAAAGCATTTTCCTGCGGGCACGAAGCCTTGAACACGGCAGCCGCGTCCTCGCTCGCCTTGCGCACATCAACCAGCAACTGCTTCTGATCGGCGTTCAGGCCGACCTTGCGTTCGATATCGGCAAACGGCCAGGCGGTAATTCCGTTGCCTGGTTGCCTGCAGAGCTCTTGCACGCTGGCATAGCTCGGGCGCGATGCCGACGACCGTCCGGAAGCGGATGACCGTCCGCCAGACGGTGGCGCGTATGCGTAGTCCGCAGGTGGACCAGCCTCGCCCCAGAATATGCCGTCGAAGAAATCATCGTATGCATAGGCCCAGTAGCCGTCGTCATAGCCGGACGGCCAGAACGTGTAGTCGAAAATGTCGGAATAGGCATACGGCCAGAACACCGGGCCGAACCAGGCGACGAAACGCGCGCGTTGCCCGTGTCGCCAGGCGTTATGTGCGGCCACGTTCCAGAAACGGTTGCGCCCGGTTACGCCACCGGTTTGCTGCGCAAAACGTGACGCGAAGCGGCCTTGTCGAGCGGCGTCCGGCGTGAGCCGAGCCGTTCCGTTCCGGCGATTCTCGCGCAGGGCACGCGCGTTTGGCTGCGCCTGCAACGCATTGGGTTGAACCAGCTGCTGCCGGCCGAGTGCACGCTGTTGACGTGCATTTTGGATCTCTTCGCGGCGTTGGGCCCGCTGCGATGCCGGCACGCGACGCAATTGACGATCTTCGGCCCGGCGGAGATTGCGCTCAGCGCGTAGCTGTTGCCGCGTGCTTTGCTGGTTCTGTGGTTGCGACTGCAGATTGGTGCGCGCCTGGGCGGCGGGCTGAGCCTGCTGGCGCAAGGCGCGTTGCTGACGGAACTCCTGGCGCTGTCGTTGTGAGGCCGCGCGATTGGCGACCGCCGGGGAATTGCGATTTGTTACCGCCGGGGGATGATGTGGTCCGGCCGTCCGCTGGGGCGCGACACGTGGCGTCGCCATGCGTGGTGCCATGCGTGATGCCGGCGTGGCGTGCGGGGTGGCCATGCGTTGCGGTGCTGCCATCCGCGGAGCCGGTGCAACGTGCGGTGCCGCCATGCGCGGCGGCGCTGCCATGCGCGGAGCGGGTGCCATACGTGGCGCCGCCATGCGCGGTGCCGCCACGTGAGGTGCCGCGGGTCGCGCGGCGGGTGCGGCCTTTCCGCCTCCGTGTTGAGGCGGCTGCTGCGCGCTGGCGCCTATTGGTAGGGTTATGCCCAGTGCTGCTGCCAGCACCAGGATTCTGGTCTTTTTTGTCATCTTCTCCTCCACCAGTCCGGAACTCAGTTCCGTCCTTTAACTGGTTAAACGGATGGAGGTTCATCAACCCGGCGGTCACTTTTTCGGATGTGATCGAAGATGAATGTCCGGTCATCTTGGGTCTGCAGATACCGCGCGCAAAAATTGGAGATGCCGAGGGGAACCTATCGGTTCGAGCCGCTGGTGTTCCCGGTGCGCAGGCGCTCAATTAATTCTACGGTGGGATAGGAATCCGCCGGCAGATTGAACTTCATTTGCGCTTTCTTCGTTGCACTGCGGGTGCCAGTGCCGACCTTGCCGTCCACTTCGCCAACGCCTTCGTAGCCCTGCTTGATGAGCAGGCGTTGCAGTTCCATGACCTGCGGTGTCGAGAGTGGCACAATATTCGCTGCACCTGCGTGGTCGACGGTCGGCGCACCAGCAAGACGTGTGGCGAAATACGCGACGGTCGTCGAGTAGACCATCGCTGAATTCCAGCCGAGGAAGGCCTTGAAATTCGGGTAGGCGAGAAACGCCGGTCCAAAACGTCCCATCGGCAGGATGAGTGAGGCGGGCAATTCGTCCGGGGGGAGTGAACCGCTTGCGGATTTTACGCCCCACGCGACCCACTTCGACCGCGGGTGCTGGATCGTGACATCAGCCTCCTGCCACGGAAGGTTCGAAGGCACACGGACCTCCTGCAGCCACGGTTGGCCGCGCTGCCAACCGAGGCTCACCAGAAAGTTGGCGGCAGAAGCGATCGTGTCCGGGATGCTGTGGATGAGGTCGCGTCGACCATCGCCGTCGAAGTCTACGGCGTTCTTGAGGTAATCGGTGGCGGTGAATTGCATGCCGCCGAACTCGCCGGCCCAGTCACCAATCATGTCTTCGACACGTTGATCGCCGCGTTCGATGATGCGCAGCGAGTCCAGCAATTGTTGACGAAAGAAATCGGGCCGTCGGCAATCATAGGCAAGGGTCGCCAGGGCGCCGAGGATATTGTACTTGCCGAAATTGGCACCGAAGTCGCTTTCCAGCCCCCAGAAGGCGGTCAGGACCTGGGCGGGCACTCCATATTTCTCCTCCACGCGCGCAAACAGCGCAGCGTGCTGCTTGATCTTGGCAAGGCCATTCGGGATTCGGCCACCTCCGACCATGCGATCGGAAAACTGCAGGAAGGTCTGGTTGAACACCGCCTGACCGTGATCGCGCCGAATGATCGCCTGATCGAATGTCATGCTCGGTTCTGCAGCCGCGATAACGCGCGGCGAGACGCCTTGCGCGGCGGCGTCTTTCTTGAAGTTCTCAAGCCAGCGCTCGTAGCTTCCGGAAGTACGGCAGTCCGCAGCAAACGCCTGCCCACTCAAGAGCACACAGGGCACGAATACCGCGAGCGCAAACGCCGTTTTTCGCATCGTTCAGTCCGTCTGTTGAGGGTCGAGAACCTGTTTTGTGTGGCGATCGGATGGATCAAGCATTGCAGGCAGTGGTTATGACAGAAAAGAGACAGGATTTCGAGCCAGGCCCTGGTGCATTCCAAGTCCGGATGGGGGGCGCCTTGTCATTTCAAAAGGTGTCGGGCAGCATCGCGCGCCGGCGGCAAAGAAAAAAATTGTCGTCCGCCCTTTTCGGCCGGGGGAAAAGTGGAATCCTTATCCGCAATTGACATTGCGAAGCACACGTTGCTTTCCGGCGGCCTTATTCTGGCCGTCGGTACTATCACCGCCTTCGTCGCCCGGAAGATCAGGGTTCCCGACATCGCGCTGTTTTTGATTGTCGGAATGGCGATCGGGCCGGCCGTGCTGGGACTGATCGATATCAAGGCCGATTCCGCTCTCTATCAAATCATTCTTGTTTTTGGGGCGAGCTACATTCTTTTTGACGGCGGCGCATCGCTGCGTTTCGAAGTTTTAAAAAGGGTTTGGATTACGATTGTCGTTCTGGCGACACTGGGGGTTCTGGTCACTGCGGCGATAACGGCATTCGCAGCGCATGGCGTTCTCGGTGTTTCCTGGATCGTGGCGCTTCTGCTGGCAGCAACGATTGCATCGACAGACCCGGCAACGTTGGTCCCCATCTTCAGGCAGATCAAAATTCGCGACCGCGTCGCCCAGACGGTCATGGCTGAGTCGGCATTCAACGATGCTACCGGCGCGATAATTACGCTTGCTGTGTTGACGGTGGCCATGGGTACCGGCGAGTTTTCGATTGCGGCGTCTCTGTTCGATCTGCTCAAGCAGGCGGTGATCGGCATCATTGTCGGCGCCGTGTTTGGATACCTGGCCGCACTTCTCATTGCCCACGACCGTTGGGCTTTTCTCGCGGAATATGCGTCGGTCGTGACGCTCATGGCCGTGATCGGTGCATATTTTACGGCCGATGGCCTGCAATCGAGCGGCTTCATGGCCGTTTTTGTGTTCGGCATCATGATCGGAAACAGGGATGCATTCGGATTCAGGATGCCGCAGGCTGAGGCGCAAAAGCTCGACGATTTCGTCATGACGACCGCGTTCATCGTGAGATTGTTCATATTCTTGTTGCTTGGCGCTCAAGTCGATTTCCAGCTCATTGGTCAATACTGGTTGGCCGGTATCATCATTGTGGCCATTTTCATGCTGGTTGCCCGGCCGCTGACAGTGTTTCTTTGCGCTCTGCCGGACCGGCGCGCAAAGTGGAGTTTCAGCGAGATGCTATTTATGTGCTGGACGCGTGAAACTGGCGTGATACCGGCAGCGCTCGCCGGTCTTCTGCTTGGCATGAAGGCACCAGGCGCCGAGCTTGTCGCCTCGGTCACGTTTATTGCTATTCTGATGACGATTTTGATCCAGGCGCCCACGACGAGATGGCTAGGAAAAAGCCTGGGGCTTTTGGAAGAAACCGACAGATCGCGATCAAACCGAGCAAGGAAAAGCTGAGTTCAGTCGAGTCAATCACAGGGAGGTATTTCAATGGCTGCCAACATTCGCTTTTCAAATCCGAAAACGCTCGCCACGCCGCCGGGCTACAGCTACGTGGTCGAGGCGACCGGGCCCAATCGGTTGATCTTCATCGCCGGGCAACTCGGTCTCGATATGGAAAACAGGCTGGTTGGCGACGATTTCCGTTCGCAGGCCGACAAAGCGATGGAGAATCTCAAGCTCGCACTCGCCGATGCCGGCGCTACGGTCAAGGATGTCGTAAAAATCAACAACTATCTCGTCGACATGTCGCACATCCCGATTTTCCGTGAAGTGCGTGACAAGCATTTCAACATGTCGGCACCTCCAGCGAGTACGACAGTGGCGATTTCGCAATTGGCACGGCCAGGCGCGCTGTTCGAGATTGAAGCAATCGCAGTGCTCCCGGCAAAGGCTGCAAAGGCGGCAAGAGCCAAGCCTGCCGCGCGCCGGAGCAAGGCCAAGGCGCGCCGAAAGAAACGAATATAGGAAGAGCTCAGTGCGCCTCGTCCCAGTTATCGGCGGCGCGGGCGTCGACCTGAAGCGGCACGTGCAATGAGACCGCCGGATCGGGCGCACTCTGCATCACGCTCTTGATGATCGGGAGCGTGCGTTCAACCTCGTTGACCGGCACCTCGAAGATCAGCTCGTCATGCACCTGGAGCAGCATCTGGGCGCGGAGCCGGTCTTTTTGGAGTTCCGGTTCGATGCGGATCATGGCACGGCGGATGATATCGGCCGCTGAGCCCTGCAGGCGGGCATTGATCGCCGCCCGCTCATTGAACGAGCGAATCGACGGGTTGCTTGCCTTGATGTCGGGATAGTGGCACTTGCGCCCGAACAGGGTGAGCACATAGCCGTGCTCACGGCAGAACTCGCGTGTTTCGTCCATGTAGTCGCGGATGCCCGGGAAACGCTCGAAGTATTTCTTGATGTAAGCGCCCGCCTCCTTCGAATCGATACCGAGCTGCGCAGCCAGGCCGAATGCAGAGATGCCGTAGATGATTCCGAAATTGATCGCCTTTGCGCGCCGACGCACTTCGGCCGGCATGTCCTTGACCGGCACACCGAACATTTCCGAGGCCGTCATCGCATGAATGTCGACGCCGTCCTGGAAAGCCTTGCGCAGGGCCGGCACGTTGGCGACTTCGGACAACAGCCGGAGCTCGATCTGCGAATAGTCAGCCGAAACGAGTCTCGTGCCGGGCGAGGCAACGAAGGCACGGCGAATCTTGCGGCCATCCTCGGTACGGATCGGGATGTTCTGCAGGTTCGGCTCGGACGATGATAGCCGCCCCGTCGAGGTTGCAGCGAGGGCATAGCTCGTGTGTACACGATGTGTCTTCGGATTGACGTAGGCGGGCAACGCCTCCGTATACGTCGAGCGCAACTTCGACACCTGTCGCCAGTCGAGAATGACCTGCGGGAGTTTGTGGCCCTGCTCGGCCAGCTCTTCCAGCGCGCGCGCGCCGGTCGACCATTGTCCGGTTTTGGTCTTTGTGCCGCCAGGCAATCCCATTTGCCCGAACAGGATGTCGCCCAACTGTTTGGGGCTGCCGGGATTCACCTGCGTCCCGGCGATCTTGTTGATCTGCTGTTCAAGCGTTGCCTGCTTCTTTCCGAAGTCGTTGGAGAGTTGCGACAGCACGCTTGGGTCGACCGAAATGCCGCGCTCCTCCATGCTCGCAAGAACCTGCGGCATCGGCCGCTCCAACGTCTCGTAGACGCTGACCACCTTCTCGGCGGCCATACGGGGCTTCAAGGCCTGCCATAGACGCAGGATTACGTCGGCATCCTCGGCGGCGTAGCCGGCAGTACGAGCAATCGGCGTCGCTTCCGGGGTGAACAGCGCCCGGTCCTTGCTCTTCACATCGTTGAAGCGTGACGGGACGCGGCCCAGATAGCGCGTAGCGATGCTCTCCGCGTCATGCGCGGTCTTGCCCGCGTCGAGCACGTAAGACATCAGCATGGTGTCGTCGGTTGCGCCGAGGCGGATACCGCGGCAGGCCAGCACCAGCCAATCTCTTTTCACATCGTGGCCGACTTTGACGATGCTGGCGTCTTCCAGAATCGATTTGAGCGAACCGAGCGCGTCGCGCTCCGCAATTTGTCCGGTGCACAGTTTTGCGGCGAACAGCCCGGACGTTTCTCCCTCGCTCGCATCGCGATGGCCGAGGGGCAGATAGGCGGCCTCGTTTGGCGCCACGGCAAGTGCGATACCGCACAGTGTGGTCTGCATCGGGTCGAGGCTGGCGGTTTCAGTCTTGAGCGCCAATACACCCGTATCATGGGCGCGTGCGACCCAGTGAGCGAGCCGTTCCAACGAACTGATCGTTTCGTATTTCGCGGGATCGAACTTGCTCGCGCGCAATGCCTCCAGGCGGCGTTCGGACAACGAGATGGGTGTCAGGCGGGCGGACCCGGCACTCGAACTTGGTGCGTCCGTGCGCGAAGACGGCGCAATGAGGGGAAGCTGTCCTTGTCCGCTGGTGCGGCCAGTCTGAACCGCGGACGGACGCGGAGAATCGGTTGCCGCTGCGGCGGCGCCAGGCGCCGCCTCAGCTCCGCCCTGACTCGCATCGATGCCGGCCTTATCGGCCACACGTTGTGTCAGTGTCTTGAATCCCATCGCCTTGAGGAAAGCGATCAGGGCCCTGTAGTCCGGTTCGCGTACGCCGAGGTTCTCGACCGGCACCTCAAGCGGTACCTTGTCGTCGAGCGTGACGAGCTTTTTGGAAATGCGTGCTAATTCAGCGTTGTCCAGGAGCGTTTGGCGGCGCTTGTCCTGCTTTATCTCGCCTGCACGCTTGAGCAGCGTTTCAAGGTCGCCAAATTCGCCGATGAGCTGCGCCGCCGTCTTCACGCCAATACCAGGGACGCCCGGCACATTGTCCGTTGAATCGCCGATCAGCGCCTGCACCTCGATGACCTTTGCCGGCGGCACGCCGAATTTCTCGATCACCTCCGGAACACCGATGCGGACATCCTTCATCGTGTCGTACATGATCACGCATTCGTTCACGAGCTGCATGAGGTCCTTGTCGGACGACACGATCGTGGCGGTCGCGCCCGCTTCGCAGGCGATGCGTGCGTAAGTCGCGATCAGGTCATCGGCTTCGTAGCCGGCCTTCTCGATGCACGGGATCTCGAAGGCGCGCACCGCGTCCCGGATCAGCGGAAACTGCGGAATGAG
>Ga0134122_10004220_pt1 | contig 10658 bp, 7 predicted proteins | sample KB302_FD_96461 | JGI IMG/M metagenome (GOLD analysis project Ga0134122, IMG submission 96461) | Terrestrial soil microbial communities without Nitrogen fertilizer from Kellogg Biological Station, Michigan, USA - KB3-0-2 | ecosystem: Environmental > Terrestrial > Soil > Unclassified ... | reverse complement strand
CTTTCGGTAAGTTCGAGATGATCTACGCGATCGAGGCCGCGATGGGCGGCGGCGGGACCCCCTGCCTTCCGCCGAAGGTATGCATTCCGCCGCCGCCGCCGAGCTGCGACGCGCCGAAAGTCTGCACTCTGCCGTGTCAGACCTGTCCGCCGCCGACCTGCATTCCGTCGCAGGTGAAAGGAACTGCTTGCGCCTGCGAAACCTGGACGTTGGTCGGATGGCGGAAGGCCCGCTGCAAGGAGGCGTGCGCCTGGGCCAAGACGCTGCCGGTTTGCCGCCCGCCGCAATAGGTAAGGAGGACCGGCCCCTCGTTTCGCAAAGTTCCTGATTCGAGCGGCCCGCCCGGGGCCGCTGCCGCCCGCCCTCAAGCGGGCGGCAGCGATGCGAGGATCGATTCCAAAACCCCCACTTCCGCCGGCTTGAGGAGGTGCTCGTCGAATCCTGCGGCGCGCGAGCGGGCTCGGTCTTGGTCGCTGCCGTAGCCGGAGAGTGCCACCACCCGCACTTTGTCCATCTCGGGATTGGCGCGCAGGCGGGTTGCGACCTGGTAACCGTCCATCCCCGGCAGGCCGATGTCGAGGAAGATCAGATCGGGATGAAATTCCGACGCGACGACGATCGCCTTGGGGCCGTCGTTAGCCTCGCGGACCTCGTGTCCGCTGAGCCGCAGGAGGAGGCCCAGACTGCCCGCCGCGTCGCGGTTGTCGTCCACGATCAAAATGCGGCGGGCGGGCGGGAGCGGCTTGCTCGGCTTAGGCACCCCGGCGGCCAGCCCATTGGCGGGCCTTTTCTCCTGCTTCTCCTGCTTCTCCGTCACGAGCGGGATGCGGACCTCGAATTGGCTCCCTTGCCCCAGGCCGTCGCTCGTCGCGCTCAAGGTGCCGCCGTGAAGCTCGGTCAATCGTCGGGCGAGAGTCAAGCCGATGCCCAAACCCTCTTCGGTGCGGGACGCCGTCGAATCCGCCTGGACGAAAAGATCGAAGATATCGGTCAGAAGCCGGCGTTCGATGCCGCGGCCGTTGTCGCTCACGCGGATCACGGCGGAGGAATCGGGCGTCCGCTCGGCCGTGATCCGAATCCGTCCGGGGGCGGAAGTGAACTTCGCCGCGTTCTTGAGCAGGTTGACCACCACCTGGGTCATCCGCAGCAGATCGGCCTCCACCGGCAGGGGATAGGGCGGCAGATCGATCTCCAGGCGATGCTCGCGTTGGGTAAAGAAATCGCGGCAGCTTTCGACCGCCCGATGGATCACCAGACGGGCATCGATCGGCTCTTTGCGCAGCTTGATCATTCCCCGCGTGACGCGGCCGACGTCGAGCAGGTCGTCGACCAGGCGCACCAGGTTCTCGACCTGCCGGGCCATCATCCGGTGCGTCTCCTGCGCCACCGGCTCCAGCGATCCGACCTGCCCCAGCAGGTGGATGCCATTGCGCAGGGGACCGAGCGGATTGCGCAGCTCGTGCGCCAGGATCGCCAGGAATTCGTCCTTGCGGCGGTCCGCTTCGCGCAGCGCCGCCGAGGTGCTCTCCGCGGCGGCCCGGGCCACCTGCTCGTCAAGGAACCTCTCCCGCTCCTCCTCCTGCCGCTTCCGCTCGGAAAGATCGGTCAGCAGCACGCAGATCGTGTTCTCGTGGACGAGCAGCGGGCTCGCCGAAATGCCGACGGGAAGGACCCCGTCGCCGCGGCGGATCGAAACCTCGCGGTAGATGTCCTCCGTGAGCGCCAGGACGAGCGCTTTTTCCAGCTCGACCCGGTCGGGCTCGACCACGAAGTCGCTCAAGCGAGATCCGATCAGTTCACCGAGGGGCACTCCCAGGAGGTCCGCGAGCCTCTGGTTGACGTAGAAGATCGTCGCGTCGGCGGTGAGTGTCGCCGCGCCCTGTTGCATCCGTTCGATCAGCAGGCGGTAGGGACGGTCGACGCCGCCGAGGACCAGGACGTGTTCCTCGGCGTTTCTATGCACCAGGAAGGCGTCCACCTCACCGCTGGAGATGGCCTGGATGGTCGACTCGGCGTCGTCCAGCCGCTGACGAAGATCCTCGTTCTCACGCCGGAGATCTTCGATATTTTGCGCATCCATCATTAGGTTCGCCGTGGCCTCAGCTGAAGGCCCACCAAGGTACGCTCGGTGTCGGAAAGATCGCCGATGATGCGGCGGATCGGGTCGGGCAGCTTGCGCACGAGAGTCGGGATCGCCAGGATCTGATCGTCGCGCGCCAGCTTCGGATTCACCAGGAGATCGATCACCTCGATGCGGTAACGGCCGGCGAGGTGCTCCTCGCACAGCAGCTTCAAGTTGTTGAAGGCGGTGATCGACTTCGGCGTTTGGCCGGCGACGTAGAGCCGCAGTTCCCAGACCTCGGCCGCTTCCGGGATCGCGGGGGACGTTTCCAAGTCAGTCATGGGTGTCACCATGTTCGAGTTCTCGAGACTCCAGGGAAGGGGTACGCTCCGCAAATCGGCGATTCGCGAAAGCGGCGATGGTTTGTGCTTCGTCAAGGCCGCGACGATGGGCCATCCGGCTGCGATTTTCGGTCACCAAGGCGGCCATTTCGCGGTCGTCGAGGGCAATCCGCTTCGCCTCTTCGTCGACCGCCTCGAAGTCGGCGCGCAGGGCCAGGATCTGGGCTTCAAGGATCTTGCGCTTGCGGTCGATCTCGCGACGGCGGCGTTCGGCCTCTTGCTTCCTGAGCTCCTCGCCGATCTGCTCGCGCGCCTCTTGGGCGGCCCGGAGCGAGCCGGTCAACAACCCTTCCGCACCGACGTGAACTTCCAGCAGTTCGATGCCGTGGTCGGTCAACAGGAACTCGCGGATCTGATTGGAGTGCGCCATGCCGCGAGACTTGAGGACGTACAGCCCGCGATTGCGCTCGCCCCCCGCTTCGAGATCGCGCACCAGCAGCCAGGTGTCGATCAGGGACGAGATCTCCAAATCGGATCGTTCGAGCGCGCTGCCTCCCGCGGTGAGGGAACTGAAAAAGGCGGTGATTCCTTCGGACTTGAGGTAATCGACCAGCCGCAGCAGCATCCCCTGGACCTCGCCTTCCGCGCCCGCCGCCTCGAAGCTGCTGAGCGGATCGACGACCACCACCTGGGGCATGAACCCGCGGACTCTTTTATGAATCGTGACCAGATGCGATTCGAGGCCATGGAGCGTCGGCCGGGCGGATTCGATCCGCAGCAGGCCCTGCTCGATCCACGGCCCGAGGTCGATGCCGATCGAGCGCATGTTGCGGACGATCTGGCTCTCCGACTCCTCGAACGCGAGGAACAGGCAGCGTTCGCCGCGCGCGCAAGCCGCATGGACGAAGTGAGCGGCGAGGCTGGTCTTGCCGGTTCCGGCCGTGCCGGTCACCATGATGCTGCTGCCCCGGTAATAGCCGCGGCCGCCGAGCATGGCGTCGAGCCGGGGGATCCCCGAAGAGATCCGCTCTTCGCTCGCGGCCTGATTGAGGCCCATCGAGGTCACCGGCAAAACGGAAACGCCGGTCTCGTCGATTAGGAACGGATACTCGTTGGTGCCGTGGAGGGTGCCGCGGTATTTGACGATCCGCAGGCGGCGCGTCGCGAGCTGGCCCGTGACCCGCTGATCGAGCAGGATCACGCAGTCGGAGACGTACTCCTCCAGGCCGTGCCGGGTCAGCTGGCCCTCTCCGCGCTCGCCGGTGAGGATCGTGGTCAGCCCCCGGTCCTTGAGCCAGCGGAACAGGCGCCGCAGCTCGGAGCGCAGGATCGAGGCATCGGACAGACCGCCGAACAGGTTCTCGATCGTATCGAGGACGACGCGCTGGGCGCCGATCGAGTCGATCGCCAGGCCGAGGCGGATGAACAGCCCTTCCAGGTCGTATTCGCCAGTCTCTTCGATCTCGCTCCGCTCGATGCGGATCGATTCGACGAGGATCTTGCCGGCGGCGTCCAGCTCTTCGAGGTCGAAGCCGAGGGAACGGACGTTCTCGGCCAGCTCGTGGGCCGTCTCCTCGAAGGACACGAAGACCCCGTGCTCGCCGTGCTCGATCGCGCCGCGGGCCAGAAACTCTAGGGCGAGCAGCGTCTTGCCGCAGCCGGCGCCGCCGCAGACGAGGGTCGGCCGACCGCGGGGCAACCCGCCGCCGGTGATCTCGTCCAGGCCGCGAATTCCGGTCGGCGCCTTGGGCAGCTGGCCCCTCGCCGCTTCAGGAGTTTCTATCGTTTCGATCATCGCGTCGCTCTCGTCACAGCGAAAGGGGCCGGAAAGCCGGCCCACTTCCGCCTTGAGCAAGATTCAAGCCCGGGCCATGCCGCAGCCGGACGGGCCTCGAACGACGCTCCTTGCCTTTTCCCGGCAAATGTTTCCGGGAATTTCTCGGCCAACCCCCCGCGAAGCGTGGCGGAGAGAGGTCCTGGCCGCTACTTCTGCTCGGGGAACTTGAAGCCGATATAGGTTCCGGAGCTGATCCCCATCAGGCCCAAGAGCGTGGTGCTGAACTCCGGCATCGTCAGGTCGTTGTAGACCGACGAGACGAACATGATGCCGAGCAGGATCGTCCAGGCGAAGATCTGGAAGCGGTGGAAGCTGTAGCCGGAGCTGTCGGCCAGCAGGTCGAGCAGGAAGCCGCGGGTGACGTTGGAGGCCGCCGAAGGGGTGAGCGTCTGGATCTGCAGGTTCACCTGGGCGAGGCGGGTGCGGCCGTCCTGGATCTGGCGGTTCAGGCTGTCGCGGTTGGTCAGCTCGTCGGCCGCGAGGTCCGTTCGCGCGTTGACCCCGGCGGTTTGCGCCTGGAGCGCCGGAAGGCTCTGTTCGAGCGCCTGCTTCTCGGCGGAGAGGTCCTGAAGCCGGGACGCATTCGCGTCGTCCTTGCCGGAATCGATCAGCGCTTCGCTCAGGGCCGTGCCGGCGCTGATGCCCATCAAGGCGAGCAGCGAGGCGGTGATCGTGTCGAGCGATCCGGTGACCAGCCAGATCCCGAGATACGACACGTAGACCAGGAAGAACCAGAACGCCATCTGCGTCCGACCCAGGTTGTAGGGACGCAGCTTGCCCCCCGCCGGGGTGGGGCCGGTCTCGCGGATCAGGTTGGTGGTGCGGGCGAGCCAGAGCAACAGGACCATCGTCACCAGGGTGAGCAGCGCGGCGATCACGCCGTACGCGGGCGAGATCACCGTGAGGGGCACGGGGTGGCTCAAGTCGAAGACCGTGTCGAAGGAGGAGTGCGACTCATCTTCGAGCCCGACGCTCAAAGTGACCGGGTGGCTCAGGCGGGTCGGAGCGCCCAGCAGGTCGGTCCAGATCTCCCGGTTCTCGGGCGTCAGCTCCAGGTGATACGACAGAAGTCCCCGCGTCGGCTCGATCTCGTCCGGGGTGTTGCCGCGAAGAGCTCGGCCGTTGACGTAGGGGACGAGCTTGCCGGGATCGTTGGTCTTCGACCACTCGGCCAGGCGGTCGACCCGCAGCCGGATCAAGCCGTCCAGCTCCAAATGGCCCTCTACGATCTCAACCACCTTCGGCGCCGAGGCCGCCGCTTGAACGGTCCGCACCCCGGGAGCCCCGGATGGCTGAACCGGCGCGGCGGACGCCGGGTTCGCGGCGCCCGGGTCGGCCCCCTGTCCCCACAGGACGCCCCAGGGTAAAACGGTCAGCGCGAGCGCAACGAGACAAACCGGCCCCATAAAACCTGCCGCTTTCGGTCGCATGCTTTTTCCTCCGGTGATGAGATCGCGGAAGGTTATCCCGATTTGCGGCCGGGGTACGCGATCCAAGCCGTACCCTACGGTTTCTTCGCTCAAGGCCGAGCGGATCCAGTTCACCCTCAGCGCTCTGCCCGGATGGACTCTCGGCCCTCCGCGCCAGCGGGTCGAATGCTTCTTCCGCCTGGCCGCGGAGGGCGACACCGACCGCTTCGTGCCGTTCGTCCTCTCGACCTGTCGCGACGAAGGTTCGGTCGTCGAGATGTCCGTGCGGGAAAACTTGGTGGTCGTTCGTCTCGGCGGAGCCGGCGGCGTGACGGCCGCCGATCTGGCGGCGGCGCAAGCGCTCAGCGAGTCGCGCTGGGCTCACGCGGTCGGCGCCGTGACGATGTGACCGCCGATAGCGGCTTTCCGCGGCCGGATTTGGCGATCCGGCGCGGAAAGCGGGATTTCGCAGGCGAAGTACGCATCGACCTCCAGATAGCCGCTATCCGAGCCAGATAGCCGTTATCCAAAGCGGATAGCCGCTATCCAGGCCAGATAGCCGCCATCCAGAGCAGATAGCCGCTATCCACGCCAGATAGCGGCTATCGAGAGCAGATAGCGGCTATCCAGGCCAGATAGCCGTTATCCAGGGCGGATAGCCGCTATCCACGCCAGATAGCGGCTATCGAGAGCAGATAGCAGCTATCCAGGCCAGATAGCCGTTATCCAGGGCGGATAGCCGCTATCCAGGCCAGATAGCGGTTATCCGAAGCAGATAGCGGCTATCCGGGCCAGATAGCAGCTATCCAGGGATGTAACGACAGCTATACCCGGGGCGACCGTTATCGCGCCCGGAATCATCTCACCAAGAATGGAGGATTCAAACCATGAACGTGAGCTCGTACGCCGACAAAATCGACGCGTTCCAGACGACGATCGACAACCTCGAACCGGATCGCGGAGGTTGGCCACGGTTCGGACGGCCTCGAAGACGCTCGCTTCGAGGCCCTGCTGGGGGCCGGCTCGTAAGGGGTTTGATTTCGGTCTCCCTGGGTGCCGTCCTTGCGTCGGTTGCTTTGTCGGCACCTAAAGTACAATTTCGTTCGTGAAGAGAAAGGCGCGCCACAATGCGACGGGCTCCGCTGTAGCGCGCGCGGCGCGGTGGGGCCTGGCAGCTGCCTTCTTTTGGATTTTCGCAGCGGTCACCCCTTGCGGCGCTGGGATGCTTGCCGCTCCAGCCGGTTCGGGCCTCGAAGGAGCGTGGCGAGATCGCGCCGACTCGGGACATCTTCTGGGAATAGAGGGCTCGCGGGTCACCGAATACCGTGGGGGCCAGATCCTTCGGGTCACGAAGATTTTGAACCTGGAAGCCTCCCGCCTTCACGTCTGTGAGTTCGGCGAGGACGCCTACCGTGAAGCGAAGGTCCTGGGAGATCGCCTGCTCTGGCGGGACAGTGCCGAGGGGCCGGAAACAGAGTTTCACCGCCTCCCCGTCTGGCCTGCGGAGCTGAACCTCCAACCGCTTCGCCTTCCCGAACCGAAGCCCCTGCCGTTCAACCGGGTGGTGGAAATCCAGCGCGAGCTCTCTCGGCGCCTCAAGCAAGATCAGGTCACGATACGGCGCAGAGGCACAAAGATCCCGGGAATGGCTTTGGATTCCGTGGCCCTCCATCAGATTCAGGTGAGTGGGGAAAACACAGCCTATCTGCGGTCGCTCGTCCTGGAGTTGGGTTGGATCGACGCCAAAAGGTTCGGCTACCCGACAGCCATCGCAGCTTTTCTTATCGTCCAGCACAGCCTGGACCTGCCGCTGATGCTCGCTGCAATCCCCGAAATTGAGAAATCGACAGGGCCACTGGGTCTAAGCGGCGACAATTATCCGCTGCTGGTCGACCGCACCCGCCTGCTTCAAGGGGAACGCCAGATCTATGGAACCCAGATCGGCCATCGAACGGACGGCAAGCCGTTCGTTCTGCCGATCGCAGACCGTCAAGGTCTCGACGAAATCCGCGGCATCTTGGGAATGATCCCGCCTACGGAGCTTGAGTACCTCCGCGTTCTGGGCGGAGACGATCAGGTTCGCTTCAGCGAAGCCTGTCAGGAAACGGCAACATCAACCGCCGTCTACCGGGTCAACCGCACCACTCCGGCCTCGGCCAGCGCCTTGAGAAATTCGACCACGTCCGCGAGCGGCAGCGGGCCGTAGATCGCGGCGAGGGCATCGCGGATCTCCTGCGCGGTCCGCCGGCCGTCGACCAGATTGAGGGCCTCGTAGCGGTCGCCTTCAGCCAAGCGCAGGGCTTCCGCGCGCCCGGCGGCGAGGTGGGCGGTGAGGTAGTCGTAGCCGAAGACGGACATCGGGCCTTTGACCGTGGCGTTCCGTTCAAAAATCAGGGTGCCGTCGCCGGAAGGTTTCGCCGCGGCCGGTGGGGGTGGTCCGAAAATCTGCGCGCGCGCCGCGAGGAAGCGCTCGGTTTCTTTTCCGCTCGCGGGCTCGACCGCTCCGAAGCGCGCGAGGGAGGCGAAGATTTCGCGCTCGCTCCAGAGGTCGAAGCGGGTAAGAGCGGCGGCCTCGTCGCCGGGAAGTCCGGAACGTCGTGCCAACGTTTCGGCGGCCCGCTTCAAGCTCGCGGTTTCGATCAGCGCGGTGAGGGCACCGGCATCCTGCGGGCCGGCGTTGGCCAAAAACCAGCCGCTCGCGGCGGCGATGAAACCGGCGCGCCGGAGCTTGGTCGGGTCGATGTGGGCCGGCGTGTCGAAATTGGTGTGGATGTAGCGGTCGGGCCAATCGTTCAGATAGATCGCGGGGATGCCGAACGATCCTTCGCCGTAGATCTCGTGGTCGCTGCCGAGCGTGAGGTCCGCGAAATCCGCCTGTAAGGCTTCTTTGCCTCCCTCCGGGGCCACGAGCGGAAAGTCCGCGGCCTCGCCGCTCGCGAACGCCGCCGACTGGCGATTGACGAATCCCCCGAAGGCGGCGGCCACGTCGTGGACGAACGACGGCAGGCTCGCCGGGCCGCGGGTGACGTGGAAGATCGCTTTCGTTTCCGGTCCGCCCCCCACCATGTCGAGATGGATCGCGGCCTTGATTCGCGCCGCCAGCTCCGGGCGGAAGACGAGCAGCGAGAGCGTCCCTTCGACTTCCGGCGGAAAGACGAAACGGATCGTGCGCGCCGGGCGGGGGAGCTTGCCGTCGCGGATGAGCTTCGAAAACGTCCGGGCGATCTCCAAGATCGTGGCGCAGCCGCTCGCGTTGTCGTTCGCCCCCGGATGCGGATGATCGAGATGGCAACTGAAGACGATCTCCTCGCCGGCTCGGCTAGGGTCCGCACCGGGGATCGTTCCGGTCACCACGTCGTACCCGCCGTCGTGCTGGCCGGCGCGCACGGTGGCATGCAGGCGGATCGACTCTCCGGCCCGCAGCCGCTGCTGGAATCCGCGCGCTGTTTTGAGCGACACCATGAACGCGAACGTCGGCGTCGCGTTAAAGCTGCCGGCATGCCCCCAACGCACCAGGTTCTCGTCCTCGCCCCACCAGGCGGTCCGCTGGTTCTGGGCGTAGCTCACGATCCCCACCGCGCCGAACCGTTCGACGGCAAGCGGCACCACCGGCTCCGGTTGGGAGGAGACCAGGACGATCTTCCCGCGCACGTCGCGGCCGGCGTAATCCTCCGGTTTCGTTCCCGCGCCCACGTCGATCAGCTCGGCCGTCACGTCGGCGCTCTCGCTGTCCTGGGCGAGCGAAAGCGGCAGGGTGTCCCAGCTCGCCAGGCGATGAAGGGGAGCCCACGCGTCGCCCGTTTTTTCCATCTCCCACAGCTCGGCGAAATCCGCATCCCAAGGGCGGCGCGAGCGCTGGGTGCCGTAGAACCTCTTGCCGTCGGTGGGGATCTCGACGATCTCAACGCCCGAGAGGCCATCGTCGCGCAACGCACCGGCGACGAATTCCGCCGCGGCGCGGAAGCCGCGCGAGCCGCGCATCCGGTGCTGCCGCGACAGGAACTCGAGATCGCGCTTCGCCGCCTCGCCGGAGATCTCCTCGGCGAGCGCCGCCACGGTGGCCCGCGGAAGCAACGGCGCCTCGTCGCCGATTTTCGCGACGGCCGGCGCGGCGAGGCTCTGCATGGCCGCGCCGAAAAGGAACGCCAAGCCGAGGGTCGAGAGCGGCGAAACGGAACGTCGCGGCTTGGGCATCCGAAGCTTCCTCACCCGGCGCCCGCCTCACCCGCCGATCGACATGAAGCTCGCCAGGTTGCCGCTGTTGCCTTGCAGCAGCAGGTGCTCCGCCGGCTTTTCTTCCAGCACCCGCAGGATTTCCGCTTCGAGCGCGCGCCCCGGGTTCGGCTCGGCGAGCAGGTGGCGGAGCGGGTGGTTCCTCTCGTCGAACAGGCAGAGCCGCAGCTCTCCTCGGGCGGTCAATCGCAGGCGGTTGCAGTCGGCGCAGAAGGTGTGGGAGAGCGGGGTGATGAATCCCACCTCTCCTCTTGCGCCGTTCCAGCGAAAGGCCTGCGCCGGGCCGGTGCGCGGGCGGTTCGATGCGACCTCTTCGAGCGGTCCCCAGCGCTGTTCGAGCCGGGCGCGCACGGTGTCGCAGGTGAGTTGACCGGAGAGGAGCTTCCGGTTCGCGTGGGTCGGCATCATCTCGATGAAGCGGACCGAGAGCGGGCGGTCGATCGTCAGCGCGGCCAATCTCTCGATCTCTTCGAGCTTGCCGTCGGCGAGCAGAACGGCGTTCAGCTTGACCGGGGCGAGACCCGCTTCGAGCGCGGCTTCGATGCCTCGCCAGACCTGCTCCAGCTCGCCGCGGCGGGCGATCCGGGCGAATTCTTCCGGGTCGAGCGTGTCGAGACTGACGTTCACCCGATCGAGACCCGCCGCTTTGAGCGCCGGGGCCAGCCGTTCAAGCTCCGTGCCGTTGGTCGAGAGCGAGAGGTCTTCGACCCCGGGTAGCGCCTTGATCCGGGCCACGATCTCCAGCAGGTCTTTCCTCACCAGCGGCTCGCCGCCGG
>Ga0134122_10004219_pt1 | contig 10658 bp, 9 predicted proteins | sample KB302_FD_96461 | JGI IMG/M metagenome (GOLD analysis project Ga0134122, IMG submission 96461) | Terrestrial soil microbial communities without Nitrogen fertilizer from Kellogg Biological Station, Michigan, USA - KB3-0-2 | ecosystem: Environmental > Terrestrial > Soil > Unclassified ... | reverse complement strand
GTTGCTTCGGTGAAAACACCAGATCGAACGCCATCAGCACTTTTTGCTCAGGCAGCAGAGCCGCGAGCTGCAAATCCGATTCGGCGTCGACGAACCGCTTGAAGTCATAGGTAATGCCGTCGATCCGTTGCAGACCTTCGGTGATTGTCTCCGTCGGGACGGTAACCTTCGCGGCGGCCTTGTCGCCGTAATTCCGGCGCAGCCTATCGAGCCTCGCTGGGCCTCCAACGCGAATCTGGTCGGCGAGCCCATCCAGGGCAAACACGCGAACGTCGGGGAAACGCTCGGTCAGAACCTGAAGACCGCCCCAGTGATCGGTATGCGCATGCGAGAGAATGATCCGATCGACGGGCTTGCCGATCGTCTTCACGTATGACGCAACTTCGTCGGCATACGGCAGCAGGAGTTGACCGTCGAAGATCACGACCGCATTTGGACCCTCTATCATCTGCGTGTTGACCTGAAGGCCGTCGGCCGGGCTGAGGTAGGAATGAATTTTGACGGGTCCGAACTGGCTCACGAGGATGGCCCCCATGCGACCTGGCGCAGCTGCGTCCTTGGTTCCGGGCGCGCCACTGTTCTGCGCCAGTTCAGGGCTCGGGGCGGCGGTAGTCGACAGGCGCAAGCCAACGAATGGCAGTAGCGCGCCCGCAGCGAGCTGGAGAAACAGAGAACGGGACAGAGCGGCTTGCGACATGGGAACCTCCGGCGTTCGGTAATCAGGGATGCACGACACGTCAGCCTGCTGTTTGGCCGTCGAGCCAACGGCAGATGTTCGCGACCGTATCCTGGTAGAAGCGAGCGTAAAGGCCGCGGGAGACGTAGCCGATATGCGGCGTTGCCAGCAGGTTCGGCAGCGCGCGGAACGGATGGTCGAACGACAAGGGCTCCTGGTCAAAGACATCGATGGCCGCGCCGGCGATCGTCTTACCTTTAAGCGCCGCAACGAGATCTGCCTCAACCACGATCGGTCCGCGCGACGTGTTTACCAGGCGCGCCGTCGGCTTCATGAGCGCTAGTTCCGCCGCACCGACAAGGCCGAGCGTCCTTCCACTGAGCACGAGATGGATGGAGACGATATCGGCCTCTCGGAACAGCTCGTCCCTCGAGACGAGTGTGGCGCCCACTTCAGCCGCGCGTCCGGTCGTGAGGTTCTGGCTCCAGGCGATCACCTTCATACCGAAGGCGTTGCCGATCCGTGCCACCGCACCGCCGACGTTGCCGAGACCCAGGACGCCGAGTGTCCGCCCGGCCATGTCATCACCGACCGACCGCTGCCATCCGCCGTCGCGCAGCGACGTGTTCTCGGCAACGAGATTGCGGGCACTGCCCAGGATAAGCGCCCAGGTCAGTTCGATCGTCGGCGACGAGGTGTAGCCCGTATGAACGACCTGCACCCCCCGCTCTTCTGCGGCCTTGAGATCGATCGAGGCATTCCGGGTCGCCGTCGAGGCGATCATGCGGAGCTTGGGCAAGCGCTCGATGATGGTACGCGTCATCGGCGTGCGCTCCCGCATCACGCAGACGATCTCGAATGGCTGCAGGCGCTCGACGACGGCGTCGGAGTCCGCGAGATGGTCGTTAAATACGGTGACGGTTGCCCGCGCATCGAGCCCCGACCAGTCTGCGAGCGAAAGAGCGACGTTCTGGTAGTCGTCCAGGACGGCTATTCTGAAGCGCTCCTGCTTGGAAGACATCGGCTGCCTCTGGAGAAATGTCATCCGATCACCGCCAGACCCACTGGGCGGCTTCCCAGCGGTATGCCGTGTCGTGCCGGACGACATGTCCAATAGCCGGGAACGGAAAATGGTAGCCCATCACCATGATCCGGTCGGTCGCGACGCGGCCCAGTATGGCGTTGCGCGACTTGATGGCCTGCGCGGGATCATAGTCGAAGATCGGCGTCCACTCGGGGCGCTGCAAACTCGTCACCGGGTTATGGGCGATGTCACCCATATGTACGAATTGCTCCTTGCCCGAGGAGAACAGGATTGCGGCATGGGACGGCGAATGTCCCGGCGCGGCAATATAGTCCACGCCGCTCGTGATTTCGCCGCCCTGCTTTACGAACCGGGATCGGTTGGCGACCGGTGGCAAGTTCTCTCGAGCTGCCCCAATCGTGCCCCTCTTGAACGGGTCGGGCAGCGGCGAACCGTTGACCTCGCCTTCGTAACGGCTGCCCGTCCAGTAGTTCCACTCCGTATCGACAAAGACGAACTGAGCTTTCGGAAACGCCAGCGCTCCCGATTTCGTCACCAAGCCGCCGATATGATCCAGGTGGCCGTGCGACGTCACGACCAGATCTATGCTCTCTGGCAAGATCCCGGCCCGGCGCAGGTTCGCCTCGAGCCCGGGAAAACTGCCGAAGGATGGGCCGAGCTTCTCACCAAAGCCGGTATCGACAAGGATACGCTCCCGTCCCGTGTCGACCACCAATATGTTGCTGGTGGATTGGATCACCGGCTCCATGAAGTTTGCCTTCAACACCTGCGCCAGTTCAGCTTCAGGGGCGTTCATAGCGAGGATCGGCCCGATCGGAAGCTGCCCATAGCCATCGGAGATCACGGTCGCCTGGAAGTCGCCGATCTTGAAGCGATAAAAGCCATTGCCGTTGAGAGGTTCCGCGCCGGCTTGATGTGCGCCATCCGCCTGGACCGAGGCGGGGGTGAGCACCTGCGTTGCCGTTACAGCAACAGCCAGCCCCGCGCCGGCACGAAACAAACTGCGACGGGTTAGGGTCGTTGGCGACTTACTCATCTCTATCTCCGAGTTTGAGAAAAAGGTGCTGCGTTGCCAACGCGCGTTGGATGAATTCCGTCACGCATCGGCGGTCCGCCGCAGCTGAGACGGGGCTTCGAACCGGGTCCGCGCAGAGAACCGATCGGGCAAACGTACGTGGTGTCGCATGGAGGCTTGGCTTTCACTTGACATGCGCGTACCTACGCCTTTATAGGCGTATATGCGTCTATATCAAGCCAACAGTGCCGCGCACTCACGGAGATGTGTTCGCTTCGTTAGGGCGGTCCTGTCTGCTGAACCACGGCAGGCTGGTGAACGGGCATGGAGACAACCATGACTGCAAGTGAAACCACCGACGCCAGTCTGAGCTGGGATGTGCTCACCATAAGACGCCCTGGACTTACTCGTGATCTGCCAGCCGGCAAGGAAGAGCTCATGTGGGTGGCAAATTCGTCGACACTCATCCACGGCGAGCGAGACGCGGTCCTCGTGGACACCTTTCTCACGACAGAGCAATCGCAGACTTTGCTGAACTGGGTCGTCGCGAGCGGCAAGAACCTCACCGCAATCTACGTAACCCACGCACATGGCGATCATTTTTTTGGCCTCGCACCACTGCTGGAAGGTTTCCCGCATGCCAGGGCAGTCGCGACACCCGAGGTCGTCAAGGTCATGCACGAGCAACTATCGCCGGCGTCCGTCGATAAGTTCTGGCGCAGGCTTTTCCCCGGTCAGATTCCTGACCGCCTTCTCGTTGCCGAGCCTCTTGATGATCGTGAACTGAAGCTAGAAGGACACAAGCTTGCTGCGATCAATGCCGGGCGAACCGATACGGCTCATTCAACCTGCCTTCACGTCCCGTCGATCGGGCTGATCGTTGGTGGCGATGCCGTCTATAATGGAATTCATCCCTATCTTGGCGAGACCGACAGGCAAAGTCGGCTTGAATGGATTTCCGCGCTCGACAAGCTCGAGGCCCTGAATCCGATTGCAGTGATCGCCGGACACAAAATACCGGAAAACCCTGATGATCCCCGCATCATCGACGAGACGCGGCAATATATCCGGGATTTCAATACCCTGGACGAGGCAACGACGACTTCGCGCCAGCTCTACGACGCCATGCTCGAGCTCTATCCCGATCGTGCCAATCCGGGCTCGCTTTGGGGTGCTGCAAGCACCGCGAAGAAGCAGTCTAACTTCGAATAGCGCGTCTGATCGATTGACAACAAGAAAGTCATCCTGTCGGCCTATCCTCGTCTTGGCATGAAGAACGAGCTGACGACGTGGGTTTGCGGCATAGCCAGGAATCATCCGAACACGACAAGAGACAATTTCATTGCGGACTTCATCGTGAAATACGTTCCGGGATATATACGGCCGTCTCCGATTGATTTTGCTACATCAGTCGCCCTTTGCCGAGTAGGCGCTCGAAAACGCTGGCGGGCGGCAACGAAAAGGACGCTGAAGTGTGGTCGAGGCCCGAAATGTTCACGGGAACGATCTAGACCATCGGGCATCATTCGCGGGCAGCGAGAAAGTCCACTCTCTCCAGAAACAACTGCAGTACGTGCGCGGTGTTTGCCTTGTTGTACCCCACGACGAGATCCACCGTCGGCGCATCGCCGGCGATGGGGCAGCAGGCGACAGACGAAGGGAGGAAGTTCTTCGCGTACGCTGGCAAGAGGGTCACAGCGCGGGTTGATGCGATCATGGAGAAGGCATGGGCAAGATTGTGCACCTCGTGGATCGCGTGAATGTCGAGGCCCGAACGCTTCAGGCTGCCCTCGATGATCTTGCGAAGGGTCGGAGCGGTCTTTGAGGGTTTGATGAATGGCTCACCTTTGATCTCGCGCAACCTGATGGCCTTGCGCGCCGCAAATCGGTGATCATTCGGGAAGACCACGATCAGCGGTTCTGTGCGCACCAGCCTGTAGACCAAGGTACCTGCATGTGGCTCCGGTCGCATGAATGCGGCATCGAGCCGGCCCTTCAACAAAGCCTCAGCCAGTCTCGGGGAATAGTCACTTGAGAGCTTAACCTCGATATTGGGTAGCTGGTCTTGGAGAATGCGCATGGCTTTGGGCAGCAAGTCCATTTCCGTGCCGGAGAGAAATCCCAACGCTATGGCTGGCCTGGTTGGCTGGGCCGAACGCCGCGCCGCTTCCTTGGCGGCCTCGGCCTGCGTAACAGCGAGCCTGGCGTGGTCCAGAAAGGCGCGACCGGCAGCCGTTAGTTCAATGCCGTGCACGCTGCGGGATATCAGCGGAACGCCGACTTCCTCCTCGAGATCGCGAATCTGCCGGCTGAGGGAGGGTTGCGCCGTATGCAGGCGTTTCTCTGCCGCCAGCGTCAGGCTTCCCTCCTCGGCGACGGCGATGAAATAGCGGAGGTGACGTAGCTCCATCGTCCCATACCTTCGAAGCATGCCGCCCAACTTACAAAGTCTTTTTCGAAGGGGCTAGCAAAGGCTTTCATGCGCACGAGGAAAAGCGGTGGCCGCGTTGCCGGCTTTGCTTGGCGTTTCGGCAATACATTTTATGCTCTGGCGGCATGGAAGAGCATCAAATTGACAGGATATCTAAGAGGACGGCGGTATGTCAAAGCACGTACTACTCGCCTTCGCAACGCTGCTGTTGGCTAACGTGCCTAGCGCATCGGCGCAAAACCTCGCTGAGGCTCAAGCGCGCGCCATCATCACTCCCTGGTACAGCCTTTTCAACGTGGCCACGCGCGGCGACGTCAAGTCCGTCCAAGAGCAAGTCCTGACGGCCGATTACGAGTCGTGCGCGGGATACTTACCCGGCGAATGCTGGGGCCGTGATACCTCGATCAAGGTTGTCGGCAACTTCGCTAACTCGATCCCCGACATGAAGTTTGACATCAAGGAAGTGCTCGTGGCTGGTGACCGCGTGATCGTCAGGGGCGAGGTCACTGGAACGCCAGCTGGCGAGCTGTTCGGCGTACCCCACACCGGCAAGAGCTTCCGCATGATGGCCATCGACATCCAGGCCATCAAGGATGGGAAGATCACCAAGACGTATCACATGGAGAACTGGCTCAGCGCGCTCGGCCAGCTCCGCGTCAAGTAGAAGCTTTGCGGTCGAGCCCTGCTTCATGGTTGAAACTAAGCCAACGGTCACGCGCCGGGAGTTCCTTGGCGCCGGGGCTACTCTCCCCCTTCTTGGAGGGTTGCAGTTTCGCATGATCGGTGATGCTCGCGCAGCCGATCCCCCGGCAGGCGGAAGCCAACCGCACGGTGGTGGCTACTACCGGTTCAGTATCGGCAGTATGAGAGCGACCGTCATTTCGGACGGTTACGGCAATGTTCCGTTTTGGCCGATCTTTGCGGCCAACCAGCCGGCTTCAGCCACCGAAGATTTCCTCAAGGACAATCGCCTCGGCCCTGCGCCACAGTTCACCAATAATCTACTTGTGGTCGACACCCCGGCCGATCGTGTGTTGGTCGATACCGGTTTCGGCGATGTTCTCGGGCCCTCTTCCGGTCAGTTCCCGTGGATGGTGCAGAATTTCGAGCGGGCCGGCATTCCGGCCGAGAGCATCACGATGGTGATCATCACTCATATTCACTTGGACCATGTGGCGGGGATCGTCACCAAATCTGGCGGGCATGTGTTCCCGAAGGCGAGATACGTCGTCGTCGATGACGAGCTGACTTATTGGACCGGGAACCGATTCGAGGCCGATGTCAACGCCTCCAAGGCGCCGGAAGAGTTCAAGAAGGCGGCAATTTTTGCTGCGAAAACCTATCTGCCGCCTATCCGGCAGCGGATGCAGGTTGTGCGCCCAGGCGTAGAAGTGACACCAGGCATCACATTGATTGCCGCTCCCGGTCATTCACCCGCGCACTCAGCCATCCGCTTCAGCTCTGGCAATGCCGAGCTCGTTCATATGGCCGATGTGGCTCATCGCGCAGATTCGGGACTACAACACCCGGAGTGGTCCATCATTTTCGATTTTGACGGCGAGCAGGCAATCGCAACACGAAAACGGATCCTTGGCCAGGTCGCGGCCGTCGGCACCCTCGTGATGGGATATCACTTCCCGTTTCCGGGCTTGGGCTATGTAGAGACCGCGGGGCCGGCCTACCGCTGGAACCCGGTTCCGTGGACGTGGTGACAGGTGACAGAGATGACGAGTGCAGCTCAAAACAAGGCGGCCGTTCTCGAGGCCTTCGATACGCTCTTCAACAAGCGTGACTACGACAAGGCAGCGAAGTTCTGGTCGCCGAACTATATCCAGCACAGCGCCCATATCGAGCCTGGACGGGACGGTCTCTTCAATCTGGTAAAGGCACTCCCGCATACGTTGCGGTACGAGAACCAACTGATCCTGGCTGAAGGCGACATGGTGATGCTGCACGGGCGTTTCAGCGGCAACGGTGGGCCCGCGAATCTGATCGCTGCCGATATCCTGCGTTTGGAGGACGGCATCCTCGCAGAACATTGGGATGTCCTGCAGGACGAGGTCACCAATGCGCAGTCGAAGAGTGGACTGCCGATGTTCGGGGACTCCTTTCCTGCCTGACGTTAGCTGCGGTAAAGAAGACCGCTCCCGGCATGCCAGCACGGGGTAGTGAGGTCGTAACAGACGGGCCGGATTGCGTCGACTTTGCGAGGACCTATCCCCTGCGCCTGCTGGGATCGCCGATCACTTGTAAGCCGATCGGGTAACCAGCGGTGGCAAAGCAAACAGGCCGAAGGCGATCATTCCGAGCGCCACTGCGATAAAGTTCCATGTGACGTCGGCGTTGAACCAGACCGCAGCGAGACCGCCGAGCACCGCGATAGCCGCCCTGAGCAGCGCAGCGAAGACGGAGGCCCCCATCCGTCTAGTTGCCTGGCCGGCACAGTAGAGGACGTAGCCGACACCAAAGAATCCAAAGAACGGGCCGACTCGATGAAGATAGTCCGCACCAACACGCAGCACGTCCGGGTCCTGGCTGAACATCCCAATCCACACGTGCGGGAATGAGGCGGCGGCCAGTCCGACGAGTTCGGTCATGACGCAGCCCATCAATACACCAAGCCAGGAGGCTTTCACGGCCCGATCTATCTTACCCGCACCGAGATTCGCGCTTACGATAATTCCGACCGGACCGCCGACGGCATAGGCAAGCGGTACCAGGAGAAACTCCAACCGCGAGGCCGTGCCGTAGCCGGCCAAAGCCTCGACCCCGCCAAAGGCCACATAGGCCGTCACGATGGCCAGCGTCAGGTTCGTGGTCGCCGAAACCACGGTCGACATCCCCCCGACACGAAGGATGGCGAGCGCGGGTTCGAGGGATAGCTTCGGCAAGTCAATCGACGGCTTGAGAATGCCAAACCGCCCCCAGAGATAAGCCGCGTAGGCAAGCGTTCCGACGGCATAGTACACGAGCATGGCGACCGCGCCGCCCGAAGGACCAAGCCCTTGATACCCAAAGGCGCCGAATATCAATGCCGGCGAAAGCGGGACAAGGATCAGAGTTCCACCACACACGACGAGCACGGGCACCATCATGTTGCCTGTGCCGCGGACGACCGCCATCAGGAAGTTGAACAACCAGACCAGTATGGCGCCCGCAAAAAGGATGGCGGAATACGAGACGGCAATTGTGAGTGCATTGCCCGAGAGGCCCACCTGGGCGTAGAGACTTGGACCCAACGCAAGCATGACGACGGTTGTTGCGAGGCCAAGTGGGACGGCCAGGGCGACAGCATACCAGGCGTAGTCACCGGCGGTATTGATCCGGCCGGTCCCGAGGGCGTGCGCGACGGCTGTAACGATGCCACCCCCGATCGCACCTTGGGACACGGCGACCAACAGCGACACCAGCGGAAATACCGGAGCGACACCGGCCAGCGCGTCGACGCCTAGACGCGATACGAAGTAGACCTCGAGCAGTCCGATCAGAATCTGAACTGCCATAACGATCCCATTGGGTATCGCAAGCCGCACGATGGTGGCCGCGATGGGCTTCTCCAAGAGCATCTGGGTGCGAGGATCGCGGTTGGCCGGTGGAACGGCTGGCTGGCGCTTTGCCTGTCTGCAATGTTCCGTGCGAACCGAAGTGGCCCTTCGGGAAGCGCGAGCGCCAAGGTCGCGCCACTGTTGCGTGTGGCTGCCGGATCGAGGCAGCGTCCCGGCCGGACATGACACAACGTTGGAAGCTTGCATGGCACGTTCTCCATCTCACGGCCCCCGATTACTCCCGGCTTGAACAGGGATCGAACGATAAGAATTGACACCACCTGTTAGCGCATCTAACAACCTGCACATGGCACGGCTGCCGCCGTTGGAAACTTTGCGGGTATTTGAGGTGGCCTGCCGCCACGGCAGCTACTCCGAGGCCGCGCGCGAACTGAACGTCACGCACAGCGCCGTCAGTCAGCGCATCAGGGCGCTTGAGGACGAACTCGGGCTCGCGCTGTTCGAGCGGCAGGGCAACCGCATGGTGCCCACGGCAAGCGGGCTTCGACTGCAAGCAGGCGTGAAACGCGCATTGTCCGAGTTGGGCGCCACGCTCGACAGTGTAAAGACACAGCGGTCCGATGCGGAAATTACGGTAAGCCTATTACCGGTCATGGCTGCGCGCTGGCTCGTTCCGCGGCTACCTCGTTTCAAGGCGATGTTTCCGCGCATCAACCTGCACATCAAGACCGGTCAGGCGTTGGCGAATTTCAAATCAGACGGAGTGGACATCGCCATCAGGTTCGGGGGTGGCGATTGGAAGGGCCTTCGCGCAATCAAGCTTCTCAACGAAGAGTTCTTTCCGGTGTGCAGCCCGAGTCTCAATGGTGGCCGACTGCCGAAAGATCTCCCGTCGATCTTGTCAGAACCGCTACTGATCGACCGCAACTTGTCCTGGCGCGCCTGGTTCAAATCCGCCGACATGAAGCTCGATCGCGATATCGTCGGCACATCCTTCACCGACGCGAACGCGCTAATGGAGGCAGCGGTCACGGGACAGGGGATTGCGCTCGGGCGCCTGTCGGTAACGCGATCGGATATTTTGGCGGGAAGGCTGGTTCGGCTTTCGGAGCACAGCTTGCGCGTTTCTCACTGCCATTACGCGGTGTACCCGGTCTCTTCTGAATCAAACCCAGCGCTTGCGTCTTTCCGTGACTGGCTGATCGAAGAGGCCAGTCGCTAAATGGTTGACAAGGTCGCTGCTGCTGGGAAGGTGCGAGTTCGCACTTTCAACCTCCATGGCGCAGTTATCATCATGACCGACCTGAGGTCCTGTCAGGCAGGAGGAGAAGCAGTCCGACGACTGCGAGCAGCATCAGTATGTTGCAAAGAGCGACCGCACCAAACGCCTGGACATAGGATGCCGTCTGGTTGAGGCCTCTTGATCCGGCTTCTTGGCTTTGGCGCTCGCGCGCTTTGCCTTCGCTGCAGCTTTACTGCCAGCATTTCCGTTCTTTTTTGCCATGCCGATTCTATGATGTTTCCGCACGAGGGCGTCCAGCCCAAAGCGGAGCATTCCGACGCGCGTTCATGCGTTGCCGGACCTGTCAGTGCAGGATTTTCTCTGCTCGAAACCGACACACGGGAACGTGACTGGATCCCTCTCCGGGACCGGATACAGTTCCGCCCCCTGACGAATGTCCCTACAGCACGTCAGCTACTAAATCCCGATCCTGGCTGGCATCGAAGTCAGACGAGGGTCTGAAGCATGCTGAGGCTGTAAGGCACGAGAGGCGTGCCGTTTCGGACGCGATGCGGCCAATCGGGGTTGGCGATGAACGCTCTTCCCACCGCCACAAGGTCGAAGTCTCCGCGTTCCAGCCGTGCGAGCAGGGGGGCGAGGTTGTTTTCGGGCAAGCTGCCCTCGCCGTGCATCATCTCGGCCATCGAGTTGTCGAGCGTGATCGAGCCGACGGTGATCGTCGGCTTTCCCGTTAGCCTCTTCG
>Ga0134122_10004218_pt1 | contig 10661 bp, 13 predicted proteins | sample KB302_FD_96461 | JGI IMG/M metagenome (GOLD analysis project Ga0134122, IMG submission 96461) | Terrestrial soil microbial communities without Nitrogen fertilizer from Kellogg Biological Station, Michigan, USA - KB3-0-2 | ecosystem: Environmental > Terrestrial > Soil > Unclassified ... | reverse complement strand
TCTCCTCCTCGATGTACAGCCTCGGCCACGGCGGCAACGACGCGCAGAAGACGATCGGCATCATCTGGATGCTGCTGATCGCCGCCGGCTACACCGGCGCCAACGACACGGTACCGACGTGGGTGGTGGTCGCGTGCTACGTCACCATCGGCCTGGGCACCATGTTCGGCGGCTGGCGCATCGTCAAGACCATGGGGCAGCGCATCACCAAGATCCGGCCGGTCGGCGGATTCTGCGCCGAGCTTTCCGGGTCGGCCGCGCTGTTCCTCGCCACGTGGCTCGGCATCCCGGTCTCGACGACCCACACCATCACCGGCTCGATCGTCGGCGTCGGCGCCGCTCAGTCCGTGTCGGCGGTGCGCTGGGGCGTCGCGGGCGACCTGCTGTGGGCCTGGATCCTGACCATCCCCTGCTCGGCGTTCATCGCCGCGATCGCCTGGGCGATCGCGCGCGCGGTCCTGCCCTAGTGCATTTGGTGCCCGCTCGCTCCTAGCGCGCGCACCTGCAACTCGACCTTAACCTCGCCGGCTTTCTGGAAGCGCAGCGTAAGCGGCACCTTGGTGCCCTGCTTCAGGGGTGCCTTGAGGTCGACCAGCATCAGGTGCGCGCCGGAGGGCGCGAGCTCGAAGCTGCCGCCCGCCGGGATGTCGTAGCCCTTCACTTCGCGCATGCGCATCACGTCGCCCTGCTTCGACGTCACGTGCATTTCCACGCGCGCCGCGGCGGGCGAGCTGGCGCCAATCAGCCGGTCGGCGGTTGCGCTCGTGATCTTCATGTAGCCGGCGCCGACCTTGGCGCCCGGCGCGGTCGCACGCGCCCAGGGCTCTTCGACCCGGACTTGCGCGAGAGCGCTGCCTGTCACGAGGCAGAGCAAAAGAATCGCGTATCTCACTTCCTTCTCTCCTTTTCCTGGAGCTCGCGCCAGAGGATCTTGCCCGTCGGCGTCTTCGGCAGCTGCTCGACGAACTCGACCACGCGCGGCACCTTGTAGGCGGCCATCTTGTCACGCGCCCAGTCGGTAATGTCTTTCGCTTCGATGGTTTTCCCCTTCTTCAGGACCACCAGGGCTTTGACCGTTTCGCCGCGATAGCCGTCCGGCGCGCCGATGACGCAGGCCTCCTGGATGGCGGGATGGCCGTAGAGCAGGGCTTCCACCTCCGCCGGCCAGACCTTGAAGCCCGAGGCGTTGATCATGCGCTTCAACCGGTCGGTGATGAAGAAGTAGCCGTCCTCGTCGTAGTAGCCGAGGTCGCCGGTGCGGAAGAAGCGCTGGCCGTCGTACTGCAGGAAGACCTCGGCGGTCGCCTCGGGCTGCTTCCAGTAGCCGCGGAAGATCTGCGGCCCCGAGACGATGATCTCGCCCACTTCGTTGACCTTCAGCTCGGACATCTTTTCGACATCGATGACTCGCGCATCGGTATTGAAGATGGGGATGCCGCCGCACTGGCGCTTCGGCCGCTGCGGCGGGTTGATGTGCGTCGGCGCCATCGTCTCCGAGAGCCCATAGCCTTCGACGTAGGGCAGGCCGAACACGTCCTCGAGCTTCTTCGCCAGCGCCTCGGGCATCGCCGCGCCGCCGCCGCCGAGCACCTTCAGCGAGGAAAGGTCGTAGCGCTCGAGATCCGGGCTGGAAAGGAAGTCGACCAGCATGGTGGTGATCGCCGACCAGTTGGTGATGCGCCGGCGCTCGATCAGCTTCGCCGCGCAGTCGCGGTCCCAGCGCGACATGATCACCAGCGTCGCGCCCTTGCAGATCGGACCGTTCATCCCTGCCTGCATGCCGGTGACATGGAACATCGGCAGCGGCGAGAGCACCACCGCGCCGTCGCCGCTGCCGCGCCACTGCAGGTAGACGACGGTGGTGGCCTGCACGCTGGAATGCGTATGCATGCAGCCCTTGGGCTTGCCGGTCGTGCCCGAGGTGTAGGGCATGACCGCGAGGTCCTCGGGCTGGGCGAGATGCGGGCCGGGCGCGAGTCCCGCGCCGACGGCATCCTTCCACGAGCGCGAGCGTGCCGGCGCGCGCACGAAGTCCGGCAGCGGCAGGTCGGTCCTTTCGCGCAGATAGTCCGAATATGCGGCGTAGATGACGTGCTTCAGGGCCGATTGCGCTGCGACCCGCTCTTCGAGCTCCTGCCCGGCGATCGCCACCGCCGTGTCCGCGTCCTCGATGTAGTGCCGGAGCTCGTCGGCGAGGTTCATCGGATTGATCGGCACCACCACCGCGTCGGCGCGCAACACCGCGTAGTAGGAGATGACGAACTGCGGGCTGTTCTGCAGGTAGAGCAGCACCCGGTCGCCGCGCCGCACGCCGCAGCGCTGCTGCAGCCAGCCGGCCAGCGCATCGGCGTCGCGCTTCAGCTCGCCGTAGCTGATCTCGGTGCCGTAGTAGTGGATCGCGGCGCGCTCGGGATGAAGCGCTGCGCAGCGCGCGAGGTTCTCGTAGACGCTCTCGCGCGGCACCGGAAAGGTCTTGGGCAAGCCCTCAGGCCAATGCGCGTAGTGTCGGGTGAACGTGGTCACAGCAGGGTGAACATCACACCAGGTGCTTCTTCACGGCCTTCTCGTCCCAGGAGATGCCGGTCCCGGGCGAGTCCGGGATGCGCGCGAACCCGTCCTTCACCTCGAGCGGGTCCTTGAGGATGGCGTTCGCCCAGTCGACGTATTCAAGCCAGTGGCAGGTGGGCGTGACGGCGAGCAGGTGCGCGCTCGCTTCCGGGAACAGATGGCTCGACATCTCCAGTCCCGCGCCCTGCGCGAGCGCCGCGGCGCGCATCCAGCCGGTGACGCCGCCGATGCGCTCGAGGTCCGGCATGACGTAGTCGCTCGCGCCGACAGCGAGCGCCTGTGCCATCTGCTCCGGCCCCATGAAGTTCTCGCCGATCTGGATCGGCGTTCGTATTTCCTTCCTGACCGAGCTGCATCCTGAAAAATCATCCGCGCGCACCGGTTCCTCGATCCATTCGACGCCGCCCTCTTCGTCGATCATGTGCCCGCGGCGAATCGCCTCGGCGACCGACAGGCCCTGGTTGAAGTCGACCATCAGCTTCACCTCCGGGCCGATCGCCTTCCTCACCGCGCGCAGCGCCTCGAGATCCTCGCGCGCCTCGGCGCGGCCGAGGCGGAGCTTGAGCGCGTTGAAGCCGCCCTTGAGGAGCCCGATCGCCGCCTTCGGCAGTTCCTTCAGCGGCTGCAGCCCGAGCCCGTTCGAGTTGTACGCGGGAACCGGACGCGGCGTGCCGCCGAGCAGGCGCACCAGAGGCTGGCCCAGCCCCTGCGCCCGGGCGTCCCAGGCGGCGCAATCGATGCCGGCAATGGCGAACAGCACCAGGTTATGCACCCCGAGCAACGCGTACTTCGCACGCAGCTTGCGCTCGAGATCGACGGGCGCGACCTCGTCGCCCTTCACCATCTCGGCCATCGCCTCGACCAGCTTCGCCAGCGGCGCAAGGTTGTGCTTGCCGACGGCGAAGAGGTAGGAGCGGCCGGTGACCGCCTCGTCGGTCTGCAGGTCGATCAGCAGCAGCGCGGCGCTCGACACCGTGGCGATGCTGGTGACGAGCGGCGTCCTGATCGGCGCCGAAACCGCGCGCGCGCGAATCGCCTTGATCCTCATTTTCCCGTCTTCATTTTCCTTGGAACCGGGGCTTGCGCTTCTCCATGAACGCTTTTCGCCCTTCCTCGTAGTCGGCGCTGCGCGCGCAGCGGTCGATCGCCGCGTCCATGCGCGCGTGGTCCGGCTGCCCCGCCGCCTTGACGTACTCCTCGATGATGGTCTTGGAGTTGGCAATCGCCAGCGGCGCGTTCTGGCACAGATTTTTCAATAGATCTTCAACGAACGCTTCCAGCCCGGCATCGGCAACCACCTCGTGCACCAGGCCCATCGCCAGCGCTTCCGCCGCGTCGTAGCGCCTGCCGAGGAACATGATCTCCCGGGCGCGTGCGTGGCCGACGGTCTCGAGCAGGCGCTTGTGCCCCTCGACGTTGTAGGCAAGACCGAGTTTGGCCGCGGGAATCCCGAACTGCCCCGACTCGCCGCAATAACGCAGGTCGCAGGCGAGCGCGATCTCGAGGCCGCCGCCCATGCAGAAGCCGTGGATCATCGCCAGCGAGGGCTTGCGCGAGTCCTGGATCGCGTGCAGCACCTCGTCGAGCAGCCCGTCGTACTGCGACACCGATTGCCTCTCGGCGCGGATCTTCTGGAATTCCGAGATATCGGCGCCGGCGGAGAAGGCTTCGCTGCCGGCGCCACGAAACGCGACGACCCGCACTTCCGCGTCGGCGTCGAATCGCCGCATCGCCGGCGCAATGCCGCGCCACATTTCGCCGTTGATCGCGTTGCGCTTCGCCGGCTGGTTGAAGACGATCCAGCCTACCGCGCCCTTCTTCTCGACCAGCAGGCTCACGAAGGAGACCCCGCAACATCAGGCCGGGTCTCCACCTGGTGCAGGAAGTCGTCCAGCAATTGGTTGAAGAGCGCCGGCTCCTCGAGGTTGATGCCATGCCCGCTTCTCGGCAGGACGGCAAGCGCCGCGGACGGCGTGCAACGCTTGATCATGACGCTGGTGTCGATGCTCGGGTCGTCCTCGTCGCCCGTGAGGACGAGCAGCGGCACCCGCAGCTTCGCCAGTTCGGCGGTCATGTCGTAGAAGGATGGGCGGCGCGCCTGCACGCCGAGCAGCGTATTCATCGCGCCGAGCGCCGAGTGCTCCCGGAACTGGCGCAGGTATTCCTCGAAAGCGCGCGGATCCTTTCTCTGCAGCTGAACGCGCGTCGCCCCGCGGCCGTAGGTGTCGACGAAGTGGGCCATGCCTTTGGTCCGGATCGTCTCGGCATTGGCGCGCGAGGCCTGCTGAAACTCCGCCCGCCTGGCGGGCGGCGAACCGTAGCCGCCGCCGGCGAAGGTGAGCGAGATCGCGCGCTGCGGGTATGCGAGCCCGAAATGCAGCGTCGCGTTGGCGCCCATCGACAAGCCGACGACGTGCGCGCGCTCGATCTTCAGCGCGTCGAGCGCGGCGCGGATGTCGTCGCGCGCTCGCGCCTGCGAGTAGCGCTCGAAATCTTCCGGCACGTCGGACGGCGGGTAGCCGCGGGCGTTACAGGCGACGCAGCGGTAGCGGCGCGAGAAGTACCGCAGCTGCGGCTCCCAGCTGCGCGAATCGCCGGCGAACTCGTGCACGAAAACGATCGGCGTGCCGCTGCCCGCTTCCTCGTAATGCAAACGGACGCCGTCATCCGTGGTCAGCATTGGCATAATTGAAAGATATATGGATTTGAACCTGGCGTGGATCTAAACCTTACAGGGAAGCGCGTGCTCGTCACCGGCGGCTCGAAGGGCATCGGCAAGGCCTGCGCCGAGGCGTTCGCCGCCGAGGGCGCCAAGGTCAGGATCGCTTCGCGAAATCCCTCTGCCGGGCCGGACGCGAAAGCGATCGACATTTCGCAGCGCGGCTCCGCGGAAGCGCTCGCGCAGTGGGCGGGGGAGCTGGACATCCTCGTCAACAACGCCGGCGCCATCCCCGGCGGCGACCTGCTCAAGGTCGACGAGGACAGCTGGCGCCGCGCCTGGGAGCTGAAGGTCTTCGGCTACATCAACCTCACCCGCCTGGTCTACGCCGGCATGAAGCAGCGCAAGCGCGGCGTGATCGTCAACATCATCGGCTCCGCGGGCGAGAAGCTCGACGCCGCTTACATCGCGGGCAGCACCGGCAATGCCGGGCTGATGGCCTTCACGCGCGCGCTCGGCGGCGCCTCGCACGCCGACGGAATCCGCGTGGTCGGCATCAATCCCGGCCCGACGGCCACCGATCGCCTGATCACGCTCTATCGCCAGCGCGCCGAGACGCTGCTGGGCGACGCAAAGCGCTACGAGGAGCTCTTCAGCAACATGTCGTTCGGCCGTCCCGGAAAAGCAGAAGAGATCGCCGCCGCCGTGCTTTTCCTCGCTTCCGAGAGATCCGCCTACACGAGCGGCTGCATTCTGACCATCGACGGCGGGCTCGCCGCGCGCTCATGAGGGCTGTCGTCTGCGAGAAATACGGCCCGCCCGACTCGCTGGTCGTGAAGGACCTGCCCTCGCCGCGCCCCGGCGCCGGTGAAGTCGTGGTTTCGGTCAAGGCGGCGAGCGTCAACTTTCCCGACGTGCTCATCATCGAGAACAAGTACCAGTTCAAGCCGCCGCTGCCGTTCTCGCCGGGCAGCGAGCTCGCCGGCGTGGTGAAGGAAGTGGGCGAAGGCGTGAGCGGCTGGAAGGTGGGCGACCGCGTCATGGCGTTCACGACCTACGGCGCCTTCGCCGAAGAAGTGAAGACTGAAGCATCGAGGCTCACCCGCCTTCCCGGAAAAATGAGCTTCGAGGAAGGCGCGGCGTTCCTTCTCACGTATGGGACCTCCGACCACGCGCTGCGCGACCGGGCGGCGCTCGCCGCGGGCGAGACGCTGCTGGTGCTCGGCGCCGCGGGCGGCGTCGGCCTTGCCGCGGTCGAGATCGGCAAGGCGCTCGGCGCGCGCGTCATCGCCTGCGCCTCGAGCGACGATAAGCTCGCCGTGTGCCGCGAGCACGGCGCCGACGAGGGGATCAACTACGCCACCGAAGACCTGCGCGAGCGGCTGAAGGCGCTCACCGCCGGCCGCGGGCCCGATGTCGTCTACGACCCGGTCGGCAGCACCTACACCGAGCTCGCGTTCCGCTCCATCGCCTGGCGCGGTCGGCTGCTGGTGGTCGGCTTCGCCGCCGGCGAGATCCCGAAGCTGCCGCTCAACCTGGCGCTGCTCAAGGGCGCGTCGGTCGTCGGCGTCTTCTGGGGCGACTTCGCGCGCCGCGAGCCGAAGCAGTTCGGCGAGAGCCTGCGCCAGATCGCGGCCTGGTACGAGCAAGGCAAGGTCCGGCCGCACGTATCGCGGAAATTCCCGCTGGCAAAGGCGGCCGAGGCGCTGAAGCTGATGGCCGCGCGCCAGGTGAAGGGAAAAGTCGTCCTTACGGTGCCTTAGCGTCTCCGGAACCGCATTCAAGGGGAACTGCCGTCCCCCGACCCCAAAGGACGCTGCATGATCACGCTGTCCACCCAGCGGCCGAACTTGAAGCCCACCGAGCGCAGCGTGCCGACGCGCAGGAAGCCCGCGGCCGCGTGCAGGTTGATCGAGGCGGCATGGGCGCTGTCGCCGATCACGGCGACCAGCTGCCGGTAGCCCGCCGCTTCGCAAAGGCGGATCAGCTCCGCGAGCAGGGCCGAGCCGATGCCGCGGCCCTGCATCTCGTGGTGCACGTAGACGGAATCCTCCAGGCTGTAGCGGTATGCCGAGCGCGAGCGATAGATCGCGCAGTAGCCGTAGCCGGCGATGCGATCGCCGTACTGGGCGACGATCCAGGGCAGGCCCTGGCCGGTGACTTCCCGGTGGCGGCGCGCGATCTCTTCGCGCGGCGGCGGCACCTCCTCGAATGAGGCAAGGCCCTTCAGGACGTGGTGCGAGTAGATCGCATGGACCGCGTCGAGGTCGGCGGGTGTCGCGGGCCGCACCTCCACCCTCACCCGCTCAGCGGGAATAGCCGGGCTCCTCGCGATCGAGGATGCGCTTGAGCGCGCTGAAGTGCGCGCCCGCGTACTTGGGCGTGTCGGCAAGGATCAGGCGGTAGGTGTCGCGCGCCACTTCGGGCCGCACCTGCCGCAGCTTGCCGCCCTCATTTGCCACCATCGAGCGCGCCAGGACCTGCAGCCGGCAGGCGCGCTCCAGGTAATACATGGCGTCGAACGCTTCCGCCACCGTCTCGCCGACGACGATGACGCCGTGGTTGGCGAGAAACAGGACGCGCTTCGAGCCCAGCACGCGCGCCAGGCGGTCGCCTTCCGCGGTATCGACGACCAGCCCGTTGTAAGTATCGTCGTACGCGATGTCATCGTGGAAGCGGAGCGCGTTCTGCTCGACCATTTCCACGCGCCCGCCGTCCAGCAGCGTCAGGGCGGTGGCGTGCGGCATGTGCGTATGCAAGACGCACTTCGCGCGCGGATTCGCCAGGTGGATGCGCGAGTGGATGTAGAACGCGGTCTTCTCGATCTCGCCCTTGCCGCCGAGCACATTGCCGTCGGCGTCGAGCGCGACCAGGTTGGAGGCGGTGACTTCGCTCCAATGCAATCCGTAGCTGTTGAGGAGAAAACGCTTGCCGTCGAGCATCGCGCTGAAGTGGTTGCACACGCCTTCGTGCAGATCGAGGCGCACCGCGAGGCGGAACGCGGCCGCGAGATCGACCCGCACTGCCAGCTCACCCGCGACGTCGTGCATTCTCCCCATGGATGCCGATTATAGAGACCAAATAAAAAGGGCACCCGCAGGTGCCCTTTCGTGCAGTCGGCCTGGCTTACTTCTGGCGCTCTTCGTAGCGCCGGCCGGCCTCGTTGCCAAGCGCGCCGCCGAGCGCGGCGCCGCCGACTGTGCCGACGGTGCTGCCGCCGGTCGCCGCCGAGCCGATCGCGCCGCCAGCCACCGCGCCGCCGACCGTGCCGACGGTTTCGCCTTTGCTGGCGCATGCGCTCAGGCCGATGGTGCCGGCGCAAGCGAGAACGACTGCGATCAAGTATCTGGCCATGTCATCTCCTTTGTAAAAAACAGCATCAAGTGCAGCCACGCAGCAGGAAGATCACGAACAACACCGGGATCGGCACGCCAAGGGCCCACAGCAGGATGTAGCCCAGCTTGCCCTCCTGCCTGCGCCGCCACCGTTGCAGCTCTTCCATAAAACCTCCGTTGCGGGCAGATGCGGGTAAATGAGCAATCCGCGTGCCCATGTATAGAATCCGGGCACCGTACAGGAAGGCAAGGAGACCGCGATGACCGTACTGGGCCTGCTGGAGCGAGTGGTCGTGCCGGCGCTGGTGATCTTCCTGTTCCTCGGTGGCAGCGCGAGCACGCTGCTTGGCCTCGCGCTGGTGTTTCGCCCCGAGAAGGCGCTGCCCTTCATCCGCACGATGAACCGCTGGGTTTCGACTCGCCGCGCGCTGAAGCAGGCGGAGCTGCCGAGGGCGGTGGCCGTGCCGTCGCGCAAGGGACGGGTGTGGCTCGCGCTGTTCCTGCTGGCCGGCGGCCTGTTCGCGATCTATTTCCTGCTGCTACGCGTGGAAATCCCGCGCGCGGCGCTGGTTCTCGGCGTTGATCTGAGGCGCTGGTTCATCGTCGGCGTCGCACTGCAGACGATGCGCTGGTTCCTGATCGTCGGCAGCGTGCTGGCGGTGGTCGTCGCGGCGCTGATCCTGTTCCTTCCGGAGCGACTGGCCGCGCTGGAAACGCGCATGAACAAGTGGTACTCGACGCGCCATATCCTGCCGCCGCAGGGTGAATCGATGCGCTTCCCGCTCGAGATGATGGTCGAGGCTTCGCCGCGCACCGCGGGATGGATGATCGCCGCGGCTTCCTTCCTGGTCGCGGCGGCGATGGCCGTGCTGCTCGCCGCGCGCATCGCGGGCTAGCTAGTAGTAGGGCTCGAAGACGTCGACCTTGCGCTCCGACTCGGCGAAGATCCACGCGCCGGCGATGCCGGCCATCCAGCTGAAGTTGCGCCGAACCAGCGGGCTATCCTCGAAGACCGCGCCGCCCAGCGCGTCGTAGCGCGCAAAGCCGCCGACCCAGAGCTTCCCGTAGCGACGCGATAGCGAAGCGAGTCCCATCCAGCCGGAGTAGCCGCCGCGCGCGGAGTACGCCGGTCGGCTGGCCGTCGCGAACTGCGGGTCCACGCCGTAGTAGTACTCGTGGAATTTGCTGGTGGCGAAGATCGGCCCGGTGGTGAGGCCCAGGTTCCAGCGGCCGCCGACGTCGGGACGCAGGTTCAGCGCAAGGTGGGGATTGAAGACCCAGCCCGCGCCATGCGCATGCGAGAAATCGGTCGCGATCACGTACCGCACCGGCAGGCGCAGATCGAGCTGCTCCTGCGCCGGCCGGTCGCGCCATAGCGTGACATTGATGAGCGGGCCGATCTCGAGCGTCGGGTCGAGGTCGGGCATGCCCTGGCGCGCCTGGTTCTTCGAGCTGTCGACCGGGGGCGTGCCGTACAGGCTGAAGTCGAGCTGCACGCGGTCGGACTCGAAGAAGATGCCGCGCACGCCCTGACGGTCGACGCGGACCGACTCGCCGCGGTAGACGAGGAACGGCAGCGGGAAGACGTACCCGCGGCGCTCGTCGGAGCCGCGGTAGTCGGGCAGCGTGAACGCCGTGGCGCCGAGGCCGAACTCCCATTCCGGGAGCAGCTCGGCTTGCGCCGGTAAGGCGAAGCCGCCCGCGACCAAAACGACCGCGAGCGGCCCTGCCCTCAAGACCCGCTGGCCGTCGCCTCGGTCGGCTGCGGCACGGCTTCGGCAGCAGGCGCCGGGACTTCCGCCAGCACCGGCTCTGCGGCCTGCGCCTTGCGGATCAGGTGATACGCGAGGCCGGTTCCCGCCGGGATGAGACGACCGACGATGACGTTCTCCTTCAGGCCGCGCAACCCGTCGCGCTTGCCCATGATCGCCGCCTCGGTCAGCACGCGCGTCGTTTCCTGGAACGAGGCCGCGGAGATGAACGAATCGGTCGAGAGCGAGGCCTTGGTGATGCCGAGCAGCATGTTGGCGTACTGCGCCGGCTTCTTGCCCTCCTTCAGCGCCTTCTCGTTCTCCTCGGCCAGCTCGGCGCGCTCCGAC
>Ga0134122_10004214_pt1 | contig 10668 bp, 3 predicted proteins | sample KB302_FD_96461 | JGI IMG/M metagenome (GOLD analysis project Ga0134122, IMG submission 96461) | Terrestrial soil microbial communities without Nitrogen fertilizer from Kellogg Biological Station, Michigan, USA - KB3-0-2 | ecosystem: Environmental > Terrestrial > Soil > Unclassified ... | reverse complement strand
TCCTGGCTCTCGCTCCGGCCGCGCCGCCGCAGCGCGCGAAGAAGATCGTCCTCATCGCCGGTCCGCTCGATTCCCACCCCAAGGACACCCACGAGTACGAGCGCAACATCATCCTGCTCAAGCACTGCATCGACGCCTCGCCCGCCTTCAAGGGCGCGCGCGTCGAGGTCCACTTCAACGGCTGGCCCGCCGATCCGGCGACGCTCGACGACGCGGACACGATCTTCATGACCACGGGCGGCGGCGACCGCAAGGCCGAAGATCATCCGCTCTACGTCGGCGATCGACTCCAGGTCCTCGAGCGCCAGATGAAGCGCGGCTGCGGCGTCATCTTCCACCACTGGTCCACCTTCCATCCCGTCAAAGCCCAGGAGCAGATCCTCGAATGGAACGGCGGCTACTTCGACTTCGAATCCGGCCCGCCGCCCGGGAAGTGGTATTCGAAGATCGAGACCAAGGAGTGGACGACGGTGATCGGCGCCCCCGAGCATCCGATCGCCCGCGGCGTGAAGCCCTTCAAGGTGAGGGAGGAGTTCTACTACAAGCTCCGCTTCCGCGACGACGACCCGCGCCTCAAGCTCATCCTCCTCAAGGACGGCGGCGATCCCCGCACGGGCGCCGTGGGCTGGGCCGTCGAGCGCCAGGACGGCGGCCGCGGCTTCGGCTTCACCGGCGGCCACTTCTTCGCCAACTGGTGGCTCCCCGACTTCCGCCGCCTCGTCCTGAACGCGATCGCGTGGACCGCGAAGATCGAGCTGCCCGAGGGCGGCGTCGAGTCGACCCTCGAGGAGCCCGTCCGCGCCCTCATCCTCACCGGCCACAACCATCCCGCCCACGACTGGAAGACGACGACCGCCGCGCTGATCCACGCCCTCGAGCAGGATCCGCGCCTGAAAGTCGACGTCACCGAGAACCCCGAGGACTTCGCGGGGAACAGGCTCGACGCGGTCGACCTCCTGGTGCTCAACTACTGCAACTGGGACAAGCCCGGCCTTTCCGACGCGGCGAAGGCGAACCTCCTCAAGTACCTCGAGCGCGGCGGCGGCCTCTCCGTGATCCACTTCGCGAGCGGCGCCTGGAATCCGACGCTCCCCGCCAAGGAGTCCGACTGGCCCGACTACCGCGCGAAGATCGTGCGCCGCGTGTGGATGCATCCCGACAGCGCCCACGACGCCTACGGCGTCTTCCCGGTCGCGATCAGCGGCGTGAAGCACGAAATCACCGCGGGGCTCGCGCCCTTCGAGACGAAGGACGAGCTCTACTTCAAGCAGGCCGGATCGCTCCCGATCGAGCCGCTCGCGACCGCGAAGTCCAAGGTGAGCGGACAGGACGAGCCGATGGCCTGGGCCTACGACGTCGAGAAGGCGCGCATCTTCCAGACGGTCCTCGGTCACTCGGCCGAGTCGATCCGCGCGGCGGCTCCGCTGATCCGCCGCGGCTCCACGTGGGCCGCGAAGCGGTCGCCGCTGGGCTTCGATCCGCCGACCGACCGCCTGGAGAAGGCGACCTTCCGTCCGGGCAGCCGCTGGACCGGCCAGGCGCCCCCCGAGCCGCCGAAGCCCAAGGTGCTGCCTCCCGATCCCGGCCTCGACGGCGGGAAGGGCGGCCACTGGGGCCTGACCGGCGAGAAGGACTGGGCCGACGCGCGATGGAACGCCGCAGACGTCGGCCCCTTCATGACCTCGGCGCTGAAAGTCCCTGACGGCACGATCCTTCGCGCGATCTCCGTGAAAGTGGGCGACGGCGGCGCCGTTTTCGACGCGGACGCCTGCACGTTCCGCGCGGGATGGACCGGCGGGTTCCTGGCCTTCAGCCCGGCGCGCTACGGCCTCATTGAAATGCCGAAGATCGCCGGCGAGATCCGCTGGACCGCCGCTGCGCCCGCATGGTCGGTCCCCCCGCGATATGCCGGTCTACGTCTTCAGGGCGACCGGGTCGTCTTCATGTACAGCGTCGACGGCGCCGCGGTCCTCGAGACGATCCGCCGCGAGGGAGATCTCTTCGTGCGGACGCTCGAGATCGGCCCGCATCCGCAGTCGCTCAAGTGCGGCGACCTCGACCTTCCGGCGAGCTCCGAAGTCACCCGGGTCGCCCGCGGCGGAACTCCCGAGCCGATTCCCACGAGGCCCGCGACCGCGCGATGGACCGCGCTCGAGACTCGCGGCCAGGTCAGCCGCGAGAAGGGGCCTTACGTCGTCGACACGCTCACGGTGCCCTACGACAATCCCTGGAAAGCCCTGATGTTCCTCTCGGGCGTCGACTTCTTCGCGAACGGCGACGCGGCCGTCTGCACGATCCACGGCGACGTCTGGATCGTGAAGGGCGTCGATGACAAGCTCGAGAAGCTGACCTGGCGGAGATTCGCCACGGGACTCTACCAGGCCCTCGGGCTCCGCATCGTCGGCGACAAGATCCACGTGCTCGGCCGCGATCGCATCACGCGCCTGGTCGACACGGACGGGGACGGCGAAGCCGACCTCTACGAGAACTTCAGCAGCGACCTGCCGACCTCCGCAAGAGGCCACGACTACATCACCTGCCTCGAGACGGATGCCGACGGGAACTTCTACTTCGTCAGCTGGAAGGGACTCTTCCGGATCTCCCCCGACGGAAAGAAATCCGAGCTCCTCGCGACCGGCTTCCGCAACCCGAACGGGCTGTCGGTCGCGCCCGACGGCACGATCACGGTCGCGCCCCAGGAAGGGGAGTGGACGCCCGCGTCGGAGATCGCGATCGTCAAGGCGGGCGGCCACTACGGATACGGCGGACCGAAGGTCACGCCGGAACGGCCGCTGGGCTACGATCCGCCGCTCTGCTGGATCCCGCGAGGCATGGACAACTCGACCGGCGGCCAGGTCTGGGTCACGGGCGATCGCTGGGGCCCGCTCCAGGGCCAGCTCCTCAGCTTCTCCTTCGGGCAGAGCTCGATGATGCTCGCCCTCCGCGAGCAGGTCGACGGCCTCTGGCAGGGCGGCGTGGTCCCGTTCAAACTCACGTTCGCCTCCGGCGCGATCCGCGGCCGCTTCCGCCCGCAGGACGGCCAGCTCTACGTGGCCGGCACCAAGGGCTGGACGTCCAACGCGACCCGGGACGGCTGCCTTCAGCGCGTCCGATACACGGGCGCGAAGGTGCTTCTGCCGCTGGAGATGAAGGCGGTCGCCGGCGGCCTCCGGATCCGCTTCGCCGAGCCGCTCGACAAGGAGGTCGCGCAGGACGTCGACAGCTGGGCCGCCGAGCAGTGGAACTATCTCTACGGCGCGCAGTACGGCTCGAAGGAGTTCTCCGCGATTCACGCCAACGTCGAAGGCCACGACCCGGTCGACATCAAGTCGGCGCGGCTCTCCGACGACGGCCGATCGGTGTTCCTGGAGATCCCCGCGCTCAAGCCCGTGATGCAGCTGCGGCTCCGATACAGCCTGCGCTCGGCCGATGGCGCCCCGATGAAGGGCGAATACGACGGCACGATCCACCGGCTGGGCAAATAGAAGAGGCACCACAGAGACTCGGAGTTTGGGGAGACCACTGAGAAGAAATTCCTCTTAGCGGTCCCCCTCCCGCCCCAGGGGGGAAGGGGGCGACCCCAAGAGAGTATCCTCTGTGCTCTCGGTGTCCTCCGAGTCTCTGTGGTGAAGGGTTCTTAGCGGTTTCGGAAGGTCCGCACGGCGGATTGGGCGGAAACTCTCGCCTAAATCCGGGTCGGTCCTGCCTAATAAGGCAATGAAGAAACTGGCGTTCCTGCTCCTGCTGCCTGCCCTGAGCGCAGTCGAAGGGGCCGGTTGCGTGACGCCCTCGTCGCTGCAGCCGGCTCCCGGCTTTCCCCGCGCCATGATCATCCCCCAGCCGGAGGACCAGGTTTCCTTCCAGGTCGACGGCCGCGAGTGGCTCCGCTACCACTACGGCGACCAGACCCCCAAGCCCTACTTCTACCCCGTGATGGGGCCGGCGGGAGCGCCCGTCACGCGCCTCACGCATCCGCAGGATCCCTTCACCCACAACCATCACCTGAGCCTCTGGATCGGACACGAGAAAGTCGGCGCCGCGAATTTCTGGGGGCAGCTCCGGAATCCGGCGCGGATCGTGCTCGACCGCGTGAAGAAGATCGAGGACGGCGACCAGGCCTCGCTCACCATCCTCGCGCAGTGGCAGGACGGCGACAAGAAGCCCCTGCTCCTCGACGAGCGGGTCTGGACGCTCTCGCCGCGCTACGAGACGCTGGGTTCGAACGGCTTCGGCGAGTACACGCTCGACCTGCAGCTCAAATTGAGCTCCGTCGCGCCGTCGATCACGCTGGGCAAGTCGAACTTCGGGCTGGTGGCGGTCCGCGTCGCCAAGATGATGGGGACGCTCGACGGCGGAGGGACGATCCGCAACAGCGAGGGGCAGGTGAACGAGAAGGAGCTGATGCCGCATCGCCGCGCGCGCTGGTGCGACTACTCGGGCCGGCCCGCGCCCGGCGTCGTCAACGGCGTCACGCTGATGGATCACCCGTCGAACCCGAACCACCCGACCTGGTTCCACGTGCGCGGCGACGGCTGGATGGGCTCGTCGTTCACCTTCGAGAACGACGTCGTGCTGACGAAAGAGAAGCCGCTCGTGCTCAAGTATCGCTTCTACGTCCACGCCGGCGCCGGCGACCCGAAGGCTCTCGACGCCGAATGGGAGCGTTGGGTGAAGTAGGGTCAGCGCGAGAGCAGCACGAGCGCGCCGTTGTAGACGGCGTGGGCGAGGATGGGCGCGAGGAGGCTGCGCGAGCCTTCGAAGGCCAGCGCCGCCGCGATGCCGAGGCCGAAGACCGGCACGAAGGAAAGCGGCGGGTGGACGATCGCGAAGATCGCCGCGCTCGCCAGGATCGCGAAGGCCGGCTTCATCGTCCGCCGCAGCCCCTTGAAGACGAGGCCGCGGAAGAGGTACTCCTCGAAGAGCGGCGCCGCGATGACGGCCAGCGCCACCATCCACGCGAGCCCGGCGTCCGGCATCCCCTTGCTCGCGTTCAGCGTCTCCTGCTTGAGCGCGCGCAGCGGCTCGACGCGCTCGACGACCCACAGGTAGCCCAGCGCGACCGCCGCCGCCGCGATCCCGGCCCCGATGCCGATGCCCAGGGAGCGGAGGAAGGATGCGGAGGGCGACCGCAGCCCCACCGCCTCGAAGACCCGCGGCACCTTGGAGCGCCAGAAGAGGTAGAGCGTGAAGAGCGCCACGATCCCGCCCGAGACTACGTAGGCGACGAGGATCGTCTTCTCCATCGGAATGCCGCCGGTCACCATGAGGATGCTGATCAGCCCCTGCAGCACGAAGAAGGCGAGCGTCGCGATCAGCCCGTCGCTCAGCGCGATCGACGGCGGCGGCATCTCCGTCGGGTCGAGCAGGTAGGGCAGGCGGTCACGCACCTTCTGCCAGAGCGCGAGCACCAGGAGCGACGACAGGATCACCTGGACGAGCCGCGCCCAGGCCGAGGGGCCGTAGATCGCGTAGCCGTACATCGACGAGAGGAACATGTAGAGATAGATGATCTCCGCGCGCGCCTTGCGCGCCGGCTCGTTCGAGAGCGGATCGGCGGACAGCGTCCCGAGCGCCCCTGCGATGAACGCCGAGAGCACCACGCCCACGGCGGCGGTCACGCCGAGCGCCAGCGCGTCGGCGTCGAGCGACCGGTTCAGCGCGGCGGTCACGCCGAGCACGATCCCCGCGTAGATCAGCGCGACGCCGGCCCAGATCAGCGTCTTCTGCAGCAGGATCGAATGGAGCTCGCGCGGGAAGGTGTAGAGGAGCCAGAGCGCGCCGCCCTCGATCGTCAGGATCTGGAAGGCGCTCGACATGAGGATGTAGGCCCCGAGCCCGAAGGCCAGCGTGGCCGCGTGGCGGTAGTCGCCGGTGACGCCGCGGATGAGCGCGGGGTTGAGCACGACCTGGAAGCCGAAGAGGATCACCGGGACCACCAGCGTGGTCACCAGGAAGTTGCGGTCGCGCAGAAGGAGGCGCAGGTCCTTCGCGAGGACCCCGCGGAAGAGCGACTTCCGTTCGGGCAGCGCGGCCGCGCCGGGAAGTCGACGCACGCCCTGGAACGTTCCGCTCGTCGTGAGGAGTCCGTCGCGCACGAAGTGGCGGCAGAGCATCACGGCGGCCAGGGGGATGAGGATCGCGAGCGCGGCGATCGCGCCGGCGGCGGGCACCGCGAGGCCTCCGCCCGGCCCTAGCAGTTGGACCGGCATCGACAGCGGATTCCAGAGAAGCGGGGCCGGGACCTGCGGGGCGACCTTGAGGAAGAACGCCGGCGTCGGCCGCGCGAGGGCGATCGCCAGGATCGCGAGCCAGAGCACGGTGCCGACCAGCGTGCAGAGCGCCTGGATGTTCTTCAGCCGGTCGAGCGAGAGGGTCATGCGGAGCCAGGTCTCGATCACGACTTTGATCGACGAGAGGACGAGGCCGAGGAACAGCATGGTCGCGATCCCGAGCGGAAAGGCCCAGGCTTCCATCGCCGCCGTCCAGAACATCATGCAGAGGAAGGGCATGATGAGGAACCAGCCGATGGGGTTGATCAGCGTCCCTTCGAAAACCTTCGCGAGGAAGAGCCGTCCCGCCGGCGCAGGGAAGGTGAAAAGCCACTCGAGGCTCCACTCGACCTTGCCCAGGTCCTGGTTCCCCTGGCCCAGGCCCAGCCAGATCTGGCTGAAGGCGAGCAGGAAGAGGAAGACCCCGATCACGCGGATCGCCGCGTCCCGGCGGTCGGGGGCGGTCCAGGACATCCCGCCGGAAGGAGTTCCCTCGTCGTGAAGAACGACTCGGGACTCCCCGCTTTCCGGCTTGAGGTTGTCCCCCAGCTGGAGGAAGAAGGTGAACGAGAGGGAGAAGCCGTAGCCCATGAACATGATCCCGAGGAAGGCGAGGCCGGCGATGCCCGCGCCGCCCTTGCGCGCCGTGCCGGTCCGCGGAGCGTCGGGCCCGGCGTCCTTCTTCTTCCGCCGGAAGCCCGCGGCCGCGCGGTTGAGCCAGCGGCGCAGCGCGACCCCCGCGAGCAGGAGGATGACGCGAAGGGCTCCGGGCGGAGCGGCCGCCTCGCTCACGCGGGCTCCCCGCCGCCGGTGACCGCGAAGAAGATCTCCTCGAGCGAGCCGCCTTTGGAGAGCCGCGTGCGCAGCTCCTCGAGCGTCCCCGACGCGACGAGGCGGCCCTTGTAGACGATGCCGACGCGGTGGCAGAGCTTCTCCGCCTGGTCCAGGAGATGCGTGCTGTAGAAGACCGTCTTGCCCTGCGCGACTTTTTCCTTCACGATCTCGATCAGCGTTCGAGTCGCGTAGGGGTCGAGCCCGTTGGTGGGCTCGTCCAGGATGAGGAGCGCGGGATCGTGCATCATCGCGCAGAGCAGCGCGAGCTTCTTCTTCATGCCCTTGGAGTAGTTCATCGCGTACTCCTCGGTCGCGTCGGCCAGGCCGAGGCGCTCGATGAGCGGGCCGCTGCGCCGCGCGATCTCCGCGCGGTCCAGCCCGTGCATCTCGCCCACGAAGCGGAGGATCTCGCGGCCGCGGAGGTAGTCGTAGAACACGGGCTCGTCGGGCAGGTAGCCCACGCGGCGCTTCACCTCCACGCGGTCGCGGAAGCAGTCGTGGCCGGCGATCAGCGCCGAGCCCGAGGTCGGCCGCAGGATCCCCATCAGCATCCGGATCGTCGTCGTCTTCCCCGCGCCGTTGGGCCCGAGCAGGGCGAAGAGCTCGCCGGGCGGCACCTGCAGCTCCAGGTTGGCGACGGCGTCGAAGTCGCCGTAGCGCTTCGAGAGCCCCCGGATGTCGACGACGGGCGGCAGGGGCGCCGGGGCGGGCATCGGCATCCCTGTTGGACTGGCGAGGTCGCTCATGGTTTCAGAAAAGATTCTCACGCGTCGCGCGGCGCCTGTCAAAGGAACGTTATGTAGGGCGCGCGCTGCGCTATTGAACTCCGGAGGAAACACCCGCCATGCTCAGCATCCTTGCCGCGATCGCGCTCCTGCTGCAGGAACCGCCCCCTAAGGCGCCGCCCGACTGGAAGGTCGAGGTCGTCGCCAGATACCCCGACATCAAGTACCCCTCGGTCCTCTCCTTCGCGCCCGACGGCCGCCTCTTCGTCGGCGAGGATCCGATGGACATGGAAGGGCCGGTCAACAAGCCCGGCGACCGCATCCTCTGCTTCCACCCCGACGGCAAGGTCACCGTCTTCGCCGAGGGCCTCTACGCGGTCTTCGGGATCCAGTACCTCGACGGCAAGGTCTACGTCCATCACACGCCGAAGTTCAGCGTCTTCACCGACGACCACGGGGTGGGGAAGGACCGCGTCGACCTCATCGACTGCACCAACCCCCGGCCCGCGCCGGGCTTCAACGACCACATCCCCTCGAACTGCCGCATCGCGATGGACGGCTACCTCTACATCAGCACCGGCGACAAGGGCATCTACGGCGCCGTCGGCAAGGACGGGAAGACCGCCGAGATCTACGGCGGCGGCCTCGCGCGCATGCGGCCCGACGGGACGGATCTCGAGGTCTACTCCACCGGCACCCGCAACCATCTCGACGTCGCGGTCACCAGCGAGGACGAGCTCTTCACCTACGACAACACCGACGACGGCCACGGCTGGTGGACCCGCGTGACCCACATGGTCGACGGCGGCTTCTACGGCTATCCCTGGGACTACAAGCCGCGCCGTCCCTACACGCTCTGGATGATGGCCGACTACGGCGGCGGCTCGGGCTGCGCGTCGATCGCCTACAACGAGGACGCGCTCCCGGAGAAGTACCGCGGGAACCTCTTCCTCTCCGACTGGGCCCGCAAAGAAGTGCTGCGCCTCGACGTCGTCCGCGACGGCGCGACCTGGAAGATCGTCTCGACGGAGAAGTTCCTGGTCGGGGGCGGCGGCGAGTTCCGCCCGCTCGGCCTGGCGGTGTCGCCCGACGGGATGTCGCTCTACGTCTGCGACTGGAACTACGGCGGCTGGGTGGCCAAGGGCAAGCAGACCGGCCGACTGATCAAGGCGACCTACACGGGCGGCCCGAGCCTCGCGGCGCCGAAGCCCGGCTGGTACGTCGCCGCGGCGACCGCGCAGCCCTTGCAAGCCTCCACCGACGACCTGGTGAAGGGCCTCTCCCATTCCTCGCGCGAAGTGCGGCTGACGGCGCAGCGGCGCCTGGCGGACCGCAAGGCGACGAAGGAGCTCGAAGCCGTGCTCGCGACCGGCAAGGCGCCCGCGAAGTGGCACGCCATCTGGGGCCTCGACGCGATCGGCGCCGGAGAGCAGGCCATCATCGGCGGGCTGAAGGACGAGGATCCCTCGGTGCGCCGCCAGGCGGCGCGGCAGCTGGGGACGCGCAAGCAGGCGCCCGGCGAGATCTTCCCGCTGCTGCGGGATCCCGACGCGACGGTCCGCTTCCAGGCGGCCACCGCGCTCGGCCGCATCGGAAATCCCATGTCCATCGTCGGCCTGCGCGATCTCCTGGAGGAGAAGGACCTCTACGTCCGCTACGCCGCCTTCAAGGCGCTCAACCGCCTGGGCCGGGCCCGACCCCTGCTTTGGGGGAAGATCGTCGAAGGACTCCAGAGCGACAAGCCGGCGATCCGCGAAGGGACGCTCTTCGCGCTGCGCGAGACCTACGATGAGGAGCTCGCCAAGGCGCTGGCCGCCGCGCCGATGTCTCCGGAGTCGATCGCGGTGCTGGCCGAGATGCACCGCATGCCCCCGGCCTGGAAGGGCGACTGGTGGGGCACCCAGCCGGTGGCGCGTCCGCGTCCCGCCCTGGTCGTCGCCTACGGCGGCACCAAGATCGTCCTCGAGACGCTCCGCGCCGCGCTCGGCGACGCGAACGCCGCGGTCCGCCGGGCGGCCGTCGAAAGCGTCGCCGTCACCAAAGATGTCGAAGCCGCGAAGGCGCTGCGCGAGCTCTTCGCGAAAGAAAGCGACGCCGACGTCCGCAAGTCGATCCTGAAGTCGCTCGGCGCGATCAAGGACGCCGCCGCGGCGGAGCTCGTGGCCTCGGCCTTCAAGGATCCCGCGCTGCTCGTGGAAGCGGCGACCGCCGCCGAGCAGATCGGCGGCCCGATCCTGATCCAGATGCTCGCCGACCTGGCCGAAAACGCGACCGCGCCTGAGATCCTGGTCCCGGCGCTCGGCGCGCTGGGGCGCCTCAAGGCCGGCGTGGCCACCGCGGCGAAGCACGCGGCCCATGCGGATCCGAAGGTCGCGCTCGCGGCCGTCGGCGCGCTCGGCCTGATCGGCGGCGACGCCGCGATCCAGGCGCTGATCCCCGCGGTCGAGGACAAGCGGGTCGAGGTCCGCAAGGCGGCGATCGCATCGCTGGGCGCGCTCGCGGCGAAGTCCGCGATCCCCGCGCTGCTCAAGGCCTCACTCGACAAGTCGGTCCGCTTCGAGGCCATCGCGGCGCTGGCGCTGGTCCCCGACCTGCGCGCGCTCGACGCCTACCTCGAGGGCCTGGGCGGGAAGAACGCGACGCTGCGCGACCAGTGCCGCAAGGCGGTCGCCGCGATCAGCACGGCCGCGCTGCCCGCGATCGAATCCAAGATGGAAGCCGCGCTGCTCACGAACGACACGGTCGTCGAGCTCCAGCGCATCTACAACAAGCCCGTGGCGATCACCGACTGGATGATCGTGGGCTCCTTCCCCAATCCCTGCCCCGAGCCCTTCCCGGTC